>WNGL01013511.1_pt1 | contig 15320 bp, 16 predicted proteins | sample 5400591 | NCBI WGS metagenome assembly WNGL01 (sample SAMN13153377, study PRJNA577476) | soil metagenome | isolation source: 80 cm soil or saprolite under Garry oak tree replicate 1 | place: USA:California | collected 2016-06-15
GGTTTGACAGTCTACACAAAAAGCGGTACGTCGGGAGAGTGTGTGGCCTGCCCACAGGGTACAAAGCGGAGCGTTAGAAGCCTCGCTCAATCCCATCAAACGGGTTCTGTTTCTCTTTCCTACGTTCGGTATGTCAGCAGTCTGGCGGCCGTTGCTGCTGTTTATTTGGTCTTTGGCAAACTTGGGCTGGCTTTGGCTTTTGTGCATCTAACCGCCACGACGGTATGGCCTCCCGCCGGAATCGCTTTAGCGGCGTACCTTCTGCTTGGGCATCGCATCTGGCCCGGAATCCTGTTGGGCGCCTTCCTGGTGAACGTCACGACCACAGGCACCGCTGCGACGTCGGCCGGCATCGCGGCGGGCAACACGCTGGAAGGCCTCCTGGGCGCCTATCTCGTGAACAGATTTGCCGGTGGCCTCGATGTTTTCCGGCGCGGGCAGGACATCCTTAAATTCACGGCTCTCGCCGGCGTAGTGGCCACGACCGTGAGCGCCACGCTGGGCGTCACCAGCCTCGCACTGGGGGGCTTTGCGGCCCGGAGCGACTATGTATCCATCTGGCTGACATGGTGGCTCGGGGACATGCTGGGCGTGCTGATCTTCGCTCCCCCGATACTTCTTTGGAGCGTGAACCGCACGTGGCCATGGAATCGCCGCCAGACCGTTGAGGCCATGGCCTTGTTCATTTTGCTTTTCGCTTTCGCTCAGGCTGTGTTTGGCGGGTGGCCTCCGTTAACAGTCAAAAATTACCCGCTCACATTTCTCCTTGCCCCCGTTCTCATTTGGATGGCGTTTCGGTTTCGCCAGCGTGAGATCGCCACGGCAAACCTGATGCTGTGTGTCCTTGCGATCCGGGGCACCCTGCACGGGTATGGTCCCTTTGTGATGACCAGTCCCGGCGAGTCCATCCTCTTGCTGCAGACATTTATGGGCGTCACCGCGTTGATGTCGATCACAGTCGCGGCGATTTTTTCCGAGCTGCGAAGACTCTTCGGAGAGCTGGAGGACGCGCTGTCGGATGTGAAAACTCTAAAGGGACTGGTGCCGATTTGCGCATGGTGCAAGAAGATCCGTAACGCCGGCGGGGATTGGGAAGAACTGGAAGCATATTTCCGAAAGCGAGCGGACATTGATTTCACCCATGGAATTTGTCCCGGCTGTCTGGAGAAATCCAAGCCCAATAGTTGAAGTGATAGATCGTCAGGTTTGGAGTTCAGCCTTCAGGCTGCACAGTGCCCCGAGCAGGCTAAAGCCTGAACTCCAAACCGGCAGTTGAAGGGATAGATAGTCATGAGGTTTGGAGTTCAGCCTTCAGGCTGCGGGCAGGCTAGGGCCCTGAACTCCGAACGATATTTCCTTTTATCCCGCGGTGAACGGCGTTCTACAATTTCAACATGCGGCTCGAGACTCGGAGGATTTTCCTGCGGAGATCCGTCGGTGTTGCGGTTGCCGCGCCAATCGGTTTTGCGCTCTGCCGCGAGCTTCGAGCGAATACGGGCGCGGAGCGGCTGCCCCCGCACGCGCGCAGAAAACTGCTCGCGGCGGTGCCTTTTGTTGACGAGGGGGACTTTCCTCTGGGCGCGGTTGTCGGCTCGGGGTTGGGAGGCCGTCTCGCCCTCGATCTCTCGACACTCACTCCTGATACTCTTATCACGCCCAACGAAAGATTCTTCATTCGGACGCTCTGCCCGGACCAACTCCGCTTCAACGGGTCCTGGATGATATCTGTGCGAGGCTTGGTGCAGGCGCCGATGGAATTGCCGCTGGAAGACTTGGCGCCGCACGCCGTGCCGCTCGGCACACACCTCATCGAGTGCGCCGGCAATACCAGAGAGGGGCATTACGGGCTGATCAGCGCCGCAAAATGGACGGGCATTCCGATTTCGAAGGTGCTCGAACAGGTCAGGATCCTGCCACGAGCTACGCGCGTTCTCATCGGGGGCTTTGACAAGCATTCCCAGCCGGATTCAGGCTCGTTGCCCGGAGCAAGCTGGATCTTTACCCTGGAGCAGCTGCAGGCATCAGGGGCGTTCCTTGCGACACGCATGAACGGCGCTCCGCTTCCCAAGGACCACGGATACCCGCTTCGTCTCGTTGTGCCCGGCTGGTACGGGTGCGCATGCATCAAGTGGGTCAATGAGATTGAGCTCCTGGACGACGAGGCTCCCGCCACCGGCCAGATGTGGGAATACGCCGGCCGCACCCACCAGGACGCTTTCCGCAGTTCTGCGTTCGGGGCAACACGCGCTTTCGAGAGGAGCTTCCAGCCTCTTCTGGCGCGGGACTTCAAGCCTGCGACCATCGATCTGGCGGCCGCCCCGGTCCGCGTCGAGAAGTGGTTGGTGGAAGGGGAGCGCGTCTACCAGGTCGCCGGCATTCTCTGGGGAGGCGACAGGCTGACCAAAACCTTGGTGATCCGTTTCAATCCGGATGCGCGCTTTATGCCTGTTGAAGATTACGCCCACAAGACAAACGCCACGTGGACCCTGTGGTCCCACACGTTTCGACCGGATGCCCCGGGCCGCTATCGGATCCAATTGGCTGTTTCCGGCGAGCCTGTGCGCACGCGCCGCCTCGATACGGGTTTCTACGCGCGCACGATTGATATAACGGAGGTCTGAAGTGCAAGCATGGAGTTCAGCCTTCAGGCTGCACTGAACCGGAGCAGGCTAAAGCCTCAACTCCAAACAAGCGGTCTGAGGTCTGACCCCTGAGGTCTGAAGTCTGACAAGAGTGGAATCATGTGCTCCCGTATTCGACGACTCCTTTCCTCTCTTATCCATGCGGGCGCGGCGAGACAGCTGTCTCTGGCCCTGGGGGTCGTCCTCATGGCGCCGTGCTGGGGATGGACGCAGTCGGGAGAGCTGGCCACCCTCGCCGGGAAATTTGGTCAGCTTTACAGAGAGGGGCGCTACGCAGAAGCGGAAAAGACTTCGGAAGAGATTATTTCACTGCTCGCAAAAAGCGGGGCCGCAAAGGATCTCGACGTCGCCGCCAGCTTGAACAACCTGGGGTCGCTGGCTTACGCACAGCTCAAGTACGATACGGCCGAGACCTTCTACGAACGTGCTTTGCAGCTCTGTGAGGCCGTCGCGGGACCCGGCCACGTCGATGTGGCAGACGTGCTCTACAATTTGGCCGGGTTGAGCGTAATGCAGGGGAGATACGAACGGGCCGAATCCCTCTATCAGCGGTCACTCAAGATCAGGCAGGCCTCTCTGGGAAGCGAAGATCCGGCGGCAGCCGATGTCTTGAACAACCTGGGTTTTCTGTATCTGAGGCAGAACAAATTGCAGCTGGCGGATCAAGCGCTGAGACATGCCTTGCTGATCTGGCAGAAACACTTCGGCTCAGAAACAGCGCCCCTCGCCGCTGTCACACTGAATAATCTTGCCGTGGTCCGTTTCCGTCAGAATGGATTTGAAGAAGCGGAGTCCCTTTACAAACAGGCTCTGGCCATCGAAGAAAAATTCTGGGGCAAGGACCACCCCGAGACAACGACCACGCTCCGGAATCTCGGTGAGTTTTGTCGCGCTCAGGGCCGGAGAGACGAGGCCGTTCGGATTTACCAGCGGGCGCTCGCCATGTTGGAAAAGGCTCTTGGGCCGGGCGATGCGCTGACGCGTGAGACGGCAAGACGCCTCGGAGAGCTGAGCGCTAAAACCGAGGATTCCGCGCCGGCCGGAGCGGACCGATTGGGCGTCTACCAGATCATCATGGTGAGAACGAAGAGCGAAGCCGATCGCCTGCTCGAGAGAATCAAGAAGGGCGAAAATTTTGACGAGCTCGCCCTGGCTCATTCCCTAGACCCCACCGCTCCGGAGCGTGGATACTTCAAAGCAAAGATAGGTGACCTGCGGGAGGAACTACGCAGCCGGCTGGAACGGCTCGATGAAGGCGAAGTGAGCGTGGTATTCGAGCTGAATAACAATTGGGCGATCGTGAAGAAGATAAAAAACTCGTCCTAGCAAGAATGAAACCACAGATGAGCACAGCGCAGCCAAGCCGCAACCAAAAAAAATCTCACCACGAAGACACGAAGACGCGAAGAAATCCTTTGCGATTCTTCGCGTCTTCGTGTCTTCGTGGTGAACAGGATGTCTGCGCTCCCAGGGGAACGCAGAGAAATCCTTTCCAGCCTGTGGTGTTGCAGCGAAGATGAGCGCGGATTTGAAGTTGAGCGGCACGAAAACCATCGCAGCGTTGTTGCTGTCTGCGGCCGTCGGGGCCGCTATTGCGCAGAACAGGCGGCCGGAGCGTCCGTGGCGCATCAAGGGTGAGCTGACCGAAGCCTGCACCTGCAACGTTCCCTGCCCCTGCAACTTTGGAGAGCGGCCGTTCCCGTACGATTACTGTTACCCAATGTGGTCCTATTGGGTCAAGGAGGGGAAATTCGATCAGACGGAACTGAACGACATACATATCGGTGGCGTAGAAGGTCCGCGGGGCACGCGAGGGTTGCTCGACATCCGGGCGACTCCGGGACAACGGAAAGCCATGGAAGAGATATGGCATGCCCTGAGCGGGCGGAGGGCGCTGTGCCTCGTGCGCTTGTGGCCTTTCAAAGCCACCACGGGTTCTGACGCCCCCGCGCAAGGCTCGATGATCCATACTCGTTACGAGGACCCGAAATTTTTGGGTTTTGACTACATCAAGATAGAGCAAGAAGTTACAGACCGCGGGTCAAGATTGGCTTTCGGCGATCGGGGAGGATTTGAGGCCGGCTACCTTTTTGGGAGGGATGCCGGGCGGCCCATCACAGTGACAAACATACAGTCGTGGCCCATCGATGTGAGCGTCAAGGGGCGGACAATCTTCTTTCGATACAAGGATGAATTCAACCAGCTCGACTACCAGGGCACAAATGCGAACCAGGGCCGGTTTGATCTCAATCATACTCAACCGGGAGCGCGCCCGATGACGCGTGTGCGGTGAAACCCTTTCAGACATCCGACCTCGGACCGCATTGTCACGATCGAAGAACAGGAAGATCCAGTCTTTAGCCACAGAGCCACGGAGAAAAGATCTTCTCGGTGTCTCTGTGTCTCTGTGGCCAATAGTCTGGCCTTCCGGCAAAGTCGCGGTGCCTCAAAGCAATCACAGACTCTAGCTGAGGTCTGAAGTCTCTGAGGTCTGAGATGGCTATTTCGACTGCCGTGCCTTCTCGAAATCGTAGATGAAAATGCCGTAGCCCACGCCCGCGGGATCTTTCGATTTGGCCATTTGGAAAGCCATGAAGCGGCCATCGTCGCTCACGACCGGATTGGACGACTTGTAGCCCGGAAAATCACTGAAGAACGTGAGCCGTTCGGCGTAACCGCCGCCGTCCATTCGCAGCTTCCAGATGTCTACGTAGCTGGAACCTTTCTTGTTTTGTTTGTCGCATTCGACCAGTGTGAACTTGCCGTCAGGGAAAATTCCCTCCGGCTCATCGTATTCCCCCGGCGAGTTGGTGAGATTCGTTACCTTTTTGGTTTGCAAGTCCACCACGCAAACGTCCGTGCCCTGATAACCGTAAGCGGAGAACGTCAGGCTCTTCTCATGAGGCGGCACGAGATTCTGCGTCTCCAGAGTGCATCGGAACGGCAAGTCGTGACTGTCGAGGATGACGCGCTGGTTGGCGAGTTTCGGTTCGCCCTCCTCGTAGACGATGTCCGCTTCGAGCATCCGCGACGAACCTTTCTCCATCTGGTCCGGATACTGCGCGCTCACGTGCGTCCACGCGATGTGCATCCGCTTGCGCGATACCGCAGGCCCTTCGCTGCATTTCGTCCCGAGCGGCGCGGCCGGCTTGGTCAGGCTCTTGTCCAGGACAGAAAGCCAACACTGCGCGCGCGCGTCGCCGGGCTTCTGAGGGTCAAACTCCTCGGGTCCGGAAAGCAGAATGTCGCCGCTGGCCAGATACAACGCGCGAGTATAGCCGTGATGCCGATAATGATGCGTCAACGGCCGGATGACGCTCGTGTCGCGCTCCACTTCGTAAACGTCGCCAAACGTCTTTTCAAGAAACAGAATCCGCTTGCCATCGTGCGACCAATCGGCGCGTTCTCCGAACCAGGTGATCCGCTTGATGTGCGCCTGCAGATGGTCCGCCGGACTTTCGCCTTCTTTTTGTGATGATTCCGATTCGCCGCCCCTCAAACTGCACACGGCAAGCAAAATGGTGAACAAAAGGAATTTCGTGCGGAGGGCGAGAGTGATCCCGCGCCCGCACCGGATGGCGAACGGGTTCGTTCCGAGGGGCACGTGAAGGGCAAGCGAAAACCTAGGGGCAGAGGGGCAGAGGGGCAAAGGAGACCGTAAGCCTTCCCTATGCCCCTTGACCTCTAAGGCCTCGGAAAGGTGCCAATTCCCCCAAATGACAAATGACCAATGACCGATGATAAATGACAAATAAACTGGGGCCCTTGACCCCTCTGCCCCTTTGACCCTTTGGCTCCTTTCGACTAAGCTTTTCCGATGGCAAGCGCGCTTCTTACGGCAGTCCTCTTGGGGATCACGTTACAGGCTGTTTGCATGTACTATGGCTATCTGGTGCCCGGGCACGGAGCGTTTGCAAGGCATTTCACGATGGCGCTGGCCTCGACGTTCCTGATCGCACTGGCGCACAGCATGACTATGTTTTTCTTTATTGGTACGGGCAAGCACATCAAAGAACTGGTGAAGGAACACGGGTTGGGCCAGGAGGTTGTCCGGGAGACCATTCTCTATAAGAGCAAGCTCTTCCCCATAATGATGGCGGCCATAGCGTTTACCATGGCGCAGTTCATTCTCGGCGGTGGAGTCCACACGAGAGTTCTTCCTGCGTGGCTCCATCACATTCTGGGCTGGCTGGCCTTTGGCTCGAATGTCTATTGCTTTTTGCTGGAGACGAAATACCTCGTGTCCAATGCGCGCCTGATGAGCTCGGTGTACCGCGCTGTGGACAGATAACATTGCCTGGGGTGCATGAAACCTTTGCAGGGGCGGCCTTGCGTGGCCGCCCGACCCGCCGGGCGCCCGTCAAAGGCGCCCCTGCGGCGCGCACAGGTCGCGCCGTGCGGTTTGATCCGGCCGAGGGCTTTTCGAAAAAGGGCGTGAAACAATCGGGATGGTCTTTTATCTAAACTGGGTGTGAACGGGGGAGGTTCGAAGTGAAGCGAGAGCGGAATTTCATCCTGGCTCTAATCTCGTTTTTGGTCGCAATCTGCGCGCGCGGTGATCCTGGCCAGGACCCGCAGAAGAAGGATCTCAAGCCGGAAGAGATCATTCAGGCTTTTGCCGCCAAGGAGACCGAGTTCTACGGAGCCTGGATCCAGTACACCTACCGTCAACTCGCGGATATCCGCGTTGTCTCGATAAACGGGGTGCCGATGCAAGACCGCTTGACGCTGGTTTCCGAAGTCGTGTTCAGAGACGATGGGACCCGTGAAGTGAGGCCTCTGCAGAGACGGGGCGGCCTACGGGCTCTCAACTGGACGCGTGAAGACACCGAGGTGATCAACAATCTGCAGCCCTTTGCGCTTACGGCCAAGGACCTCCCCAAATATAACGTGGCGTACGAGGGCAAGGAGCGTGTGGATGAGCTTGACTGCTTCGTCTTCTCGGTGAAGCCAAAGACCACAAAAGGGGGAATCTACTTCCAGGGGAAGATCTGGGTGGACGACCGGGATCTCCAGGTCGTGCGCACTGTCGGGAAACCCGTACCCCAGACGAGAGACAACCAGTTTCCGGAATTCGAAACGATCAGACAGATAATCGACGACAAGTACTGGTTTCCCGTCTGGACTCACGCCGATAGCAAGCTCCGATTCGATAACGGCGTCTTCCATGTTGAGGAAACGATTACGTACGAGCAGTACAAGCGATTCGGTTCGAAAGCCACCATCGATTTCGGCAAACCGCCCAAGGAATGACGATTGACGAATGAGGGAAAGAAACTCGCCAATCGTCGCTCGTAAATCGTCAATCAGGATGGGGGACAGAAATGCGCCGGAAGCTCCGAAAAGTGCTCGAGAATGAGATCACATCCCGAGGCCTCGAGCGCAGTGCGCCCGCAAAAGCCTTCTGAGATTCCGCAGGTGATGACACCCGCGGCGTGCCCCGCATCGATGTCCACAGGACTGTCCCCCACCATTACCGTTTCGTTCGGCTCTACCTTGCAGCGCCGCATCGCTTCCCTCAAAGAAGCCGGATGGGGTTTGAGGTGGGGAGTGCTGTCGCCTCCGAGGATCGCGCAAAAGCGGGACGATACACCCAGACCTTCGAGTATCTGCCTTGAAAGCCTTTCCGTCTTGTTCGTCACGACGGCGAAATGCGCCCAGGAAAAGCTGTCCAGAGTTTCGCGAACGCCCGGATACAGGCTTGTGGTATCCAGCGAATGCCTTTGGTATTCCTCGACGAACAGCTCAACACCCCTGCGGACCTGTTCCGGCGTGGCCTCGCCTCCTATGGCCTCACGCAGAACGCGCTGGATGAGCTTCCGCGCGCCGTCGCCCACAAACTCCACGACCTGGCTTCTCGCCACATCTTGAAGGCTCATTCGCGCGAGCGCCAGGCTTACCGAGTTTGCAATGTCGATCCTGGAATCGATAAGCGTGCCGTCCAGGTCAAACAGGAACAGACGGCACGGCCAGGGGGAACGAAACTGCATTCAGTCCCCGAGCAACATCAGTATGTGTCCGAGCTCCGGAAGTATCAGGCTCTCGATCGCGAGCTTACAGGCGCGAGGGCTTCCCGGCAGACAAAAAATGGCTTTGCCCTTGATAGTCCCGGCGGTAGCGCGCGAGAGCATCGAAGCGCTTTTGGCCTCGGGATAGCTCAGCAGCATGAAGAGCGAATTGAATCCTGGAAGTTCCTTCTCGAGCATGCCCCGCACGGTTTCAATGGTGATGTCGGTTGGAGACAGGCCGGTGCCGCCGGTAGTTATGATAGCCTGAACATTCTTCTGGCGCACCAACTCGCGTACGGTGGCCCGGAGAACATTCCGGCTGTCCGCTATGACCTTCCGCACTGCTACATCGTGACCGTTTTCCTGGAGCAGACTTTCAATCAGCTCTCCCGACTGATCGTTGTCGACGGATCGTGAGCTCGACAGTGTAATAACTGCTACGCTTGCGCGACCTCTGGCCTTTTTTTGGTGTTCGGCGATTGTGTCCTTGAGCTTAGGTTCAGGCATGACGACATCCTCCAACGGTGTCAACACGAATATGTTGGAGATTTCGCGGTGAGGGCGCGTCATGATGCCATGGCCCCAACCGTCAATCAAGAAAAATTCCTACGCAACCAAAAACTTCGCGATTCTGCGTCTTCTTGGTGGTAAAGGCTGCGCTCAATCCACGACGAAGACACGAAGACGCGAAGAACCGCTAAAGCTAACAGGGTTTGGGTTGGGGTTGCGGGCGTTTCTCGCGTGGGCGATCCCGTTCTCCAGGCGGAGAGGGGCTCGGGAAAGGCGCTCGTTTCGAAACCTGGCTCGTTCTTCCGGCGTCATTCGCGCAACTCGTCGGGTTCGTGATGGCTACCATTGCCATAAATACGTTGACCTATCGTACTACTATGCCGAGAATCGTTCACCACTGGAAAGGACTCTTCTGCGTTTCCCTGGGAGCGTCCCACTGGAACGTCAGACACGCGGAGCGCACTGGAAGCAGGTGGGTGAAAACCAGATCGTTGTGGATTGCAATCGCTGTCCTGGCTCTCCTCGCTGGGATCCTGGCCTGGGCCTTCTTAAGCTCCGAGCCCATGCGATTGATCGTGCTGTTTGACGAAACTGGGGGCCTCAAGAAGGATGCGCCTGTCGTATGGAAGGACTTCACGATCGGCAAAGTCGTCGATATCCAGCCCTTAGTGGATAACCAGTTCGGAGTGACGATCGAGCTGAGAGAAGACTACGCTTCCAAGATAACGCGCGGGTCCGAATTCTACCTGAAGCCCGCGCCCTTGTTGGGGATCTTCGATCAAGACGTGGTAGAGGTTGTAACTCCTCAGTCCCCGCTCGCCCCTTTCACTAACGGAGAGAAGGTTCGGGGAAAACGCTATCCCGCATCGCTCTTTCCGGAACAGGCCCGGCGCTGGAGCCAGGAGTATTTAAGAGAGCTCACGGACCAGGCTGGCCGTCTGATCGAGGCGTTTCGCGACTCGCCATACCGTAAGGACGCCGAAGAAGTCTTGCGACAGCTGAAGGAGATCGGAGAGCGCGGAGCCGCTCTCGCCAAAGACCAGCTTGAGGATTTTCGGCGGGCCCACGAGAAGGATTTGGAGCGCATCCGCAAGAAGCTCGAGCAGATTCGCGACGAAATGCGCAAGAGGGGCGACAATGGGGGAGCGGACAAGGTAGAGAAGGAAATTGGCAAAATGAAGTAACAACAGGAATCCAAGAATCCAAGAATGAGCAGATTCGCGACGAGACGATGCAGGAGCGGAGAAGGTAGAGAAGGAAATGAAGGAATAACAGGGGAATCCCAGGAATCCCAGGAATCCAAGACGAAACCATTCTTTGAGGCGTGTCATTCTTGAATTCTTTGAATTCTTGAATTCTTGGATTCTTCCTCGGAGACGAAGGACTAAAGCTTTTCTCAGATTGAACGAAGAGATTGGCGGGGAAATGAGTTATCCGACGCCCCGCGCGCACCAGACCCCCCCTTCTGCGTAATCGAGAGAAAGCGAACCATGCAAATTGAGGACCAGGTCCTCTCGCGCCTCGAAGCCGTTCTCGCCGAGGCCGAGGGCAATAAGGACAACCACAACGGGTCAGGTGGAGGCACGCCCACGCCCTTTGGCCTGTATGAAAGAGAATGGAACCTGTACAACCAGCTCATCAACCTCTATCGGAACTCAGGGAATGAAGCCAAACGACAGTTGCAGGATACTCTGAGGCTGCTCGCCGCGTTTCATCGAATCATCGAGACTATCAAGAGAAACGAGAACTTCCAGGAGATCTGCTCCAGGGTCGTGGACTTTAGCCTCCGGGACTTGGGCGCAGAATACTGCAGCATCCTGCTCTTCAAAGAAGAGGATTCGACAGAGGATCCCTTCTGTCTCGAGGGCGTTCAGGAGAAAACCAGCTTTCTTCGAATCCACTCCGGCGGGAGGTTGCTGGGCAGTGTTCAGTTCGAGGGAACCGTGACACGGCTCAGCCGGGAATCCGGCGAGTGTCTCAATGTGGGAGATGTTTGTCTGGACGCGCGTTTCGACGACGTGGACTTTCCCAGTGTGGTCCGCTCGTTCGTGTCTCTCCCGATCGTACTAAATCGTGCCGCGGTGGGTTTTTTGATCCTGAGTCATTCACGGCCGCACTCTTTTGACAATTCCAAAATTCTGTTCCTGAAGATACTGGCGACCTCGCTGGCGCATGCGCATCTGACCACCTCCGCTCACACCAGGGAAACCAGCGACTTCGTTCGTCCTATTGCGGCGCCGTGGTTTGCCCGCGAGGATCACGACGTCCTGTCGATCATTGTGCTGGACTTTGAGATAGTGGGTCCTCTGGGGCAAACGACTTCCCTGAGGAGAGACACGCTCAGGCAAATACGTGACAATCTGCGGGCAATTCTGGAGGGAAAGGAATCGGTGCTTGTCCAGGAAAATGGGGAATTGCTGGTTTTGCTCCCCGGGGTTTCAGGCGAACAATTGTTCCGCCGGGTTCGACAGCTGAGAGACGCTTTTCAGCAGTGGAAGATCCGTCAGAATAGAGAGCTGCATCAAGTTCGCCTTAGCATAGGTTTTTCGGCCTGCGAGCAGGGACAAAACCTGGCCGAGGCTCTGGAGGTTGCCGCCCTGATGATGCATCCCGAGTTGGACGAGGAGCTGAGCGTCCCTGCCTGACAATCGGACTCCCGGGCCACGAATTCACCACAAAGGCGCGAAGACGCGAAGAACCGCAAAAATGCTGCAAGTTATTTCGTGCGGCGAAGGCCCATTTCATTGAAGAAGTTAAGAGCGACATTCGCGCAGCCGAACAGCCCAATCCGGTAATCCGTCACAATGAATACGGGGGTGCGCTTGAGAAGGGAGCGGATGTTGGGAATGTCGCACCGCATAAACTCCTTCATGAAGAGTCCGGACTGCATCTCAGGCAGTATCTTTGCGGCAATGCCTCCCGCAAGAAAGACCCCGCCGGGCGTCAGCGGGAAAATCGCGCTGTTCTTGGCGGCCCGGGCATAACAGCGCAGCCAGATATCGAGTGTTCTTCTGCACCGAGTGTCGCGGCCCGCATGTTGAATGATTACCGCGGGACGGTCGTACACGTCCGCCTTAACCACCTCTTCCGCAATTCTCGGATTCCCGTCGCCCGGTTCGAGCTCTGAAAGCGCCCGGTACAGATTGACTAAACCTGGACCGCTGACGATCCTCTCGCGATCCATGGGGTTCCCGGGGGACCGATTGATATGTTTTCGGATCCACCCAGCGGCGCGAAACTCGAGTTCGTCCACGGCCTCGAAATCCACGTGACCGCCTTCGCCGGGAATGGGACGATACTTACCGGTTCGGACATCTTCAATTAAAATCGAAGTCCCCAAACCCGTTCCCGCGCCAATCACGACCGCCGTCGGTTTTCTGCCGTTTTGCCCGGGCAGCTTTCCAGCAGGCGAAAGCCGCACGAAGGCCTCCGGGCAGTTTGCCAGAAGAACTTCCAGTCCGAATCCCACCGCTTCAAAATCATTCAGGAGAGTCAGTTCCTCCACGGGGATGGCGTCAAACACCTCCCTTGCGGTAAACCCCCATCCCAGGTTCGTGATAGTTCCTTTGTCGCGTTTGGGCCCCACAGGACCCGCAAAGTCGATGCACGCCTGCCGTACGGCCGGCGTCAAATCGCGTCCCTCTTCCTTCAGGAACTTGCTCAGCAAAGCAGGGAAGTCCTGGACGGTTCTGCTTCTGAAAGTCTTATGGCGGACGGCTTGTAGTTTTCCGTTGCCGTAATGGGCGAAGACGGCGATGCTGATGTGTGTCCCCCCGACGTCGGCTACCAGAACATGGCTCTGGGGATTGCGGATTTCGGATTGTGGATTTCGGATTGCGGATTTGGAATTGCGGATTGCGGATTTCGGATTTCGGATTGCCATGCTCGAACCTGACATTGAAAGTCTAACGATTGCGGGTTGGTGATTTGGGATTTTGGATTTGGAATTAAGAACAGCCGCGATCACGACAATCCGAGATCCAAAATCCGAAATCCGAAATCCGCAATCCGAAATCAGGACTGCGAGTATCCGGGATATTCCTTATGCACGATAGTTCCAGGCTCCTGGGGATGGATCAAGAGATCGAGCGCATCCGTGAGAACCTTTTTATGAAGCTCGGCGGCTCCGGCGGGACCCAGGGATTGACCAAGCCGGAATCCGACGGGGTGAAAAGCCCGCGAGGGCCGGGCCTGCCAGCTTTGCTCCGGGTCCACGGTGATCAGCACGGTGGGTATCCCCTCCATTTCGATGGCTCTTTGCAGCGTGACGACCGTCCGGTGGCAGAGCGGTCAACCTGCAGTCAAGAGGATGATGTCCGGCTTCCATTTCCGCACGGTGTCGGCTATTTCGGGAGCGGCCTTTTCTTTGATTTCGCGCAGAGCCTGCGAAAATCCCATCGACAGGTGCTCGCTCGTAGTCGAGCCGAGCGTCCCTTCGGCGGCGAGAGCGCAAAGAGTCTCTACCGGAAAGACGCAGTTAATGTCTTTGAGCGCCTCGCTACGATCATAGTGTTCGTGGGTAATGGTCAGCTGGTTCGTGGTCGCCTCGGCGGGTATCAGTCGGTAGGAGGTGTCCCCTTCGGGTGTGAAAGGGGGTTGGGTCCTGAGGTGGACCCCCGTGGTGGTAACGATTCCTACGCGGCTGGTTTCCAGCTTCCCAACAAAGGGCGTGTAAGGGATGCAAAAACGGGAAATCTCTGACATATCAGCTTCGTGGCGTCGTGGCCCGGAGGTTACAACTCGGAAGGCGTGAAGAAATCCGTCTGCCCGTAAGGGCGACCCTATGTGGTCGCCCGTCCGGCCGAGAATAGCGCGGACTCGCGGGCGGCCACACAGGGCCGCCCCTACGTCACGTCAATTTTTTCACAGCTTCTCAGCCGAGCTTCTTCAGCGCTTGGAACAGTTCGTTATTCTTGGGTTGATCCCCGATAGGATGAATGTCTTTGTACCTGACGATCCCTTTCTTGTCGATAACAAACAGGGCTCGCTCGGTAATTCCTTCACTGCGAAGAACTCCATACTTTACTGCGACAAAGCCATGGGGCCAGAAATCGCTCAGCAATGGGTAAGAGATCCCGCCCATGGAGTTTGCCCACGCCTTGTTGCACGGTACGTTATCCACGCTTATGCCCAGCACCTGGGCATCCTGCCGCTCGAACTCGGGAAGATCCTCCTCGTACGAGGGCATCTGCGCCGTTCAAACAGGTGTGAATGCCGCCGGGTAAAAAGCCAGGACGACATTCTTCTTTCCACGGAAGTCGCTCAACGTCACCTTGGCGCCGAGATGGCTGGGCAAGGTGAAGTCAGGCGCCTCCTCTCCCACGCGAATTTCGTTGGTCTCCTTCATGTCATCATCTCCTTACAATTCCTTGCAATGTTACCGGAGCAAAGACGGCCACATAAAAGCGCGCTATTATCACAGCAAGGATCACGCCTAGTCAACCGCCGCTGAAGGATGGCACGCAAAATCTCTCCAGCACTGGCGCGAAAATTCGATGCCCCGGGCCGGAGAGTATTTGGCGTGAAATCTTCTGGACACGACTCTCCTCGGATTCCCTGTGAGTCTTCTCGGAAATCTCTCGATCCAGGATGGTGCTCAGACGCACCAGATGCACCATCTCATGCGTCAGGATGTAAACGAGAAAGGGATACAGGTCGGCCTGGAGGTTCTCTCGATTTGCCGCCTGAAGAATACTTTCGTCGTTGAGCTGGATCCTGAAAAATTGGTGCTGCCTTTCCCGAACCGCGCCGTGGGTCCAGCCTTTCCTGTGGAAACACAGAATTTCAGCCAGCGTTCCCTCTGGAACAGGCCTCCAACCGGGATCTCCTCGCGTAAGGAGGTCAAACTGCAGCTTCTGCCATCGGAAGGGAGGGATGCAGTAGTAATTTGAGGTTCGTTCCTCGGCGTCGTGGAGCGCCTGCGCTACCAGATTTCGCTGGCTTGCTGAAAACAACATGATTTCTTGCCGCTTGGGAGAAGGAAGCCGCGGCGCCACGGAATCAAGCTGCGACCGTGGCCAAACAGCAGCCGGTTTTGGCCTCCGCTCGTGGCTGCCGGTTCTTAGCTCGGCGGCCCTGCGCTCACGCCCGGTGTGAGTCCTGGCGTGACTGTTGCCTTAGTCGTTTTTCTTTGTAACGCCCTTATCGGGCTTCGAAGATT
>WNGL01008146.1_pt1 | contig 15318 bp, 13 predicted proteins | sample 5400591 | NCBI WGS metagenome assembly WNGL01 (sample SAMN13153377, study PRJNA577476) | soil metagenome | isolation source: 80 cm soil or saprolite under Garry oak tree replicate 1 | place: USA:California | collected 2016-06-15
CCCGCTACCGCCCATGTTGATCGTCGAGTAGACGCCGCCGTCGTTGCCGGCGTAGAACGTCGACGCACCGGTAAACGCCACCGCGTGGAAGTCAGGATGGAGAGGGCCGCCGTTGTAGGGCTTCGCCACGTCAGTGAAGCTGGTCCCGCCGTTGGTCGTGGCCAGCATCGTCACGCCGCCGAAGACCGCGCGGTTGGCCGTAGCATCGTTCGGATCGACGGCGACGACATTGTCGTACCAACCCTGGTATCCGGCGTTCTGACCCAGCGAGAAGTAGTCGGGGGCGCCGATCGTCGACCAGCTGGCGCCCCCCGTCGTCGTCTTGAGGACCTGTTCGAGCTGCCCCAGCTGATAGCCGCCGGCCGGACAAGAGGCGAGCGCCGCGTATACGGTGTTGCCCTTCCCGACACCCAGGCCGATGCGAATGACAGTGGCTGGTGGATTTCCGCCGATGGGCGGCCATTTCACCGTCCAGCTACCCAGGCCGCTGGTGTCCCACACGCCGATCTGGCCATAGCTCGGCGCGGTGTTGCACGAGGTGGTCACGGCTCCCCAGAACAGGTTTGTGCTGGTCGGATCCTGGGCGATGGCGTTCCAGTGAGCGGTCGCGGTGCCCGGCAGCTGTGCCCAGTTTGTCCCGCCGTTCGTCGTCTGGTAGAGGCCCCGGGTTGTTGCCGCGAAGATTCGCTGAGTGTTGGTTGAGTCGATGGCGAGTGCGCTGAAGTAGAACGTCGATGCGGTAAACGTGCTCTGGCCGAGGAGGGTCCAGGTCGATCCGCCATCGCTGCTCTTCAGGATGCCCTGGCTCGGCAGGCAGTCCTGGCACAGGTTGGCCTCTCCGGTTCCGGCGTAGACGGTCTCGGGAACTGTCGACCAGTCGACGGCGATCGCGCCGATCGCCAGCGTGACCTGGCCGTCGGCGGTCGTACTCCAGTTAGCTCCGCCGTCAATGCTCTTCCACACACCGCCACCGGCCGCCCCCGCGTAGACGATGGAGCCGCCCGGCTTCGCGGCCAGCGCGGTCACGCGGCCGGCGCTATTGCCGTAGGTCGACAGGCCGGTGATCGGCCGTGGCCCGAGCGAGGTCCATGCCACACCAACCGGCGGCACCGCCGGCGCGGCGGCCTTCGCCTGGCGTGTGCCACCGAGGGTTTGCGAGAGCGCCGGCTGATGGCGGATCGGGCGATGCGTCGCCCTGGCACTCTGGGGCTTCTGCGGCGAGCCCGCCACCGCCCCCACGCGCAGAAAGGGAGGAAAAACTACGGCGCTGAGCACGATCGCCGTGGCCAGCACGACGCCGGCAGCTTTGAGCCTTAGCCCCCCCATCCCGCTTATTTTGACAGTTCCGCTGTCCGGCGCTCGTCCGAAATTTAGCGGAGGCGGGCCTCGAGCTCCTTGCGCAATTCGGCCAGCGGCACGCGAACCTGGGTCATCTCGTCCCGAGATCGGATGGTCGCGGCCTGGTCATTGACCGTCTCGAAGTCGATCGTGACCGCGAAGGGCGTGCCGATCTCATCCTGCCGCCGGTAGCGCTTGCCGATCGACTGCGTGTCGTCGTACTCGGTGCGAAAGTGTGGCCGCAGCTGGTGCTCGACCTTGGCGGCGAGCGCCGTCAGCGGCTCCTTGCGCGAGAGCGGCAGCACGGCGACCTCGATCGGAGCCATCGAGGGGTGGAAGCGAAGCACGACCCGCGGCTCGCCGCGCACCTCCTCCTCGTGATAGGCGTCGATCATCAGCGTCAGCATCGTCCGGTCGACCCCGGCCGACGGCTCGACCACGTGCGGCAGGTAGCGCTCTCGGTGGATGTCATCGAAGTACGTCAGGTCGCGGCCCGAGGCTCGCTGATGGGCCGCCAGGTCGTAGTCGCCGCGGGCCGCGATGCCTTCGAGCTCGGACCAGCCGAATGGGAACTCGTACTCGACGTCAAAGGCGCCGCGGGCGTAGTGCGCCAGCTCGTCCTTGCCATGCTGGCGCAGCCGGAGACGTTGGCGCTGGATCCCGAGCCCCAGGTACCACTTGAGCCGCTCCTCCTTCCAGAAGTCGAGCCAGGTCATCTCCTCGGCGGGCGGCACGAAGAACTCCAACTCCATCTGCTCGAACTCACGCAGGCGGAAGATCGAGTTGCCGGGCGTGATCTCGTTGCGAAACGCCTTGCCGATCTGTGCGATGCCGAATGGTGGACGCATGTGCGACGAGTTGAGGATGGTGGCGAAGTTGACGAAGATGCCCTGCGCTGTTTCCGGCCGCAGGTAGGCCTGGGTGCTCGAGTTCTCCATCGGGCCGACGTAGGTCTTGAACATGAGGTTGAACTGGCGCGCCTCGGTGAACTCTCCCCCATCGTCTTCGTGCCGCGGCCCGCTGACCTGGTCGGCGCGAAACCGCTGGTGACACTTCTTGCACTCGACCAGCGGGTCGGTGAAGTTCTGGACATGGCCTGACGCCTCCCAGACTTTGGGATTCATGATGATGCCGGCGTCGATGCCGACCACGTCATCGCGAAGCTCGACCATCGAGCGCCACCAGGCCCGCTTGATGTTGTTGCGCAGCGCGACCCCGAGAGGCCCGAAGTCCGTCACCCCCTGGATGCCGCCGTAGATCTCGCTGGATTGAAAGAAGAAGCCGCGCCGCTTGGCGAGCGAGACCAGCTTCTCCATGACCTCCCTCCCCCCTTGCGGGGGAGGGTTCGGGTGGGGGGTCGCCACCTAGTGCCGGACGCTCCGGATGAAGTCGAGGCTCTTGAGGCGGCGATCCAGGTGATATTCGAGTTGCGACTCGAGGGCCTGTTCGACCTGGTCGATCACGGCATCGGGCAGGCGCAACCGGTCGTACAGCTCACCCTGGTCGCCCGCCATCACGCGCAACACCTTCAGGCTGTTGACGGAGACGGGCGAGCCGGCCTGGTCGTGGTTACCGCACGTCCGGCAGAGCACGCCGCCAAGAAGAGGCGAGAACCAGGCGTCGGCCTCGGGCAGCGGCTTGGAACAGCCAGCACAATCGAGTAATTGCGGCGCGTACCCAAGGAGGTCGAGCATGCGCATGACGAACCAGGCGGTGTCCGCCCGCGCCGAGCGATTCGCGTCATTGAGCCGGTCGAGCGTGCCGGCAACCAGCTCGAAGACGTCGTCTACCGGGTGGCGGTCCTCGAGCACCTTGTCGGCGATTTCCGAGACCAGGCAGGCGTAGGCGGTCCGCCGCAGGTCGCCCGCGATATTGCGCACGTCGCCGCCAGCTTGCCGTGCTCGCGCGTCAGCAGCGTGAGAATGCGATCGGCATCACCGTAATCGAGGCGGTGCAGCACGATCGCGTCCGCCTGATACGTCGGCATCGGCCAATTCTACGGTCCAGAATGCGCCGACTAGTCACCCGGCCGCGACTTCGATCGATAGCCTGTTCGATGCCAGCGAGCCCGGCTTCCAGACCACCTCGTGAGTGCCTGGCTTCGAGAACTGGTACGTCGTGATGTCCCAGTTGTAGTCGACGCGGGGACCGCGGAGCACGGGACCGTCATAGGACGATGGCTCCAGCGGATCCTGACCGACCCGTAGCGGAGTGGTCGCCAGCTGTCCATCGAGATATTCCTCGAGGACCGGCTTTGGGCCCGAGACGTAGACGGGATGGTCCGCGGCGACTTCCAGCACGTGGATGATGCGAACCTGGTCGCCCACGACATAGGTCTTCCCCGCGGCCATGATGGTGAGCCGGCGGCCATCCATCAGTTTGCCTTTGTCAGGCCAGCGTTCGTAGCCTTCGGCGACGGCGATGTCCTCTTCAGGGGCCTTGATGACGCGGCCGTTGGCTCGAACGAACAGCTCCGGCCTCATACCGCCTGCGGCGGGCGGATGATCTCCCCCCTGCCGGCGCCGGACGGCACGCCGTTCGCCGTCGTAGCGGTCCCAATTTTCTTGATCAGGAAACGGAAGCCCGGCCCAAGCTTGATACAGCGGCGATCGAGCAGGTAGCCGCTGTCACGCATGGGGATATCGGTGACCCCGGTCCGCTTATCTCGGAACATACAGGTCTGCTGGGCCACGCGATGCCCGGGCGCTGTGAGGGTGGCCGCGGCACTGGAGTGCGTGTCCTGAGTGAACACAGTGCCTGGGAGATAGCCGGAGACGACGCCGCCGCCTCCCGCAAAGCAGCCCGTTTCGATGGTGACCTCTACCTGCTCGGAGATATCGACCTGGTCGAGGTCGGCGACATTGCCGCTGTCCGACTCCCATCCGTCCTGGACGACGACGCCGCGTCGCGGTCCGGCAAGTAGGTCGTTGACAAAGGCATCACTGTAGAACTGCGGAACGGCGGACACCGAGAATGGCGCGCCACGGGCGATCTCGGTCCCTGCCTGGCTGGCGACCAGTCGCAGGTTGCCGGCGTTGCCGGGCGCTGTCTGTACGCCGCCGCGCAAGTTGACGGTGGCGGCGCCACGAAGATCCTTGGTGGCGGCGCCGTCGATCGTTACCGTGCCGTTGGCCGCGCTCCCACCGTCGATGGAGAGCGTCACCGGCTGCGCTATGGGCGCGAGGCCGCTAACGTCGATGCTCGCAGGGGTGTCGACGCGCGGCGGAATTCGATCCATCAGCATGACCTCGGGCGTGGTCGTCGCGTTGATCTTCGGCGGGATCGTTACCGATACGCCGGTCCCGCCGACCACAGGCGCCGCACCCTTGCCCACGGCTTTTCCTGGGCCGGGGAATGCGGCGGCACGCAGGTCAAGCTCATTCATGGTTTGCGGACCAATCACGCCGTCCATGTCCTTGCCCTTGATCCCGGCATCCGCCTGGAAGCTTTTGACCGCGGCGCGTGTCTCCTTGCCATAGGTGGCATCGGCGCCGAACTTCGGCAGGCGAAAGCCGAAATCGATGAGCGCTTGCTGCACCTTCGCGACGGCCGGGCCACAGTTGCCTCGATCAAGTACCTGTTCATTGTCGAAGACCGCTTCCAGAGTGTGATTCCCCGCAAATCGCGGCGAGCTCAGATCGTGACCATCCCCGATCTTGCGCTGCACGGCAGTTGATGGTGGCGCACCGGTTGAGGATCGGACATCAGCGTCGAGCTGGTCTTCAGGAACGGGCCCGGCACTCTTCATGTCGAGGAGGCTGGTCACGGCGGCGTTACCGACCGCGCGTTGCAGACGAAGAATTTCACGAGTCCGGCTGTCGGCGCCAAGGCTGCGAAGGTGGGTCAGGCCGTGGCGCGTGGCGAACTCGGCATGGACGGGGACTGCCTCGGATTCATGGCGTCCGACCTCGCGGGGATGGGGGCGGGGCGTGCTCCGCTCCTCCAGACGTTCGACGGCGCCCGGACGCTGCACGACTTGAGCCTATTGCCGCTCGGCAAGGCTGGACAGGACGTTGCGGGCAGCCGACCGGGTGGCAGGGCCTGCCCTTTCGGGCAGACGTACCGCGGTCGGGGCGATATAGAGTTCCCCCGCGAAGACGATGAGCCAATCATCGTCCGGTGCGGGGCGCGATGCGCGGCTCGTTAGCGCGCCCGGCATGTCGGAGTCGCGCCAGCGACTCGCGGAGCTCATCGCCGATTAGAACGTAGCCTCCCATAACGAACGCCAGCGAGCCAAGCAGGTAGGCGATCACGATGCCCGCGATCGAATCCGGCATCAGCAGGCGGTCCAGCACGAACGCCGTTCCGTACGTCGCGGCGACCAGCGCACCGATGCGCGCGATGTGCGCATACCACGTGGCCGGCGCCATCTCGAGGCACTCGCGGCAGATCCGGCGGATCGCGTACGCGTACGCCCAGACGTGATAGACGACCCAGGAGAGCGCCGCGCCGGTCAGGCCGAGCGTCAGCACCAGCACGAACGTGATGGGCAGCACGATGAACAGGGCCAGGAAGTTCGAGCGTGAGGAGATTTCGGGCTTGCCGGCGGCCAGCGAGAAGACGTAAGGAACGTTGAGCGTGCCGTTCATGTACCAGCCGAGGCACAGCAGCGCCGTCGGCAGCAGCAGCAAATGCGCGACCGAGGGATTGAACAGGTAGCTGAAGAGCGGCAGCGCCGCAAACGTGATGCCGGCAAAGATCGGCACCGTGACAAAGGACAGCAGCTCGTGCAGCTTTCGATACTGGACCTGCAAGGTCGGGCGGTCGCCTTGCGCCATCAACACGGAAAAGGAAGGGAAAGCCGCCTGTGCGATCGCCTGCGTGACCAGCGTCGCTCGCGAGACCACGCCGGCGGCAAAGGCGTAGTAGCCGAAGGTCACGAGGGGCAGCAGTTTGCTGACGAAGACCTTGTCCGCCTGCGTGTAGATCGCGGCCAGCAGCGAGATCCCCATCAGGTGCGAGGAGAAGCGCAGGTTACGCCGGACGACCTCCACTGAGTAGGTGGGCAGCAGCGCGCGCCAGGAAAAGAAGCCGGCAATCAGGCTGAGGTAGGCGACGATCCCCGCCGCATAGCATGCGGCAAACCACCAGGCCACCTGGAGCACGCCGCCGCCACGAGTGATGATGAAGATCGTCCCCAGCTGCTGCAGCGCGCCGACGGAGACGTCGATGACGTTGTTGAAGACCATCCGTTGCAGGCCGCGCAGCACGCTGGTGTAGAGGGCCCGCGGCAGGATGACCATGGCGGAGATCGCGAGGATCCGCAGCGCGCCGATGGCCGTCTGCGGATCCATGCTCTGCAAGAGGAGCCAGCGGTGGACGAAGAAAGGCGCGCCGAAGAAGATGACCAGCGCCACCAGCAGGTAGGCCGCCCAGTAGAAGAGGGAGGCGGTCCGGATCAGGCGGCGCACGTAACCGAGGTCGCTGTCGACCTTCGCCGCCACCTCGCGCACGATGGTGGCGGAGACGCCCAGCTCGAGGACCCCGCTGAGCACGGCGGACACGGTCGCCGCCGCGTAGATGATGCCCAGCGCATCACCGCCCAGCTGGCGGAAGACAAAGCGGACCGCCACCAGCCCCAGCAGCAGGAGCAGGCCCTGCCCGGCGAAGTTGTAGATGATGTTGCGCCCGACGCGTGACATCAGCGGCCGAGCCTGAACATCAGCGCCTTGACCGGCGCCATGGGGATGCTATTTCTCTGGCTTGCGACGGAGATAGGCGTCGGGCCAGTGCGTATTGTTGCCGAGCCGCGCCGGTTCGGGGTCGATCTCGAATTGCGGGTTCTTGGCGAGGAAATCATGGGCGGCACTCTTGGGATTGTCGGTCACCCAGTCTGGCTTGCCGCCGGGGACATCGAAGAGATCGACCATGCTGCCATCGGTCGCCACGATATAGCTCCCCGGCGTCACCAGCGGGGCGTAGAGCTCGAGCTCGCGGAGCACGTGGGCGCGCGTGTGGTTGGAGTCGAGCACCACCATGACGCTCTCGCCGGGTTTGATCAGGCTCCGCACCTCGGTCAGCGTCTGCGCGTCCGTCGAGCTGCGCTCGATCAGCGTGATGCGCTTCTTCATGCGATGGGCCTCGATCGCGGTCCGGTTGTGGGGACGGATCTCGATGTCGATAGAAATCACGCGGCCCTTGCCCATCGCCTCGAACAGGCTGGCGTAGAAGACGCCCGATCCACCGTGGGCGACGCCCGTTTCGATCAGGACGTCCGGCTGGACCCGGTAGATCACTTCCTGGCTCATCAGCATGTCTTCCGGGATCTGGATGATCGGCCGGCCCAGCCAGGAGAAGTTGTAGGGAAACTTCGTGGCCCAGCCCGACTTCATCCACAGGTACGAGATGTACTGAAAGGCCTCGTGGCCGTAGAGCGGCACCTGCTCGGTCGTCCCGTCCGCGTGGGTGACGAAGAGCGTCTGGCTCACGGTGTCGGCCGTCATCTTCCAGACCTTCTTCATCGGCGAAACCATTCGATCGTATTGGCCAATCCGGTTTCAAGATTGTAAGTGGGACGCCAGCCCGTGCTCATCAGGCGGCCGGGATCGGCGCAGACGAAGGCGGGATCGTTGGGATCGTTGGGACGGGCTCCCAGCCGCACCAGGTCGGGATGGCCGGTCATACGGCCGATCGTCATCGCCAGGTCGGCGACGCGCACCGGCGTGCCCGAGCCGATGTTGACGATGCCGTCGAGCGAACTCTGCGCAGCGGTGCCGATCGCGGACGCGACGTCCTCGACGTGCAGGAAATCCCGCTCTTGCTCGCCCGATGTCAACGATGCGGGCTCGCCGGCCAGCAGGGCGCGAATCACCGTCGGCACCAGCCGGCGCGGATCCTCGTGGGGACCGTACTGGTAGAAGACGCGGGCCCAGAGCCAGCGCATGCGCGCGCTTTGGGCAATCTGCTGGAGCAACAGTTGAAAGGCCAGCTTGCTCGCGGCGTAGATGCTGCGGGGCTCAGTTGGATCCGACTCGGTGAGCCGGTCGTGCCCCATCCGGTACTCGAAGCAGGTCCCGATACCGACGAAGCGCCCGCACCCGAGTTCCGCCAGCCGGAGCGCGAGGTAGGCGCTTGACTCCACGGCCTGCAGGTTTTCATTGCTGTGCAGGTAGAGACCCGGAACCGCGTACCAGGCGAAGTGAAAGCATGCGTCGGGTCGGATCGTCTCCAGCCGTGCGTCGAGCGCGGCACGGTCACCGAGGTCGCATTGGACCAGTGTGATCGAGGCCTGGATGTCGAGCAGTCGCGCGAGATCGGCGCCGGGACGCACCAGCGCGAAGACGGCAGGGGTGGTGCCCGCCTTCGATGGCTGCGTGATCAGCCAGCGCACCAGGTGCGAGCCGAGCCAGCCGCCCGCGCCCGTCACCAGGATGCGTTGCGGGTCAGCGATGCTTCACGGCCCAGTCGTACGGGATGCTCGTGTCGGAGGGATCGAGCCGTTGCGTCTTCGATGGATCGTGCGGATGGGTGGAGCAATTCGCCACGATCGCCATCCGGTCCCCCATGCCCTTGAAGCCGTTCCAGACCTTGGGCGGGATCTGGACCAGCGCGTAGTGATCGGGCCCGAGAAAGATCTCCATCAGCTCGCCGCGCGTGTTGGAGTCTTCCCGGTCGTCGTAGAGGACCAGCTTGATCCGCCCGGAGACGCAGGCGTAGTTGAGCGTCATCAGCTCGTGCAGGTGCCAGCCCTTGATCACCCCGGGGTAGATTGTCGAGAAATAGATCTCACCGAATTGGATGAAATGGGGATCGGTGGCGCGCAGCATGTGCATCACGGTGCCCCGCTCGTCAGGGATGCGCTTCAACGGCACCACCTGCACGCCCTCGATCATCAGACGACCTGCGGCTCGGGGATGGGAATGATGAATTTCCCGTTGCGGCGACGATACTCCGCCTGCTGCGACATGATCTCGTCCGCGAAGTTCCAGGTCAGCAGCAGCACGTAATCCGGCATCGCCTCGAGCAGGCGCGCCGGCGGAAGGATCGGGAGGTGCACGCCCGGCATGTAGCGACCCTGCTTGTAGGGGCTGCGGTCGACCACGAAGTCCAGCGTTTCGGTGCCGATGCCGGCGTAGTTCAGCAGCGTCGAGCCCTTGGCCGCCGCGCCATACGCCGCCAGCCGCTTGCCTTTTTGCTTCAGGCCGCTCAGCAACTGGCGCAATTCGGTTCGCACGCCGACGACCCGCTCGGCAAATTTGCGGTAGACGTCGACTCGGTCGACACCCCAGGATTGTTCCTCCTGCACGAGGTCGCGGACGGATTGCTTGACGTCTCCCTCCCCCACGCGACCGAATTCCACGCGCAGGGAGCCACCGTGAATCGGCACACGCCGGACGTCCTGCGCCTTGAGGCCATGACGGCGAGCCAGGCGGTCGAGCGCGGTCAGCGAGTAGTAGCAGAGATGCTCGTGGTAGATGGTGTCGAACTCGCAGCGATCGAGAAGGTCCTTGACGTAGGGCACCTCGACCACCACGATGCCGCCCGGCTTCAGCATGCGCTCGAAGCCTTCGACGAAGTCATTGAGGTTGGCGACATGGGCGAGCACGTTGTGCGCGTGCACGACGTCGGCCCGCTGGCCTTTCGCCGCGAGCTGCCCCGCCAGGTCCGCGCCGAAAAACTCCGTGATGGTCGGGATGTGCTTTTCCTCGACCGCGACTCTGGCCACGTTGAGCGCCGGCTCGATACCCAGCACCGGGATGCCGCGGCGCTGATAGAACTGCAGGAGATAGCCGTCGTTGCTCGCCACTTCGACGACGAGGCTGTGCCCGTTCAGTCTCCGGGACGCGATCAGCTCGCCGGCCATGGTTTCCGCGTGCTGGAGCATGGTGTCGGAGAAAGACGAGAAATATAAATACTCGCGGAAGAGCGTTTCCGGCGGCACGGTCTCCGTGATCTGCAGCAGGGCGCAGCCGCGGCAGAAAGCGAGGTCGAGCGGGTAGGTCGCCTCCGGCTCCTTGAGCTGCGCTTCGGTGAGCAAGGAGTTGGCGAGCGGGGTCCGGCCCAGCGACAGCACGACCTCGAGGTCGGTGCTGGCGCAGGAGCGGCAGGCGGCGGCGCTCATCCCGCTTTCTCGAACATGGCGCGATACCAGTCGATCGTTCGGCGCAACCCCTGGTCGAGCGAAAACTCGGGCTTCCATTGCAGCATCCGGCGCGCCTTGGCGGCGCTCAGGTACTGCTCCCGGATTTCGTTGACCGCTTCGTTGCGGATCTCCGGCTCGAGATCAGAACCCATGGCCTGGAGGATTTTCTCGACCAGCGCCAGTACCGTGGTCGGCGTTTCATTGGAGAAGTTGAACGACTCCCCCTGCAACGCGCGGTCCTGGGCGAGCCGCTCGACGAGCAGCGTATAGGTCGCGGCGCCGTCCTCGACATAGAAGTAATCCCGAACGTACTTCCCGTCGGAGCGGATCACCGGCCGCTGTCCGCGCAGCACCGAGCGGATCGTCCCCGGGACGACGCGGTTCCAGTTCAGGTCGCCGCCACCGTAGAAGTTTCCGCAGCGCGTGATGACGACCGGCAGCCCGAACGTGGTCGCGTACGACTGCGCGATCAAGTCGGCAGCGGACTTGCTGACGTCGTAGGGATGCCGGCCCTGCAGCGCCGCCTCCTCGTCATAGGGCAGCTGGTCGTGCGACCCGTACGCCTTGTCGGACGAGGCGATCGCGATCTGGCGGATGGTCGGCGACCGCCGGCAGGCCTCGAGCAGCGCCCAGGTGCCGCCGATGTTCGTCTCGTAGGTCGACACGGGATTTCTGTTCGCGATGCCGACGATCGTCTGGGCGGCGAGGTGGATGACGGAGTCGACTTCGTACTCGCCGAGGGTGCGCTCCAGCATCGCCTGGTCGCGGATGTCGCCGCGAACGACTTTCGTCCGGTCGATGAGGCGCGCCGAGACGAGCTCGCTCTGGGGGACCCAATCGCGAATCAAGCAGATGACGTCGGCTTCCAGGTCGAGCAGCCGGCGAACCAGCCAGCCGCCGAGCAGCCCGGTCGCGCCCGTGACCAGCGTCGGCCGGTCGCGCCAGAACGTCCGGTCCCCCTCGATCGTCAATCCCAGGTGCTCCAGGGAGCCTTGCCGCTCTGCCAGAGGCGCTCGAGGAGGCGGACATCGCGCAGCGTGTCCATGCACTGCCAGAAGCGATCGTGGCGGTAGGCGACCAGTTCCCCGTCGGCGGCGATCTGCTCGAGGGCGTCGGCTTCGAGGCTCGTCTGGTCTTCTTTCAGGTAATCGAAGAGCCGTGGCTCGAACACCATGAAGCCACCGTTGATCCAGCCCTCACCGACCTGCGGCTTCTCGGTGAAGCTGGAGACGCGGTCGCCGCTGAAGAGCAGCCCGCCGAAGCGCGCCGGCGGACGCACCGCGGTGATCGTCGCAACGCAGCGATTCGACTGGTGGAACGCGAGCAGTTCGCGCAAGTTCAAATCGCAGACCCCGTCGCCGTAGGTCAGCATGAACGGCTCGTCGCCCAGGAAGGGGCGCAGCCGCCGCACCCGGCCGCCGGTGTTGGTCTGCAGGCCGGTGTCGACCAGGTGGATGGTCCATTCCTGGGGCTGCTCGTGGCTGACCTCCACCTTGCCAGTGCCCAGGTCGAGGCTGACGTTGCCGTTGAGCCGGTAGTAGTCGAGGAAGTAGCGCTTGACGTCCTCGCCCTTGTATCCAAGCGCCAGGACAAATTCAGTGAAGCCGTAGTGGGCATAGTGCTTCATGATGTGCCAGAGGATGGGCCGGCCCCCGATCTCGACCATCGGTTTGGGCCGGATCTCGGTTTCTTCTGAGAGGCGGGTGCCCAACCCGCCCGCGAGGATGACAACCTTCATGTATGGGCGAGCACCCGCGCGTTTGCCGGCGGCGCGTCCCAGCGGAGTTCCCGGATCGCGCCCGGCGGGTCCATCAGGTGCCAGAGGTGGCCGAGGTGCCGGGATCGCTTGCGGGGAAACCGGCGATCGTACGCCATCGCCTCAGCGGCCGAATTGAAGTGAAACCGGCTGCTGGACGGCGGCTCCACGCCGTAGCGTGTCAGCCACATCCATAGGGGCTGCAGCTGGTTGCCGCAGATGATCCGGTTGACCGACTGGCGCAGCAGGCCGGGAAAGCTGTGGCGGAGCAACGCCGAGGCCTTGCCCAGTACCCAGGCGTAGTGCTTGCGGCGGTTCCACCCCTGTTTCTCGAGCAGCCGCCGCATCTGCGCAGAGAGCGCCGGGTCCTCGATCCAGGCGAGTGCCCGCTCCGTCGCGCCGAGGTAACTGAACCGGTCGATCTCGCGGAACTTCGGCGACCCCGATTCCTGTTTGACCACGCAGTACTCGTGGAGGACGGCGTTGGTGATCGTCTGGAACTCGGGGACCGGCGCGGCGTAGTTCATCTGCACGCCGCTCAGTTGCCGCCGGAAGTCCGCGCTGTCCGCCGACGCGATCCCGCGCGCATAGCTCAGCCCGTTGCTCCGATCGATCGAAGATTGGATCAGGAGCGACCTGTCGTAATAGAGGATGGAGCTCACGACATCGAGGCTCCGATAGGCGAAGCAGAAGTCCGGCGAGATCGAGGCGAAGATGGTGCCGAAACGCCGGTCGATCTCGTCGAAGAGCGGCCGGGGGACGATGCAATTGAGCATGCCGGGCAGGCATGCCGGGTGGACCGCCCGCGACGTCAGGTAGAGCAGGTGGTCGGCGGGAATCTCGAGCAACTTCCCGCTCCAGGGCTTCTGGTCGAGAAAGACGGGCTGGTCGAAGTCATCGATGCGATCGACGTTGTAACTGATCACTTTGTCGGGATACCGTCGCGCTCGCTCGATCAGCGAGCCCAGCGCGCCCGCCTTGAAGATCATCCGGTCGGTCAGGTAGAGAAAGTGCGACGCCACCGTTTGCTCGAGGGCGCGGTGGATCACCCAATCCCAGTGCGCCGACATTGGCATCGGCTGGGCCGGGCGGATGTAGCGAACGAGCCTCGGATCGAGAGCTTCGCAGTGCACCTGCAGGGCGCGCGCGCCGGCGTCGTCGGTCGAGTTATCGGACACCAGGATGGTGACCTGGGAAAGGCCCTGGTCGAGCACGGATTTGATGGCGGCCTGGGCCAGATTCGCTCGGTTTCGGGTGGGAATCACGACCGTTAAGCCGCCGTACGCGGGCGGCTCCCGCCGCGAGGCATCGATCGTCACCTGCGGATCAATCATAACGGACAGCCTGACGCTCACTCTCTGCGCTAATCGCGGCACAGGTTTCCAGCACATCGCGTTCGAAGAGCGCGGTCGCGTGATGCGCCTGGACCCACGTCCTGGCAGCCGCGGCCATGTCCGCCGCCACGCGATCGCCGGTCACCAGCCGTTCCGCCTGGCGCCGGAAGTCCTCGGGCGTCTCGGCGATGAGGACCTCATGGTCGGGGCGCGCCGCGATCCCGCGGCAGCCGAAACTGGTCGAGATCACCGGGACGCCGGCGGCCATTGCTTCCAGGATCTTCGTCTGGATGCCACCGCCCAATCGCATGGGGACGAGGAGCGCGACGACGTCTTCTATGTGGGGCCGGATGTCTGCCACGTTGGCCGCGAGCTCGATGCCCGGCCGCTGGAGAAGACGCCGGAGCGCCCGGCCGGCGCCCGCGCCGATCACACGGAGCCGCGCATTCGGCCAGCGGGCGTGCAGTACGGGCCAGACGTCTGAGATCAGCCGGCGCAGCGCGTCGCGATTCGGGACATACCCCAGCCGGCCGACAAAGGCGAACACCGGGCTTCCGGGCTGCGTGTTCCGGCGGGTCTCGGCGAAGAAGGCGACGTCAACAGGGAGCGTGAACCGGACGACGGCTGAGGACCTACCGGCCAGTTGCTGGAGATATTGCTGGTCCAGGTCGCTGACCACCGCCGTCCGGGCGAAATCCGTCACGACGGTCCGCTCGAACTTTTCCATCCGCCGCTGTTCCATGCGATAGACCGCGTCGACCGGGCCGGCCAGCTGCCCCGCGTAGGTCTGATAGCTCTGACCATAGGCATCGATCAATAGCGCCAGCGACCGGGGTTTCAGCCGGGGTGGGACGTGGGCCGCGGCTCGGGCGTGGACCGCGACCACGAGATCGGGCACGCGCCCAGCTGCCGCCTCGATCAGCTTGCGATGCGCCGCCTGTGAAAACGTGACGCCAACTTGCAGCGGCTGACCGGCGACGAGCGCCTTGAGCGCGTGCCAGCCACGCCGGGGAATGGCGTCGGCCTCCAGCTGGACGATGGTCACGCGGTGGCCGGCGCCCGACAGCGCCTTCCACGCCCAGTAGCCGAGTTTCGCGTCGCCCGGCCCCTGGCGCTCCAGCTGCCGGTTGGCCAGCAACAACACGTTCATGCGTTCATCCGGCCAGCCGCAGGTAGAGCTCGGCGACTACCTGGGCAATCCGTCGCGGCCGGAAGGGCTCGGCGCGTCTGCGTGCCCGGCCGGCCAGCTGACGGTATCGGTCGGCGTCGCGCAGCAGCGCCGTCATCGCGGCGGCGATCGCCTGCGTATTTTCTGGGTCGACGAGGATGGTGGCCTCGCCGGCGAGCTCGCGCATGGGATCGCGATCCGAGGTGATGACCGGGACGCCGAGCGCGGTCGCCTCGAGGATGGGCACGCCAAAGCCTTCACTGAGGGACGGGTATACCAGCCCCGACGCGGAGCCATAGAGCTCGAGCAGCTCGTCCTCCGCAATGTACGGCCGGACGCGGACGCCGGAGGGCGCGTGATCGCCGTCGAGCCGGCCCTGGGTGCCAATCAGAATCAGCTCGCTCGAGGGTTGCGTCGCCCGTACGGTCTCAAACGCGCGCAGCATGCGATCGACGTTCTTGCGCGGGTCGATGCCGCCGAACGCGACAAACGTCGGCGGCTGCGCCGCGCGCCTGGACGGCCGGTACGTGAAGAAGCGCTCGGCGATGGGGATACCGATCACGCTGATCCGGTTCGCCACAGACGGAAATCGCTCGACGAGCTGCGTGCGGGTGGTCTCCGCGTCGACGATGATCCAGCT
>WNGL01005301.1_pt1 | contig 15316 bp, 11 predicted proteins | sample 5400591 | NCBI WGS metagenome assembly WNGL01 (sample SAMN13153377, study PRJNA577476) | soil metagenome | isolation source: 80 cm soil or saprolite under Garry oak tree replicate 1 | place: USA:California | collected 2016-06-15
CCTACCGCGGGAGCGACACGTGCGCGTCTTCCGTTGCCGCTCTCTGGGGGCCTGCTGGGCCCGAACGCACTGGTCAGGACCACCCCACTGGGCTCACGCGGGGGTTACATCACCCACGGGAACCTGAGGAGTCCCCAATAAAGGAGGGGCCCACCGAGGCGAGGGCGTTCAAGAGAACCTGAACCGTTTTCTGATGCCAGGATCTCCTCGAGGTGTCGGGCGAAGTTGTCGTGGATGCGCGCGATGTCGGGACTGGCTGGGAACTCCCGGCTGTGGCGGGTCTCATCCGATCGGGGAAAGCCTATGTGCAGGAGCAACTCCCTGTAGACCGGGTTCGACGTGTCCACGTGGAACCGAGCGACTCCACCGACGACTTCCAGTGAGGTGGTGAATTCTCCGGCACGCATGCTGACCCTTAGGGTGCCTCCTCCTTGTCCCTGGCTGTCGCTCCGGAGCGAAGGAGCGCGGCGACGGCCGGCGAAGCCTCTCGCCCCGCGCAGTCGATGGTAGCGATCGCCCGAAGACTGTTCCTGCGTACCCTTTGCGACAGCCCTCGGCCTTCGGGCCACGCCCCGAGCTACCTGAGCCGGCAGCGATTCGGGTCGCGAATCTGGCTCGGCCCGGTCCCGGCCGTGCCTCCTGGATGTCCTGACGACGCCTCTTGCCCTCCACCGGGGTTGTTACACGAAGGGTTCACGAAGGCGCCCACCCACCGCAACCGCCCCGTCCCCCTTGGCCTGAAGGGACCAGACGTTCCTGGCCCGGGGGGGACCCCGGCGTTCGAGACCGGGTCAGGAGCCTCCTCCTGCGGCGACCTTCTTGCACCCTTCGCATACCCCCTCCCACCGAGGGCCTGTCACACCGCGATGGCGCGGGCGCAGGCCTTCGAATCCCCTCCACCTCCCTGGCCAGGGGAAACGCATCACGCTCCTACTCGAACACTTGTTCGATCTAGCTGGGGGGAGCCCTCCAAAACTGTGGTTCTCTGTGGCTTCTCTGTGGCTTCTCCGGGGTCTAGCGAAAGGTGAACCCCTCTCGTCCATCGCGGGCGTGGCCCCGTGGATTCCGAGCGCCTGAACCGGAGGGTTGGCGGTTTGGAATGAGGCATACTGTGGCAGATGCACACGTCCCTCGTCAGTCGGGCTGGGAGTTGAGCTTCGAGGAGCAGTTCGCCGCATGAGTGAGGAATGATGTCGGCCCGAATCCGGAAGCGGACCACCAGACGGATGATTGTCCTGCTGGCGTTCATCGGGGCAGTTCTGACCTCAGCAATAGCCTTCGCGGACACGATCAAGCTTACCCCGCGCGCGGATTCGGTCCCATTCGCATTCGGGTCTGACCGCAACTCTCAGACTAAGGACATCCCCCTCGAGGCTCCGGCTCCGATTCCCAGCGAGCAATTCTCGCAGCTGAAAGCGGCTCCCGAAGGCGACCTGGCCACGTCCGACCAGACTGTCTCGCTGCCACAGAGCGTAGTCACTCCCTCTCTCTCGCCGGATCCGGCCTTCGCCGATGTGATCCACCTCAAGGTAACGGTCAACCTCTCATCCACCGATCGGTTCAAGTCCGGGGAGTTCACGGGACGCGTTCGCGTCGCTGGCGCGGGGTTCGATAGCCAGGACATTCCATTGGTGGTAACCCTTCGCAGCGGTCCAGCCTGGTGGGCGCTCGGGCTGCTCATCGTGGGCGTGGCGTTCGGGTACTTGTACAAGTGGAATGCCGAGGTTGGCAAGAAGGTCTCCCCCCTCGACCGACGTTACCGGATCCTCCGGCGCAAGCTTCTCCCTGGTGGGTCCCTCCCGCCCCGCCTCTCCGAGGAGATGCAGGACATCGACTTCGCCCTGGGGTCGTGGGACGTCGATACAGCCACCGGGAAGATCAACGAGGTCGACGCAGGCTTTGACTCAGTCATGGACGACCTGCGCAGCGTGGCCGAAATCGAGACCGAGATCGCTGCGCACCGAGCCTTCCTGAAAAACCACGTGGACGCCGCCGGGCCAGGCCCTTCGATCCCCGACCTGGAGGCGGTTCGGTTGAGACGCCTTGCCGAGGACGTCTGGCCGAAGCCTAACGATGCACAGGCCCCGCTGGCCAAGCTCTATGAGCAAGTAGTCATGGTGTCGTTCATGATGAACACAGATCCGTCGAAGTACGGCGACGCGCTCATGCTCTACGCACAGGACCGGTTCGACGAAGGGTTCGACAAGGCTAAGAGCATCGCCTCAGGAGAACATCCGACGACCGCAGCGCTGATGGCCCGGACCTTCGGTGCGCCACTCACTGTGCTGGCGTCTGCCAAGCAGTCCGACTCGTTACGCGAATGGATAGGAGGGCGGTGGCAGACGTTCCTTGCATTTTTCCGGCAGACTCCCGGTCGATGGGGGAGGATCAAGAGATGGAGCGCCGAGCGCTTCCTTCCTTTGCTCCTGGGTGTGGCCGCGGCGGTCGCCATCGGCTTGGTCGGATGGAGCTCGCAGTACCTCAAGAAGCCAACGTTTGGGGCAGCTGGGTTCGGCGACTGGTTGGCACTATTTCTCTGGGGCTTCGCAGCGGGTTTCTCTGGCAAGGCGCTATCCGAGTACGCCAAGCCCGTCTAGTTGTAGTTCATCGACAGGTGTAGGGATCGTGGGCGAAGTCGACCGAAGGGTGCTCCTTCGACGCGACAGCAACAGCCCTCAGTTCCGTGCCCGGGGCCCGCCAACCAGATCAGTCGGAGTCCCCCTCGATGTCTCCTTCACGGACAGGATCTCGAGGATGGGCCTTCGCTGCGGCCGGCGGAAGGTCTGTCTGGTTCGCTCCATCTCCCACAGGGCGAACCGCCCGGATCGGGGATTGACACCCCCAGATCAGCCTCCCTAGGATCGCCGCTGTAGGGCCCGGGTCCCCCGGCAGGGCGATCTTCTGCGGGAGGTGGACGGTGTGAAGCCGGGAGCGGTCCTTGTTTGCCCCCGAACTCCTGTTTCTTCATCCCCCGAAATGGGTCGGCGTTGCGTTCTTGGCGGGCGGCCGAACCGATCACTGCCAGCACGACCCACTTCGGTGGTCCCACACGTAGCGGCCCGTGAACCAGTAACGCTCTGGTCGGCTCCCCACCGGGAGAAACCGTCTGGGGCCCGGATAAGCGAAACGCCGGACGGTGACGATAGATGCCGCTCGGCCACGCGAAAGAAGAGGAAGTCTAGATCAGATGCACCCCAAGAGCACAGTGCTCGATTGCGGATCTGGCGCTGTCACTCGAGCCTTTCGGAAGGAGGGAGACATGGCCCAGGAGCGATCCGGCTCCGGACGAGCCGCCAGTAATGGCCGGCCTCGAATCTTCCCAGTCAACCCGGACTGGGATCCGACAGAACGCCTCACCTTGCGGCGCGCGAAAAACCCCCGCCCGACGGCGACGCTCTCTGATCTCGGATTCGCCACACGGGTGGGTGGCCCGGCCCACTTCCCGCCCGCCATTCTGATTCAACCGATCGATCACCGCGCGCTGACTGGGATCGCGCCGACGTCCGTTCGGGTGTTCCGCTTCGATGGACGGGCTCGGTCTCTCACCCTGGTCGCGGACTCCGGAATCAATACGAGCTTTGGCTACGTGTGGGCCAAGATCCGGCGGCCCGGGACATATGTCCCCATCGGACTGCCTCGGGACCGGCTCCTCCGGGAGGCGATCACGGCCTTGGCCAGGGAACGTCTTCACCTCCGCCCCCAAACCGCAGAGGAGTCCCGGGAGATCTTGGAACGAGCGATGGCGCCACTCCGAGAGGGGCCCGACGAGGCGCTCCAGCGGTTGCGCCGGACCCTGAGCCGACTCGAGCTGCAAACGACTGTCGAGGAGGTGGGTGCCGGCAACATCCGACGGGGGCGAGGAGGGACACCTGAGCCATTTCCCTTCCCCGGGGGGGCCTCGCTGGGCGAACTCCGCGAACGGCTGGACGGCCTGGACCCGTCCAGGCCACTCCCGGAGGAGGCCCTCCTGACCCTTGAGGAGCCACAGCCTGGGGGAGGACCGCCCTGGCCGATCCGCCCCGACATTCGGCGGATCGACCGGATCCTCCGCCCGGTGGGGCTCCAATTCGAGGCGATCTTTCCCCGTATCCGCTTCTGCTGGTGGTTCCCCCAGGATTGGTGGATGTATCACGCGAACGAGGCGCACACGGGCGACGCCGCTGGCTGCAGCGATATCAGCTCCTCCACAGCCTGCGACTTGGTGCTGCTGCACAAGGTGCCAGTGACGGGTTCGGTCATCACCATCCCCTCGATCGTGCAAGGGAAGGTGTTCGTCGGCACCACAACGTCCGCGAGCGGCGGGACCCTCTACAAGATCGACGTGGCCAGCGGCGCCGTCGAGCGTGCCGCTCCGATCCCTTCGGCCGGAGGAGGCGTGTGGGGATCGGGCATCGGTGGCTCCCCGGCGGTGGTCGGTGGCTACGTCTACATCTCCACCTTGGACGGAAAGATCTACTGCCTGCGGCAGAGCGACCTCTCCCAGGTCTGGGTCACCGACCTCCGCAATCCCCACCCCGCCCGGAACCAGCCGGTGGACAACAGCATCCCGGCCGTGGGGTGCTGGCCCTCCCCCTTGGTGGTCAAGGGGAACGTGTACGTGGGGGTGGGCCTGGGGGAGGATGGAAGCGGACCCGACGCGGCCTTCGGCTTCGTGTACTGCTTGGAGGCGTCGACCGGGAACGTCAAGTGGCTGTTCTGCACCAATAAGTTCACCGGTGCCGCCGACAACAGCCCGAACGACATCCCTCACTCGCTGCTGTCCGGGCCGCCGCCGGCACCGTTCACCCGCAACGCCGCCGATCCCCCCTCCCGAGGCGCCTCGGTGTGGTCGTCCTGTGCCTTTGACACGGGGACGAACCGCATCTTCGTCGGCACCGGCAACCCGAATCCCGACGCTCCCCTGCCGAACGCCCCGTATAGCAGCGGCGTGCTGGCCCTCGACGCGGACACGGGACAGTTCCGGGGGTTCTTCCAGCCTGCCCCGGGGGACAGCTACCGCCCGAACGACCTCGATGTCGACATGCCCTCCAGCCCGACGCTCTTCACCCGGGGGGGCCAACGGATCCTGGCCATCGGGAGCAAGAACGGGGCCTTCTTCCTGCTCGATCCGGCCACCATGGGGTCCCTGTCCCGCCGACAGCTGCTGCCCTATGTGAACGACAACCCAGCCACCCCGGTGCCCGCGGTCGACCCCGGTCCCGCCGGTGGTCCCGACGAGAATCACTCCGGGACATACAGCACGGTGGCGGTGCACTTCGGCCTGGGGCGCCTGTTCGTCGGTATCGGAGGTTGGGGAGGAAGCATCGACTCCAGCTCCACCCCGTTCATGCGGGCCCTGGATTGGAACAACTTGCAGGATGCCTGGCCGAATGCGGTGGGGGGCGACGGGATCCGCCGGTACACGGTGCCCATCCCCCCGATGTACTCGACTCCCGGGGAATGCGGGATCAGCTCCCCCGCGGTCGTCAACGACGTGGTCTTCGTCTCCACCACCAGGCCCGGACTCTACGCGCTGGACGCGACGTCCGGCCTCTGTCTGTGGTCGGCTCCAGGCCTGCCCGGGGGGCCTCCCGACGACTCGAAGGCGATCCTGGGACCGGCCGTATACGGAAACTACGTCGTCGTGGGGTGCCAGAGTTCCATCTACATCTATGCCCTGTCCCGTCCTTGGCTGCGGTGGCCGTGGTGGGAGTTGGCGTACCGGTACGTGTGGCCGTGGCCACCACCTCCCCCCCCGGACGGTTATCGGTTCGGTCCGCAGGAAGCCGGCGAAGGATTCAAATGATGGATCCGTCGAGCGGAGCCGCACCGTTGAGCGAGCCCGAGATCCCGCTTCGCCCACCCGGCGAGGGAAGCCACCCGCCGCGGGGAGTCCTCGGGTGAGCGAGCCGATCCCGGAGGTGCAGCTGGTCGTGGACGGCCTGTCCTGGCCCACCAGTCTTGCCTTCGACAAAGAGGGCGTCCCGTACGTCGCGGAGTCAGGACTCCCCTTCGGTGGGGCCCCACCAGGCGGACGGATCCTACGGCTCGGCTCACGGGGGCCCGAGGTGGTTGCCGACGGGCTCCGGGCTCCCGTGAACGGGCTGACGGCGCACGATGACAACTTCTTCGTCTCGGAGGGAGGCACACCGGGACGCATCAGCCTGATGGATCCCGACGGCACCGTGACCCCGATCCTCGATGGCCTTCCGGGCGGAGGGAACTACCAGACGAACATGGCGGCCGTCGGCCCTGACGGCCGTCTGTACTTCAGCCAGGGAGCCATGACGAACACCGGGATCGTGGGATTGGACGCCCTGGAGCTCGGGTGGCTGAGGCGACTTCCCCACACCCACGACGAGCCGGGCTTCGACCTGGTCCTGACAGGAGCCAACGTCGAGACCCTCGATCCACTCCATGGCGAAGGGGCCCGGGCGACGACCGGCGCCTTCGTGCCGTTCGGGACCCCGACCGCGCCAGGGGAGCGGATCGCGAGGAGGCTTCCGTGTACCGCGGCAGTGATGAGTTGCCACCTGGACGGGACCGACCTGCGCCTCGTGGCCTGGGGCCTCCGAAACGCCTACGGGCTGGGGTTCCTCCCCGACGGACGCCTGCTGGCTGTCGACCAGGGAGCCGACGACCGAGGAAGCCGCCCCGTGGGGGAGGCACCGGACCTGCTGTTCGAGGTGCGCCAGGGCGCGTGGTACGGGTGGCCCGACTTCATCGGAGGAGTCCCGGTGACCGACCCCCGATTCAGGCCCCAGCGGGGGTCGGTCCCCTCGCTCCTCGTCGCCAACCACGACGAGCTCCCTCCGCCCGAACCGTCACTTCTCCAGTTCCCGCCTCACGCCGCCGCGGTGAAGTTCGTCGTCCTCCCGGATGGCTCCGCGTACGCCGGGCAGCTCCTCGTCGCCCTGTTCGGTGACGAGCGGCCCCTGACCGCCCCTGAAGGTCCGAAAGCGGGGCGCTGCATCGTCAGGGTCGATCCTTCCGACTGGAGCCTCCATCCAGCGATGAGTGGGCCCTTCGCCCGGCCGATCGACGTCCGGGTGCAACCCGAGAACGGGGTCGTCCATGTGCTCGACTTCGGGTGGTTCGAGATGGGTTCAGGCGGAGCTGTCACGGCGAAGGCTGGGACCGGGGCCCTGTGGCGGGCCATAGTCCGGTAACTCCGTGCTCGCGATTCCACCGACCGGTACCCAAGGCGCCGGTGAAGACTCGGGTCGATCAACGATGCCTTGGGAGCGCTGCCGGCTGGTGCGGCATCGATGCATGAGAAGAGGAGCGCACCGTGGCCAGATCCAGCCGTCGTCCTCGGGGCCTCCGGTATACGAAGGGTTCACGAATGTCCGCCAGCGACCTTCGCAACTGGAACTCCCCTCAGCGGTTAGGGCTGCACGGCCTCCGAGATGCTGCGACGCATGGGCTTCGTCTTCGTGGCCCCGATCAAGGGTGTTGCTAACGGCCCGAAGGAGTAGTCCTCGAAGCTTCCGAGCCACCTCCGAGTCAGATACGCCGTGGCGTTCGTGCTCGCTTGCGGAAGAACCCACGCTTACTCCAAGTCGGCCAAATTCCGCGGCTTCGCCTCAGAGCGGAGCTCCCAGGACTACTCGCGCGGGCGGTGCGCAGGCCCGTCCCTTTGCGTGCGGTCCCAGCACACCGTATCCGAGGCGCTCCTGCCTCGCTTGAAATGGCTCGGCTATGGCTCGGGATCCCCGCTCCATCACCCCTTGCGCTGCTCCTTCTCGCGCGCTGCAACGAGCTCTTCTGCCCACGGCGGGACGTACTTGAACTCGTCGCCTTGGCGCTCGAGCTCCTCCCGCTCGTCGTCCGGGGTGTCCGGATCGTGCGTCGGCGCGACCACTGGCTTGCGCAGCTTGGGGTCTCCGGCTATGACGACAATATAGCGGCTGCCGCCGGCGACGGCGCCTCTCCGGCCCTCGCCCTCTTCGACAAGCTGCTGAACGTCGAAGACGTACTGACTGCCCTGCTCGAGATCGCCTGTGGGCTCGACCCGAAGGAGCGACGCGCAGAAGCCGTACGGCGGCAGCAGGACGCCCTGTACCTCGACGAGCGCGGAAGGTTCGGCGTCAAAGCGGGTCATGCCGAAGTCCGGTAGCGGTGGGCCGATCGACGGGTGTTCACATGACCGAGTCGGCCGGCCGAGCAGCTTCCGCAAGGCGTTCACGAGGAGGCACCAGATCAGCTCGAGGAACGCGATCAGTCGCGCGAGGAGCGAGGCCCGCCTCGCCCCACGGCGCCACTTCGCCGGCACGGGCTCATCTCTCGTCGATGCAACGCCGATGACGGACTCCCCGAGCGGGCGCTCGGTGTCGACGTTCGCGAGGTGGAACGAGACGCCGAGCTCGGGGGGTAGGTTGCGCAGGTCGATTCGCAGGTCGGCGCGCCGAGGCACCCCGGTCGGATTGTGGAACTCGACGTACTCCTCCATGGCTCCTGGTTGGGGTGCGCCGTTGCCGCCGCCGAGCTCCGGCCCGGGCGGCAGCGGCGGCCCGATGTGGAGGTTCTTCTGGCCGACCTGCTTGTTCGTCGGGGTGATCGCGTCCACGCTCGTCCGCGTCGTCTCGCCGATCGGGCTAGTCGCGCCATGCACGAACGCAACCATGCAATAGTGCCCCGGGTCCCCCGACGGAAGCGAGGGGATCGTCCAGTTCCATGACGCGACCATCGGGTTCGCGGCCGCGATCCCGGAGAGCACCTGCGGCGGTCCGACCGATGTCCAAGGACTGTCCGCCGGAAGCGACGGCACGATTCCGGCCCCGGTGAACTGGCTCCAGAACGGGTAGGCGTTTGCCATCGAGGGGCTCGCGCTCAGCGACGGGACGCCACCGGAGGCCCGGCAGTAGATCGCCCACACCGACACGTTGGCGGCGGGCGTGGCGCTCCGGTTGCGGACCTGGACGTGAACGAGGGCCGTGTCGGTCTGAGGGAGGTTCTGGCTGGCGTCCTTGAGTTCGTCGAAGAGCACGTGGCTGAGCGGGGGGATTGGCGTGCCCTCCGGATCGGTCTGAAAGAAGTCGGGGTCGCCGGCGATCGCGTGCCGCTGCTGCGCGTCGATTTTGATGTCGGCGCACATGTAGTGCCAGAGCCGGTCGGACGGCACCGGGTTGTACGGGTTCATCATTCCTTCGGGCGAGGGGTTGAGCCAACCCTGGTCCACGAAGTGGTCGCGGAGGTGGAGCGCGATCGGTGGATCGATCGCGCCGGCGGTGACATCTCGCTCCCAGATCGCGCGCGTCGGGCAGGCGGCCCGAAGGAGCACCTTGGTGGACGCGCCCGAGCCGATCGTCCCGATCCAAAGGTCGTAGATCGGCGGCCCGGGGAGGCCGTCGCTGATGTCGGTCCAGGTCCACGTTCCGGCCGCGAGCGCGAGGCTGAAGGCTTTCGAGCCGTTGCTCGCGTAGAGCGTGCTCGCCGCGACCGGGTCGGCGACGAGCTTGCCGAAGCCGCCCGCCGGCTGGCCTGCGCATACCTGCGGGAGCCACGTTCCGGTCGAGACCTCGAAGAGCGGCGTAGTGATGCCGCCCGAGAGGATGGGGTTGTAGAGGAGCACGTAGACCTGCCCCGCCGGCGCGATCCCGATCGAGGAGATCGAGATCCCAGCCGGCTTGTCGGTGGTCACCTCGGTCCACACCGTACCCGGGCCGGCCGCGGAGCCAGCGTTCGTCATCCAGACCCTCTGTGTCGTCGTCGCGCAGTAGAGGATGTTCGGGTCGGTCGGGTGGGCGGCCACGGTCCGCACGTTTCCCTGTGCCACGAACTCCTGGCTGATCTGCGTCGCCGCCCCGGCCTCGTCGATCCGCGCGACGAGGGAACGGTTCGGCTGCACGACCGCTCCGGGGGCGTGGTTCTTGCCGAAGATCGCGGTGAATGTCGTCGCCGTGACGGCAGTGACGTTGACCGTCTCGGCGGAGGCGCCGGTGTCGATGATGATGTTGGAGCCGACCACGATGTTCGTCATCGACGCCGGCGTCACGGCCTGTGGGGCTGCGTTTGCGGTGACCGCTGCAGTTAGGGTGGTGTCGGAGTCGTGGACGACGACGCCGGCGAGGCACTTGCCGTCAAGGCCGATCACGTAGTTGCTCTTCCCCGCGAGAAGTGAGCCCGAAAGCGTCGCATTCACCACGGAGGGCGCGAATTCGCCCTTGTCGAGCCAGCGCAGGATCCGAAAAGCGGCCCAGCCTCCAAAGTTGCCGAGGACGCCCCAGAGCGCGACGCCACTCGAGGCGGGCGCGGCGGCCAGCGCCCCGCCGTCCGCATCGGCGATTCCGCGCCAGCCGAGCGCGCTGTCGCCGGCTCCGACTCCCGTGTCCTGGCAGCCGATGTAGCCAAGTGCCGGGATCGCCCCGGGGCTCGCGTACTGGTAGACGGCACTCGACTGCTTGCCGTGATCCTTGTTCTGCCAGGCGAACGTGTCGGTGAGCGTCTCGCCTTGAGCAGGAGCATGGGTGGGCTGCGCCGCCGACAGCTTCTGGACGAGAAGTCGGCCGATCTCCTCGATGGTGTAGTCTTTGATGGAAAGCCGTCCGATCGTGGGCTGCAAGCCGGCAAGATCGACCCTCTCGATCTCGACCGGCAGGATGTACCCCCTGCCTCGCTCAGTTACCATTCTCGCGAGCGCACTGCGACGCTCGTGAATCGTCCACATCCGTGACGCGTACTCTTCGGAAACAAGAATCACGCAGTAGCGCGCTCGCTCCCGATAGATCCGGTCGAAGTACTCGACTAGATCCTTCCCCCACAGGTCGGCGGCGTAGAGGCGATCATAGAAGACTCTGAAGCCAGCGGCTCTCGCGATACGAGCCAACACCTCGGCCTGAGGACGCTCAGTTCCCGCGAAGGAGATCGCGGCGTCGAACTCATAGTCGGCTTCGCTCATTCTGTTCTCACTCACCCATCAGCCGAGGGGTGGAGCTCGTTGGCTGAGCCAGCTTCCACGGAAGCCGAGGTCTCACCACCACCCGCAGCAGCATGTAAGGCCGGGGCAGTCCTACCCGCTTGGCGTAAGCTCTGCGTTCCCCCAAGCTGCCCATAGGCTTTCAGTCCCGCTCGGAGAGATTTGTACCACCTTGAGCTCAAGGTGGAGAACGCCCCTCACGTCGATCGATACCGGTGCTGACTGACCAAAGCTCATAGTCCGCGAGAAGATGAGCCCCTGCTCCGAGTAGGCGGCGAATTCGATCTTCGTATCCGTCGGCGCATCGTCCGTGATGCCGATGGTGGCTTGCAACAGTGAGAAGCGACGCTCCAGGCTCGCGTAGACGGTGCTGCCGTTACAGTCACACTCAATCACGCTATGCGCATAAGTTTGCCCGTTCACTGTGGCCGGACCAGACCACTGAGTGCTCACCTCGAATGAATCAAGGTCGGTAAGAAAGAGACGGGCTGGAGGTGTGGCGGACGCTGCTGGAGGAGGGCTGCTCGGGACGAAGCTCGGCTTGGGCGTGGTGGGCACCGAGGAGGGGGTTGTTGTCACAGGGGCGCTTGATGCCGCTCCAACGTCACCGCTTGGTATCGAAGAGTGCCCCCCTCCTGTCAACCGAGCCACGATCAGTCCGGCGACCACGGCAACAACGATTCCGGTTACGACTACGACCCACCATGATTGGCCTTCTGAGCTCATGAGTCCTTCTCGTCCCGCTCGAGTTCAAAGAGTCTAGACGCCCCCTGGGTCCGCTCATGGCCCGATCAGAGCCGTCCATGATCGGCTCCGACCGCGGGGGGTGGTGCCCGCGATGCGACGCCAGGTGCTTCCGTAGGCGGATTTCCCGGTAGCCGGAATGCCTGAGACCAGGACCAGGGGATCCATAGGGCGTGGCTCCAATCCTCCACGAGAAGAGGCAGGCAAGACTATCGCCGTCCACGGGAGCCGGTTCGTTTCATCTTCGGACCCGTAGAACTCCTGGGTCTGAATCGAGATGAGTGCACGGGTTGACCTGGCGCGGGACCGACTATCGACCCACCAATGCTGCGGCAGCCCCTGGGGATCCGAGGACGGAGCCGGCGGGCCTGTTGGAGCTGGGCGGTGTCCACGGAGGGAGGACGATCGAGGAGGCCGGCCCGGTGCAGCCACGCCCCGAGGTCGGAGGGCCTGGCCAGGAGCTCCACCGCCTGGCCTCCCCGGTCGGTGAGTGTGGCGGCGAGATCGAGGCACAGCCGGCCCGAGGAGAACTGGAACCCGATGGCGCAGGGAGGGCGGAGGCGCCTTCCTGGGGGCTCATCATGACACCATGCTAGCTGGTGTCCCCTGCAGTCCGGACCAAGGAGCGGTGATCCGCCTCAGCGTTCGGCCGGCGACGCCGTCGTGGGTGGTGATTCTGACACCGCACCATGCGGTGTCAGGTTCTGGGAGCCGCCTGAGGACCTCGGCCCGAAGGTGCAGCTGAAAGCGACACCTTCCACCGCTTCATCCCTCATATGCTGCGAAGACGCGCCCATTTTCGCCTCCGGAGGAGCGGGGAAAGAAAGAAGATCCTTGACGTCGACCTCCGAGTTCGCGGGGAACGGCATCAGTCCTCGCCTCCTTTCACTCCGGCGTCGCTCGCTTCCAGGGCCTGACGAACAGTCTCGTCGACCCACGCCCTAAGGCGGGTCGCGTTGTTGTAGTAGGAATGGACCATCAGCTTGGTCCAGACGGGCTGCGCCGGGTCGGGCGGCACCTCGACGGGTTTCCACGGCAGGTCGGCCCGGGACGGTTCCTCCGGTGGGTCGGGAAGCTCCTCCTCGAACGCGTCCGATCCCGGGCCGGTGAAGACCCGCTGCCCGATGTAGTCCGTCCGCCGGGAGAAGTTCCTCCACGCGATCTCGGGCCGGTCCGGCGGGCCGAACAGCTGGCCGTCCCGGAGCCGCACGAACTGGTCGCGCGAGAAGAGCTGCGGGAAGAAGCGGGCGTGCATTTGCGCCAGCGGGCAGCCGAACGTGACCAGCGCCGTCTCCCGCGTGACCGCCGGTTTCCACGCTGCGAGCTGCTCGAGCGCGGCGAACGCGAGAACGGTCCCCTGGCTATGGACCGCGAGCACCACGCGCCGGCCCTCCTTCACGTGGCGGTAGATGCGGTCCTCGAGCTCCGGAACGGCGCGCTCCGCGTACGGGCGGACCGCGAACGGATGGTACCGCCGGGGGAAGAAGGTGAGGGTGTCCCATAGGATGGCGACTTTGGCTCGAGCGCTGGGGTTGAAGGCCCGGTAGACGAGGAACGGGATGGCCGCACCTACGGTGGTCTTCACCATCCAGGCCCCCAGCGAGGCCATGAACCCCAGGCCTCCCGGCGGCCGCCCGTGCTTCACCAGGTCGAATGCGAGAATGCTCGCCGCGGTGGCCAGGAAGGCCAACGACGTGATGGTCACCGGGATGTCCACGTCGCCAATGGTCGGCGCGAGAGCCCGGACCGTGGCCAGCTTCCCCCGCATGAACTTGGTCACCCCTTCTTGCTCGGCCCCGGGCCTGGGCGGCGTGATCGGCGGCAGGCAGGTGCGGACCATCTCGGCCATCTCGTGGCGCCTCCTCGACACGACGCGGGGGACGAGCCAGAGGATGAACGAGGCGATGAAGACCACCGCCCCCACGCCGAATGCCGCGCTGAGGTCGAAGTCCGGGGTCCCGATGGCGTTGACGCGCGAGCGGATGACCGACCCCAGCCCGGAGAACGCCCCCGTGGCCAGCCCGAAGGCCATGATCCCCACGACCACCGGCGGCAGGATTCGGAACCCGGCCCCCCCCAGCCCGCATCCGACCACGTACGTGAGCAGGAGGACCACGAACAGTCCGACCTCGGTCAGGCCGAGCCACAGGAACAGCGGGGCCAGTTGGAGCCCGTCGGGAACGGGATCGGCGCTCCCGAGGACGTGGGGCAGGGCCCAGAACGTGGCCGTGGCGAGGACCCCGATCCCCGCGAGCAGGTGCCACCGGAGCAGGCGCTGGGAATCGCCAGCGTGCATCCAGAAACGGGCGTCGGCGAACGTTTCCCGGTCGCGGAGGGAGAAACCCAGGCCGGACGGCGCAGGCTCGTCGAGATGCTCCTCCAGGGCCTGGGGGGTGCGGACCTTTTCGAAGTCCGTGCGCGTTCGCCAGGCCACCAGTACCACGGTGACCCCGAGCAGCCCCGAGGCGACCGCGCCGGCGGCGAACCGTATGGTGGGGGTGGACCACGTCGCGTCATAGAACAACTGCCGGACGACCAGCTCGAACTCCCACAGCACGTAGCTTGCCGTGAGGCCCAGCCCGAGCAGGAACATGACGAGGCGGCTGGCCCTTCGCATAACCTCCCGCCTTCCGCGGGGCTCGGCCCCCTCGGTCGCGCGCGGATACATCCAGTTGGCGACGTTGAAGAAGGTGAACGGGAGCAGCAGGATCCACAGGATCTGGACCAGTGAGCCCGAGGTGAGCTTGCTCCACACGAACCCCTCGACCACGACGCCCTCCGAGCCGTGGTCGGCGGGGCGCACGTAGAAGCCCGAGGACTCGTCGCCGGCCACCCGGATCGTGTCGGCGCCGGAGGGAAGCCCCAGCAGCCCCTCGGGCGTGGCGCCCCCCACGCCATGGGCCCGGAGCTGGACCACGTTCATCAGCGGCTACCTGGTGAGGCCCACTGCCGTAGCGGAAGCCATGACGGCTCCTTTCCGGGGGGCTGATCCGGATTGAACAGGATGCGCGGGATGCAGTCAACGCGCTCCGCGTGGAGGGGATGCAATGCCATGTTCCAGAGGCCATTCACCAACCGAGCAGATCCCCGACTTCTTCCTCGTCGGGACCACCAGGGGACGCGCGGGCCCAGGAGGGCAGGAGCCCCGAATCGACTGCCGTGCGGATCAGAGTCAACAAGCCCCAACCCTCCGGGGGATCCGATCGATCTGGCCAGGCCTCGCCTTCTCGATCTCAGCCTGGAAGACGTAGGTCATCGCCAACAGAATGGCATCGAGAGCCGCTCCCGCCATCGCGCATGCGGCCCGAGAAGCTCCGGCTTTTGGCACATGCGACTGCCTCGTCGTCATACTCCACGGCGCCATCGATCAGAGTTACGAATTGCCCCTCATCCCTGCGCATCGCCACCGGACTGGCCGTCTTCTTCTGCGACCCGCACAGCCCCTGGCAGCGCGGCACGACCCTCCAGTGCTGGAGGTGCAGCAGCTCGTCTCCGCGGGGGGAGCCGCAATCCGGGCAGGGTGACGACTGTTCCTCCGTACCGTGGCTGTCGCGAAAAGGTTCCGCCCGGTGGACGACCGGCGCGGAGGTTGTGTTTCCAGTCGGGTTGGCCGGAGGGGCCGCCCCAGGGGCCGTTTCAGGCCACCGCGGCGGCGATCCGGTGGCGGTGGAGCTT
>WNGL01009920.1_pt1 | contig 15315 bp, 12 predicted proteins | sample 5400591 | NCBI WGS metagenome assembly WNGL01 (sample SAMN13153377, study PRJNA577476) | soil metagenome | isolation source: 80 cm soil or saprolite under Garry oak tree replicate 1 | place: USA:California | collected 2016-06-15
CTCGAAAACGGTCTGGGTATAGAGCTACCAATGGAGAGCCTGATGCAGGACCCCAACCTCAGCGATCTTTCGACCAAACTGCTTGTCCTGCTGGAAAGCTCAGCCTCACGGGTAAGGTAGCCCCAAACTTGCGTTTGAGTCGGTTCTGCTCCAAAAGCACCTTGCAGGGGTCAGGCCTTGTTCTCACGCAACGGGGCACTCACCGCGTGCAGGTAACCCAGAATCTCCCGGTAGGATTGAAGCATACCCGTTTCGTGATAGGCAATGGAGTGCTGCTCGCAGTAGGCCCTGACGACCTGTTGCGCTTCTCGCAATCTGTTCCTGGGCATGGTCGGGAACAGATGGTGCTCGATCTGGTAGTTCAGCGCACCATACCAGAAGTCGATCAAAGGATTGGCTCTGACATTGCGGGAAGTAAGCACCTGCTGGCGCAAGAAGTCCACCGGGCTATCCTTCTCCCAAACCGGCATGCCTTTGTGGTTGGGTGCTGCGACCGAACCGAGATACAGACCAAAAAGCGCTCGCTGGACGATAAAGAATCCTATCGCCTGCCAGATGCCCAGGCGGGAGAACAATAGGCCAAAGTAGAGCAAGTAGTGGAGGGCCATTATCGACATCTCGGCCAAGGGGTGTTTTGCTTTCCTCTCGAGCAGGAAGCGGATGCTAAAGATCAGGAAAGTCAGCCAGCCGAGGAGTTCTAATGGCAAAACAAAGTATGCCTGGTATTTCACCATAAACCGCAGAAACCCCCGCTTATTACGAGCCTCTTCTTCAGTAAAGGCGAGCAGTGGGATGGCAATATCAGGATCGGAGTCGAGTTGATTGGGATGCCCGTGATGCTGATTGTGCTTATCGACCCACCAGCTCCAACTCTGTCCGAGCAGTAAATTGCCGACCACAAAGCTACTCATCTCGGTGTTCCAGCTGGTGCGGAAAACCTGCCGGTGCCCCAGATCGTGGCCCAGGAAGCCCATTTGAGCGAAGGCAAAGGCCATAAACACAGCGTTCAGGAGTTGTAACCAGAAGTTGTCGACGACCAGCAGGAAGATCACGCTTCCAGCGAGCAGGCTCACCGTAAATAGAATTTTGTAGGTGTAGTAAGCCGGTTGCTGGTCTAACAACCCCTTCTGTTTAATAAGTTGCTTCAACTCCACATATTCGTTTGCGAAGGCGCGTGGGGCATTTGAATCGGGGTAGATGAGAGCAGCACCCGACGTGCCAGGTGTAGACTGCTCACGAGGTTCTACTGTTCCGACTTTTTGCGCCAGGGAACGAAGCTGATCCTGCATGTTTCATCCCTCTCTAGTTTTCTGCCAGCGCGGGCGCGATTGGTTTGTCATGCAGCTTGCCAACGAGACGATTACCTCTCCCCCGGAGAGGGTGGTCTCTACCTGCGCTCAGGCAAGCTAGAAGGAAGTACCTGCGGTCAAGCAAGCTGCAAGGTAGTAATCGGCCCCTACTGCTTTTTCTGAAAGATCATCCTTTGATGATCGAGTAGCTCCCGCTTGAAACATTCTTTGTCGTAGCCTTTACGAAGTAGCTCCATTCTAGCACGGAAATTTTCGTCTGTGAGAAAGCGCGGCACGAGTTTGGCCACTGCAAGTACCTTTGGGAGACTAAAATTCGGATAGGTGAAATTTGAGAGGGTGAAATTCCAGAGCCTGCCCCATTGTTCCATCGTTTCAATGTAATCCAGTCGCCCGTTATTGTCTGAAATGAGTTCAAAGTACGGTTCAGCAACCCGAAGAATATGCTCTTCGCCAAAGGGGAGCCACGAGCCGGTATGCTCTTCGCCAAAGGGGAGCCACGAGCCGGGGAAGAACTTTCCTAAAAGAGCCAGAATATATTCGTTCGACCCTTTCCTTGCTTCTAACGAGATAAGCTCATAAGGAGGCGCGTTTTTCCCCCACATCATGGTTTGTAAATATAGCTTCCCATCTTCTGGGAGAAGCTGGTGGCACAAACGAAAGAAACGATCATAGACCTGGTCCTGTTGCCCCGCTAAATATTCCTCAACCGAACAAAAGTGCTCGAACGCGCCAACGCTGACAATGCCATCGAACCTTCCAAAGGTATCAACACGCATATCTTTCCAATCCATCAGATATGCTTCAAACCCGTCAGATACACATGCCTCCACTTGTTTGGTAGATAAAGTCAGGCCAATAGCATGCCCCCCTCTTTCTTTGACCGCTTTTAGCATAGGCCCCCACCCACAGCCTATGTCAAGCACTCTCGCACCCGGCTTGAAAGCGATCCCGTTGAGAATGTAGTCATGTTTATCCTGTTGCGCCTGTCTGAGGGTTTTAGAGAAATTCCCGTTATAGAGAGCACAAGTAATGTCAGCATTTTCACCGAAGCTGGCACGGATAACCTCGTCCATATAGTTGTAGGTTTCTTCGATTTCTTGCTGATTTGCCATGGTTGTTCACTCCCTTCTAGCTTTTTTGAAGCGCAAGCACAACGTTTGCACCGCCGACGGCCCGCCCACCAAGCAACGCTGCGGATGCAGACAGCGGGCGCGCCTCTTTCTGCACCAGATTCAAGCCATAGCGCGGGTCTAGCTTCTCGCAATTGATGGTCGGAGGTATGATGCCGTGTTGCAGCGCCAACAGGGCGGTAATCGCATCGAGCGTACCCGCAGCGGCGTAGCTGTGACCAAGCATAGTACGCGGGACGCTCACGGGCAGATGCGCGAGTTCACTGCCAAAGACTCTATGCAGTGCCTCTGCCTCACCCTGATCGGAAGAGGGGATGGCGCGTCCGTCAAGGCTGAAGTAGCCGATATCCCGCGGTTGTAACTGCCCTTCCCGCATGGCGATCTGTATAGCGCGGGCATACTGGCTGCCGTTGGATGAAGGGGTCATCAGTCCGTGGGCGTCGTTGGTCTGGCCGTAGCCGACAACCTCTCCATAGATGGGGGCGCCTCGCTGCAGCGCGTGTTCGTACTCCTCCAGAATGCATATTCCCGCTCCCTCCGCCATGAGCAAGCCGGCAGCGCGCCGATCGAACGGGCGATATGCGTTGGGATCATCGCCTACGGCAGCGTAGCCGCTGTGAGCCAGCGCAAAGAGCATGAAGGGGTATAAGAACGCCTCGCACCCGCCTGCAATGATGACGTCCGCGGCTTTTCTCCGAATAGCCCTATAGGCCATACCCAGGGCATCCAGGCCGCTGGCCGTATCGTTGACCGGCGTCTTGCAGTATCCCTCTATGCCGTAGCGGATAGATACCTGGCCCACGTTCGCAACCTGAAGCCACGCTATGGCTGAATAGACGCTCATAAAGCGCGGCCCACGCGCGTACAGCGTGCGCGCTTGCTCCAGGAGGTACTCGACGCCGCCCAGCGTGTTGGCGATCACCGCTCCCACTCGTTGGGGATTCTCCTGCTCCAGAGCTAGTTTTGCGTCCTGCAGCGCCTCCTGGACAGCAGCGAGGGCGAAATGGGTCATGCGGTCGGTGCGGTTTACCAGCTTTCGCTCAATGTAGTCGTACACCACAAAATTGCTGACCTCTCCTGCCACGCGAATCAACAATTCAGAGGCAGGATAGCGTGAAATTGGTTTGATACCAGAGATACCTCTGCTTGTCGCATGCCAGAAGGCCTCTTTTCCAATGCCATTTGCAGCCACCACGCCCAACCCTGTAATCACCACACGCCTCTCTGTTGTATGCCCCATGCTTGTTTTCCTTACATTGATGACGCAGCTTACGATTGTCTCTTACGCCAATCAGTTCGCGAGAGAACGAGTAGATTATTCACACCGCCAAAACCGCTGGAATGCGTGAGTGCCACATTCACAGCAGCCTGGCGCGCGATATTTGGCACGTAATCGAGATCGCACAGTGGGTCGGGATATTCCTGGTTAATTGTCGGCGGAATCACCTGGCGCTCCAGCACCAGAGCAGTCACGACGGTTTCAATAGCGCTGGCCGCCCCCTGCGCGTGCCCGATCATCGACTTGGTCGCGCTGATCGGAATGCGATAGGCTTGTTCGCCAAAGACGGCCTTGTAGGCCGCCGTCTCTGTACTGTCGTTGGTGGGTGTTGAACTACCATGCGAATTGATGTAGCCGAGCTGCGCGGGTGTGATCTCTGCTTCGTCTAGCGCCTGCCTGATGAGTTGTTGGAGTGGCGCCCCCCCCGGAGGAAGGGCGGTCATATGATGCGAGTTGCTGTTGGAGACGAAAGTGATCATCTCCGCATAAATGTGCGCCCCGCGCGCCAGCGCGCGCTCGCGTTCCTCCAGGACGAGTACCCCCGCACCCTCGGCCATGACAAAACCGTCTCGCCTGCTGTCATATGGGCAGGATGCCTGTTCCAGCTCTTCATTGCGCGTGCTCATAGCCCCAAGTACGCAAAAGGCCGCGAACCCGCCATAAGTAATGGCTGAGACCATGCAAGGCCCGTGCAACTGGTGGTGGGCGGCAATCGCAGCCGCAGGTGCGTGAGTCGAAAGCAGCGAGACAGGGACTGGACCGTCTCCAGTAGCCCGTGGGTAATGTGCGCCGAGATCGGTCACCTGGCGCCACAGCTGCTCTCCAGCCGTAATAGAGGCCATAGCCGAACCCATATACACCCCCATCTGATCGCGTTCTTCCTCGCTCAGCTCGGATGGGAGTCCGGCGTCTTGTAAGGCAAGATTGGCTGCCGCAAGAGCAAATCGGGTATTGCGATCGGTAGAGAGGACTTCGTCTCGCGTGATGCCATATGCCTGCGGCTCGAAGTTTGCTACCTCCCCGGCGATGCGTGTCGGCAGTGGACTGGCGTCGAAGTGGGTGACGCGCCGGATGCCAGAGATGCCAGAGATACACGCGCTCCAGAAGTCCTCTTTTCCTATACCATTAGGGGCCACAACCCCGAGTCCGGTGATAACCACTCGTCGCTGCATAGAATGCTCCTCACTGCCGGGGGGTGGACGCGATAAACCGCGTCCCTACATTCGCGGCGGGCTCCAATCTTACGCGGAGGCCATGCTTTGAGCGCAGCGTGATCAGCGGAAGTGGCACCACCGGGTGGCCCGGTACGACGCAGGGTATGTAGCGATGGAGAATAGTAGCCAGCACCAGCCGTACCTGTAGTTGGGCCAACGGCATACCTATACAAATACGTGAACCGCCACCAAATGGGAAGTAAGCCCACTGCGGCACCTTCTGTCCGTTCACCGGGTCCCAGCGCTCTGGACGGAACACCTTTGGATCGCCCCAGATATCGGGGAGGCGGTGGAGTACCCACTGGCTGAACATGATCAACGTCCCGGCAGGAAAGTGGTAGTCGTCGAGATCGAACGCCCCAACTGCCCGTCGGCCCTGCGTCCAGGCTGAGGGGTACAGCCGCATCGACTCCTTCACGACCCAATCGAGGTATGCCAGCTGTGAGAGATCACCCGCCTGCGGGTCGCGTCCGGCCAGCACATCCTGAAGCTCGGCCAGCACCTTCTCGAGGATGTTTGGATGCTCCGAGAGCAGGTAGAAGGTCCAGGTAATGGTGTTGGTGGTGGTCTCGTGACCGGCTGCGATCAGTGATACCAGTTCGTCACGCACTTGTTCTCTGGTCAACATATCGTCATCATGCTTATCCTGAACCTGGAGGAGTATCGAGAGTATATCCCCTGCGTCACAATTATCGGCAAGTCGCTGATCAATCAGGTTGTAGATGAAAGCGTCTGCCTTACGTTTGGCAGCCATGCGCTGGCCATATGGAGTAATCGGTAGATCAATCTGCAGGTTCAACAGCCCTTCGAGAATCCCTACGGGATTGCCAATCATATTGTCGATAATCTGGCGGGACGCAATGCTCTGCTTGGCCATATCGATATCGACGAGCATTTTCATAGTCATACGCAGAATCAATGCTTGCAGATCACGTGAAATATCAATCTCTGCTCCGGCTTGCCACTGCGCCACGGTCTCTTGTGTGTATTGCACGATCATGTCCGCATAGCTCTCTACGCGGCGCTTAGAGAAAGCTGGCTGCAGGAGACGACGGTGTCGATGATGAAAATCACCGTCCGTGGTCAACAGGCCATCGCCAACGAGATCGTGCAGACCCTGGGTCACCTTGTCGGTGAAGCTGCGCGCCAGCAATGAGAGGACGAGCAGGTTGCCGAAGATAAGCCCTCCGGCGACCTCGCGGTTCGTGAAATTGCGTGGGTTTTCCGTCAAGATATAGCGAATATGCTCGGGCCGGAAGAGCAGGACAATGGGCGTCTTTCCGATATAGATGGTAGCCATGCGGCCATAGGCCTGTTCCAGTTGCAGTAGGAAGCCGAGTTGGTCGTGCCGGAACTGCAAGACATTCCCAAGAAAGGGAAGCCTTTTGGGACCAGGGGGAAAGGTGAATTTGTTCTCCATTGTGAGAAGCTCCTGCGGTACTCTTCAGAGTGACGTGAGGTAGGGCCACGATATACGATTGACAACCAGTCCGGTTCATCACACTTAAAATGTTGAGAGCCTGCCTTTTCTAGTACGGATTTTTTTAGCTGACGGGGCGGGTCTTGACCCGTCCCGTCAGCTGGCTCTATACACGGACATCTTTGCGCTTCAAACCAATGCAGATCAAGCCAGTAAGCACAACAATGATAACTACCAGGATAGCCCAGGCAAGCAACACACGATGTATCGCATCTGCCTGGCTATAGATTGAGAAGAGTGTCCCATGAAAGGTGGGATCGTTGCCAAACAGGGTATCCCCACCTAATACCTGGCTGTGCAGACCAATTGTTGATCCCAAAGCTGTCATTGCCCAGCGACTTGGGAAAATCGTCGCGGCTATCTGTAACGGCCAGTTCGTGAGGGGGATCTCGGTTCCCGCAAAGACGAGTTGTGGAATGAGCAGGAATGGCAGGAGGCTATTGGCGGTGTCCTCATTGGCAGCGAAAGCTGACGCCGCCAACCCGACCAGCAAACCTGACAAAGCGGTCAGCCCCAGTGTAATGTACACCTCCGGGAGGACGGGCAGGAAGATGCTCGTCTGCAAAGGCTCGAAAAGCTGCACAATCAGGAGAATGGCGGCGCTTTGGAACAGGGCGAACACGCCCAGCACGGCAATTTTCGAGAACACGTAGGGAAGAATGCCAAGATTGACGGTGCGCTCGCGGCGGTAAATGGATGCCTCTTTGACGATCTCACGCGTCCCATTGATACACCCGAACAGCACTGCAATAAAGGCGACGAAGAACAAGGCTCTTTCGGCGTTGAGGCTGGTTGTGCTGGAAGCCACAAAATCCTGCAAAGCCGTGTTGACGCCCCCTCTACTCTGGGCGTAAGTTATGCCGTTGGGGTCGTTTTTGAGAAAATCAACGATACGGTTACAATCAACCAGGCCGTTCTTCACGTTCGCCACAATGCCCAGGGAGCCGGTGGGGTTAGTGGCACTCACTGCTGAGGACGTGAAAATGCTCGGAGTACATTGCACTACCTTGTTTGTGTCGAATACGCCTGCTCCCACCTCAAACCTGACCAGGAGCATCAACAGCAGCGCAATAAGCGGGGCCTGCAAGAGCAGGATGGTGAGCGTGTTCCTATCGTTTTTGAACAACTCGATATTGCGCCGAGAGAGCAGTAAGAACTGCTTGAATGGGTTGCCTCGCTTAGCCGCTTTCACGGTTTTTGGCTGTTCCTTGAGGCCGGGGCTGGTTTCAGCAGGTGCAGCCCTCATAGGCTTGACAACGTACTCCTGGTATTCTTGCGAGAGTTTAAATTTCGCCTCTGCTTCCTCAGGAATGTCGGGCTTCTCATCGGTTGGCTCCAGGCTTGAGTAGATTTCGGCGAAGTCCGTCTTGCCAAAATAGCTCTTGGCCTGGTCGGGTGGCCCAAAATAGGCCAATCGACCCCCTTGAGCCAGGAAACATACATAGTCACAGGCGTTGATGTTGTTGGTAGCGTGTGTTACCAGGATGATAGTATGCCCCTTATCGGCCAGTTTACGCAGGAGGTACATCATCTTACGGTCCAGTCCAGGATCGAGACCCGAAGTCGGCTCGTCCAGGAAGAAGACATTGGGATTCGCGAGCAACTCCAGGGCGATGGAGACGCGCTTGCGCTGCCCACCTGAGACTTTCTTGATCAGGAGTTTGCGCCGTGCCGTCATCTCCACATCTTCCAACACCTCCTTGATGCGCTGCTCAATTTGCTGGTCAGTAAAGTCTCTGGGCAGGCGCAATTTGGCCGCGTAATAGAGCGCGCGCTCGACAGTCAAATCGCGGTGTACGATATCATCCTGCGGGACGTACCCGATTTGCGTGCTGTAGGCAGCGAGATTGCGATAATAGTCCTGGCCGTTGTAGAGTACTTTGCCCTCCTGTGCGGGACGCAGGCCATTGAGTGCATCCATGAGGGTTGATTTGCCGGCACCGGAGCCACCCACCAGTGCGACGAATGTGCGCGGGGGAATTGCAACAGAAATGTTATTCAGCAATACGACGTTGTTGTTACCGTACTTCCTCAGATTGTGTGCATCGATGCGAATAAAATTACTCTCATCGTACTGCGCCAGCTGGTTGCCTTCATACACCAGCCTGTACGGGCCGATACGGATCTCATCACCCAACTTGAGGAGCCAGTTGGCAGTGAGCTGAGCATTGACGTAGACATGATTGGTGCTGTTCAGATCAAGGATGCGGTAGGTTCCACCTTCCCGCACCAGGCTCGCATGATGCGCAGATACCTGTGGGTGGGACAGGACAACCTTGTTGTCCTCTGTTCGTCCAATGGTGATTTCGCTGTCGGTCAACCTGATCGGCTGTACCGGAGGCAGCATATCCTGCTGAGTGCCGGTCCCATCGTTATAGGTGAGCGTGATGAGTGTGCCATTTTCATCACCGATGCGGAAGATGTCGCCGTTCGTCAATGCCTTGCTGAATGGCTCGTCGCCCCGGATTTTGCGACCCTGGTACAACAGGCCGTTGAGCGTTTTCTGCCTCTGATTGGCCGGGTTAGGATGGATGAGGACAAGCTGATTGCCTTGACGCACAATGCGCAAGTGGAGACCGGAGACAATGCGATCGTCGATGACGATGTCATTGGTTGCATCTCGTCCCACGCTGATGACGTCCCTGGTGAGCAAATGAGTTTGCTTTTTACCGGTGGTATTGTCGCTCACTTCGAGTGATGGTATGCCGATTGCAGAGAGTGGCGCAATGGCTGTCCCGCCTAGTTGTGGAGATGGTCGCGCAACCTGCGTCGCATCTGGCCGCTGGATGTGTCCTGAAGAGCTACTTGCCGGAGGAGGAGTTGGCTGTGCGGCTATAGGAAAATCTGTTCTCCCTACAGGAGGAGGTTGAGTGATTTTGGGTTGTCTGAAGGTATCAGATACGCCTTGCTCTCTCGCCTGGGTGAAAAACTGGAAAGAGCTGTCTTCCCCCAGGCTCACAGTCGTACCGTCGGAAAGAACGGCTTGCTGTATGCTTTGCCCGGCGACTATGACATTACTGGCCTGGGAGAGCTTCTCGATGGACCAGGACCCGTTGTTCCAAAGAAGGCGAGCGTGCTGTCTTGAAACCCTGCGATCATCACTGATGACAATGTCGTTCTCTGCATTCCGGCCTATGGTGGTAATTGATTGGTTGATTGAGAAAGTCCTGCCCGCCAGCGGGCCGGTAAGGAATTTGATCGAGGCAAGAGCCGATGGTGTATTTTCTCTGCTCACACGTTAGCTCCATTTCTATATAGTGTACTTAATTATTAATCGCCGCCTGACCTGTATCAGCCAGGGCCAGCCCCAGGCGAGGCTTTGCCGTGACGTAGAGTCCTTCACTTGCTCTCTCCGGAGACATCGAAGTTCCGAAGAACACGTTGTTATAGAGGTTGTACAGGGCCAGAGCTTTATCGGACAACTCTATCTGCTGTGCTGGCGCGTCTGCGAACTCTCCCGCCTCCAGTTCACGGCCTGGCTTCTCACTTTCCTTCACGTCCTGCATGCCCGAGACGACATAGAGCCACGCGTCCATCATGGCATTGCTGTCGTCGTAGTCGTGGTGAGTAAGCTGTTGCGCCTGCCAGAAGTACGTCTCCTTGCCGTCATATTGGGAGTACATACCCGATACGATTGCCATCAGGCGCAGGTAGGTCTGGCGATAACTCTGCTCGAAAAACGCCCTGGCCTGCTGCTCTGGAACCTCGCCGCGCAAGGTGCTTGCAATACTTGCAGCGCACAACATCGCACTGTGCATAGCCAGGTGTACGCCAGTGGAGAGGAGCGGATCTATGAAGCAACCTGCGTCCCCGACCAGGCAGTAGCCCGGCCCCGTTAAGCTGCGCGCAATATAGGAGTAGTCCTGTTCGGTTTTCACATTTGTCACGAGCTTGCCTGACTTGACGAGGTCGGCTATCAGTGGGCACTCGTTGATGGCATTGAGGTAGATCTGCTCTAGCGACGCATATTGCTGCCTTTTCTCCTTGAAGGTGGTCTTATGAAGCACAAGACCGACGCTCATGGTGCCATCATGCAGGGGAATGCCCCAGAGCCAGCCGTCCGGAACAGCACCGTTGGCGATAGCTCCCTCGGGCGCGAAGGACATCCTCCCAGTGCCCGTCCAGTATCCCCAAATGGCCACGTTCTGGAATGCATTGTGATAGTGCCGATTCTTCAGGTAGTGCATGGCCATCACCCCAGCCCGACCGGAAGCATCAACCAGGTAGTCGAAGGATAGCTCACCTGTGTCATCGCCTCCAACTACCTGTGACCAGCTGGCGCTGCGCGGCCTATCTCCATCAAAGGAGAGGCTGCGCACCTCTGTCCCTTCGAAGACCTTCACCCCCTGGCTCTTCGCATGCTCTAACAGCAACTGGTCGAACTCCGAGCGCACTACCTGGAAGCTGTAGGGGTAACGCAGCGGCGCGAAGTCCAATATCCAGGAATCCTTTCCCCATGAAAAATATCCGCCACCCTTTCGCTGGAAGCCGTGGGCTTCGATCTTCTCGCGCGCGCCCATCAGTTCGAGTATCTGCATACACGAGGGCAGCATCGACTCACCAATGTGGTAGCGAGGAAAAACATCGCGCTCCAACAGCGTTACATCGAAACCCTCACGCGCCAGCAGGGTGGCAGTGGAAGAGCCAGCCGGGCCACCGCCAATCACCAGGACCTGTGTAGACTTGTTCATTTGTCCTCCGCAAAACTTGCCAATTGAGCTATCAGGATACCATAAGGACCCGATCCATCGCACTTTAGACAATTCCGAGTCCCAATTTTTCGTCAGAAATTTTTTGAGAAAGCCGGTACGCATTATTGTAACTCAAAATAAGCTTTGCAAAAAGTATGCATTAGCATTCGTTCAAGTGTCAAGGATACGGTTCCGGTACATCCGAAATGGTTACCTGACAGATGGTGGGAATGTGAGAGGAAATGCGCCTACAGCATGCTGCGCCAATCGGGGATGGTTGAACGACCATAGCTTCTATCAGAACATCAACGACAGAATACGGCGTCATTGAACGCATGGTATTATGCTGTTACAATTACTAATAGGCATGCAGATGTTTTGACCTATCATTGCAAAAAGGGAACAACGTGGCAGAACCCACATTTACTTTTGAGCAAATCCGCCATCAAGCGCAAGAAAACGCACTCGCTTTTCTGTTGGCCTCTGTCGTGTACTTCAAGGAGCAAGGCCGCTCTCCTCATCAGTTCATTGCCGATGTTGGCAACACACTCGCACCTGGATGGAAACACCTCAAAGGTCACGAGCTCCAGGTGGTGATGGACAATCTTGCCTTGCATATCGTCTCACTTGGAGGTAAACTCGTGGGGATGGCAGGGGATGACGAACTGGTGCATGCTACATTTGCTCATGTGCCATCTTTTGACACCTTGAAGTTCTTTGGCCTGACCAGGGATGAGGCGGATGCCATCTGGGATATCTACAAGCCGATTGCTACCTCTCTCAAACTCTGGTACAACTGGTCCCGCGAACAGGATGAGGTGACGTTCAGGCTCTCACGCACAGAACTGCCCGATGCGTAAGACGTTTCTCATATCTAAGAGAACCTGAGATGAGCACCTGGGCGCTCTCCAGATCTGATCAGGATTCATCTCAGGGCAGCACCATCCCCATCTGTGCAAGTATCTCCTCGAGGAGATTGGGGGAGAAATCGGCTGTGATCGCCGTGATGATCTCCTCTTTGACAAAGTACTCCAGGTGTCTGTACGGCAACGAAATTTTTGTGCCTGTGGGCGGGATAATGGGAAGGTCCGGCAGAATGAGATCGCCGGTGTGCGTAGCAGTAATCTGCGTGACGAAGAATACCCTCTCGCCTTGCTCCATCACAGGGCCCTCTTCTAAGAAGTGGTCGTGAAATGACCAGTCAGGCATCGCCTTCATGATCGCTTGCACGAAGCCGAGATACTGCACTTTCTGGACGGGCTGTGGGAGGAAATCCCGGCAGACAAAATCATCCGACAGGAGGGTAGCCAGGCCGTCCCTATCGTTTGACTCCCAGGCCCTCAAAGCGGCATTCGCAAATTCTGCTGCTCGCATTGCTGAAATCCTTTCTAAACCACCTATCCTGTCTTGATGAACTGTGAAACGATGGATTTCACACGGTTTGATGGAATGGCAAAGCCGACACCATTGGCGGGCGTATTAAACTCAGGGTCGATGGCTGTCAGTGTGGGAATGCCGACGAGGTTGCCTTGCAGGTCCACCAGTGCTCCACCACTGTTGCCCGGATTGATGAGCGCGTCGGTCTGTATGGCATCGGAAATGGTGGCGCCGCCCTGCCCTTCGGAGATGGTGCGTCCCAGGGCGCTGACGATGCCATTCGTTACCGTCTGCGTTATTCCCAAAGGGTTACCTATTGCCAGCACCTCTTGCCCCACACGGAGCTGCGAGGAGTCTCCCAGAGTTGCTACTGTCATGTTGCCGGGTGGCTGGATCTTCAATACTGCCAGGCGCCAGGTTTTCCCTCACCTTCCTAAAAAGCGCTGGGTGAAGGTCGCAATAAAGCTGATCTCGATCACGAGGCCCAACACGGCCTCTGCGGCAGCCAGTCGAACAAAGGTATCTCCTAAAGCTATGTTCTGGAGAAAGAAGCCACGACCGTGAAAGCTGATCACGCTCAGGACCAGCGCTTCATCCCAGGTGAGATGAACTGCGGCACTATGGGCGTTGAGCAGATAGAGGCCCATGAAGCCGAAGATAACAACGAGATAGGCCTCTACGCTCCTGCCTGGCCGATACCCATATCCTGCCAGCAGATCGAGTAACAATGAGAAGAGGTACTGCCCGAACTTGCTTTGCCGCCGCAAGACGATGCGCTGCAGGAGCTGCGCGCGGTAGGCGAAGCGCGCGGCTTCCTCATCAAGTCCCTGTGCCCGTAGCGCCACTGCCAGCTGGCGATTGGCCCTCACGGCTGCCTCATACTCCTCCAGGCGCGCCTCGCTCAGGTTAGCCTTCTCTAAGTGTGCACCATTGAGATAGGCTCGCTCCAGGTGGGCCAATTTGAGAGTAGCCCCTTGCATGTGCACCTCGCTCAGGTCGGCTTTCTCCAGGTGCGCCTCACTGAGGTCGGCCTCCTCCAGGTGCGCCTCGCTCAGGTTGGCTCCCGTGAGCAGAACTGCCGCGGCAGCGCGTTGTTCTTCAGTGGCATCTTCCCACTCTTCGCGGGTGAGGCTACCGCGCAGACGCGCGAGCGGAAGGGCGTGCAGATCTGCATAACGCAGGTCTGCTCCCCGCAGGTCCAACCCCTGGGGATGCTGTTGCTGCTCGTCGCTGGAAGCTTGGGAACTCTGTGCGTTTTCGTGTGTTGCCACGAGCCACTCTACATCGGCACGGCTCAGCTTCATTCCTCTAAAGGGATAGACGCCTTGTTTGATATCAGGGGTTATCGCAAGATGGCGAGCCAGTTCTTCTTGACGCGCCATCTCAATCTCGAGTTCGCTCCTCCAGGGTTGCTCCTTTCTGCTCCCTTGCTCAGAGTGCATGGGCCTCTTCCTGCGTCTGCTCTCTCACGGGTTCGATGACGATCTTGCCGTCCTTCGCGTCGATCTCGACTGTGTCGCCATCGTGAATGGCGCCTTCCAGAATGCCGCGGGCAATACGGTTCTCGATCTCCTGCTGGATGACGCGCTTGAGGGGGCGCGCTCCAAACTGCGGGTCGTAGCCCATCTCCGCCAGCAGATCTCGCGCGGCATCGGTGAGCTGCAGCGTGATGTGCCGCTCCTCCAGGCGCTGGCGCAGGCGAACCATCTGGATGTTCACAATGTCCTTCATCTGCTCGCGCGTGATTGGGTGGAAGACGATGATCTCATCGATGCGGTTGATGAACTCGGGGCGGAAGCCCTCTTCCCGCAAGCGTTGGCGAACGCGGCGCTGGATCTCGTCCTCATCCATGCCATCGAATTCTTGCAGCCAGGTGGTGCCAACGTTGCTGGTCATGATGATGACGGTATTTTTGAAATCAACCGTGCGCCCCTGCCCATCGGTCAGGCGACCGTCATCGAGCAGTTGCAGCAAGACATTGAATACTTCCGGCGCCGCTTTTTCGATTTCGTCGAAGAGCACGACGCTGTATGGGTGACGCCTGACGGCCTCTGTCAGCTGGCCTCCCTCTTCGTAGCCGACGTAGCCGGGAGGAGCTCCGATCAAGCGCGAGACGCTGTGCTTCTCCATGTACTCCGACATGTCGATACGAACCATGGCCCGCTCATCGTCGAACAGGAACTCGGCGAGGGCGCGTGCCAGTTCCGTTTTCCCCACGCCCGTCGGTCCCAGGAAGAGGAAGCTGGCCAGGGGGCGGTTGGGGTCTTGCAGTCCGGCGCGCGCGCGACGAATCGCGTCGGCGACCGCCTGCAACGCCCGCTCCTGTCCCACCACGCGCTCGCGCAGGCGATCCTCCATCGTGATCAGCTTCTGCACTTCGCCCTGCATCAACCTGGTAACGGGGATATGCGTCCACTCCGAGACGACCTCTGCAATATCCTCGGAATCGACCTCTTCCTTGAGCATGCGGGCGCCCTGGATGGTCGTCCAATAAGCATCAACCGAAGCCGCGGATGAGCTGAGGTTGGTCAACCAGTTGATAGGCAGCGGGATGCTTGCGTCGCGCGTTGACGGTACAGCCCGAGGCCATGGAGTGCGAGGTGCGTTGCACCATCGTTTGCAAGGGCACGACTCCCGCCACAGCCAAGGCCAGCACCGGGGCCATCCACTGCACCACTTGCCGCGCTTTGACCAGGCTGCGATTAGGCGCCTGCCAACACTCGATGAGCGTGACCCAATGGGTGATCACACTGCCCAGCAGCTTAGCGTAGATCTCGGTCAGGATGCGGTAGGGCTTGGCACTGCGCCAGGTATCCAGCTTGCCCAGCTGCTTC
>WNGL01017961.1_pt1 | contig 15309 bp, 10 predicted proteins | sample 5400591 | NCBI WGS metagenome assembly WNGL01 (sample SAMN13153377, study PRJNA577476) | soil metagenome | isolation source: 80 cm soil or saprolite under Garry oak tree replicate 1 | place: USA:California | collected 2016-06-15
CGGAGTGATTCTTTGGGCCGGCGAGACACGCGGCCCGCGCGTCGTGCCCGGAAGCTATCAAGTGAAGCTTACTGTCGACGGCCAGACAATGGCTGAGACGTTTGCAGTAAGACCCGATCCGCGTTTGGCGACGACCGCCGCGGACTATGCAAAGCAATTGGATCTGGCGCTCAAGATTCGCGACCAGCTCACCGAAACACACAACGCCATCATTCAGATTCGCGACGTGAAGAGGCAAGTCGATGATCTGGTAAAGCGCGTCGGAGTTCAGTCGAAGCCCATCGCCGATGCCGGCACCGCCTTGAACAAAAAGCTGACCGAAGTTGAAGAAGCGCTCTATCAAACAAAGAACCAAAGCAGTCAGGACCCTTTGAACTTTCCGATCCGGCTCAACAACAAGCTGGCGGCTTTGCTGGGTGTAGTCTCGCGATCCGAAACGCCACCCAACGAGCAGTCTTTCGCGGTCTATGATGAACTGTCGGCTCAAATCAACGCGCAACTTCAGAAGCTGTCGCAAATCATGAAGACCGATCTACCGGCGTTTAATCAACTGGCAAAGGATCAGAATATTCCGGCGATTGTGGTGAAGCCACCAACGATCGGCGACCGATCGCCGATGCCATAACGGGCTCAATCTAATCGAAAGCCCCAAAGCGTGCGATGGCGCGTGTACAGTCGCACCGAGTGATCGTGTTCACCAGAAACCAAGCGCTGGCCGTCAGGCGAAAAAGCTACGGTGTAGACGGGCGACGTATGTAGTCCTATGTGGGTGACCAACTTCCGATTGCTGAAATCCCAAAGCGCAATCAGTTTATCATCGCCCGCTGAGACGACTCTCCTCCCGTCGGGCGAGAAGGCCACCGACTTGATACGCGCCGCGTGCCGACCAATCACGGCGGTCGGGCGCAACGGATGCGCCGTCCACGACTGCACGATGCCGCCATCCTCGCCGGTTATGAGTTGATTGCCGTCTGGCGCAAAGCTGACGCTGATGAATTGTCTCGGGCTAAGATTCGCTTGCTCGACCGTATGCCACGTCGAAGTTTCGCATATGAATTCCAGGCCTTGCGAGTTGGCAGCAGCCAGAAATTTACCGTCTGCGGAAAACGCCAGGCCGTAAGTTGCGCTCGCGTTGAACCAATCAAAAAGCTGTCGCCCGGTCTCGCTTTCGTAAACACCGTGCGAGGTCGCCAACAAGCGGCCGTCAGGCGAAAAGGCCAGACAGTAGCTAAGAATCCCTCTGCCTGGATGCCCGAACCGTAGCCGTTCATGCTGCTGTGCGAGGTCCCAGATGATGATTGTCCCCTCAAAGTCCACCGAGGCCAGCGTCTGGTTGTCAGGCGCGAATTCGAGCCCCGTCACGCGCGTAGGATGTCCGGCCAGCAGCACTTCTCTACGCCCGGTCTCAGCATTCCAGATCATAACCACGCGATCTTCGCCCGCCGAAGCAAAGCGCTTCCCGTCGCGCGCCCAAGCCACCGCCCGCACTGGGCCATCATGCTCGTTGAAGCCAATCGCGCGTTGCCGTTCGATCACATCCCAAACTCGAATCGCGCCGTCACCGTGCGTCGTCACCAGCCAGCGCCCATCGGGTGAAAACGTCGCGCTCCAAATGATCGAGGGGTAATCAATTGTCGTGATCTTCCTGCGCGTAAGCGCATCCCACAAGATAATGTTCTCTGCGCCTGTCGCGACCAACCGGCCGTCGGGTGAAAAGGCGACAGCTCGCCCGTTGTCCTGATGTGCTTTTTGGCGGTTGAGCGTTTGCCGTCGTTTGAAATCCGCAAAGATGACTTCACCCTCTCCTGTCACGCCGACCAACTGCGTGCCGTCTGGAGAGAAGGCTGCGTTCTGGCTATCCCAGGCCGGATCGAATTGATTGCCCAGTGGCTGCCCGGTGCTCACATCCCAGGTGTTAGGAAGCGGCGACGTATCGATGTGATAAATCATCCGCTGACTCCCGTCAGGAAAAAGCAGCGATTGAATCTCGCTGGCCCCAAGCGGAATTTGTGCGAACTGCTCCCAGCTTCCTACCCGCCACAGGAGCGTGATGCGGTCTGCCGACGCGGATGAAGTGTTGGCCGCCGAGACCAGCACCTTTCCATCGGGCGAAAAAGCTAGAGCGGTGATTTTGTCACGATGCCCGCGCAGCACCGCCTCCTTCCGCAGCATGAGCGCGTCCCAGACGATTACCGTCCGGTCATAACTCGCCGTTGCGAATCGCTTTCCATCCGGCGAGAAGGCCACCGCCGAGACCCAGTCTGTGTGATCATTGAAGGTCGCCAGCCGTTCGCGCCGCGCGAAGTCCCAGACGATCACCTGCTTGTCTTCGCTGACCGATACCAGCAGACGGCCATCCGGCGAAAAGACCGCGCGGCGCACGGCTGCCGTGTGCCCATCGCGCATTACTTTCTCTTCCCACACTTCGCTCACCGACATCACCGCCGCCGCCGCCATCGTGACTCCTGCAACCACGAGCACCAGCAACGCAAACTTTGCCAGACCGCTGAGCAGGCTTTTTCTGATCGTCTCTCGTTCCAATCTTCCGCGCTTCAGATCAGCAAACCGCCAGATCGTCCAGAGCGCGCCGAGCGGGATGCGCGTGTTCTTGTCAGAGTCGTAGAGGACTGCGAACTCAGTTAGCAATTCATTCGCATTCCGTGCCCGGAAGAGCTTCGCACCTTTCTCTTGCCGGCTGACATCAATGAGAGATTTGAGTTCGTTGAGATCGGTAAGCATCTCGCCCGTAGAGGCGTAACGCTCATCACGCTTCTTTCGAAGCGCGCGGGCCAGGATAAGACTGAGCGCGGTTGGGATGATGTGACCGTCGGCGCCAACCGGTGAGATTTCATCTTCACTCCTAAGCGCGGCTATAACATTATCTTCGCTTAGTTCAGCGTACGGATGCCGCCTCGCGACCATCTCGTAAAGCACCACGCCCAGCGAGAAGATGTCCGTCCGGGGGTCGAGCTTTTCACCCCGCGCCTGCTCCGGCGACATGTATTTCAACGTTCCCGGCGTGGCGCCCATTCTGGTCTGAATTCCGGCATCGGTCGAATCACTTAGCTCATCGCCTATTGGGGCACCAACCCATTTTGCTATGCCGAAATCGAAGACCTTCACGTGTCCGCCGGCTTGCACTATCACATTCTCCGGCTTGATGTCGCGGTGAATGATTCCGGCAGTGTGCGCCGCGTTGAGGGCATCGGCGATCTGCGCCGCAACTCGGACGACTTCACGCCAGCCAAGCGGCGAATTCGCGAGCTGATCGCGAAGCGTCAGGCCTTCGACCAGTTCAGTGACGATGAAATGAAGATCGTCTGCCTCCCCGATTTCGTGAATCGTGATGATATTCGGATGCTTTAGCGCCGAGACGGCATAAGCTTCGCGCTCGAAGCGCCGCACGCGCTCAACGTCAGTAGAAAACGCCGGTGGCAGAATCTTGATCGCCACGTCGCGCTTGAGGCGCTGATCGGTTGCGCGCCAGACTTCGCCCATCCCTCCTTCGCCGAGCCGCTCGTGAATCTGGTAATGACCGAGCTGACGCCCCTCGAGTGATTGCCTCTGCCCCTTCACCATTTCTCTGATCACATGTTGCCAAGCCGGCTGTGCCAGGAATCCCGCGACACTCTTTTCATGACTGAGCAGGGACTCTACTTCGCGGCGCAGAACGTGATCACCGGCGCAGGCTTTGTCTAGAAAGGCGGCCCGCTCGCGTGGATCAAGATCGAGCGCCTGATCACACAGTTCTTTGATCGTTTTCTTTCGACTGAGATCCGAATTCATCGCGTGTCCTCGTTCGGTCCTGCCTGGGCAACGGTCGACTGGTCCCGGCTGCCAAGCTCGCGCCGCAGCCACAGACGCGCATAACGCCACTCACGTTTCACCGTTCGATCTGAAATGCCAAGCTCATCAGCGGTTTCCCGTTCGCTCAAGCCGCCGAAGAACATTAGCTCCACCACTCTGGCACACCGTTCATCTTCCTGGGCCAATCGCTCGAGGGCCTCATTAAGCGCCAGGAGATCTTCCAGCCCCATCGCTGCTTTCTCGCTAACCAGAGCTTCATCGAGTGTCACGCGCTGCGCTGTGCCGCCGCGCTTTGCACTCTTGCGAGAGGTCGCATAGTTGATTAGCACTTCACGCATCATCCTGGCGGCGAGGCGGAAGAAATGCCGCCGGTTCTCCCAGTTCACGCCGTCGTAATCAATCAGCCGCATGAAAGCTTCATTGACCAGAGCCGAAGGTTGCAGCGTATGTCCGGGTCGTTCTTTGCTCATTTGGCGCCGCGCGATCCGATGCAACTCGTCGTAGACCAGCGGCGCAAGCTGCTCGTATGCCGCCTGATCGCCTTTACTCCAGTCCAAGAGCAAACTGGTGATCAAGTGTTCATTGCCGGCCTCATCTGGCGGGTTCATGTAGTTTGCGCTCGAATGTGCTTCGGTTCGGACAACCGATAGGTATCAGCGCATGTGGCGCCGTTTAGTAAAGATTCCGGCCCAACCGGGGCCATTGCCGAAAAAAGTTCGCACCAACGTGTCCCCTTTCATCGCGATTTCCTGCTTTCAAGGACGAAAGCGAAGAAAAGGTGTGGACGGTTGGTGAATTGCTGAACGGAGAAACCACGAATATTTACCACCTTCCACCAGCCGCGGGCAACGCACGGACACCTTTGTCCACTGTCCTTAACCCGCTTGAACCCTGCCTTGTTCTGGAGATTCATCATGATTAATGAAATTATCCAAAAAAAGCTGTTCGCATCAGTTGATCGCGAAACTTCCAGATACTGTCTGCTCGTCCTGTTCTTATTTTCCGTAGGTTTCCTGCCGAGTCACGCATCGGCACAGCAGGGCACTCTGACAGACGATGCCTACACTTCAAGCAACAAGGCGAACAAGAATTTTGGCTCGGATCAGAGTGTGCAAATAACCGGCGCGACAAATAGAGGATTCGTGAAATTCAAGCTCACGCCGAGCCTGCCACCAAACACCATTGGCACCCATGTAGGCAAGGCAACTCTCAAATTGTTCATTGACAATGTGGCGACGCCGGGAACGTTTGAAATTTGTCCGGTGACTACGGCCTGGGCCGAGGAGACCATTACAGATGCGTCGGCTCCGGCGCTGGGCGCCGCAATCGCTACCATTACCATTAATGCGACCGACGAAGGCAGGTGGGTAACGATTGATATGACTCAGGTCGTCAAAGACTGGCTCGATGGCGTGCTGCTTAACAATGGCCTCGCTATCGTGCCGACGAGCTCCGTCAGCGTAAAGCTCGACAGCAAAGAGAACGGCGTTACGAGCCATGAGCCTCGTCTGGAGATCGTCCTCAACCACGCGGCAACGGCCGATCAAGCCACAACTTCCGATAGCGCAACCACCGTCACAGGTGTGGTAGCCACCAGCAATGGCGGCACAGGCCTGACAACGTCAGGAACAGCGGGAAACTTTCTGCGCAGCAATGGAACCAACTGGGCGAGCGCACCCCTGGCGTCATCGGACGTGCCGGACCTGGGCGCGCTGTATATCGAGAACACAACGACGACGCAATCGGCGAGCAATTTCAATATCAGCGGCAACGGGACAGCCGGAGGAACTTTATCCGCGAACCTCGTTAACGCCATAACACAATACAACATCTCTGGCTCCCGTGTGTTGAGCCTGGATAGCTTTACGAATATTTTCACAGGGATAGGCGCGGGCCAAAACAATATCGCCTCAAGTACCACAGGTTTTAGCAACTCTTTCTTCGGAAGCGCTGCCGGACAAAACAACACGACGGGTCAGCAAAACTCCTTCTTCGGACGCCTCGCAGGCACGTCGAACACAACGGGCAACTTCAATTCATTCATCGGATTCAATGCCGGCAGGTTTAATACCACGGGTAACGCCAACGCATTTATTGGATTCCATGCGGGCCTCAATAACACAACTGGTAATGGCAATACATTCGTGGGACCACACGCCGGCGAATCCAACACAACTGAGAACAACAATACCTTCATCGGCGCGAACGCCGCCCAAGGCGCGCCGGGCATCGCCAATGCCACAGCCATCGGCGCGAACGCACAGGTCAATGCCAGCAACACGATGGTGCTCGGCACAAATATTGTGACTGTACAAGTGCCTGGGAATTTCAACGTCAGCGGCACATTCACCGGTTCAATCCCGGCAGGAAGTGCAAACTACATCCAGAACACGACGAGCCAGCAAGCGTCGAGCAACTTCAATATCAGTGGCAATGGAACGGCTGGCGGTACGCTCTCGGCGAACCTTGTGAATGCCGCAACGCAATTCAACCTGGGCGGCTTTCGCATATTGCACAATGAAGGAACCTCCAACTTGTTTGCCGGAATCGCTGTAGGCGAGGTCAACACGGGCGGCAACAACGCCTTCTTTGGGTGGAACGCCGGGCACGCCAATACGACGGGCAGCCTTAACGCCTTTTTTGGACAGGCCGCAGGTCAATCAAACACTACGGGACAGAACAATGCCTTCTTCGGCTCAGGCTCGGGTACCAACAACTCGACCGGAGTCAGGAATTCTTTTTTCGGCTCCCTGGCCGGGGTCTTTAATACTACCGGAGGCTTTAACGCTTTCTTCGGAACACAATCAGCCTTCAGCAATACGACGGGAGTTAGAAACGCATTCTTCGGAAATCAATCCGGCCAGAGTAACACCAGCGGCAGTAGCAACGCGTTCTTTGGAGATATTGCGGGATTCAACAATACCACAGGCACGGGCAACACGTTTGTGGGCCAGAGCGCGGGCGCATCGAATACCACGGAAAACCAAAACACGTTCGTCGGTAGTAACGCTAATGGCGCGGCTGGTATCACGAATGCCGCAGCCATCGGCGCGAACGCACAGGTCAATGCCAGCAACACGATGGTGCTCGGCACAAATATTGTGACTGTACAAGTGCCTGGGAATTTCAACGTCAGCGGCACATTCACCGGTTCAATCCCGGCGGGCAGTGCGAACTACATTCAGAACACGACGACTCAACAAGCGTCGAGCAACTTCAACATCAGCGGTAGCGGTACCGCGGGTGGAACTCTGTCCGCGACCACGGTCAATGCGGCCACGCAGTACAACATCGGGGGCTTCCGCATACTTAGCAATCCCGGAACCTCGAACTTGTTCGCCGGAATTGCCGCTGGCGATTCGAATACCACAGGCGGCAGTAACTCCTTTTTCGGATTGAATGCCGGGCACGACAATACGACCGGCAGCAGTAACTCTTTCTTCGGCACCGCCGCCGGACAGTCCAACACAACAGGTTCTAACAATGCTTTCTTTGGAATGTTCTCGGGCAAATCAAACAATACCGGGGTGAGCAACTCCTTTTTTGGTCAGACTGCGGGCAATGCGAACACCACCGGCGACAACAACTCATTCTTTGGAACGAGCGCCGGTGCCGCCAACACGACCGCGCGCTTCAATTCTATCTTCGGAGCGTTTGCCGGCCTCATGAATGCGACAAGCGAACATAACTCCTTTTTTGGATTTGAGGCTGGACGGAACACAACTGGAGGCTTTAACTCTTTCTTCGGGAGTCAAAGCGGCAAAAATAACACCACGGGAAATGCAAACTCGTTCTTCGGTCCAATCGCGGGCATCTCAAACACCACCGGGAATCAGAACGCATTCTTCGGGTCGTTCAGCGGTCAGGCGAACACAAGCGGATTCGCCAATTCCTTTTTCGGAGCGCAGGCAGGCCAAAACAACACGACTGGGACTCTCAATACCTTCGTGGGAATCTACGCTGGCCAGGCAAATACGACCGGGGGTGGCAGCGCTTTTTTTGGCAGCAACGCCGGAATGAATTCCAACGGTAGCGGCAACTCATTCTTCGGCGTCAATGCCGGAATCAATAACACTTTCCATGCAGACGGCACGGCGGGTATCACGAACGCTACCGCAGTCGGTGCGTATTCCCAGGTGACAACCAGTAACACGATGGTTCTGGGAACGAATTCCGTAACGGTTCAAGTTCCCGGCAATCTAAACGTCAGTGGCACATTCACCGGCTCAATCCCGGCGGGCAGCGCTAACTACGTCCAGAACACGACGAGCCAGCAAGCGTCAAGCAACTTCAATATCAGTGGCAATGGGACGGCTGGCGGCACGCTGTCGGCAAACCTTGTGAATGCCGCAACGCAATTCAACCTGGACGGCTTTCGCATATTGCACAATGAAGGAACCTCCAATTTGTTTGCCGGAATCGCTGTCGGCGAAGTGAACACAGGCAGCAACAATGCCTTCTTCGGATTCAACGCCGGAGCCGCCAATACCACGGGCAGCCTTAACGCCTTCTTTGGACAGGCCGCGGGTCAGGCGAATACAACCGGCGACATCAATGCATTTTTCGGAGGGGGTACAGGACAGCACAACACTACAGGAGTTCGGAATTCTTTTTTCGGGGCGCTTGCCGGCGTCTTTAACACTACGGGAGGCTTTAACGCTTTCTTCGGAACGAGCTCCGCTTTCAACAACACAACCGGAAATCGCAACGCGTTCTTCGGCAATCAATCTGGCCAAAGCAACACCAGCGGCAGTAGCAACGTGATAGTCGGAGATACGGCAGGATTCAACAATACCACAGGCACGGGCAACACATTCGTGGGTCAGGGTTCCGGTGGCTCAAACACGACCGAGAATGAAAACACATTCCTGGGCAGCCATGCCAGCGGCGCAGCCAGTATCACCAACTCGACCGCGATCGGTGCGAATGCCACCGTAACGCAAAGTGATTCTGTCGTCCTCGGCAACAACGCGAGGGTCGGCATCGGGACATCGTCGCCGACGTCAAAGCTTGACGTCATCGGCCGTGTTGAAATCGAAGGCACAGCGGACGCGAGATTCGCCAGTCTCCACGACAACAGCGCGAATGGGATCGCTGGCTACGAGGCCTATCCGCCCGGCTCGAGCGGGGTCGGTGGCTTCATCCTGGCCTCGGCCCGGGGCACGGCCAAGCATCTGACCAACATCGCGGACGACGACTCGTACATTGCCATCCGTGGCGCCAATTATTCCTTCCACGTCGGGACCAGCGCCCAGTCCCCTTCGATGACTGTACGCGGTGACAGCGGCAACGTCGGCATCGGCACGACCGCGCCTCAAGCACAACTGCACGTGCAGGGTGGCAACATTTTCGTCGGCGCTCCGGGTCAAGGCATTATTCTCAAATCGCCCGATGGAAACACTTGTCGCGTGCTTACGATTGACAACACCGGCGCGTTGACCCTGTCGGCTATCACTTGCCCGTAAATCTAATTGAATCACTGCCGGCTTTCTTAGACGGCAATCGACAAACGATCATTAAAGAGTAAAGACATACCACTAAAGAGGATGCCATGAGATCATCAAGCAAGATGCGCCCTGCGGTACTCTTATCAGCAAAAATATGTTTTCTTTTCTTGTGCCTGGCGCTGGTCCGCTGTGTCGCAGCGCAAACCTGGATCGAGCTGAGTCCGGTGGGGTCGCCTCCTGTAACAGTTCCCAGACCCGCTTTCTACGACGCGGCTAACAATCGGATGATCGTTTTCTTTCCGGGGAATCCAATAATTGGAGGTCTCGGCAATCAGGTCTGGGTCTTGGACAACGCGAACGGCCTCGGCGGCACGCCAACCTGGATCAAACTCCAGTGGCCAGCGAATCACCGCGGTAGCAGAGGGTCGGTAATCTGCAGCGTGACTGTGCCAATGTGCCAAGACAAGCCGCTTCGTGCAGTTACCTTCATGGTCCGAACCGTTTTCTGTATTCAGCAGAGGCGATGAAGGCCTCTACCATTTCTGCGCGAGCGAAATCGCCGTTGAAGCCATTGAGCTTATTCAGCCAGAAGTTGTAACCCTGAAAGTCGAGCGTCGGCTCAGGGGCATCGTTTGGGTTTCTCCGCAGGTAACCGAAGTACTGCATTAGCACAAACGCGCGGTTGAATTCCTGCTGCTGTAGCGTCGAGTTCTCTGACACGCGACGTAACGCTCGGGCGCGTGCCGGCACGTCGGAGGTTGTCGACGCCGCGCCGAACTCGTTAATGGCAGCGGCGCGATCACTAGTTGAAGGCCTGACCCCCGGCGTGGATCTCGATTCCCGGTCTATTGATCGTTACCGCGTTGGTCTTGATCGCCGCGGGTACGCGCATTCGGAGGATGGAGGTTAGATACGGGAGCGATTGGTCCCATTTTGTTCGCTTTGAGACTTAGGCTTCGCTCGGCTAAGGTCCCTCTACGATCTCAGCGAGCAGTTTGGCGACCGGTATCGAAAAGCGCACGTAAGCACTCGCGGTCACCTGGGTATGAATCACAACGACGGTGACGCAAGACGAATGCACTCGGCCAGCCAGGTCGAGCCGGTGTTAGGCTGCGAAAACCGCATTCAAGATTTCATAGACGCCTCAGTTTGGAATAGTTATTCCGGGGTCGCAGTCGCCGGCGTGACCTTCGTCAAGCCTGCAATGTCGCATTGGAAAGAACTCACGCGGCTTTGCGACAGCGCTCTGGCCTTCCGCCGACATTCAAAGTAGATCGGATCTGCGTTGCGCTGATGCCTTCAATCTCAGGTTCCAGGTCAACGCGAGTGACGCGGTAGCCGACGTCGCGACCGTAAACGATGTTCGTGATGTTAGGCAGTCGGCGGATCTCGAAGCTGCCAACAAAGGCGCTCAACGATTCCTCGATGCGCGCTTTCACTTCGGCAAAGGCGAATGGGTTTTTATCGCCTAGCCCGTAGGTCTCCCTGACTCCGATGACGACGTAGCCTTCCATCTCAAGCGCTTGCATGAATAGAGCGCGGTGGCCATCGTGCCAGGGTTGGTAGCGTCCAATCATCAGCGCGGCGGGTTCGTCCAGCCGTTCGAGCAAGCCCCGGTCCTCAAGATAGACGGTGATTATCTCGACGTTCTTTTCGACAAGCCGGCCGCCATTGAGTTTGAGGTTCAGCACGTCCGGTTCAGGCTCCTCATAGGGATCATCGATACCGGTCATGTGCTTTAGCTCGCCGGCACGCGCGCGGCGGTAGAGCCCTTTAGGATCTCGCTTTTCGCAGACGTGCAGCGGTGTGTGGACGTACACCTCGACAAAGGCAGTGCCAATCATCCCGCGCACGAATGCCCTGGCGTCGGCGTACGGACTGACGAGGGCACAGATGGCGGCGCCTCCGTGCTTGACGATCTCACCAGCAACGAATCCGGCGCGCAGGACGTTCATGTTGCGGTCTTCTTTGGTGAACCCAAGCCCGGTGGAAAGCGTCTGGCGCATCGCGCCGTCGCCGTCGAGCAAGGTGACAAGGCGGCCACGCTTTTCGAGTTCGGCTTGCAGGGCTTCGGCTATCGTGGTCTTACCGGCCGCGGGCAGTCCGGTAAGCCAGACGCAAAAGCCGTTAGCATGATTCTTTCGCTCTGGGTCAATCAAGTTGATTCTCGGCACTCTTCAACTCCCTAAGAAGGATTTGACTTTCAATCACAAGAAGGGTCCCCCTCTGAATGCTGCGCTAAGGTACGAGAGAATATCGCGATGGTAACGCAACGATTCAACTGCTTAGGGTCGCACATCGGTGGCACATCTTCCGATAGGTAGCCATGAATGTGACCCCAGGGATCTCACGGCCCGAAGCGCTGACGGTACTCGGTCGAATTGATGAAAGCCTTGACCATCTCAGCCTGAACAAAATCGCCGTTGAATTGGTTCAGTTTGTTAAGCCAGAAGTTGTAGCCGTCAAAGTTCGCGTTGGGAGCGTCGTTCGGGTTCCTTCGGAGATAACCGAAGTACTGCATCAACACAAAGGCGCGATTGAATTCCGCATTGACTAAATCGGGATCTTCCGCTATCGCTCGTAAAACCTGCGCGCGTGTCTTCCCGCCCGTCGCCAAGTCGTTTACCAATTTATCGCGCTCAGATTGCGACAGGGGATTGCCGGCATTGCTGTTGAGCTTGTCAACGAACTCGGCAGCCGACGTTGAGGGCGGAAATGTATTGGCGAAGCGCGACCATTGGACGAAATCAGATGCGAAGGCCTGCTTGTTAATTTCCAGAAGTTGCTCCCAGCCACTTTGATTAACGATGACTCCCTGACCGATTCGCTGAGTATCAGGAAGAAACTCGCTGAGCCTGACGGGAACCGGGGCGTCCGGGATGTTGCCGAATGCTGTTTTGTAAAAACGATAGACCTCGTACCCGGTCTGTTGAAATTCGATCGAGAGGAAGTACGCGGCGCTGACGTTGATACGCTTTGCTTCAATGCACTGTGCATTGTTGCCGCAGGATGCAATTTCGTTAGTCCAGAAGGCGAGGCCAGCCGCATCGGGCTCGCGGTTGAGAAAGTCGCGGTAGTGCTGTTGCACGAAGAATTGGGCCTCATCAATCTGATTGGTGTTAAGCAGCTGGCATCGTTACGCGCCGAGTCAACGAACAGGTGAAGAGGAACATTTAAGGGAAGGTAATTCATTTGCCAGTTGTCCAGGGTTGCGGTACTACCGTTCGTCCAGCGGCTGTCGGACACCACCAAGTCATTGTATGCAGTATTTCCCGTGCCTGCCGGGCATGTTCCGGCGGAGCCGCCTTGTAAAACATAAATCAGAGGCCTGTATGCGCCGGATGTTGTTGAAACCTCTATCCGCGGATTTGGACCGCGGCCAGTAAGAGTAAACGAGTAAACATGGTCCGGCCCGACGGCGTCGTAGTTGTAGTAGTAGTAGGAGCCAACGCTCGTAACCGTATCATTTGCGCCGGTCGTATCGCCGGACTCGATATAGGGCGCCGCCGCGGTATACGTTCCGCCCGGAATGGGCCGGCCCGGACAGTCGTCGTTTCCGGCAAGCGCGGCCAGCATGGCGAAGTTGCCTTTTTGGCGAGGCAGGAGAAACTTGCTTTGCCGTTTCAGCAACGCCGGGTTGCTGAAGCTCATATTCAACCTATTAAGAAGCCTCGCGGTCCGTCCGGCGACGCTCACTTCCGGCTTTTTCGCTTCGTCGGACCGCGCTCCTTGTACCTGCGAGACCAACATCGCAGGCACTGCCGCAAAAATTGAACAATAGCCCAATTTTTGCCACCACTGCTTTAGTGTCGCGGTTAAGATTTCTTGATCTGACGAGCGATCGCCATCTCCAAGAATATCTAGTCGCCTCGAGTTTGCTGTTTTGCTTTTCATTTTCTTTTCCTCCTCAAATTAATTTACAAGCCTATCCGGTCAAAATCGGTGGACGGATAAAATCTTGTCAGGCCGCGTATCTGCTCCTTCTGCCGATCGTCAAGACCTGATCTGCCGCGCCCCGTTACTCCTTTATTGAAGCGTATCTTTCGTTCTTCCGATTCGATTTCAGCAATTCTTTGCTCGACACCTCGCCGCGATGCTCCGAGTCCGTAGAACTCGAGAACCTTTAGAACGCTCGAAGGTTTTTCAGCGATGAGGTCTTCGTAACTGAGCCAGTGAACTTCGATTCGCTTCTGCTTTTCAGCCAAGTCCCAGGATGCGACAAACTGGAAATACCAGGGAATTACATTTTCGATGAGCAGATCAATCTTCGTTTCTTCATCTAAAGCTGGCCAATCGATACGGAAATACGAGGTCTGAAACGCGCCTTTGTTATAGAAATCAAGCAGGCTCATCACGGAATCGAAGATATTGCGAACCAGCACCACCGGACAGATGCCGAAGGCCTGCATCAGGTGAACATTTGCGTCCGATGCCCGACAGTGCTGCTGCGTCACGGTATCAAGATGTGCAGACTCTCGAAGCGTGGGCAAGTAGATCTCGTGTTCACTTTGCCCAGCCGCGTAAACCGTGAAAAGATCGCGGTAGCCCGTTAAATTCACCAGAAGATTCTTTAGAAATGTCGAAGCGCTCTTCGGGACGCAGGCAATAAAAAGATGCCGTCCAAGCTGCTCCGGCGTTATCTCCGTTGTGAAATCTGAAAGTATGGCTCGCTGGCCTGCGGCCGCCAGGGAATTTGTCAGGTTGACGTAAGAGCCGGGACTGGGATAGACCGAGATCGCTTTTCGGCAGCACAAGACGCTTGCTTCATTCAGGTTGCTTTGGAAGAAAACGATCCCGAGGTTCTGGAACTCGCCGGCGAATTTACGGAGGAACGTGGAATCCTCAGCCATGTCGCCCCGTATCTCCAGCCGCAGCGCCGCCCGCAGAAAATCCAACGCCGTGGACGTGTCGCCCTGCTTCAGTAGTTTTTCGATCAGAAGCTTATAGCTTAAGAGCAGGTTGTGAACCAGATGGTCGTAAAACGGCTGGTCACTCGTCAATTTCTGAAGCGCGCTTTGAAACAGCGTGACCGCCATATCGGCGCTTTCACGTTGTAGGGCTTGACCGCCAAGATCAACTTCTTGCTGCAAAATGCTGTAAAGGGTTCCGCTCGAATGCGGCACAGCAATCGTATCACCGGATTGCGGAATGAAATGTGATCTTGAATCTAATGGAGCTAATCCCTGCATTGTTTGTTTCCTTCAGTCATTGCCCAAGCTCAAGCGCGTTAAATCTAGTGCTTCTATTTACTAACGCGTAACCCGCGCGCACACTCCCACAGTCATCTCGCATACAATGCTGCGCTCCCGGCGATGTCGCGTGTGGTTTCTTTGGTTTTTCAGACTACCCTCCTCAGACTGTGATTGCTGTTTCTAAGCGGTATTTGACACGCCGTGCTGTTATTCTCACGGTCCGAATCGGCCTCGGTATTCGCCTGAGGTAATGAACGCCTTGACCATCTCGGCACCCGCGAAGTCGCCGTTGAATTGGTTCAGTTTGTTCAACCAGAAGTTGTAACCGGAAAAGTCTGTATCAGGGCCGGAGTTGGGATCGCGGCGCAGGTAACCGAAGTACTGCATCAGGACAAAGGCGCGGTTGAATTCTTGTTTCGTGAGTTGTTCGTTCTCGGCCACCACTCGCAGCGCTTGTGCCCGCGTCTTCGAGCCTGCGGCCAGAACACTTACCAGTTGATCGCGCTCCGTCGGCGTTAGCGAATTGCCAGCATTGGCATTCAGTTTGTCGACAAACTCCGCGGGACTCATCGATTGCGGATAGGCCGATGTGAAGCGCGCGCGATTCGCGAACTCATTGCTGAACGCCTGTTTGTTATTTTCCAGCACTGTCAATCTTAATGCGGCGCGATATTTTCACACGGCAACGCTGCTGGTCAACGGTAAGGTGTTAGTCGTTGGAGGGTTTGACAACTCTAACGGCTCTCTGCGCAGCGCCGAGCTCTACGACTCTGGCGCCAGTTCACTGTCGAATCCTATCGACGACGGGCAGTTTTTCGTTCGTCAGCAGTATCTGGACTTCCTCAACCGCGAACCCGATCAAA
>WNGL01005308.1_pt1 | contig 15307 bp, 17 predicted proteins | sample 5400591 | NCBI WGS metagenome assembly WNGL01 (sample SAMN13153377, study PRJNA577476) | soil metagenome | isolation source: 80 cm soil or saprolite under Garry oak tree replicate 1 | place: USA:California | collected 2016-06-15
GCTTCATCGTGGTCTCGGACGTCTACCCCACCCTCTCGTCGAAGGTGGCCGACCTCATCCTCCCCTCGGCCATGATCTTCGAGAAGTGGGGCGGCTACGGGAACTCGGAGCGGCGCACCCAGCTCTGGCGCGAGCAGGTGCCGCCGCCGGGCGAGTGCCGCAGCGACCTGTGGCAGATGATGGAGTTCTCGAAGCGCTTCAAGCTCTCCGACGTGTGGGGCCGCCAGCCCGTGCCGGGCCTCGCCGCCGAAGGCTTCACGGCGGGTGAGCTGCCCGACGTGCTCGCCCAGGCCGAACAGATGGGCTACCGCCGCGACCAGACGCTGTACGAGGTCCTCTTCGCCACCCCCGAGAACAGGAAGGCGCGCTGGCCCGACCCGGTGGCGCGCGGGCACGAGAACCACACCGTGCTGCACGCCGGGATCGACTGGTTCCCCGAGAAGGCGCTCTTCGAGGAGTACGCCGGCTTCGGGCGCGGGCACGGCCACGACCTGGCGCCCTTCGACCAGTACTTCCGCGACGACGTGCGCGGCCTGCGGTGGCCGGTGGTGGACGGCAAGGAGACACCGTGGCGCTTCAACGACCGGTACGACCCCTACGCGCGGAAGGGCAGCGGCATCGACTTCTACGGCACGGCCATGAAGGCGCTGCCGCGCGGTGACCTGGACAAGGTGACCGACCCGAAGCCGGCGCTCCTCACCGGCAAGGCCAAGATCTTCTTCCGCCCGTACGCCGCGCCGCCCGAGGTGCCCGACGCCAAGTACGACCTATGGCTCTGCACCGGCCGCGTCCTCGAGCACTGGCACTCCGGCACCATGACCCGCCGCGTGCCGGCGCTGCACGCCGCCGTGCCCGAGGCGCAGCTGTTCATGCACCCCAAGGACGCCGCTCAGCGCGGCCTCGCCCAGGACGACCTCGCCTGGATCGCCTCGCGGCGCGGCAAGATCCAGGCGCGGGTGGAGCTGGCAGGCCGGAACCGCGTGCCGCGCGGCCTCGTCTACGTGCCGTGGTTCGACGAGGGCGTCTTCATCAACAAGGTGACGCTCGATGCGACCTGTCCCATCTCCAAGCAGGAGGACTTCAAGAAGTGCGCGGTGAAGGTGAGCCGCACCGAGCCCCTTGCGGAGGTGAAGTCGTGAGCCCGCGCGCCCTGGTCGTCCCGCTCGCCGCCCTGCTCGCCTGCGCCGCCGGCCGCGCCGCGCCGGCCGCAGCCCCTGCCGCTGCTCCCGCGGCTGCCACCGCGCCGGGGCTGCCGGACCGCGCCCTCGGGCTCTCCAAGGTGAGCGTCTTCGACGTCCCCGCACCGCCCCCCGTGAAGCAGAATGACAGCGCGCCGGGCGAGCTGCCCGTGCTGCCGCGCCCGTACGCGCTGGCCCCTCCGCGCATCCCGCACGGCATCGACGGCTTCCTGCCCATCACCCGCGCCCAGAACTCTTGCCTCGACTGCCACGAGGTGAAGGAGAAGAAGAAGGGCGAGCCGACGCCCGCCCCCCCGAGCCACTACCGCGACCTCCGCCGCGCCCCCGACCTGGCCGGAGAGAAGGTGTCCGGCGCGCGCTGGGTGTGCACGGCCTGTCACGTGCCGCGCACGGAGGCGGGGCCGCTGGTGGAGAGCCAGTTCAGGCCGTGAGGGGGCGCTGAGGCGGCGGCGCGGAGCAGGGCGGACGTTCGTCCGCTCATCGGTCGAGCCTGCCCGGAACCGGCCCGAGCTCACATGTGGTGGATCTCGTCCACGCTCTCGGTGGTGGCGCGCCGCTCGGCGTCGTTCGCCCGCTGCTCCCAGCCGCGGGTCACCGCCTGCCGCGAGCCGAGCCCCACCGCCAGCGAGAGCGCCAGCACGATCCCGGCGCAGACGACGGCGAAGGAGACGGTCAGGATGGCGCCGCCGATCTGGAGCTCTTGAAGGCACAGCGCGATCGTGAAGAGCACCACCAGCCACTTGACGCCCAGGCTGAGCAGCCGCGAGTGCTGGATCTGCATGTTGACGGCATTGATGAGCGCGGTGCGCTCGAGGAACCGAGCCGCGGCGATGCCGACCGCGAAGATGAGGCCGGCCGCGAGCAGGTTGGGGATGTAGTTGAGCGTGCGGCTGACGAGGACGTCGGTGACCTCCGTCCCGAGCGCCTTGAGGCCGGCCATGAAGCCGACCAGCACCACGAACCAGAAGCCGGCATGCCCCGCCACGGCAGTGGGGGCGTTCTTCGGCATCCACTCGCCGGTGGAGGTGAGGCCCCAGCGGTGGACGCGCCGATCGAAGTCGATCCCGGCCAGCGACCTGCGCAGCGCGAAGCGCACCAGGAAGGCCAGCGCCAGCGCGAAGGCGAGCACGAGCAGCATGCTGAGCACGCCCGGCAGGAACCCGGCCACGGCCAGGCCGACCCGGTGTACCCCGTTCCGGAACGCCAGCTCGACGTCACTCATACCGCCTCCTCTCAAGGGTTGAAGCGATCCGGCCACCGCCAGCGCGAGATGAGGTAGGGCTTCGCCACCTCGAAGGCGCGGCAGAGCCGCTCGCAGCGCTCCTCGACGCCCGCCGTCGAGAGCTCGCGCACCTCGCGCACGAACCCGGCCACCCAGGCGAGGTAGAGCGGCGTCATCGAGCGCAGGAGCAGCGCCCGGTCCATGGTGGCGAGGTGGTAGCCGACCGCGAAGTCGTAGACGATGCGGGCCCACAGCGCGTCGTCGAGCGAGAAGCTCTCCTCCGGCGCCCGGGCGAGACGCTTCAGGGCGAGCAGCGTCTGCGGTGGCAGCACCGCCCCCCACAGCCGCTGCAGCTCCTGGTAGCCGAGCTGGAAGGCCGCGATCATGGGGCCGATCTGCGGCTGTCCGGGCTCGCCCGGCGGCGAGACCGGCTCGCCGTAGGTGCGCACCGGCCGCGAGCCCTTGAAGCGCTGCCAGGCGGGGGCGTGCAGGCGCGCCTCGTGGAAGAGGAGCCCCACCACCTGCGCCAGGGAGACCGCGAGGTCCGCCCCGGCATCGGCGAGCCGCGGGGGGCGCACGTCGAGGCAGGCCTGGCCCAGCTGGAAGTCGCCGGCGAGGAGCGAGGCGAGGAGCCACATGCGCTCGCCTGCGCGCGCCGCGTCGGCGTGCCAGGCCTCGCCGAGCAGGTGCGTCACCGCCCGCCGGGACAGGGCCAGCTCGTGGCCGAGCGGCTGCCGGAGCCGCTTGCCGTAGAGGGCGCGCGTGAGCGGGTAGACGAGGCCGGTGGTGAGGACGCCCTCGTAGCGCTGGGTGGCGTAGCACGGGCAGGCGAGGTCGAGCCCGTCTTCCAGCACCGGCCGGACGAGGTGGCGCGCCGCGTCCGTCGGGGCGTCATTCCCCTCGGCCGCCACCAGTGCGCAGGCGGACGCCTCGAAGGACTCCGCCGCCCGCAGCATCGCCTCGACGGCGCTCTGACCCGGGTGGCTCCAGGAGAGGAGCGGGACCTCGGGGGTGGGGGCCCGCGGATCTTCCGGCAGCGGCGGCGCGTTCTCCGCCGCGCCGTCCGAGAGGAGCAGCACCACCGCCCTCCGCCCAGGGTATGCCGCCCCGAGCTGACGCCCGATGCGGTGCCCGGCGCGGACGGTGTCGCTCGCGTCGGCCGAGAGGTTGCCGTGCACGCCGACGACGATCTCGGCGCGCCGCGGCTCTTCGGCCACGCGGGCTGTCTGTTCGGCGTGAGCGAGCACTCGAGCCACAAGGTAGGTCGCGGCGCGGCCACACGGCCCGTCCTTCGCAAGGGAGCGCGGCGCCGGGCGGTCGCATGGCGGGCGGGCAGGCGGACGCTGCCCTTGACGCGGCCCGCTCGCTGCGGTCGGATGGCGCTTCACCTCTCGCGCGAGGCAGCCTTGGAGACGAAGATCCTGCTGGGAGAGAAGCAGATCCCGACCCACTGGTACAACATCATCCCCGATCTGCCGGGTCCGCTCGCCCCGGTGCTGCACCCGGGGACGCTGAAGCCGGTGACGCCCGACGACCTGCTGCCGCTCTTCCCCATGCCGCTCATCCAGCAGGAGGTCTCGACGGAGCGCTGGATCGCCATCCCGGCGGCGGTGCGCGACGCTTACCGCCTGTGGCGGCCGACGCCGCTCTACCGCGCGCGCCGGCTGGAGGCGGCGCTGAAGACGCCGGCCCACATCTACTACAAGTACGAGGGCGTCTCGCCGACTGGATCGCACAAGCCGAACTCCGCCATCCCGCAGGCCTACTACAATCAGCTTGCCGGGACGCGCCGGCTCGCCACGGAGACCGGCGCCGGGCAGTGGGGCAGCTCGATCGCGCTCGCCTGCCGCATGTTCGGCCTCGCGTGCACCGTCTACATGGTGAAGATCTCCTTCACCCAGAAGCCGTACCGGAAGAGCATGATGCAGCTCTGGGGGGCGCAGGTCTTCCCCTCGCCCTCCCCTGAGACGAACGCCGGCCGCGCCGCGCTCGCCGCCGATCCCGACAGCCAGGGCTCCCTCGGCCTCGCCATCTCCGAGGCGGTGGAGGACGCCGCCACCCATGACGACACGCATTACGCGCTCGGCTCGGTCCTGAACCACGTGCTCCTCCACCAGACGGTGGTGGGCCTCGAGGCGAAGGAGCAGATGAAGGCGGCGGGCGAGGACCCGGACGTCGTGCTCGCGTGCCACGGCGGGGGCTCGAACTTCTCCGGGCTCGCCTTTCCGTTCGTGGCCGACCGCGCCGCCGGCAAGGCGGTGCGGGTGGTCGCCTGCGAGCCGGCGAGCTGCCCCACGCTGACGAAGGGCGTCTACGCCTTCGACTACGGCGACGCAGCCAAGCTGGCCCCCATCGTGAAGATGTACACCCTCGGCCACGACTTCATGCCGCCCGGCATCCATGCCGGCGGCCTGCGCTACCACGGCGCGTCACCGCTCGTGTCGCACCTGCTCGCCGCCGGTCAGATCGAGGCGCGCGCCTATCCGCAGACACCCTGCTTCGAGGCGGCGGTCACCTTCGCTCGGACGGAGGGGATCGTGCCGGCGCCGGAGTCGTCGCACGCCATCCGCGGGGCGATCGAGGAGGCGGAGCGCGCCCGGGAGGAGGGTAAGCAGCGCGTCATCCTCTTCGGGCTGTCGGGTCACGGCCAGCTCGACATGGCCGCCTACGACGCGTATCTCTCCGGTCACCTCGAGGACTTCGCGTACCCCGAGGAGAAGATCCGCGCCTCGCTGTCTCGCCTTCCCAAGGTCGATTTCTAGAAATCCCTCGGGCTCGAGGGGGAGGACACCATGAAGCGTCTCGGCTCGTGGGCCGCGCTGGCCTTGCTCTGCGCCTGCCCGGCCGCCGCACAGGACGTGGTCCGGCTCGGCAACCTCAAGTTCGCCCACTACGGCGCGGTCTCGTACATGAAGGAGCTCGGTCCGAAGTACGGCCTCCGCGTCGAGGAGCGCGTCTTCCCGAAGGGGATCGACATCCTCCCGGCCATCGTGGCGGGCGAGATCGACATCGCCGCCAGCGCCGCCGACGGCGCCATCGCCGGGCGGGCCGCCGGCGCGCCGGTCTTCGCCGTGGCTGGGTTCGCCAAGGGCGGCATCCGCGTCGTGGGGCGCAAGGACCTGGGCCTCACCTCGGTGGCGCAACTCAAGGGGAAGAAGGTGGGCGTGCCGCGGGGCGGGGCCCAGGAGCTGGCGCTCTTCGCGGAGCTCGCCAAGGTCGGCCTCACCTGGAGCGATCAGCCGGGGAAGGACGTGCTGGTCGTCTATCTCGCGTACGCCGATCTGAACCAGACGCTCATGCAGAAGCAGATCGACGCCATGTGCCAGTCGGAGCCGCAGTCGGCGCAGGCCATCGCGAAGGGCATCGGCACCGAGATCGTGAAGCCCTACGACACGCCGCTCGGCGAGCCGGTGCGCGTGATGGTCATGACGGAGAAGATGTACCGGGAGAAGCCGGACGTCGCGCTGCGGGTGATGAAGTGCTTCGTCGAGGCGACGCAGAAGTTCCTGGCCGACCCGGCCCTCGCCCAGAAGTACGTGCGCGAGCACCTCTTCAAGGGCCAGATCTCGCCAGCGGAGTACCAGGACGCCATGTCGAACGCAGCCTTCACCTACGACGTCACCGTGGAGCACATCCAGGTGACGACCGACCTCATGGTGAAGTACGGGGTGGGGAAGCTGAAGAACCCGCCCAAGGCGGCCGACTGGGTGAAGCTCGATCTGCTGCAAAGAGCGAAGCAGGAGCTCGTCGCCCGGTGACGCGCGGCCTGGGCCATCTCCTGAAGTCGATCGCCGTGCCGGCGCTGGTGCTGGTGACGTGGGAGGCGCTCTCGCGCGGGGGCGTCTTCTCGGCTGCCATCCTGCCCGCGCCGTCGCAGGTGGTCGTGCGCTGGTGGCAGTACCTCTCGCCGCTCGAGCCCTACGACCCGGCGCAGGGGAGCCGGCTCGCCTGGCTCGTGTCCGGAGAGCTGCCGCAGGACGCGCTGGGGAGCCTCTCTCGCGTGCTGGCCGGCTTCCTCATCGGCGGCGGGGTGGCGCTGCCACTCGGGCTCCTCATGGGCCGGCGTCCGCTCGTGCATGACCTCTTCGCCCCGCTCCTGGAGGTGCTGCGGCCCATCCCGCCCATCGCCTTCATCCCGCTCTCCATCCTCTGGTTCGGGCTCGGCAACCCGCCGGCGCTCTTCCTCATCGCGCTCGGCGCCTTCTTCCCGGTGCTCGTGAACACCATCGCCGGCGTGCGGAACGTCGACGCCATCTACATCCGGGCGGCGCAGAACCTCGGCGCGCGGGAGGGCGTGCTCTTCCGGCGCGTCATCCTGCCGGCCGCCATGCCGTACATCCTCACCGGCGTGCGGGTGGGGATCGGGGTCGCCTTCATCGTCGTCATCGTGGCCGAGATGACGGCGGTGAACAAAGGGCTCGGTTACCGCATCCTCGAGGCGCGCGAGTTCATGTGGTCCGACAAGATCATCGCCGGGATGATCAGCATCGGCCTGTGCGGGCTCGGCATCGACGTCTTCATGAACCGGCTCAACCGCTGGCTCCTGCGGTGGCACCGCGGGATGGAGAGCTGAGAAATGGAGCCCGCCGTCCAGATGACCGGCCTCGCCAAGGCCTTCCGCACCGGCGGGCGGGAGGTGCTGGCGCTCGACGGGATCGACCTCACCATCGCGCCCGGGGAATTCGTCTGCCTGCTCGGCCCCTCCGGCTGCGGAAAATCGACGCTCCTCAACGCCATCGCCGGCTTCGCGCCGCCCACCGCCGGCACGCTCCTCGCGAACGGCAGGCCCGTGGTGGGGCCCGGCCCGGACCGGGGGATGGTCTTCCAGGAGTACGCGCTCTTCCCGTGGATGACGGTCGAGGCGAACGTCGCCTTCGGCCTCGAGCTCAAGGGCGAGTCGCGCGCCGCGATCCGGGCGCGGGTGGAGGAGCTCCTGCGCCAGCTCGCGCTGTGGGAGTTCCGCGACCGCTACCCGAAGGACCTCTCCGGCGGCATGCGCCAGCGCGTCGCCATCGCCCGCGTGCTCGCCATCGACCCGCCCATGCTGCTCATGGACGAGCCCTTCGGCGCGCTCGACGCGCTCACCCGCCGCAACCTGCAGGACGAGCTGCTGCGGATCTGGTCGGCGCTCCGCAAGACCATCGTCTTCGTGACGCACGGGATCGAGGAGGCCATCTACCTCGCAGACCGGGTGGTGGTGATGACCTACCGCCCCGGGCGCGTGAAGCGCATCGTCCCGGTGGCGCTCGCACGCCCGCGCGACACCGCCTCGCCGGAGTTCAATGCGCTGAAGCGCGAGGTGTCCCAGCTCGTGATGGAGGAGCAGGCGCGGCACGAGCGGGCCGAGCGCGGGGCGACGGCAGACTGATGCTCCCGGCGTCCGGCTCGCCCTCCCCTGCGAGCTGCGCCGGGCCACCCGCGCCGACGGACGCGCGCCTCACTGGAACAGGATCGGCTCCCGCGCCTCCACCGCCACGCGGCACAGCTCGAGCAGCCGGTCGAAGAGCGGCGCGCCGTCGAAGTCGAAGAAGCAGTCTGCGAGCGAGACCGGCGCGAGCCCGAGCTCGGCGGCGCGGACCGCCTGCCAGCTCCCCGGTGGAAAGGGACGGGGCGGCGCCCGGCGCAGCGCCTCGCGCAGGTGGACGACCTCGCTGGCGAGCTTCGCAGCGTCGCGCGGGCTCCAGTGCGTGGTCGGGCTCATGTTCACCCGCAGCGCTCCGTAGCGGCGGAAGACGCGCCGGTCGAGTGCGCGCGCCTCGTCGCGGAACCGCTCGAAGTCGTCGTAGCTGCCGACGTCGAAGCCGAGGAGCTCCTCGTCACCGCGAAAGACACACAGGTAGAGGCCCATCAGCGCTGCTCCGAGGACGGGGTGAGCGCGGCCGGCGCTTCGCTCTGCGTCATCACTAGCGCGTCTCGATCCGGACCAGGTCGGGGTTGTTCGCCATGAAGAGCCGCAACGAGCTGGCCGGCCGGAAGCCGCGCGGCACGTGCAGCACGAGGTGCTTGCCCTCCGCCGCGGCGCGCTCGGCGAGCATCAACACCTGCCGCGTGGCGTGCAGCGCGGCGGCGTACTTCACGAGCACGATGGCGTCGCGCGTCTCGGCGTCAGGGCGCGTACGCGAGGGCGCAGGCTGGACGTCGGCGGTGGGCATGGCGGACAGACTACACCGGGCCGGGTCCGGCGACCGCCCTCCCTCGAAAACGCGTGCGACGCTACCCCGACGCCGCCTCACGCCTCGTCGACGAACAGGTCGCGCATGAGCGGCTCGCCGCGCTTCACCGCGTAGCGCTCGAAGTCCTCCACCCCCTCCGCGCGCAGCACGTCCTCGTCGATGAAGAAGTTGCCGGTGCAGTCGCGGGCCCGGCGGGTGAGGACGGCGTGGGCCGCGTCGGCGACGATCTCCACCGTCCGGCCGTGCTTGGCGGTGTCGTCGCCGCCGAGGAGGTTCAGAGCGGCGGTGGCGATGACGGTGCGCGGCCAGAGCGCGTTCACCGCGATGCCGCGCTCCTTCAGCTCCTCCGCCATCCCGAGCACGCACATGCTCATGCCGTACTTCGCCATGGTGTAGGCGACGTGCGGGGCGAACCAGCGCGCCCGCATCGAGAGCGGCGGCGAGAGCATGAGGACGTGCGGGTTCTCGGCCCTGGCGAGGTGGGGCAGACACGTCTGCGTGCAGAGGAAGGTGCCGCGCGCGTTCACGCCGTTCATGAGATCGAAGCGCTTCATGGGCGTGTTCGGCGTGTCCGCCAGGTGAATCGCGCTCGCGTTGTTGACGAGGATGTCGATCCCGCCGAAGCGCTCGACGGCCTGCGCCACCGCCCGCTGCACCTCCTCGTCGTTCCGGACGTCGCACTGGATGGCGAGGGCCTTGCCGCCGGCCTGCTCGATCTCTTCGGCGGCCGAGCCGATGGTGCCGGGCAGCTTCGGGTTCGGGACCTTCGACTTCGCGGCGATGACCACGTTCGCGCCGTCGCGGGCCGCGCGCAGTCCGATGGCCTTGCCGATGCCGCGGCTGGCGCCGGTGATGAAGAGCGTCTTTCCCTGGAGCGTGGCCATCGAGCGCAGACCTCCGTGAACGTGGTGGGTCGCCCGAGGATCGTTCGGAACCTCTCGCCCGGCCATCGGAATCGCGCCGCACGCCCCGGCTGGCACACCTCCGCATCCCTGAACGCCCAAGCAGATGTAACCCTGCGACTTCCCAGGCGGTGCGTTGACAGCACCCGCCGAACCCCGTAGATCGGTGGCTGTCGGTGGGAAAGAGTGGCAAGAAGCGGATCTGAGCGGGACAACGGGCCAAGCAGTGTTCTACGGGACCTTCAACCACGCGATCGACGCGAAGGGGCGCACCAGCCTCCCGGCCAAGTTCCGCGAGGCGCTGGCCGCCGCGGGCGAGCCGAAGGTCTTCCTCATCCAGGCGCCCGGCATGAAGGCGCTGCGTGCGCTGCCGCTCTCGGAGTGGAAGCGGCTCGAAGAGAAGGTGCTGCAGGCGAGCCCGTTCGACCTGAAGGCGCAGAAGAACATCCTGCGCTTCGTCTCATCCGCACAGGAGATCGACCTCGACGAGCACGGCCGCGTGCTCGTCCCGGCGCAGCTCCGCGGATATGCCGGGCTGCAGAAGGACGTGGTGTGGACGGGGATGGGCCGCGACATGTGCCTCTGGGACAAGGCGCGGTTCGAGGAGCAGCAGGCGGAGGAGATGGCGCCGGACGACGTCATCGACTTCTTCAAGGGCGTGTAGGGGGCCGACATGTACGAGGCGCGGGACGAGGACGGCGTGACCATCGTGAGGGGGCTGGGCGAGCTCTGCAGGGCCGAGCTGGCCGGCATCGCAGCGATCGCGTCGCGGGCGCGGCGGGAGGGCCGGATGGTGGTCGTCGATCTGAAGCGCGTGACACATCTCCACTACGCCGGCGCGGCGCTCCTGAAGGCCATCCCCGGGCTGCGCGCGGCGGGCGCCTCGCGCTACGTGCGCGATCTCGTCCACGCCGGCGGCGCGGGCGGCTATGTGGAGCTCTACCCCGACGTCGAGGAGGCCGTGCGCGCCGCGTGAGCGCCGGATTCCACCATGAGTCCGTTCTCGCCCGAGAGGTGGTCCAGCTCCTCGCCCCGGCACCGGGCAAGCTCCTGCTCGACGGGACGCTCGGCGGCGGCGGCCACAGCGAGCGGCTGCTGGAAGCGGGTGCGCACGTGATCGGCGTCGACAAGGACCCGCGCGCGCTGGCGGCCGCCTCGGCCCGCCTCGCCCGCTATGGCGAGGCCTTCCGGGCGGTGCGGGCCGACTTCCGCGATGCGAAGAACGTGCTCTCCGCGCTCGGGCTGGCCGGCGTCGACGGGGCGCTCGTCGACCTGGGCGTCTCCTCCCCGCAGCTCGACGACCCGGCGCGCGGATTCTCCTTCCGTGAAGCGGGACCGCTCGACATGCGCATGGGCGAGGAGGGCGAGACGGTGGCGGAGCTCCTCGCACGCGTCGACGAGCGCGAGCTGGCCCGCATCCTCGACGAGTACGGCGAGGAGCCGTTCGCGCGCCCGGTGGCGCGGGCCATCAAGCGCGCCGTCGAGGGCGGCGAGGACCTCGACACCGCCCGGCTGGCCGAGATCGTGTCCGGCGCCATCCCCCGCAAGGCCTGGCCGAAGCGCATCCACCCGGCCACCCGCACCTTCCAGGCGCTCCGCATCGCGGTGAACGACGAGCTGGGCGCGCTCGCGCAGTGGCTCGACAGCCTGCCGTCGCTCCTCAACCCGGGCGGCCGGGCCGCGACCATCGCCTTCCACTCGCTGGAGGACCGGATGGTGAAGGAGCGCTTCCGGGCGCTCACGCAGGCCTGCACCTGCCCGCGTGACTTCCCGGTGTGCGCCTGCGGCGCCGAGGCCTCCTTCGCGCAGGTGACGCGCAAGGCGGTGCAGGCCGCCGACGACGAGGTGGCGGCGAACCCGCGCGCACGGAGCGCGCGGCTGCGGGTGGTGGAGCGGCTGCGATGAGCGGCGAGCAGCGGCGTGGGCCGGTCCTGGTCGTCCTGCGGGCGGCGCTGCTGGTGGCGGCGCTCGGGGCGGTGGGCGTGTTCCACGTATGGTCGCACACGCGGGTGACGAGCGCCGGGTACCGGCTGGGCGAGCTGCAGCGCGCGCAGGAGGCGCTGCGGGCCGAGCGGAACCGGCTGGAGGTCGAGGTAGCGACGTTGCGCGCGCCGGGGCGGCTCGAGAGCTACGCCCGCGCGCGTCTGGGAATGGCTCCGCCGGCGCCAGGGACGGTGGTGGCGGGTCGGTGGGCGGCGGCGGCGGGTCGGGTGGGCAGGGCGGGCGGAGAGGAAAGCCTCGCCCCTGCGTCGGCGGAGCCAGCTGTACATGGAGTCAGGGCACGCGAGCGCGCGGAGCAGGTCGCGCTCGGCGGGACCTCGTCGTGGCCGGGGCCGGAGTAGGCCGGACCGGGGAAGGGCGGAACGCATGCGAACCGGCAGCGAGCCGGGCCAGACTCGCTGGATCGCTGCGCGCATCGCATTCGTGGCGCTGCTCCTCGCGACCGGGTTCGTGGCCGTCTCCGCGCAGGCGGTGAGACTTCAAGTCTTGCAGGGGGCTCAGCTCACCCGCCACGGCGACGATCAGTGGCGTCGCTTCGTCGAGGTCCGGCCGCGGCGCGGGCCCATCACCGACCGGAACGGCCAGACGCTGGCGGCCTCGGCGGATGCCCCGTCCGTGGCGGCGAGCCCCCACGCGCTGTCGCGCCTCTCGAGCCGCGAGCTCTCGAGCCTGGCGCGCGCCCTGGCGGTGGATGCTGGACAGCTGGAGAAGAAGGCGGAGCGCCCGACGAAGTTCGTCTGGCTGAAGCGCCGCGTGACGCCGGAGGAGGCGAAGGCGGTGCAGGCGCTCGACCTCGACGGTGTCGGCCTCTTCCAGGAGCCGCGCCGCTACTACACCGCGAAGAGCCTGGCCGCGCAGCTGGTGGGCCTCGTCGGCGACGATGGCGACGGGCTGGAGGGGATCGAGAAGGCCTACGACGACGCCCTGCAGGGCGACGGCTCGCGGGTGGCGTCCCTGCGCGACGCGCGCGGCCGGGCGGTGCTGGACGAGGCCCCCGCGCCCGAGGCGCTCCTGGCCGGCGCGCGGGTCGAGCTCGCCATCGACGTGAACCTGCAGCTCGCCGCCGAGCAGGCCCTCGGGAAGGCGGTGGCGCAGTCGCACGCCGCGGCAGGGATGCTGGTCGCGATGGACCCGCGCACGGGCGAGGTGCTGGCGCTCGCCAATGCCCCCACCTTCAACCCGAACCTTCGGCAGAAGGGGCTCTTGCGCAACAGGGCGGTGCTCGACACCTACGAGCCCGGCTCGACCTTCAAGATCTTCACCGTCGTCGGGGCGCTCGACGCGGGCGTGCTCCACGCCGGTGACGCCATCGACTGCGAGCAGGGCTCGTACCGCATCGGCGGCCACGTCATCCACGATCACAAGGGTCTCGGCTGGACCGGCCCGTCCCGCATCGTGGCCATGAGCTCCAACATCGGCGCGGCCAAGATCGGCGCGCGGCTGGGGCGCGAGCGGCTGCAGCAGACCCTCCTCGGGTTCGGCTTCGGCGAGCGGACCGGCACCGAGCTCGGCGGCGAGCCGAAGGGGGCGGTCCCCTACCCCAAGGCCGAGATCGCGCTCGCCACCATGAGCTTCGGGCAGGGCGTGGCCGCAACGCCGCTCCAGATCACGAACGCGGTGGCGGCCGTCGCCAACGGCGGCACGCTCATGAAGCCCATCCTCGTACGGAGGGTGGTGGACACCGCCACCGGCGAGGTCCTCTCGCGGAGCGACCCGACTCCGGTCCGCCGCGCGGTCTCACGCGCGTCCGCCGCCCAGCTCACGCGCTGGCTGGAGGGGGTGGTGCGCGATCCCGACGGGACCGGCAAGCGGGCCCGGCTGGAGGGCTGGCGGGTGGCCGGCAAGACCGGCACGGCGCAGAAGGCCGATCCCGTCACGCGCCGCTACTCGGTCGACAAGCGCTTCAGCTCGTTCGTCGGCTTCGCGCCGGCCGAGGCACCCCGCATCGCGGTCGGCGTCTTCATCGACGAGCCGCGGGGCGAGGTGTACGGCGGGGAGGTGGCGGCGCCGGTGTTCCGCGAGCTCGTCGAGCACGCCATGAAGTCGATGGGGGTGCCTCCGTCGGAGGGCGGCCTCGAGGTGGCGGTCGCGACCCCGACCCCGACGGACGACCCGGCGCCGCTTCCGCCCATCGAGGAGGCCGCCCTGCGGCCGGACGACGGCACCGTGGCGGTCCCCGCGCTCTCCGGGCTGGCCGCCCGCGCTGCGCTCCGCAAGCTGGAGGAGCTCGAGCTGCTGGGCGACGTGAGCGGCTCCGGCCGCGTCGCCGGACAGTCCCCCCGCCCGGGCCAGGTGGTGGAGCGGGGTGCGCGGGTGCGCCTCGTACTCGCCCCCCCGCGCTCCTAGCTCTAGGATGGGCGCAGAAAGGTCGAGATGCGCCTGTCGAAGGTGATCGAGGGGACCGGGGTGACGGGGGCGGCAGGGAGCGATCCCGAGATCGCGCTCGTCACCGGCGACTCGCGCGCGGTCGTGCCGGGCGCCCTCTTCTTCGCGCTCCCCGGCGCGAAGCAGGACGGCCATGCCTTCGCTGTCGAGGCCGCCCGCCGCGGCGCGGTGGCGGTGGTGGCGGAGCGCGCGGTCGACTGCGGGCCGGCGCTGCTCCTCCGCGCGCCCTCCACCCGCCGCGCGATGGCCCTGGCCGCCATGAACTTCCATGGGCGCCCCGCCGAGGCCATGACGCTCGTCGGGGTCACCGGCACGAACGGGAAGACCACCGTCGCCTACCTTGTCGAGGCCTGCGCGCGCGAGGCGGGGCTGCTCAGCGCGATGCTGGGGACGGTGACCCACCGCTGGCCGGGCGGGGGCCGTCCCGCGAGCCACACCACCCCCGAGTCGACCGAGGTGGCAGCGACGCTCGCCATCGCCCGCGAGGCCGGGGCGCGGCTGGCCGTGCTGGAGGTCTCCTCGCACGCGCTCGCCCAGGAGCGCGCGGCCGGCCTCGCCTTCCACGCAGCCGGCTTCACGAACCTCACCCGCGACCACCTCGACTACCACCGCGACATGGAGTCGTACTATCAGGCGAAGCGGCGGCTCTTCGTGGAGCACCTGCGGCCGGGCGGCACGGCGGTGGTGAACGCGGACGACCGCCACGGCGCACGCCTCGCGGAGGAGCTCGCCGCGGCCGGCGGCGCGGCCGTGTGGCGCTACGGGCTGCGCACTGCCGGCGACCTCACCGCCCAGGGGGCGCGCTTCGGGCTCGATGGCATCGCGGCGCACGTCGCGACCCCCGCCGGCCCGCTCGACCTGCGCTCGCCCCTCGTCGGCGCTCATAACCTCGAGAACCTGCTCTGCGCCGCGGGCCTGGCGCTCGCGGCCGGCCTGCCGCTCGAGGTGGTGGGGCGCGCCCTCGCCGCCTGTCCCGGCGCGCCCGGCCGGCTCGAGCGCGTCACCGGCCGCGGGGTCTCCGCCTTCGTCGATTACGCCACACCGACGACGCGCTCGCGCGGGCGCTGACCGCGCTGCGGGCGCTCGGGCCGCGCCGCCTGTCCGTCGTGTTCGGCTGTGGCGGTGACCGCGACCGCGGCAAGCGGCCGCTCATGGGCGAGGTGGCCGGCCGCGGCGCCGACCTGGTGGTGGCCACCAGCGACAACCCGCGCACCGAGCGCCCGGAGGACATCCTCTCCGAGATCGTGCCCGGCCTGGAGCGCACCGGCGCGCGCCGACGCTCGGGCGAAGAGGTGCGCGCGGGCGAGCGCGGCTACGTGGTGGTGCCGGATCGGCGCGAGGCCATCGCGCTCGCCCTCTCGGCTGCGCGGCCCGGCGACGCCGTGCTCATCGCCGGCAAGGGCCACGAGGACTACCAGATCGTGG
>WNGL01005310.1_pt1 | contig 15306 bp, 15 predicted proteins | sample 5400591 | NCBI WGS metagenome assembly WNGL01 (sample SAMN13153377, study PRJNA577476) | soil metagenome | isolation source: 80 cm soil or saprolite under Garry oak tree replicate 1 | place: USA:California | collected 2016-06-15
CCTCATCGAGCAGCGGTGCGATCATTTTGCAGGGGCCGCACCATTCCGCCCAAAAATCGACAATCACGGGCTTGTCGCTGTGGGTCACTTCCCGGTCAAAGTTAGATTCGTCGAGATTAATGGTGGCTGAGTTGTCCATTGCTTTAGGAAAGGTAAGTCCAAATCTGAATAATCAAAATCATGGCAGAAGCGCCGAGCAGCACCCAGCACAGGGGCATTGCACTTTTCTGTGCTGGCGCCACCGCAATCGAAGCTCTCTTTGGGGCAGCGTTCGGCATGGCGATGAGCGGCTGAGTTTTTTTCATCTGAACCGTGGGAGGAGGCTTGGAGGGCGGGTCCGGCATGCGCGGGATGCGCGCTGTCTCTTTTTTCGGGCTCGACGAAAACCCACCTGGCGCTGGAGTTTGGGCGACAGGCAATGGATCTGCCGAAAATGCCGGGGACGCTGACGGTGATGAGAAGACTTCGGGGGAGGTCAGAACTTGAGCGGCAGATTTTGAATCGGGCGACGGCTCTGCTGGAGGTTGAAGAGGCAGCTTGTCTGGCGATTGGCGAGGGCCCAGTTGGATTCGCACGGTCTCGCGCGATTTTGTATCTGAGCCGGGAGGCTTCGGTACGGACTGGGGCGGCAGTTCAATGCGAACGGTCTCGTCTTTTGGTTCGTTTGAGTCGGCCATCGAACGGAATGATTGCCACTAAATTTGCTCAACAAACAGGCTGCTGTCATCTCCTAAGTGATTCTCAGTCCAAAAACTCGGCTTTTTTACCTCCAGATCTCAGGCCAGAACATCGTACCCGCGGCTTCCAGTGATCCTGCGCCAAACGAATTCACCGACGGCCGCCGATTTGGACAAGACAACGAGCGCATCCACATCCGGGGCATCGCCTTCGCTCCGGGCGATGTGCGGCTGATCGACCAGCAATCTGAGTTCGCTTCCAATTTTTGCGCGAGCACTTTCATACGCGATCCGTTGCTGCATCGACATCGCCATCCGGTAGCGCGCATTTTTGACCTTCAGGGGGATTTGGTTCGGCATTTTCGCGGCGCGCGAACCCTCCTCCTGTGAATATTTGAAGATGCCGAGACGTTCAAATCGAGTGTTCCGAATGAAATTGAGCAGCGTTTCAAATTCCTTTTCCGTTTCCCCAGGAAATCCGACGATGAAAGTCGTGCGCAAGGCAACTCCAGGAATTCCCGAGCGCAATTTGTCTACCAAATTCTCTATGTGCGCGCGCGACGTCTCACGCCGCATGCGCTCCAGCATCAAGTCGTCGATGTGCTGCAACGGAATATCGACGTAGCGCGCGACCTTGTCGCATTGCGCGATGGTCTCAATCAATTCATCACTCCAATGTGCCGGGTGCGTATAAAGCAGACGCACCCAAAATTCGCCATCGATCTTTTGAATCTCGCGAAGTAACCCGGCAAGAGTCGGTCCTCGTGTCGAATCGACCGGCTGACGCGGCCCCGCTTTCTTCGGCCACAAATCCATTCCATAATAGGTTGTGTCCTGGCTGATCAAATTGATCTCACGCACACCTTCACTGACCAGTCCCCGAATTTCTGCGAGAACCGATTGGGCAGGCCGGCTGCGATGTTTTCCGCGCATTTGCGGAATCACGCAAAAACTGCACGGGTGATTGCAGCCTTCGGCAATTTTTAGGTAAGCGGAGTGCGGCGGCGTAAGCCTGAAGCGCGGCGTGTCGTAATCCGGGATGTAAGTGGGCCGAGTGTCCGTGAATGCAAGATTGACCTCGTCGCTTGTCGCATCTGTCCCATCCGTCGCATAGGACTTAACTGACGCAATGTGACTGATGCGTTACGATTTTCTCAACGATCTCCCCGAGTTGACTCACCTGGTCGAGCCCAACAAACGCATCTACCTCAGGCATCTCCTGGCTCAGCTCTTTGGCGAACCTTTGCGACATACAGCCGCTTACGATCAGCTTTTGATTTGGCCGCCTGTTTAAACCGCGCTGCTGATGTGCCTGCAGAATCGCGTTAATCGATTCTTCCTTGGCTGAATCTATGAAGGCACACGTATTAACTACCAGGACATCGGCATCCTCTGCGCGCGCTGTAATTTTCATTCCGCGCTGCAGAACACTTCCGAGCATGATCTCGGCATCGACAAGGTTTTTGGCACAGCCGAGGCTGATCATGCCAACCTTCGGTTTACCGGCAAAACCCATCGCCTTTCTGCTTATCTTCATTTTTTCGAGGTAGAAAAACATCCAACATCGAATGCAGCCGCTAAACCCTCGATGTTTGGCGTTGGATGTTGCGCGTTTCCTTTACTTTATTTAATCGACCGTTACGTCTTCGTCATCCTCTTCGAGCGGCTTACCATTTTTCATGATTTGAACGGCGTCGCGCTCGAGAACGCGAACCGAGACATGTTTGCCGCGAAATTCTACTGTCCCGTCGGCTGGCGAAACCCAGCGTTCGAAAGCGGGACTTTCGCTTTGATCGTCTACTGTGACCTTAAGGTAGGTCCGTTTAAGCGGACGAATCACGATGCGATTCGACGCACTTGATTCCACCGGCGAAGAACTGGTTTCCTCTTGCGCCTTCGCGAGATCCTCCGGAAGCACAGGCTTGGCTCGACGCACTTCTGGCTCACTTGGCACAGGATGAGCCCCCTTAACGGCTGTCGCCTTTGGCGGGGATGTCGACTCGGGCGAAACCGACGGTGCAGTCGCAGGAGATGGTGCAGTCGCAGGAGCGGACGCAACATTGCTTGCCGGCGGCGTTTCAGCGGTGGCTGGTGGCGGACTTGTAGAGATCGGGCTGGACGCGGCGGCCGGAGAAATTTGGGCGGTAGGCTCTGCTTGACCGGGCCCGAGCCGCTGCAAAGTGAGAATTAATTTCATTATCGAAAAGCCGATTACTAACACGAGGACGCCAAAGATGAGCGGCATCGGCGAGATGCGGTCGCGACTACCAGCGGTGCGGCGCCTAACGACCGGAGCACTGACTGGTTTAGGAGGAGGATTGTCCTGCAGGTATGAATAGCCATCGACCGTAACGCGCTCGGAATCCTCAAAGGCGTCGAGATAGGGCGTAACATCGACATCCAAAAATTTGCCGTAAATGAGTAGGAAACCCTTCGCGTACGCCAGACTGGGAAATTGAGAGAAATCATCCGCCTCAATCTCCGCCAGCCGAGCCGGACGAATCTTCGTCATCCGCGCTGCTTCGTCGAGCGTAAGGTCCCTTGCCCGCCTCGCCTCCTGAAATTTTTTTCCCAGCCCTTCGATCGTCATTGCATCAACGCCGGCTAAACGGCGGCATCGAGATCGACCAGAATCTCGCGTGGCTTGGCGCCTTCGCCGGGACCCAAAATACCGCGCTGCTCGAGAATATCAACGATGCGCGCGGCGCGCGTGTACCCAAGTCGCAACCGGCGCTGAAGCAAAGACGTAGAGGCGCGTTTTTCCTGCCGAATGATTTCGAGACATTTTTCGACCAGTTCTTCATCTTCCTCGGTCACTTCTTCTTCCGGCGTCGCGGCGGATTGAAGCTTCTCATGCATCGCCGCATCGAAAGCGGGCGGGCTTTGCTCAGAAACAAATTCAACCAGGCGATGAATTTCATCGTCGGTTACAAGCACGCCCTGGGCACGAATGAGACGCGAAGCGCTGGGCGGCAGATAGAGCATGTCGCCCTGTCCGAGCAAACGATCGGCGCCGTTTTCGTCGAGAATCACCCGGCTATCGATCTTGGAGGCGACTTGGAACGCAATGCGGCTGGGAATATTCGCTTTGATTACCCCTGTGACGACATCCGCGCGCGGCGTTTGCGTGGCAACAATAAGGTGAATGCCGGCCGCACGAGCCATTTGTGTGATGCGCGCGATCGCGCTCTCAACGTCGGCGGGGGCGGTCTGCATCAAATCAGCCAGCTCGTCGATGATGACCACGATGTATGGCAATTTGGGCGGGATCTCGTCCTCGCGCGGAACTGTGATGGGCGTTGTCGTCGGATGGCGCTCAGCGCCCGCGGCTACAGCATCCTCCGCAAGATCAACATCTTTCTTCTTCACCGGTCGCGCGTTGAAACCGACGATATTACGCACGCCGACCCGTGCGAAAATTTTATACCGGCGTTCCATCTCATCAATCAGCCAGCGCAAAGCGAGCAACACCTTCTTTGGATCGGTCACGATAGGAAAGGCGAGATGCGGCAGAGAATTATAAAACTGCATCTCAACTACTTTCGGATCGATCATGATGAACCGCAGCTCCTCTGGCGTAAACCGGAAGAGCATGCTGGCGATCAGCGCGTTGATGCAAACGCTCTTGCCACTCCCGGTCGTTCCCGCAACCAGCAGATGCGGCATTTGTGCCAGATCGGTAATGATCGCTTTACCGTAAACATCTTTGCCGAGCGCGAGTGGAATTTTCGCGTGTGTTTTCGCTTCCTCCCAGTCGGCTGATTGCAATAGCTCGCGCAACGTCACCGTTACCTTGCGCGTGTTTGCGAGCTCGATGCCCACCGTGTCTTTTCCGGGAATGGGCGCGAGAATATTGATTCGCTCAGCGCGCGTCGCTCGGGCAAGATCTCGCTCCAGGCTCACGATCTTGTCTACGCGAACGCCTTTCGCAGGATACACTTCGTAGCGCGTAATGGTGGGGCCTTTTGTGATGTCGCCCGGCGCCACCGCAATTCCGAACTGTGCCAGCGTATCGATCAGGATTTGCTGGACGTGCTCCAGTTCCGAGGGATCCGCCGCAGCGCGCCCTTCCAAATTATGTTGGTCCAGTAAGTCCACTCCGGGCAGCACATAATTTTCCGATTTCCATGCTCGACTCGTCAGGTCCGGCGCCGGCCTGGTTTTCTCGCTGCTGGCGCGCAACTCGGCAAGAGAAGGTTTTCGGCGAGAAGATTCCTGCTCGCTCGGCAACGCAGTTGTATCGACTACTTTCGGCTTTGGCCGATCTGCGAGTTCGTTGGGCACAATAACCGGCCCCGCCGGCTGAGGCACAACGATGCCTTTCTTTTTCAACTCCTTTTCGTATATCCGCCTCTGCTTGGCGAGGTGCCTCTCGCTGATTTCCAGTTGCTCTTTGAGATCGGCTTTTCGGAGTTGCCGGCGCAATCGCCATTCCTGCAGTGCTGTTCCCCAACGTCTCGTAGCCGCAACCGTCTCGCGAACAAGGTAGATCGGACGCAGTCCCGTCACCAGAATCAGGGTGGTTGCATAAACTCCAATCAAGAGGATAAGCGAACCGAACGGGCCAAGAGCGCTGCGGAGTAACCCGTGATGCTCATCGGCGAAGGCGTATCCGATCCAGCCACCCGGCCCCTGGATATTGAAGGCGGCATGCCAGCCGCGCAGATGGTACGGTTGCAGCTGCAGTAAACAAGCGCCCGACCAGATAAAAAGTACGATCCACGCCAATCGCCGCGTCACCCGCAGGCTCGGGTGAAATAGTTTGGCCGCTCCGAATCCGAGCAGAATCGCAGCTAAAAGGTAGCCTGCCGCACCGATCAATTGATAGCAAATCCCCGCGATAATAGCGCCCACGGGCCCGATGAAATTTTGTGCCGGATGATTCGACGGTGAAATGTTGCTAAACCAGACCCAGGAAGGCACATCTTTGGGCGTGTAGGAGATCAGCGCAAAAAAGAGCAACGTGCCGACGAAAAGGAGAACGAGAGCGAAGACCTCGTTCCAAGCGCTGTGTCTGTCCGTGCGAGCCACCGCGTGTGATAGTAATCCTGTGGGCGCTTCTTTCAATCATTTGTAGAGACTGTTGTCCCTTGCGCGATTTCAACGAATACGACGAGGCGAGAAATACTGCGCTTTCATCTTGCACGCGAGGCTAGAGGACGGTTACTGTGCCGCGCATTATGCGAGTTTCGGTTGGGAAGTCCGTGTGCATTCTTAGCGCCGCTGCCGTGATCGCCATTTGTTCCTGCGAAAAACATCCTCTTCCCGAAGAGCGTCAGGCCCAAACGGAACAGGTCTCTCCGGAAAAAGCCTCATCCAAGCCGAGCAAGATAGAGTCTGAGAAACCTTTGTCCTCGCCGACCCCAACCGAATTTGTCCCGGCACATCCGCGTCCCTAACCAGAACCTGCCCATGGCCAAATACAAGTATCTGACATCACCCCCGAAAATCAGCACGATGCCGCCTGGCGTCCCTTACATCGTCGGCAACGAGGCGGCCGAGCGGTTTTCCTATTACGGGATGAATTCCATCCTGACCATCTTCATGACCAAATATCTGTTGGACAAGATGGGTCATTTGAGCGTGATGCCGCCGGCGAACGCCGAAGCGTGGTATCACACCTTCGTTTCCGCGCTTTACTTTTTGCCGATCTTTGGCGCGGTCCTCGCCGATGCGGTTTTCGGGAAATTTCGGGTCGTCTTCTGGCTGTCGATTGTTTACTGCGGCGGGCATGCCACGCTGGCACTGATAGGTTCGCCCGTGGCGCACGCGATCGAGCCGCGCTATTTGCTCGCCGTCGGTCTTTTGATGATCGCGCTCGGCGCCGGCGGAATTAAGCCATGCGTCTCAACGAACGTTGGCGACCAGTTCGGCGATACAAACAAGCATTTGCTGACCCGCGTCTTTAACTGGTTTTATTTTTCCATCAACGCCGGCTCGGCATGTTCGACGCTCCTGATTCCGTGGTTGCTCGAGCCCTACCAGGCTGCTTCGGATGGGTTCATCGCCAAGTTGCCGCCATCGATTGTCAGTTTTCTCGAAAGCCCGCGTCTGCATAGTCCGGACATCGCTTTTGGACTTCCCGGTGTATTCATGGCCATTGCCACATTCATCTTTTGGCTCGGCCGCAAGAAATTTGTGCACATCCCACCGGTCGGCTTGCGAACATATGGGCGCGAGATTTTCAACAAGCAGACGGGCAAGATCCTGCTCAATATTTTAATTCCGGTCCCGTTTATTGCGATTTTCTGGGCCTTGTGGCAGCAGAATTTTTCCTCCTGGATTATTCAAGCCGAGTCGATGGATCGACATCTTTTCGGTATTGAGTGGCTGTCGTCGCAGATCCAAACGGTCAATCCGATTTTCATTTTGATCATGCTGCCGCTCTTTTCTTACTGGCTCTATCCGGCGGTTGAGAAGGTAATTCGTTTGACGCCGCTACGGAAAATCGGCGCCGGCTTATTTGTCACCGCAGGATCATTTTTTCTAGTCGCCATGATTCAAACGCGCATCGACGCGGGCGCGCGCCCGGGCATCATCTGGCAAGTTTGGGCGTTCGTGATCTTGACCGCGGGCGAAACTCTGGTTTCGCCGACACATCTCGAGTTTTCCTACACGCAAGGGCCGGTTAAACTCAAATCGCTTGTCATGTGCACGTATTTACTCGCCGTTTCGCTCGGCAACCAATTCACAGCCGCGGTCAATTTTTTCATTCAAAATCCTGACGGCAGCGTAAAGTTGCAAGGAACCAGCTACTTCATGTTCTTCGTTTGGGTGATGCTGGGCACGGCGGTGTTATTCGCGATCGTCACGCCATTTTATAAAGGCCGGACGTACTTACAGGATCAAACCGAAGTCACTGGCGACGCCGAACCGGCGGTGGGATTCGCTGTCCAGCCGGAAGCTTAATCCCCCAGGACGATGAAAATCGCTCTCGCGACCGGGCTATCCCTGGCGTGGTCGATCTTAGCCATGTGCGCCACTCCGCAGGACGACGAGTTTCAAAAAATTGCGCACGATTACATCGAACAGGACTTGCGGGCCAATCCGGAGGAGGCGACCGAGCTTGGCGATCATCGGTTTGATGGCCTGCTGACCGATTATTCGCCCGAAGCGCGTGCGAAAGATCTCGCAGCTCAAAAAGAATTTCGCGACAAGCTAAACGCCATCGACGGGTCGCAAGTCACCGGCGCGAACAATGTCGATTTTCGCATTCTGAAGGAGAACATCGATTACAAAATCTTCGAGGCTGAAGAGCTGAAGGAAACAGATTGGAATCCGCTCGTTTACAATCAGAGCCTCGCGAACAGCCTTTATCTTCTAGTGGCGCGCGATTTCGCATCGCCGGAAAAACGCATTCCCAATCTGCGCCAGCGCATGGAAGGAATTCCGCGCGTAATCGAGCAGGCGAAAGCGAATCTGCACAATCCGCCGCGGATTCACACGGAAACGGCAATCGAGCAAACGCAGGGTGCAATCAATCTCCTTCATGAAGGACTCGCACCGCTTCTCGACCGTGTGCCGCAAATGAAAAAGGAACTGGCGCCATTGCAGGAAAAGACAGCGGCTGCTCTGGAAGATTACAAAAAATGGCTCCAGACCGATCTGTTGCCGCGCTCCGACGGCGATTTCCGGCTCGGCGCGGAGAAGTTTCGCAAGAAGCTGCGCTTCGCGCTCGCCTCCGATTTGTCGATGGAAGAAATCAAAAAGCGCGCGCAAGCCGATTTGGAACAGACGCAGAACGCCATCTACGAAACTGCGCTGCCGCTCTACAAAAAGTATTTCCCGGAAGCTGATAAGCCGACGCTTGCCGACAAGCACAAAGTGACGGCCGCGGTGCTCGACAAACTTGCTGAGCAACATCCCGACGACAGCACAATAGTTCCGTTCGCTCAAAAAGTTGTCAGAGAAGCGACCGATTTTGTGAAGGCGCATAAGCTCGTCACTGTCCCGGAGACACCGCTGGATGTGATCGTGATGCCAGAGTTCAAGCGCGGCCAGGCAATTGCCTACTGCGACGCAGCCGGTCCTCTTGAAAAAAACGGGAAAACCTTTTTTGCGGTTGCTCCCACGCCTGACGACTGGTCGAAGCAGCGCAAAGAATCGTTCTTCCGGGAATACAACAATTACATGGTGCGCGATCTAACAGTTCACGAAGCCATGCCTGGCCATTATCTCCAACTCGCGCATGCGAATGAGTTCCGCGCGCCGACATTGGTCCGCGCGATTTTCCAGAGCGGCACGTTCGTTGAAGGTTGGGCCGTTTACTGCGAGCAAATGATGGCAGAACAGGATTATGGCGGACCCGAAGTCAAAATGCAGCAGTTGAAAATGCGCTTGCGCGCTATTTGCAATGCGATTCTCGACCAAAGCATTCACGCTGGAAACATGAGCGAGCAGGAGGCGATGGATTTGATGATGAAAGAAGGTTACCAGCAGGAAGGCGAAGCGGTCGCAAAATGGAAACGTGCTCGACTCACCTCAGCTCAGCTTTCCACCTATTTCGTTGGTGTAAGCGAACATCTCGATCTTCGCGATAAGGCGAAGGCAAAAGCAGGCGCAGCGTTCGATCAGAAAAAATATAACGATCAGGTCATCTCCTACGGCAGTCCGCCAGTGAAATACGTTCGCGAGTTGATGGGATTATGATGCCAGGCGTCGATGGCGACGCGTTTCGGCGGGTTTTTGTTTTCGTGCCATAACGGGGCGCGGCTTCTTTTTAGCGGATAACCGCACCAGCTCGTCGAGATTGAAAGTCTGGCGTCGATTCGTTCCCACTTCCCGGAAATCAATCTGATACCAGCCGTTCATTCGCTCCACGCGATAACGTTTTTGCCCAATGCGCATCGGCTCGTGTGCTAAGACGCGATGGATAACTTTTTCATATCTCGAACGCGACCATCGCCGCATCCGGCGCCGTCCCCAGTCAATTGTACGCCCGACGTCATCATACGCCTCGGGGCGCTTCGGGAAATCGAGCAGCGAGCGGGCGTCTCCATCAAAAACCGCCGCGATATGTTGAAGCGTGCTCAAATCACTAATGCGCAGAATCTGCCGGCGAAACAGCTTCAGGCTCTCTGCTGCGACTCCGCGCAGGCTGAGCATGCGACCATCGCGCAATTTCCAAAGTGGGGCGTTGATATCGCCCGTAAATGGATTTTGGCCTAATGAATCGCCGGTGATTCGCCACCCGCGCCGCGACGAGTGTTTTCGCAAACGAAACGGCGTTGGGCGCAGAACGCCACGGCGACTCAGTTGTCGCAGGCCAAAATCTTTCCAGTCCAGTCCAGTTTTCACGACACCGGCGATGAAGGCGCAGGTTGCCAGCATCAACGCTGGATCCGGCGTGAAATCCGCAGTCACTTCCAGGCGGTTTTTGCGTGGGCGAACGCCGACCGCGCTACTCTGCCGGTTTGCCGCCAGCAAAATCACCGGTACGGGAAGAATGTGTGCGAGAAGAAAGGCCAGTTTGGTCGCATTACGCGATTTCGATCTCCGCCCATCGGGAAATGAAAAGTTGTAGTGCGTGCTAAAGCCTTGCAGCCGGCATTTGTGGCCGCGGACTTTACCCCAGTGATCCAGCTCCGCTCGCAAATAACGAATTTGTTCCCAGAGCAACCGTGTTGCGCGATGACAACAGCCACGCTCCAGTTCAACGATCGGCGTGGCGACTTCGATCACACCTGTATCAAAGTAAATCGCGCCTCCGGCGGGCAGCTGAAATGATTTCCCGGTCCTGGGAATCATTCTTCTACGCACTAGGCGGCTGGGGTCGCCAAAAACTTTTTCCGGCCGCCTTTTTTTGCCATCAACGAAGAGATTAAACTCGGCTTCAAGGCCAATCACCGCTCGCGGCGGCGAGGCGCGAAACTTCTTCTCGCGAACGTAACGACCCGGTTCTGCCCCTAAATTTTTCACAGTAACAGCAAGAGATCAGCTCGCTTCGCTGCATTGGCGCGGAGTCAAGCTTACAAACCCTAAATCGAGATGGAGATGGTCATCGGTTTCCCCTTTCCTTGATCCGAAGGGCCGGACAAGCACGGCCCGGCTCAGCGAAGACGCGGTCGCGCCATATTTTTCAATTGATCTCGCGTCATCGAGAAAGGTGTCGCCTATGCGGTAAATATTTGCCGCTGTTCCCCAGGCATGAATGCTTTTAGCTCTGCCAATCTGGTGCGCCGGTGACCGATAGCCGCCATTCGCACTGATGAAAACCGGCGCGTCGACCTCCCGGCGAAAGTTTTCCAAAAATGTCGCAAGCAAAATAACCGCGCACGGCACATAATGCGGGAATTGGCGGAGCAACAGTTCGGCTTCCCGGCAATCGACGAGCATCAATTCCGCAAGCGTGAAGTGCGGCGCCAGCCGGATCTCGCGCGCGTCCTGCCAGCTGCCGATTTCATAAAAGAAACGTGGCAGATGGTGCACATTCCCGCGCGAGTCGCTTTCTGCTTCGCCTGGTCGCAGCAAGGCGCGGTATTCGGCAGACAGGCTCAGGCCGTCGATTGGGCGAAGTTCCTCGACACTCATCGCGGTTTCGATTCCAAGCCGAGAACGGAGCGATAGAGCATTTCGGAAATGGCAGCAACGGTCTCGCGGCGGCCATTGTGTTCCGGATCAAATTCCGTCAAAATAACGGCAATGTACGGCTGGCGTTCCGGCAAGTAGACGATACCTATATCGTGGCAGGCGGTCGAAATCTCGCCGGTTTTATGTGCCACCGTAGCGTGTGCGGGAAGACCGGCAGGGATCATCGACTTGAACCGCTGCGCAAGCAAAATGCGAATCGCGTGTTCCCGGCTTTCATTGCTGAGAAAATTGCCGCGCAAGGCGCACAGCAGCGTGAGTAATCCGTCCGCGGTGACTTGATTATCAATGCCTTTTTCGTGTGCCGCGTGATCCTCGACACCGCGGCGCAGCTCCACGCCGTTCACCTGTGCGTCCCGCAGCACGTTTCGCGCGTATTCCACTCCGACAAGATCGAGCAGCAAATTGGTTGCGAGATTGCTGCTCGAAGCAATCATTCCTTCAGCAAGGTCGGAAATCTTTACTGTTCGTCCGATGGCCCGGTACAATTCGGGCATCGCGTCAGAATCGGGATCGACGCGAAAAGGAAATCCGTCGGCTGCACCGATGAAACGGTTTCGCACGTGAAGTGGATCTTCCAGCCGAAGGCGGCCTTCGTCTGCTGCGCGAAGAACCGCTAGGAGCACTGCGACTTTGATCGTGCTAGCGGCGTGAAACCAGCGATCGCCGGCAAGGGAAAATCGAAAACCGCTCTCGAAATCGAGCAACGCTACCGCGACCGCGCGTGCCTTGCTCTGTCGAGCTGCTTTTTCCAGCTCTTCGCTCAGACTTACCGAAATATCGGCCAGGGAAGCCATGGGACTGCTCTTTACATACGGGGAGGGAAGTCGCAAATTCATCGATGCCCAATCTGGCGACCTGGATTCGACGAAAAGACGCAAAATCGTTCCGCGCCATTTTCGGCAAGCATCCTGAAATCAAAGTCTGGAACGCACTGAACCGGAAACTGCCGTTCGAACAAATGGACGGCCTTTTGCTGACGGGCGGTTCCGATATTTCTCCAGAATTTTTGCGCCAGGAACATGTCGATCCTTCACTTCTGGATAAAGGCGCAGATGCGGAACGCGATCGATGGGAATTTGAGGCGGTGCGGGAAGCGCTCTCACGCGGGTTGCCGATTTTTGCTATTTGCAAAGGTCTTCAGGTATTCAACGTCGCCCTCGGCGGCACACTGAAGCTCGACATCAATGGGCACAATTTGCCTGAGCAACGTGATCGGGAAGTTCAGCCACTGCGCCATGCGCGGCGCGCTTCGCACCGTTTTTCGAAAGTGAATAGCGCGCACCATCAAGCGATCGACCGGCTGGCTGACGGCTGCGAAGTCGAAGCCTGGTCCGCCCACGATGGCATCATCGAGCAAATATCTCTGCGGAAATATCCCTTTGCTCGTGGTGTGCAATATCATCCGGAGCGCAGTCCCGTTTATGGACCGCTCTTCGAAGATTTCTTCGCGCGGCTGAAGGGTCGTTAAATCGTTGAAGAGATGAAGCGTTAAAGCGATTTGGATCTTACGATTCAACTCTTCATCGCTTTAACGCTTCAACCTCCTAACCATGACACCACAAAATACCATCGCCATCGTTTACGATTACGATCAAACGCTAAGTCCCAGTTACATGCAGGAAGATGTGATCTTTCCTGCTTTCGGAATTAATGGCGAGAGTTTCTGGCGTCACTGCGCAGAGCTCGTGCGCGAGCACAGTTACGACAACGAGCTCGCCTACATGAAGGTGATGCTGGACACCCTCGGCATGGATCGTCCGACCAATGCAGAACTGAAAAAACTGGGCGGGAAATTGAATTTTTACAAAGGCCTGCCGGAGATGTTTGAAGAATTTCGAAGTGGCCTTCTCACGGAAGAGCAGATCGCCCACGGCATCACGGTGGAGCACTATATCATCTCATCCGGGTTGAAGGTGCTGCTCGATGGCAGCCGGTTGCAGCCTTATGTGCGCGCGATTTTCGGATGCGAATTTGCAGAAGACGAGCAAGGCCGGATCGCTTTTCCCAAGCGCGTCATCAGCCACACGCAGAAAACACAGTTCTTATTTCGCATAAACAAGGGCCTGCTCGACATGTCGCAGGATGTCAACGACCACATGGACCCGGACATTCGGCCCGTCCCTTTCCCAAACATGATCTACATTGGTGACGGGCCGACCGATGTCCCCTGCTTTACCGTTATGAAGAAGAATGGCGGGCAGGCTATCGCGGTTTACAACCCTGACGATCCACAGCGGATTGGATTTCGGAAATGTTACCAACTCTCAGCCCACGCCGATCGCGTCAAGCACATCGCCCCGGCGGATTACCGGCCAAACACGCATCTGCGACTGCTGCTTGAGCAAATGGTGGCAGAAACCGCGTCCCGAATAATCGCCCAGCGCAAGGAAGCCATCGAAATCGGCACGGTCCCGGCACCGAAACACTGAGCTATGATGAACGACGGTGTCTCAAGTTCTGGGATGCTATGGACAAAATGCACCGCTTGACAGTTCATTCTGTAGCTACACGTTATAGCTATGACTACGGCAAAACTTTTCAAACACGGCGGCAGCCAGGCAGTGCGGCTCCCGAAGAAATTTCGTTTCGATGGCCACGAGGTTTTGGTCGAAAAACGCGGTGAGGAAGTCGTGCTGCGGCCCAAACAAGGGCCGAACGTCAAGAGCTTGGCCTCCGTTGCACGCTTCATGCGAGAGAGATTCCCCGCCAGCGCTGACTTCCCTGGCCGACGCCAGCTGAGAGAACACCAAGAGCGCGATCTTCACTTCTGACCGCGATGGTCGCGTATTTCATCGATACCGATGTCTGCGTAGCACTGATCCGGGGCTTAGCGCCTGTGAGCCGTTTGCCTTCGCCGGACAAATGCGCGCTTTCCGCCGTCACAACTGGTGAACTGTGGCTCGGTGCCGAAAAAAGTCAGCAGCGCGACAAACAGCTTCGCGCGGTTGATGCCTTCATCCAATTTTTCTCAGAGCTTTCCTTCGACAAACTAGCTGCTCGCCATTATGGCGAAATCCGGGCACATCTTGAAAGACAGGGCATGCCCATCGCGCCGCTCGATCAACTTATCGCGGCTCACGCTCGTAGTCTCGACGCTACACTCATCACGGCGAACATTCGAGAGTTCCAACGTGTTCCAGGTCTTAGGTGTCTGAGTTGGAAAGCGAAAACGCGGTTGTAACTGGAGAACTCAGCGGAATCACTCTTCGCGCGTTCAGCGACGATTTCCAGTGTTTATTCGCCGCGATAAACGCAGCGCGCTGTTGGCGTTTCGTGCACGACGATCTCACAAAGCCCGGGGCATTGAGCCTCCAGTTTTTTCCAGAACCAAGCCGCCATTTTTTCAATCGTTGGATTCTCCAGTCCTTCGATATCATTGAGATACGAGTGGTCCAGCATTTTCAGAAGCGGTTTCATCGCGTCGCTAATCTTCGCATGATCGTGAACCCATCCGATTTCTGGATCGACATCTCCCTCGACAGAAACTTCGACCTTAAAACTGTGTCCGTGCACTCCTCTGCATTTGTGACCCTCTGGCGCATTTGGCAAAGTTTGTGCCGCTTCAAAAGTGAAATCTTTGGTCAAACGCGCGCGCATGATGCCGAAAATACCATTACTGTTACTGCGTTGTCATCCCGAACGAAGTGAGGGACCTCACACGCGAAGCGTGCGGCACACAAGTCAATTAGTGTGCTCCATCAACTTATGTGAGATCCTTCGCTTACGCTCAGGACGACCGCTTGAGGCGGCTCGCATTGCTCAGACACCTCGCTGTGTCGGACTCCAGATGAATTTGTGCATCTGAAGTTGAAAACGAACGCTGAGTTTATCGGCCAGGATCCATTCGACGATTTGGCGCGGATCAATCCGGCCGAAAATCGGCGAAAACAGCACCGCATGACAGCGCGACGGGAGGTCGTAACGCTGCGCTTTGTCGCGCGACCATTCGTAATCTTCGCGCGATCCCATCACAAACTTCACTTCGTCGCGCAGGGTGAGATGGTCGATGTTCGACCAAAGGCTCTTTTCGACTTCGCCA
>WNGL01018942.1_pt1 | contig 15306 bp, 15 predicted proteins | sample 5400591 | NCBI WGS metagenome assembly WNGL01 (sample SAMN13153377, study PRJNA577476) | soil metagenome | isolation source: 80 cm soil or saprolite under Garry oak tree replicate 1 | place: USA:California | collected 2016-06-15
ATGCCCAAAACCCCGACTCCAAACCCAAGCTCAACCTGACCTACGGTCCGGCCAAGGCGCACCTGGAAAGCATCGCGCAACTCGACGTTCCCGCCGGGCACATCTTTCTCGATGGCAAGAGCACTCGCGCCCTGTTGAAGGCTGAAGGAGAGCCGGTAAGCGGCCAGGAAATGGGCCTGCTTAAGGCAACCAATGGGCACTGGTCGGTGATGTTCGAGTTCTCGGGCATCGGCTACGTCAAAGATGACGACAAGGACAAGCTGGATGCCGATAAACTGCTGGCCGAGATCAAGCGCGGCACGGCCGAGGCCAACAAGGTGCGCGAGCGCAATGGCAATCCGCCTATCGAAGTCGTCGGCTGGGAACAGCCGCCTCGCTATGACCCCGAGACACATAATCTGGAATGGGCCATCCGCGGCGCCAGCGAAGGGCGCCAGATCCTCAACTACAACACTCGGTTGCTTGGCCGCAAAGGGGTCATGGAAGTCGTGCTCATCGTGCAGCCTGACCAACTCTCGGATACTTTGCCCGCATTCAGAAACCTGCTTGCTGGTTACTCTTTCCAATCCGGCCAAAGTTACGCTGAGTATCGCCCCGGAGATAAGGTGGCCAAATATGGCCTGGCCGCCCTGGTGGTTGGCGGCGCGGCGGTAGGCGCGGCCAAACTCGGATTGTTCGCGTGGCTGGCCGTATTTTTCAAGAAAGCCTGGAAACTTGTGGTTGTGGCGTTCGCCGCGGTAGCAGCTTCCTTGAAGAAATTCTTCGGCAAGCTTTTCGGTGGCCGGCGCGAGTCAGGAATGGGTCCACAATGAAAAAGATCCAACTCTCGACCTCCAGGCTTCAAACTTCAATCCTGGCCGCACCTGTTCCTATTTTGAGGGCACTTCCCTCTGCCGTCGGACGGGAGAGGGCCAGGGTGAGGGTTAGGTTTTTGTGGGCTTCCCTGAAGTTTGTCGCTTGAAGTTTTTTTCAAGGCTTCCTCGGCTCGGTGTTTGCGATTCATGAGCAGCCTATTAGAGGGTGTTACAAGTTTCAAAACGCCAACGATTGATTTCATAGGCTAAAATGAAGGTCTCGATTCTTTCGCTTACACGCCCATTGACAATGCCTCTGAAAGTCAGATGCGAACAATCGCTCGTGTTTACAGGCGTTCTCGTGGATTTTCTCCTATCCGGCCGGAACTGGACCGCAAAGAACCAGGTCGCTGGGCGGCACATGAGTGATCTGGAACTTTTGTTCCTTGTCCTGGCGCTGATTTACATCTGGGAATGCGCTTGCTGGGTGCCGCGCGGTTCGGTGGCCTTTCGCACCTGGTTTGGCAGTCACTGGCGAGCCGCGCACCCCGGCGGCTTGCTGGGCAACCAACGCGGCGGTTTCATCTTCGCGCACCCCTTCCCGCCCCTGGGAACCTTCCTCACCGCCACGCAGTTCCCTCTCTCGCTGTCATCCGAGGCGGTGCTGGGTTACGTCGCCTCCAGCATCAATCCCGGCGCCCGGCCCGCGCAGTCGGGGAATTTCTTTCGCTTCGATGACATCCGTACTGTAGAGGCCGCCGGAAAAAAAGTGCGCGTCAATGGCCAGGTGTTGCTCCAGGAGGCCTCGGGGCGGTTGGCCGAGCGCCTTGCGGAACAAATGCGAGAGTTGAGCCGCCTCGATCCGGCGAAACGGGAGAGCGTCCTCGAATCCATGGCTCGGGCGAGCCTTGATACCAAAGCGCTCAAAGGCCGATGGGAACACTTCAAGCTGCTATCGGCCAATGTGCGGCTTCTGGCAAATTCCCTGTTCGGCTATCTGTTTTTGTTCGCGCCGTTTCTGATTTGGCATTTGGGCCTCAGCGGCTGCTGGCTCGGGCTCCTGTCGGGCCTGCTCGCGTTGACTTTTGCTACGGCTCTTGTTTTTCGCCGCGCGCACGAGACCCTCTACCCGCCGGCCCAGGACGAGCGGTTCACACACTTTCTGACGATTCTGCTCTCGCCGGCCACTACCCTCCGCGCGCACGATGTCCTGTCGCGTCCGTTGCTCGAAACCTTTCATCCTCTGGCGCTCGCCAAGGTGTTCTGTGCGGAGCGACAATTCCGCGCGTTTGCACGAAGGGTTTTGCTTGAAATCCGCTATCCCGCATTGCCGGTCTGTCCGCGAGAGGAAGCTGAGGCGCAAGCGACGGAACGCTATTCCCGAGCGGTCTTGCGGAAAGCTGTGGAAAAATTCCTCAAGCAAAGCGGGCTGGACCCGGAGGAACTGGCGCAGCCGCCGGCCCCAGCGGACGAAACGTGCCGCTCCTATTGCCCGCGTTGTCTGGCTCAGTTCACGACCCGCGAAGGCGTCTGCGCCGATTGCGGCGGCTTGGCGCTGATCTCGTTCTCCGCCGCGGCAGCAATCCAGGAGCAAAAGGGTGGACGCTAAACCAACGCCATTCCGGGACTTTCCCTCTCCCATCCGATGGGAGAGGGCCAGGGTGAGGGTCCTACCTTCACGGTGAACGCACACGGTAGAACCGGTCGCTGTTGTTCGTCGCTTCCGTGTCGGTGAACTGGAATTGACCGGGGAAAACTTCCGTGGCCGGACCGAGGACCGCCCAGTTGCTCAGAGGCAAGGATGGGTTCCTTGCACCCAGCACTGTGAAAGGCGCGCCGCTGACGTCCGAGAAGCCCAATTGCAACGCACCATTGCTGACTATGCTTACACCCGTCAGATAAGGCGGGGCCGCCACCAGCCTCCCGTTGCTCGAAGCAAAAACGGTGTCAGAATAGTAGCTGGCGGTGATCGCGTGGCTGCCGCCGCTCAGATTTGAGTTGGTAAAGGTGGCAGTTCCGTTGTTGTTGAGGGGAACCTGCGCGAGGAAATTCGGACCATCCCAAAACGAAACCATCCCGCTCGGTGTGCCTGCCCCAGCGGGGCTGGAGGCCACCATGGCCGTGAACGTCACTGCCTCGCCGGAGCCAGGCGCGGGAGCCAAAGAGTTCAGGGTCGTCGTGGTGGCGCTGGCATGAACCTTCTGCACCAGAGTCGCGCTGCCGTTCTGAAACGTGTCGTCCCCGCTGTAGATAGCCGTAATGAAGTGGCTGCCCAGGTAGCCTCCGCCGGCTGTCAGCGTGGAAGTGGTTATCGCAGCCAGGCCGTTACTCAGGGGCACATTAGCGGCCAGCGTCGTGGTGATTGCATCCAGGCCCTCGTAGGTAAAGTCCTGGAAAGTGACCGTGCCGATTGGCGCCGGGCCGGTGGCGTCAAGGTTCGTCACGATGGCGGTGAAGGTCACCGGCTGACTGACCACCATGCTGCGCAGCTCTGGCGCGGAGGAATAAACCGCAATCCCCACATTGGTCAGGCTGCCAAGCGCGAGGAGTTGTCCGCCATTGATGGTGTAAATTGCGCCATCAGGACCGATGACCGTCGGCACGTAGGGCGCGCCGACGCCCGGGCCCAGTGCCAGCGCCTCGGTCAGCGAGTTGACCTCAAGGTTCCAGCGGTAAATGTGGCCGTCTTCGCTGGGCGCAAAGACACTCTCGGTTGCAGGGTCCACCGCTGCAGTGTTGATGCACCACTCGCGCACCGCATAGGGATACTTGGCGCTTTGGTGCTCACTGTCCGGTGTGCAGCCCATAACGGTCATCACTTCCCGCATCTCTACCAGACCCGCTGCCGTTGGATGAGGATCGATCTGGGTCACATTCGGGTCGAGCAACGCAAGCTTGTTGATGCCGTCGCCGTCGCCGGCATAGTTGTTGTACTTGCTGAAGAGTAGATAGGCAGATGTCCCGCTGTAGCTGGGGACCATGGTCGCCGGCACAACCGCCGCTGTGTAGTCCCATCCGAAGCCCGACGGCGGCATCTGGGTCTGGAGATCCGCGCTGAAATGCAGCAGGAATCCGCGCCCGCCGCTGTTCGGATAGCCCAAGACTCCGAAAAAAACGTCACCGTCCGGACCCACCGTCGGCGAGGCGGTGCTGTCGTCCAGGACACCGGCGTAATTGCCGTTACGCGGGTCCCGTAGCAGCACCCGGTACTTTGTGGCCAGGGTGCTGCTATCCAGGCCCAGCAGATAGCTGTAGTACGCCGTCGGGCCTTTGACGGCCACGTACAGCGTGCTGCCATCGCTGCTCAACGCGGGCGCACAGTTGTGAGTGTCGCGGCTGATCTCGCTGTCGCCGGCGGCTGCTCCGGCCAGCACGTAGCCGGCATTGCCGGTCGGCTCAATCCGGGCGTAGCCGCTCTGAGAGTTGCTAAGCGGCGCGGGGGCGTTTGTTGGAACGCGAAATCCGAAGAAGATAACGCCGTTGGGGTCGGCAGTGAGCGGCGTGTTAATGAAAACGGCGCCGTTGAAACCGGCGGCGTTTGTGGTGTAGTTGGTCATGGCGGTGTAGAAGCATTGTTGCACGGGGGCGCCGGGCGCATCGGAATCCGGGGTGTCAATGTAGTACACCGTGCCGCCCGCGCCGGCATAGTAAAGTCGTGCGCCCGAGGCGGGTGTAGCCATTACTGGCTGATACACCGGCACCCAGTTAGCGGGTGGCAGGATGTAGTCGGTGGTCAGCGTGTACTTGAGTCTGCCGCTGGCCCCCTCGAAGGCGCTCACCTCAAAGCCGTTGGTGGTCTTCACCGGGACGATGACCGTGTTTGCTGGCGTGATCAACGGCGCGCCGTAGTGTGCGCTGCCGCCGGTGTTCTTAAGATCAATTGCCGTGGTCCAGCGCACCCGGTTGAGGCGCTGTGCCGGCGCGCTGTATTGGGCTGTGTGCTGGGCATTGCCAGCGAAAGTCGCTGGCTGCGCGCCGGCTTTCCCGCTGCTGGCGGCGAACATTCCCGCCACTGAGACCATGGTGGCGAAGCGAGCAACTCGAAACATGCGCGCCTCTGAGGGGTTGAAGGCCGCGGGCATCTGGTTGAAAACAGTTAGCTGCCTGGCGGCTGTGCGTGGCAAGAAGTCGGCAGGCGGTATTTACATTCGATGGTCACAATTCTATCCGGATAGTAGCTAACTACTTCCATATTTCAAGCCGTAAATGGCCGTTGTTCCGTTCCGCTTCTTCGCTGCTGGGCGCATCTCCTCAGTACCACCAATCCGCGTGCGAGACTCTCCCCCTCTCTCCATCGGATGGAGAGAGGGACGGGGCGAGAGGTCACCCGACGCCTGTTCACGGGGTTGGCCGTTCTCCCTCTCCCCATCCGATGGGGTGGGCCGGGGTGAGGGGCCGTCTTCTGGCGTTTTCCCGGTACGGGTGCTTCGTTTGCATATGAGTGAAACAGAATGCGATTCGATTTTTCATGACAGAAGAGCACGTTCCCTCGATGGGGAGCGCGCAAATCCAACCGGCAATTGTGCGGGCAGTTCCTCAGTGGAACTCCCATGCGAGAGGCGCAAAATTATTTTGCAAATCACCCGTGGTTTTGGCACAAGAAGTTGTGCCTCTAACAGGAGAACCATGAATCCCGTAACCAGAACAATCATTCCTTGATCCTTACACATTATGAGCTGGTATTATGTTGACGCGGGAAAACAAGCCGGGCCGGTGGAAGATAGTCAACTTGAAGAGCTTCGACTGCTCGGAAAAATTCAACCGGATACTCTGATTTGGCGGGAAGGCATGGCCGTCTGGCTGCCTTACAGGGAGGCCAAGTCTGAGAGCGCGGGCGCCGTGCCGCCGGTTGGTGGAGCACCGGTCCCTTCAGTCGGGACTAACGAGGTCGTATGCGCGGAGTGCGGCCGGATCTTCGACAAGGACAACACGATCCAATACGGCGCGATAAGGGTTTGCGCGAGTTGCAAACCCGTGTTCATGCAAAAGCTCGCGGAGGGAGCGATCATCGGGGGAGCTCGTTTGAGCTACGCTAGCTTCTGGACCCGATTCGGGGCGGTCTTTCTGGATGGAATACTCATGTACGGTGTAAACCTTCTGATGTCGCTGAGTTTTGGATTCAGTCTCAATCAGTCGGTGGGAACTCACCCAACCGCTGCTGGCGATTTGTTCACACCAAAAAGAGTTGTCGTGCTTATGCTCCAGTTGATTCTACCGATGGCCTATGAAGTTTTTTTTATTGGAAAATACGGTGCGACACTTGGCAAAATGGGTTTAAAAATCAAAGTGGTCACGGCCGAGGGTGCGCGGGTGTCTTATTTGAGAGCTTTTGGCAGATATTTCGCGAAGATGGTGAGCGCGCTGCCTTGCATGATTGGATATATCATGGCTGCTTTCGATGACGAGAAACGAGCCTTGCACGACCGCATCTGCAACACCCGAGTGATTCTCAAATAGCCACTCGCATGAGTTCGCCATTAGTGTGTCCCAAGTGCAAGGCTCCGCTGCTAGAAAGCATGTTGAATCTGCCGCAACTGAGACCGTGCCCCGCCTGCGAAGCCCCGCTCCAAGTGGAAATCTTCCCCGTTTTTTTCAGAGGTGTTGCCCCGGGACAAGGCGGCGAAGCAATCCTTGTGGAAGGCGAATCGAGCTGTTTTTATCATCCGCAAAAGAAAGCGGTTTTGCCTTGCGATGGCTGTGGACGTTTTCTATGCGCACTATGCGATTGCGAATTGCACGGTCAGCATTTCTGCCCCGCGTGTTTGGAGGTTGGCCGGAAAAAGGGAAAGATCAAAAGCCTCGAAAACGAGCGAGTGCTTTATGATAGCATCGCGCTGTCCCTGGCAATTCTTCCGCTCCTGATGGCCTATTTCACAATCCTGACCGCGCCGATGGCACTCTATGTAGCTATTCGATATTGGAACGCGCCGCGGAGCATCGTTCATCGCACCAGATCCCGGCTGGTTCTTGCCATTTCATTCGCTGCCCTGGAGCTTCTCGGCTGGGGCTTGGTGCTCTATTTCATTTTTCGTGCTCCCAAGTCGCGTGGCTGAACAGGAATACCAACGTTTAACCCGCGCGAAACAGCGCTCCGGGTTCGCGGTAATCTCTACCGTGCGCTCAAGCCTCTGGCTGGCGAAGGACCATATTCTTCGCATCGATACCACCGGGTACACAGAAAACTACAAGCGTTTTTACTTTCGCGATATTCAAGCGATAATCACCCGAAAAACGGATCGAGGCAAAATCTTGAACCTGGCCCTTGTGGTAGTTGCTGCCGTTTGTGCGCTGTTCGCGGGGCTCGGAAGCAGCATCGAAGTGCGTTGGATCCTTGGCTCGCTATCGGCTCTCTTTCTCTTGCCATTGATCGTCAATGCCGCGGCGGGACCCACCGCTATTTGCCAATTGCGAACGGCAGTGCAAACTGAGGAGTTGCCGTTGACCCGGTTCCGCAAGGCTCGGCGCACGCTCACCCGGCTGCGCCCGTTCATCGCGCAGGCTCAGGGCCAACTTGCGCCCGAGGAAATTTCCGAGCGGCTGCGGCAGTCGGCCGGGCCAGGCACTGACTTGGCGGAAAATCGCGCGGATCATCCGGAGAATGTAGAGGAGGATCCTAACGTGCCGCCGCGAATTACGCCATGACCCAAAGCCTGATTCATCAACGGTGTTTCAATCACGCGGGGCGCGAAGCTGTAGCGCGTTGCCCTGGGTGCGCTCAGTACTTCTGCCGCGAATGTGTCACCGAACACGATGATCGAGCCATTTGCGCGGCTTGTGTCAGGAAACTGGCACCGGTGCCTTTGCTGCAGAGGCGCGGTTTTGCCGGTCTCATCCCGTTTTGCCAGTTGTTGCTCGGCGTGCTCGCGGCCTGGTTTTTCTTTTATCTTATTGGCGAAAGCTTGGTCTCGCTGCCGGGTTCGTTCCATGAGAGAACGCTCTGGCGGGTTGGCTGGCTGGATGGAGAATGAAACCCGGCGATCGTCATCAAACACGTAAAAGGGCCGTCGAGTTGATAGAGGAAGCAATCCATCTCCTTCGTTCGGCGCCGGGACCCACGCTGGCCGGATATTACCTGGGCGCTTTGCCCTTCGTGCTGGCATTGCTCTACTTTTGGTCGGATATGAGTCGCAGTCCGGCCGCCAACCAACACCTCCCTGGCGCGGCCCTCGGTGTGGCGGTGCTTTTTGTGTGGATGAAATTCCGCCAGGCGATTTTTGCCAGACATTTGAAAGCGTGGATGTCGAGCGACTCTCCGCCGCGCTTGAAGCCGCGTGAGTGGTGCCGGATCTTGATCGCTCAAACGGCACTCCAGCCTACGGGACTCCTCGTGCTGCCTCTGTCGTTATTCCTGGTTTTGCCCTTTGCATTGGTGTGGGCGTTTTATCAGAACCTTAACGTAATGGCCGATGGTGAGTCCGCCAGACTTCGCGATCTTATCAAACGAGCAGCGGCCCAGGCAGCGCATTGGCCCGGACAGAATCTAGCTCTGTTGCTGGTCCTTTTTGGGTTCGGCTTTTACGTTTTCCTGAACTGGAGCACGGTCGTTTTCCTTCTCCCCGGCCTGGTCAAGAGGCTTTTCGGCGCAGAATCGAGGTTTGCCCGCAGCGGATCGAGCATGCTCAACACGACATTTTTTGCGGCTATGTTCGGCCTGACTTACCTCTGCGTCGATCCCGTCATCAAAGCCGCTTACGCTTTGCGCTGCTTTTATGGCGAATCATTGAAATCGGGGGAGGATCTCAAGGCCGAACTCAAGCGGTTCGGACTTCCTGCCTCGCAATTGGTTCCGTGCCTCATGCTTGGCCTGATGCTCGCGGCGACTCCAGCTTACGGAGCCGAGGCGCCGTCGCCAAGCAAACCCATTGCCAACCCGCAGAAGTTATTCAACAGCCGAAATATACCTGGCGAATGCCGCGCGAAAAACTGCTCGAACCGGCAGCCTCCGACAAAGGGGTTATCGCGCGGTTCCTCGAGAGCATCAGAAAAATGCTGGTGCGCTGGATTAAGGCGATTGGTGATTGGCTGTCGGAATGGCTACGAAAACTTTTCCGACAGCGAACGGAGGGCGCGACAACGACCTCGGGCTACGGTTGGATAATGTCCCTGCAATTGCTGCTTTATGCTCTGGTGGCTGGCGTCGTGATTGCTTTGGGGATTTTCATCTATCGGGTTTGGCGCGGCCGGCTCCCCAAAGCGGGCCCTTTGGCCAGCGAAGCGATCCAACCTGCACCGGACCTTGCCGATGAAAGCATTGGCGCGCACCAGTTGCCGGAGGACGCTTGGACAAGGCTGGCGAGGGAATTACTCGAGCGCGGCGAACTGCGCCTTGCTTTGCGCGCGTTTTATCTGGCAAGCCTGGCACACCTGGCGGGACGCAATCTGATCACGCTTGCGCAATTCAAATCGAATCGCGATTACGAATGTGAGTTGCGCCGGCGCGGGCACTCTTTCCCGGAGTTGTTGGCGGTCTTTGGCGATAACGTTTCGGTATTCGATCGTATCTGGTACGGTCTGCACGAAGTCAACGGCCGGCTCGTAAACCAGTTCGCGGACAACGTGGAACGAATCAGGGCCCGCCAGTGAGAAAGAGCGTGCCGTCTATTATTCTTTCGGTCGGTCTCGCATTGTTCGCCGGGGGATTGGTGCACCTCTTCAAGCTTCGGTTTGACCTGGGCGACGTTTATCCCGAGTACTCCTCTTTGCGCTCGGACCCTTTGGGTACCATGGCTCTTTACGAGAGCCTGGAACGAATTCCAGGGCTTTCTGTTCGCCGCGATTTTATCGCCGGCAACCAGTTGCCGGAGGGCGGGCACTTAACTTATTTGCATCTGGCCGGTCGGGCTTCAGAGTGGAATCGGATGCCGGTGGAGTTGGTCGAAGAAATGGAAGGCTTTCTCCTTGGCGGCGGGCGGCTAGCGATCACCCTCTTTCCCGAGACCTCCAGGCACTCACGATTTCTGGGCCCTGAAGAAGAGGGACAGAGCCAAACTGAAAAATCGTTGCGGAGGAAAAATGTGAAGCTCGAGCCCGCGAAGGATGGAAAAAAGAACTCAAAATCGCGAGAGCGCGAAGGACGGTTGCCGCGTCGGATTTCGATTAACGAGCGATGGGGCTTCGAATTTGAGTTCGCCGCCCTCGAAGCAGGCGAGCCCGGCGCATACAGGCCCGCGCGTGTCGTGAACAAAAGTGATTTGGACCTCCCGACTACAATTGAGTGGCACAGTGGAACCGTTTTTACCAATTGCAACAATTCATGGCGGACCATCTATGCGCGCGGGACCAATGCGGTGATAATCGAACGGCAACTTGGTTCAGGCACAATCGTGATGGCCACCGACTCTTATTTTCTCAGCAATGAAGCGATGCGCAAAGATCGTCACGCGGATTTGCTGGTCTGGCTGACCGGACCAGCGAAGGAAGTGGTGTTTGATGAAGCGCATTTCGGAATCGTGGAGACTTCGGGCGTTGCGATGCTGATCCGAAAATATCGCTTAGGCGGATTGGCAGTTGGCTTGTTGGTTTTGGCGGGGCTGTTTATCTGGAAGAATTCCATGAATTTTGTTCCGCCCTATCCGGAGCAGGCCGAGGAAGGCTATGTCGCTGGGAAAGAAGCTGCGACCGGCTTCGTGAATTTGTTGCGTCGCAACTTGCCTCCCCAGGATCTGGTTAAGATTTGCTTTGCCGAATGGAAAAAAACGCTCAGGGCGGAGAGTAATATCTCGATTGCCAGACTGAACGAGGCGCAAGCGATCGTGGAGGCGGAAGCGGCGCTCTCCCCACGCCAGCGCGATCCCGTCCGTACGTATCGGGAGATCTGCCGTATTCTTAAGACTCCGGGGACATCGTGAAATAAAGCACGCTTAACTGATTCCTAAATAAATTATGGACACGACTCGGCTTAAAGAAACGCTCGCCCTGGCCCGACAAGAAACAGCGAAGGTAATCATTGGCCAGAATGAGGTAATCGACAAGGCGCTCATCGCTATCTTTACAGGCAACCATGCGCTGATCGAAGGGGTGCCCGGGGTAGCCAAGACACTGCTCGTGCGCACCCTGGCTCGGGTACTGGGTTCCGATTTTGCGCGCATTCAATTCACCCCCGACCTCATGCCCGCGGACATAACAGGCACGAACGTCTTTAATCTTCAACGAAACGAGTTCTCCCTGATCAAGGGGCCGGTTTTTGCTTCGTTTCTCCTAGCCGACGAAATCAACCGTGCGCCAGCCAAAACGCAATCGGCGTTATTGCAAGCGATGCAGGAACGCGTGGTGACGATTGATCGGGATACTCATCCGTTGCCGGTGAACTTCACTGTGTTTGCCACTCAGAACCCGATTGAATACGAGGGCACCTATGCGTTGCCCGAGGCGCAAAAAGACAGGTTCATGCTCAAGATCACTATGATCATTAAAGCGCAGGATTTGCAAGCGTTGCGCGAACAGCTCAGCACCGTCGTGATCAGGGATGAGTTGGCCGAGTACCTGGTGGATATCGTTCGCGCCACTCGAGTGCACGAGAGCGTCCTCGTGGGAGCCGGGCCGCGGGCGACGCAATCGTTAATGATGGCTGCGAGAGCTTACGGCGCACTTTCAGGCAGGGATTTCGTGACGCCCGACGATATCAAAATGATGGCCGTCCCGGTGCTGGAACATCGCCTGATTCTGAGGCCCGAATTTGAGATCGAGGGACGGACAGTCCCGGAGGTTATTCAGGAGGTTCTCCAGCAAATCGCCGTGCCGCGCTAATGAGGGCCTGACGACATGATCGTTCCGCGTGCCAAACTGTTATTCTGGGTCTCAGTAGTCGTTCTTCCTTTCGCGCTCCTGGCCGGCGTCGAGCCCGCCGCGAGCTACGTTTCGTTGGTCGCTTTTGGCAGCTTCCTGACGCTTGCTCTGGTGGATGCAGTTCGCGCGCGCGCCAGCTTGACCGGGATCAGCGTTGTGCTGCCGGAAGTAGCGCGCATGTCGAAAGACCGCGCCGCAACATTGGAGGTGCGCGTCGGTAACGCGCGACAGAAACGGAAGATCATACGCCTGGGACTGCCGTTGCCGCGAGAGTTCGACTCCCAGCAGGAAGAGGCGGTGGTGGACTTACCGGGCGGCGTTGAATGGTCACGCTTTAACTGGGCTTGCCTTCCGCGCAAGCGCGGCAATTACAGCCTTGACGCCGTTTACCTTGAGGCCGGTTCCCCGTTCGGCTTTTGGGCCGTTCGCAAACAAGAGCCACCGCCAAGCGCGGCCGGCCGGTCACCAAGATCTTTCAAATCGAACGGACCCAGGAGGTCTATGTGGTGATCGATGCGTCGCGTCTCTCGGCCAGACCGGTCGCGAGTTCGAACCTGCAAACTGCTGGGCATTCGGAATTTGATGAGTCCGAGCTCGAGCCCGGAGCCTACCTGCCGGCACCCGCCACCACCCTGGAGCGCTTTGTCACCGTGGGGCTGGTTCTCGGAATGGCGGCTGAACAACAAGGCGATTTGGTCGGCTTGTTGACATTTACGGACAAAGTCGAAAGTTTCGTGCGTGCCAGGAACGGAAAAGCCCACTATAGCTCATGCAGAGACGCGCTCTACACCCTTCATCCCAGGATCGTTACCCCCGATTATAACGAGGTTTGCAGCTTCATCCGCTTGCGTCTGCGCCACCGGGCTTTGATTGTCATCTTGACCTCACTGGATGATCCTGTGCTCGCGGAAAGTTTTGTTCGCAATATGGACTTGATCCGCCGCCAGCATCTTGTGCTGGTAAATATGCTCCAACCGGCGGGCGCATCGCCGCTGTTCACTAATCCAAAAGTCACGTTTCCGCACGAACTTTACCATGAGCTCGGGGGACATTTGATATGGCACAATTTGCGGGAGCTCGCCAAAACACTCCAACGGAGAGGAGTCGGCTTTTCCTTGCTTAAGAACGACCGGCTGAGCGCCGAATTGGTTTCGCAATACCTCGCAGTCAAACAGAGGCAAACATTATGATTGGCGTGTCGCACAACTGGGAGGATCGAAAGGTTGCATCCACAGCCTCAGCACGCCCTTTGCCCCAAGCGATTTAGGTCGTGCTGTGATTATTGATCTCCAGCGGTTCGTGGCCGGCGAAAGGCCTTATTGGGCGCAATTAGAACGCCGCCTGGCCAGGATCGAGGCCGAGCCCAACGATCGAATGACGCTCGAGGAGCTTCGCCATTTCCACGTGCTCTATGAGCGAGCGGCAGCAGATCTGGCCAGGATCATCTCCTTCTCATCAGAACCTGAAACGAGACGTTATTTGGAAAGCCTGGTTTCCCGGGCGTACGGGGAGATTCACGAAACACGGGAGCGCCAACGACGCCTTTTTCCGCTCAAATGGTTTTTCCAAACACTGCCACGGACCTTTCGGCGCCATGTTCGCGCCTTCTGGTTGTCGCTGGCGATCACCTCGGCCGGCTGCGCGTTCGGAGGCTTTGCGATCGCACTCGATCCGCAATCGAAATCAGCGCTGATGCCTTTCTCGCACCTTATGCAGGACCCGGCGAAACGCGTGGCGGATGAAGAACAGGCGACCGGCGATCGACTCGCAGGACGCAAGATCTCGTTCTCTGCTTTCCTGATGACACACAACACCAAGGTCTCGATTTTTACCTTGGCGCTGGGCATGACCTGGGGCGCCGGTACCGTCATCATGCTTTTCTACAATGGCGTGATGCTCGGGGCGGTCGCGGTTGATTATGTGCGGGCGGGCCAGACCAAGTTTCTTCTGGGCTGGCTGCTGCCGCATGGCGTAGTTGAGATACCGGCGATACTTATAGCGGGGCAAGCGGGACTGGTCCTGGCGCTGGCCCTGATCGGTTGGGGCGGGCGGACTCCGCTGAGATCGCGATTACGGAAAGTCTCACCAGACCTGGTCACGCTGATCCTCGGGGTGGGGGTGCTGTTGGTTTGGGCAGGACTTGTCGAGGCATTTCTCTCTCAATATCATGAGCCCATCATTCCTTACTCAACGAAGATCGCCTTTGGTTTGGTTGAGTTGCTCTTGCTCCTTCTGTTTTTGGCAAAAGCAGGATCGACTCGCGCCAGGACAAAAGCGAAATCATGAAAATGAGCGCGCTCCTCATTCGCACGCCGGAGGGCATCGTGTTTTCGCAACTGCTGGCCGGGCCTGTCAGCCGATTCCTTGCCTGGTTCATGGATCTGCTATGCATTTTAGGATTGTTGCTTTTCGTCAGCCAAATCATCGTTCTGCTGCAACTCGTGAGCCAAAGCATCGCCGGGGCCTTTTATGTTTTATGTTATTTTATTATCAGCATGGGCTACGGGATCGCGTGTGAGTGGTTGTGGCGGGGTCAAACGGTGGGAAAAAAACTCTTCCGCCTCCGAGTGGTGGATGCCGAAGGACTGCGGTTGCAATTCAATCAAATCGTGACACGCAACCTGCTCCGATTCGTGGACTCGCTGCCAGCATTTTACTTTGTGGGGGGCCTAGTGTGTTGGTTCAGTCCAAAGGCCCAGCGTCTGGGCGACATCGCGGGCAACACTATCGTCATTCGGATCCCGCGACTTGCCGAACCGGATATCGACCAGCTCCTGGCAGGTAAATTCAACTCGCTTCGCCAGTATCCCCATTTGGTGGCACGCTTGCGGCAGAGCGTTTTGCCCGCGGAAGCGGCGGTGGCGGTGCAGGCGCTGCTGCGACGCGAACACATAGATCCGATAGCGCGGATCGAACTGTTTGCGAGCCTGGCCGCCTACTTCCAGGCGAAAACCCAATTTCCGTCCGAAGCCACTGATGGCATTACTGACGAGCAGTATCTCCGCAACGTAGTCGATGTGATTTATCAAACCCGGCCGACCAGTCGAACCGAACCTGCGTCCGGGTGATTCGAGGGTCGGCGGGCCACGACGCGAACGTTCTACTTGATCGGCTGAGTTCGGATCTCTCGACACTCGTTCTGTTTTCGCGGGGTCGAGGCCGTCCCCGCCCCTCTTTTATGGGGGTCTTGAATCAACCGTGCCGTTCGGCTCTTTGTTGCTCAACGGCCCAAAAACCCCTTTTCTGGAGTTGCCAATTGGCTAGTCTGCTCCGGTGACTCCGGCCGTTGGCGACAGATTGACTTTGACGATTGACGATGTTGCCTTCGGCGGTGAAGGCGTGGCGCGGGTGACGGACTTCGTTGTGTTCGTCCCGTTCGTGGCGGTCGGCGAGGTCGTCGAAGCGGAAGTTACCGAAGTCAAAAAGCGTTTTGCCCGGGCGAGACTTGTACGGGTCATCCAGTCCTCGCCTGAGCGCGTGGAACCTCAGTGCCGCTACTTTGGGCAGTGTGGCGGCTGTCAGTATCAGCACCTTGCCTACCCGGCCCAGCTTCGGCTCAAGCACAAACAAATTGGCGACTTGTTCAAACGCATCGGCGGTTTCGATCCGAAGCTTGTGGCGCCGGTGGTACCCTGCCCGCGACCCTATGGTTATCGCAACCGCATCATGATCCGCAGTCAGTGGGACAAATTCAAGCAGGGCCTTAATATCGGTTTCATTCGCGCCG
>WNGL01034623.1_pt1 | contig 15306 bp, 22 predicted proteins | sample 5400591 | NCBI WGS metagenome assembly WNGL01 (sample SAMN13153377, study PRJNA577476) | soil metagenome | isolation source: 80 cm soil or saprolite under Garry oak tree replicate 1 | place: USA:California | collected 2016-06-15
AGCTTGGCGTGCAGGGCAGTTTTGCTGTCGCGGGGCTGCCCCTCACCGCGGGGCAGCTGCCTCCCACTCTAGGCGCCGGAGTTCTGCCGGCCTTCCCGGGCCTCCCGTCCGGGCGACGGCGATGGCCGCCTGAGGGGAGTCCCAGATGCCCGCCACCCGGGCCGCCGGAGTTCCGCCGCCGTGCCGTTGAGCTGGCCCGGCCGCGGAAGAAGCCGATCGCCCGGACCGCCAGGAACCTGGGATCGCCGGCATCATGCCTGCACAACCGGATGGCCCGGGCCGGCGTGGACGAGGGCTGGTCCGTGAGCTCGCTGCGTTCGTGAGGGAGATGACCCCGCCGGCGATAGCCGTGAGCGTCATTCGCGCCGCGGCGACGGGCTTGCCCGCGCCGGGAACGAAGGTGATCCAGCAGGTCCTGCCCGCAGGTCAAGAAGGCACGGCGGCCGGCCGGCATTTCCTGAGGAACAGCACGACGGCCGGATCACGCGGTGGGCGCCACCTGACGATGTTGCCGTGCAGAGCCGAGCGGAGGGACGGCGGTGGGTGCTGAGCGCGAGCGGGCGGCGGGATCTGGCAGGCTCGAGGACGGGCTTCGCCTGGCCGGCGACTGGTCCCGGCGGGGCCGTACGTCAGCGAGCGCCAGTGCGGACGGTGCCGGAGGACTACAGCGCGGATGGCGAGGGCCCGGGACTACCTGCCGCACGATCACGCGAGGTCGCGCGCCTGCCGGTGGGGCGAGGACGGCCCGGCCGGGTTCTGCGACATCGAGCAGCGGCGGTGCCCGGGACTGGCGTTGCGGAACAACGGGCGCGACCCGATCCTGCAGGAGCACGCGGTCGGCCTGACCGGCGCCCAGGGCAATCATGGCGAGCACGTCAAGGACCACTGGTGGAGGGCCCGGTAGATCACGCCAGGTCACGACATACTCGTGGCGGAAGCCTTGCGCCTCATCCTCAAAACGCTCCCGACCGCCGAATCGGCGCGGCTGTCAGCCGTGCCGACTGCGCGGGTGACCGCGCGCAGATCATCCTGATCGGGGAGCCCACTGCCACCCGACCGCCGAGTTGTCGCTCGCGTGCAGAACGGCGGTACGCGCGTGGACATCCACTTGGCGCTCGGCCACGTTCCGTGATTACCGGAGGACGACCCTCATTGCGATGCAGCCCCCGGCTGATGCGGTCGTTGCTGCGCGACGGGCTGCTCGATCAGTTCGCCACTCATGGTTCACCCGATCGTGCTCGGTTCCGGCATGCGCCTGTTCGACGAGATGACCGAGCAAATCAGCCTCGAACTCGTGGACTCCAAGACCCTCCGCACCGGCGTGTTGTCCGTGACCTACCCGCCGGCCCGCGCGTCGCACGCCGCTGGCCCGGGGCGGTAACCGTATCCGACTGGGCCTCATGGGGCCGCCGCTCGCCGTGGGCGAGCGGTGAGCCCGGTCAGCAGCAGTGGAGGGCCAGCGTCTGGTCCGCGGTGCCATTGAAGTAATAGCCCACCGCCCAGAGGCTGGTGGAGGAGGAGGCGGCCACGCCGTTCAGGGCGTTGTTCTGGGAGGCGCCTCCCGGGTCTGGGCTGGAAACGTGCCTCCAGGCGGTGCCGTTCCAGTGCTCGACGAGGGTCTGCTGCGCGGTGCCGTTGGAGTAGGAGCCGACCGCCCAGGCGTTGCTGGAGGACAGGCCGGCCACGCCGGAAAGCAGGTTGCCGTTGGACCCGCCCGGGCTCGGGCTGGACACGTGCGTCCACGCGGTGCCGTTCCAGTGCAAGACGAGGGTGTTCTGGGGGGGAATGTCGCAGGTGCAGTCGGAGTACCAGCCCACCGCCCAGATGCTGGTGGAGGAGGTCGCAGCGATGCCGGCAAGGAAGTCAGTGCTGTCGCGGCCCCCCGGGTTCGGGCTCGACACATGCTTCCATGCGGTGCCGTTCCAGTGCTCGATCAGGGTCTGGGCCCGGTCGCCGTTGGTGTAGTAGCCGACCGCCCAGGCGTTGCCGCGGGAGACGGCGGCCACGCCGTTAAGGACGTTGTCCTCGCCGGAGCCCCCCGGGTTCGGGCTCGACACGTGCTTCCACACGGTGCCGTTCCAGTGCAGGATGAGGGTCTGGGGCACGGTGCCGTTGGAGTAGAAGCCCACCGCCCAGACGTTGCTGGAGGAGACGGCGGCTACGCCCGAGAGGCGGTCGCCGAAGCCCAGGTTCGGGCTGGCCACCTGCGTCCACGCGGTGCCGTTCCAGTGCTCGATCAGGGTCTGACTCGTGGTGCCGTTGATGTAGCTGCCCACTGCCCAGATGTTGGCGGAGGAGACGGCGGCCACGCCGTCCAGGGTGTTGTTGCGGTCAGCGCCGCCCGGGTCCGGGCTGGCCACCTGCTTCCATGCGCTGCCGTTCCAGTGCTCGACCAGGGTCTGATCCGCGGTGCCGTTGGAGTAGTGGCCCACTGCCCATGCGTTGCAGGAAGAGAGCACGGCCGCGCTGCTGAGGGCATTGCCGGAGGTGCCCGGGCTCGGGGGCTGGACACCGGTCCAGCTTACGCACGCCGACGCTGACGCTGCGCCCGATCCGAGCCCGATGAGCATGCCCGCCATCACCAGGGGGGCGGCGAGCGCCTTGAAGATACGTCCGGTAAGGCAGCGCGCGTTCATCACTCATGCCTCCTTGAGGAAACCCGATAAGCAGAGTGTCCGCCCCGGGGGCTTCCGGGTACAGCGGAGGCTTCCGCCTTCTCTGTCCTAAGACGCCCGGAACGGGGAGGAAACGCCGGCGGGTACTGGCCGGGCGGGTAGCCGCCGGGAGCGCTCATCGCAGCCTTCCGGCTGCCCGCAGGGTGTGCTATTGCCGGGGAACCACGTACTAAGGACGCTGAGCGCCGTCATCTGGAGCACATTGATCATGACAACTCTGGCATTTCCTGCACCAAGCATGATTCGTTGAATCATGGTTAACAGCGGTCGGCCGCGAGCACCTTCTTGACCCGGTGTCAGTAATTTGGTTGCTGCGGAGGCGGCCTGCGCGGAGATGCGCCGGGCAAGAAGGTGGCCACGGTGGGGAACATCCCGGATGCCGCCTGAGGCCCGGTACGTGATTTGCCTGGCGGGCTGGCGGTCGAGAAGATCGGCGATCGGCTGTTTGTGTCACCGACGGCGACTACGAGGCCATGGTCGCGGACACCGGGGAGGGCATCGTGGCCTTCGATGCCCCGTGGGGCGAGGACTACCTCGCGGCGATCAGGCGGGTCAGCGCGGCGCCGGTCAGCCAGGTCGTCTACTCGCGCTCGCACTACGACCACATCGGCGGCGCCAGCTACCTCGGCGCGCCAGTGGCGGTGGCGCACCGGGCGACCGCCGAGATCCTGGCCAGGCTCGCCGACCATCGCAGGCCGGTCCCGGCGGTGACCTTTGACCGGGAGATGACGCTTGGGCGCCGGGGACTACCCGATTGAACTGCGCTACCACGGGCCCAACCACCAGGACGGCAACATCTTCATCTACCTGCGGGCGCAGCGGGCCCTGATGCTGGTCGATGTCGTCGTCCGCGGCTGGGTTCCCTTCCATGCCCTGGGCGGTGCCACCGACGTGGCCGGGTACCTCGACGCCCACGACACCGCGCTGGGTTACCCATTCGACATCCTCGTCGGCGGCCACCTCGCCCGGACCGGCACGCGCACCGATGTCGTGGTTCAGCGCGAGTACCTCGACGACATCCGTCGCGCCTGCACCCAGGCCCGGCGCACAGTCAGCCCCGGCGACATCGCGGCAGCAACCGGCACCGACGACAAATGGCAGTTCGCCAGCGCCTATTTCAACCACCTGGCGGCTACTGCGGCCGGTGACGTGCTGCCCCTCTGGGCCAGCCGGCTCGGCGGCGCGGCTGCCTTCACCCAGGGCCACTGCATGGCGATGACGACCGCGCCCACGAGTGGGGCATAGAGCCCGGATAACCACCCACCACGGCCCGGCTCCCATACGCCGGGCGGGCGCTCACGCAGATCAGCCCGATCTGCGCGCCGACCGCCGCCGACCCAACCAGAGCCGCGGGCGTACCTAACGGCGGTTCTACGGGCGTGCCATCAACATGGATCGGCCACGCTTCGTGACCATCTCGCAGCCCCTGACCTCACCGTCCGGCAGGTTGTCCCGAGCCCGAACGCGCCCGCAGGGCGGATGCCAGATGCGAGCGGTGTGCCGCGCGCAGCTCACAGAAGCGGATGGTTTCGCTGACCGCCCCGTATTTCGGAGTCGGTACGCGTCTCTTGTTGAGTGAACGCCACCCGTGAGGAGGCTGTCATGACTGTTGAGAGGCCGCTGTCGGGCGCCGAAGGCAAACGCCCCGGCCACTGCCCGGTTTTCAGTCCAGGCTCCACAGTCGACGTCCGGCAAGTCGACGACCAGCACTGGACGACTCTACGGGTGCTGATCTATGCGCGATAGGCGACAGCGCATTGGCGGCTCCCGAATCCGGAAGGAGTCGCGGCGCGTGCGACCGTGGTATTTCAGCGTCCGCGAGACACCCAAGAGTTTCGTTCGCTTGCGCGTGTTACTTCGGTGGCGCGGGGTGCGCGGCTCGGCCGGTCCGCGTCGGGTGTGTGTAACCCGGGCCGGCGGTTGGCCACCGTCTGGCGCACGCACTCCGCTTCGGCGTGCGCGAAGGCAAGGTCGATGGGCTGCGCGACTTCTCGCTCGGCGTCCGCGACGACGATGTGTGCCTGTTCCTCGATCGCCGCGCACCGCTCGGGATCATCACTGGCCACGGCGGCGCAGTTGCTGAGCAACCGGAGCAGCGCATGGGCGACAGTTGGCTCGCGTGCGCCGTAGCGGCGGATGAGCCCGCACATCACCGCGAGGTATTCCGGGAACCACCGCCCTGGAACGATCACTGCCGCCCCCGCTGTCGTCCCGGGCGACGTGGTTTCCCACCGGTCGCTGGGCGAGCGCGCAAAGGATCACCGATAGGTGATCGATGGCCTGCACCGCGGTGTAGGGATCGTTGACCGCCGACGACAGCGCCTTGCACGCCACGTCGACCAGTTGCCGGATTCCGAACGCGGCGTCCTGCTCCAGGGTGCGCTCGAACCCGATCCGGACCCCGGCGTCGAGGACTGCCGAGAAAATCTGCGGATCCGGGGCGGGATCGCGCGGCGAGGCACGCCAGATCCACACCAGCGTCGTCCCGGCGACCACGTGTTCGCCGACCCTGGGCCGCAGCCGCAGACAGACCCCGTACCGGGCGGCGTGCGACAACAGCGCACGGGAACGCACCATCTGTACGTACCCGGAGCGCTGGGACGCGACCGGCACGGCCATGCCGGCGCTTCAGGTGCGTCCTTGCTGCCGGCGAACAATCCGTCCCGGATCACCGCAATGGTGCTGCGTTGCACCACGCCCATGATCGCATCGACCTGGAGGGAGTGCACAAGGTGGTCAGCGAAGAACACCAGCAGGCCAAGGCTGACGAAAAGCAGCACCAGGGCACCGCGAGCCGGGGGAAGGTAGCGGTGCGGTTGCCGCCGGAGACGCCGACCGTGTAGAGACCGGCGGCGCTGTAGGCGAAGGTCGCGACGAACGCGCTGAGCACCACCTGGTTCGGCCGGTCCCGCAGGAAGTTACGCAGCAGCCGGGGCGAGAACTGGGTGGAGGACAGTTGCAGCGCTACCACCGTCAGGCCGAGCAGCAACGCGATGACGGTAACCATCGTCCCGGCAATTCCAATCAGCAAGGTCCGGGCATCGTCGGGCGTCCCCTGGAATGCCAGCGGCGAGCGCGATCCGATGCTGACAAGCGACAGCAGCGATCCGGCGACCAGGGCGGCCAGCACCGACAGCGTGGGCAGCACCCACAGCGACCCGCGAACATACTCTCCCAGCGCATCACGACGGACCATGCCCAGCCTCCGCATTTCGATCCTTCACCGCACGTCGGCCCACCCGCCCGGCCGGCCACCATGAGGCACCAGGCACGAGGCCGGACGCTGACCAGGCCCAGCACGAGCCAGTCTCAGCTAATCGAAGCAGCCGGCACACCAACGAGCTAGGAGCCCCACCCGGGCACCGGCGTAGCAGGCGCCCACCGGCCTGGGCCGACGAGCGGCCGTAGGCCCCCGCACGCATCAGCGGCATCATGTGAGTGATCTTCGAGCGCCGGCCTGGCACATAATGCCTGATATGTAGGGTGATCGAGGCACAGTACCTTGATCACTGGGACCTCACGATCACCTCCATATCAAACAGAATCGGATGCGCCGGCGTGGTCGCTGTGCTGGCCTGCAGCGGGTGGTGGCGCAGGTCTACGCGAGGTAGATGCCAGGTACATCGGAGGTAAATCGCAGGTCGATGGCGGTTAGTAGCGTGGCCAGCCCCGCCGCGGCCAGGGCCGCGCGGGGCTTGGCCAGGCAGGGGACGCGGCGCGCCTGCTGCTTGCCGTCCGCTCGCGTCGCTTGGCGGCCACCGGGCCTGCTGGGGCAGTGGCGGGACCGCGTCGCGGCGGCTCAAGCCCGGGGCAGGAGGAGGAAGCGGGGATGTTGACGTGGTGTGATCGTTGAGGATCGGTTCCACCGTGCCAGTCTCAGTCTCGGTCGGCAGTCCGTGGCGGGCCCGCGCGCCTGTCCTGTCGCCTCAGTGCGGCCATCGGCTGCGGCAGGCCGGCGGGCCTCAGCGACTGCCCAGCCGAGAATAGCGGGGGTGGCAGTGGGAGGATTGGACGCAGTGGGACTCAGCTGGACTTCACGGGACCTGATCCAAAACGTGCGTCGCGCTGACCAGGCACACTTTGGAACTACGGACACCACACGGACAGCGGGCGGATTTCACGCGGCGGGGAATGGAATACCTGCAGGTCAGTGGCTATTCCGATGGGTAGGAATGGGCTCCCTGTAAAACCGTCGGGACCGGTTAACGCTAGTAGGGGTGATCGTCAGCGCTGCGGCTTGCGCTGATCCCCGGGCACGACGAACGTGCCCCGTCCCATCGCGGACTTGATCAGCCCCTCGTCCTTCAGTATCCGCAGTGCCCGCTCGGCCGTGCCCAGCGCGACCTCGTACTCCTGGGCAAGGGTCTTGACCGATGGGACGCGGCGGGCAAGATCACCCGACGCGATGCGGTCGCGGATGATCTGGGCTAGCTGGACGTACAGCGGCTCCAGAGCGTCCGGGTCAAGAGTCACATGGAAACTCTAGGCAACCTGTGGACCTACCAGGGATTATGCGGTGTCTCTATAGAGACCTATGGAGATATGGCGTAGCGTGCGCGGTGTACCCCAACAAGCGGGCCCCGGCCAGCGCCTAGAACGCCAACCGGAGCCCTTGACCGGACGGAGCCCGGCCCATGCCAACGATCCCAGACAACGATCACGCGCACCACGACGTCACCCTTGACGGCTTAAGGGCCCGCTACCCGGAATGGACGATCGAGCCCCCGGGCGCGCTGCACGTCTGGACCGCCGAACTCGTCACCGACGGCGGCCGGTGCCTGCACTTCCTGGCCGGCCACGACGCCGGCGAACTCGCCGCCCGGCTGGCCACTGCCACGGCCGCGCCATGACCGGCGATCTCGTGCACGTCACTGCCGTGATCACCGAAGGGCAGCGGGCCGCGCTGGAACGGTGGCGCGCGAGTGCCGCCGTGGCGGCCGGCCGGCCCGGACTCACCGAAGGGGAGGTCTTCGGCGCGATGATCGCCGCGCTCGGCACTACCCCCGTGGCGTCCGTCGTACTTGCCATCCTGCGGGAGTCCGCGCAGTGAGCAGCGAGCAGCCCGCCGGGCACCTCGCCCGGATCAAGCGCATGCACCCGCTGTGGTCGATCCGGCACGTCACCGAAGGCCACGGGTGGACCGCGCACCGGGACGGCTACGCGAGGATCTGGGCAGCCACCCTGGCCAGCCTGGAACGGCAGCTCGCCGGCGCCAGGCCCGGCGGCAGCGACAAGGGAGAGTCATGAGGTTCATCACGGCCATCAACGAGAAGATCGTCACCCGGGCCGAGCGGTCGGCCGAGCGCGCCTCCAAGCTGACCGCCGGCCAGCACGTCCTGCACTTGCTGCTGACCGTGTTCACGGCCGGGCTGTGGCTGCCGGTGTGGATCTGGCGGGCCTGGCGCGGCAACCCCCGGCCGCCGCAGGACGCCTCCGTTCCTGACTTGACGGCGCCACGCCCAGCTCCCTGCCAATCGCGGGCCAGGACTTCCCGGCGGCCCGCAGCTCGTGCGCCTGGCGGATGAGTACCTCACGCGGCGGCCTCGGCGGCGGCGGGGCCGGGGCCGGCGGGTCAGCCGGCCCGCCGGCCGGCAGCACGCGGGCAGGCACCAGCCAGCCGGGCAGCCGCACAGGACATGCCCGCCCGTGCTCGGGCCCGTCGGCATCACAGACGAAGCACGCCATGCCAGCAAGGGTCACCCGCCGGGGCGGCCCCGTCCACCCGGGGGAGGGTTGCGGACGAGACCACCCGCAGCGGGCGCGGCCCGGGAAGGTGGCCGGCAGCCGGGCCCCGAGGCAACGAACGACGGAGCCGGCAAACCGGCACTTGCGGCAGCCCGGCCAGAGCTGCCTTGACCACCCGGGCACGAGCGGCGGCCCGCGCCGGCCCCGGGGCCCCGGGCGGCGGGGGAACCCGGGCCGGCGCGGTCAGTGCGGGCCCCCCGGCGCAGGTCCACAGGAAACCCGGTCGGAATCCCGGGCCGGCGCGCGCGCCTGGTCGTGGCCTTGGCCTACGGAAGGAGCCTCGTCTCAGCTTTGACGCCGAGGGGCCCGCAGCTCTAGAAGTCACCCACAGCGGGCGCACCAGCACGGCGCAGCATCCCGGGCAGCACCTGCACCGGCAGCGGGCGCGGGACTCCGCCGGTCCGGCGGATCACCGGGGCCGGCTCCCCGCGCTCGGCGGCGTCCTGCTGAACGAGCGACAGCTCACGCATACGGCGGCAGCTCCCCCCGTTCCACTCAGCCTCGCCCTTGCGGTGCTGCTCCAATTCGACATCCATCGCCGTAACCGGCCGGTGGCCCGCCTGGCCGGTCAGCCTCGCCAGCTCGTCCCGCAGCTCCACGATGCGGCCCTGGCGAACCTGCTCAACCTCCGCATAGTAGGCGGCAGCGTCGCGGGACACGAACCCCTGGGTTGCCAGCTCCACCCGGTCGCGCATCTCCGCGACACGGAGCTGATCCTGGAACTGCTCACGGCGGGACAGCTCAGCCTCGGCGCGCTGCCGCTCCTCCACCGCCTCGCCGGCCTCCATGCGCGTCCGGGCCCGGGTCCACGGGTCGATCGCGCGCATCTGCTCATCGGGCACGCGCAGCGCGATCAGCGGGTCAGTCATCGCGTCTTCCCCTCATCCTGCCGGCGCTGCTCGTCGGCCTCGGCCTTACGCTGCGAGGCAGCGACCTTCGCGGTCTCCTCCGCGTCGCGGGCCAGCTCCTCCCGGACCTGCTCATCACTCGGCATGATCATCTACCTACCCTCCTGGCCGGTGTCCCCATCGTCGCACCGGGCACGGTCAGTCGCGCCAGGGCCCATGATCGTCCCAGACCCCGGCCCGCTCCAGCTCCTGCCGCACCCGGATCACCTCCTGGCGGACCTCCAGGGAATCGGCGCTGTGCGGCAGCACCTTGTCCGGGTGACCGGCCAGCCACTGCCTGCACGCCTGCCCCCAGGCGGCCGTCGCGGCCGACGGGTCCCCGCCCCATTCGCTGAGCTGGAACCTGGCCAGCCGCTCGGGCACCGGCTCGGACTCATCGAGGCGCTGCGCCATCGGCCCTCCCCTTGAATCTCGCGGCCTGCTCCGGTGTGCGCCTGCGGCCTACCGACTCAGCAGGCAGCGGCAACGCCAGAGCATGAAGCAGGTGTTCCAGCGTCCGCCGCTGCGCGGCCGTCGCGGCCAGGTGCGGATGCGGGCGCGGCTGCCCCTCGCTGCCCTCCACGGCCAGGTCGTCAGCGTCGGCCAGCTCCGCGTCCAGGCGGGCGATCAGATCAGCCACTTTCGCAGCCTGGTACAGCGTCATCGTCTCGGCCGGGTCCAGGTCATAGCGGCCTACGACCGCCCGCCACAGGCCCCTGCCTGCCTCGCTGAGGCCCGCCGGGGCCCTCGGGCGCCGCTTGGACGAGGTCATATGACTGAGCGTAACGACGCGTCCGGGGAAACGACTTCACCAGCGGCCTACACGCGCGAGCTGGCTGTCGGCGCGGAGTCGTGATCACCTGGGGCCCCAGGACTATCTGTGGCCGATCTTGAGGGCAGCTCCCGGCGCCCGTACCACCAGGCGGCGACCTCGGGCCCGCTGAGCTGGCCGGCGCGGCCGAGCACGGCGGCCAGGTGCGCATGCTTCGCGGCGTGCACGGTCAGCAGCTCCAGGGCGGTCGCGCGTGCTTCGGGCAGTGAGCACCAGGGCATGAGCGCGACGACCTGGTCGAGGTCGTCGCGCGCGGCCCGGCCGGCATGCGGCCACCCGGTCATGTCCTCCCACACGTACCCGGCGATCAAGACGGGACCCCAGACGCGCGGCTGGTAGGGCGGCCAGGCCAGGTAGGTGTGCGGGTCAGGCGGGCGGGCGTCCACCCGCAGCACGGGCACGGCCAGCGCCAAGGCGGTCAGGCAGTGGGCCGCTTCGTGGCCACAGGTCACGGGGCNNNNGAACGGAGATCACGTCAAGATCGCTGCCGCCCACTGCCGCCGCTCCAGCCCATGCGCTGCCAACGCTCTGGCCGGTGAGCACTGATCACGCTACACCGGGCCGCCCGGGCCCCGGCCACGACGGGGCGGACGCCGGTCACTGCGGCTCCAATGGCCGGGGGGTACTCCTGGTATGGGCCCGTGCCTTCGCGGCCCGCCACACCGAGGAGCGAGCGCGGGAATAGGCGGTCCTGGGCAGGCCCCACCGGCCGGACGCCTGCCGGACCAGGCCCACCGTGGCCGGGTCCGCGCACAACACGGCGGGCCGGCAGCGGTAGTCGGCGGACTGGTGCTTGTCGAACGCGGTCAGGCTGGTGAACTCCCGCCCGCACGGCGCGCAGGTGCAGGCGCTCACGACGGCGGACCGGGCTGCCAGTCCGCCCAGGGATCGGGTCCAGGCAGCATGTAGCCGTCAGCGTCAACCCGGGGATCTTCTTCACCTGAAGACTGCGGGCAGTCCTCATCTGAACCCCAGGGATCTTCATCCTCTCCCTCGGTGCCGCTCTTGACCTTCTGGTCCTCGGGCGCAGGGCGGTAGCCCGTGCGCCCGTTCTTTTGACCTTCCAGAGCGGCACCAGAACCACCAGCTACCGGACCTGTGCCAGCGACCTCAGGGTGGCGCCTTACGGCGCCACCTGAGCTACCTGAGCGGGTCTCACCCTGGGTGAGACCCGTCGGGCCGTTTCGTGAGACCCGTCGGGCCGTTTCGTGAGACCCGTCGGACTGGTCAACGGGTCTCACGGGTGAGACCCGTTGCTGTGTCTCCGGGTCGTAGTGGCCGGGCAGCACCCGGTAGCGCACGCGGCGGCCCGGGGCGGCCCTGGAGACCACCGAGATCCAGCCCTGCTCCCGCAGGGTCACCAGATGCCGGGCCACGGTCGAACGGCCCCGGCCGCCGGCCAGCTCGTCCCAGCCGATCGCGGAGACCGCCGTGTCGTTGTGCGCGTCATCGCACAGCCGCAACAGCGTCAGCCACTCGGGGCCCGGTTCGCGGCCGGTGCAGTAGTCGGTCAGGAAGATCCGCACCAGCCGGTAGCCCATCACTCGCCGCCGCTGTCGGCCGGCTCAGGTAGCGTGACCATCGCAGCCTCGTCCTGTCCGGGTCGAATGCTTGCTGGTGGCCCCGGCCCCTGTGCGGGCAGCCGGGGCCGCTTCATGTCCGCTCACCGCGTGCGCTCCCGGTTGGCCTCGAACCGGGCGACCTCGCTGTCCCGGTAGAGCGCCCGGCGGCCGACCTTGATCGCTCTCGGGCCGATGCCGAGTGACCGCCAGTTCCGCAGCGTCAGCGTCGATAGCTGGTACCGTTCGGCCAGCTCGGCGTCGGTCCACAGCCGCTCGGTCGGCGGCAGCGTCCTGGGCATGATCAACACCCCTCATTTGGTGGGCACATCTGGGCACAAAGCCGTGCCCGTGGGCACATCTGGGCACGGTGGCGCGGTAGGGCCCGTGATCTCGCGTGTGGCACCGTGACGCGATCAGTGCAGGTCAGCGGCCTGATCGGCCTGTTTCCGCAGGTGGGCCGCTGGCTGATCGGGAAAACGTCCAATTCCCGACTTGCACCCCCTGACCTGCGCCGATGCCCGTACTGGGCACAACGTGGGCACAAGCAGGTGCCCGCCGCCCCGATCCAGACGACGGGCACCCCTGCCGGTCAGCGGGTCAGCGGACCACCCGCAGCGCCGGCCTGGCCGACTCGCGCTCGGCCGTCATCAGCTCCGCGATCCGGTCCATCGCGCCGCCCAGCGGGCGGCCGTAGACGTCGCCCACGGTCTTGGCCGAGTCGCCGATCCACTTCCCGATCTGGGTATCATCCAGCCCCTTGGCCCGCAGCACCGAGACGCAGTAGTGGCGCAGCGCGTGCGTGCACTGGTTCGGCGGCAGCTTGATGCCGGCCTTGGCCGCAGCCTTCCGCGCCTGGTACAGGTACGTCTCCTCGAAGTACGGCTTGCCGCCCCAGCCGCAGCCCAGGTTGACCTCGCCGCGCGCGGCGGCCCGCTGGGCGGCCCGGTAACGGCGCTGCCGCTCGTTCATGGTCAGCGGCACCGCGTGCGGCGGCCCCCACATCCCGCCGGCCAGCCGCCGGTTGACGAACAGCCAGCCGTCAGTGGGCGGCCAGTGGCCGAGCTGCTCAGCCAGCGCGGCGGCCAGCCACTGCGGCAGCGGCAGGGTCCGGTAGGCGCGGTCATTCTTCATCCGGCCCACGGTGCGGTCCTTCTCCAGCTTGCGCTCGAACCGCAGCGCCGGCGCCTCGGCCGCGTACCGCTCGGGCGGCAGCACGGCCAGCCGGGCGAGCTGGCCGGCCAGCGGCGTGCCGTCCTTGCTGGCGAACGTGATGTCGCCGTCGTGCAATGCCAGGATCTCGGAGATCCGGGCACCGTAGTGCGTCTGGATCTCGGTGATGATCCGCATCTCCACCGGGTAGGCGGCGGCCCATGCCGCCACCTGGCCAGCGGTCAGCGGGGTGAACTGCTTGCGCGGCGCCCGCTTCTCCAGCCCGATCGTGACCGGGTTGCCGTAGGGCAGCGTCCCCGGCCGGCTCTTGTGCCAGTCCGCGTACATCACGTGCAGGACCGTCCGGGCGGCCTGCCGCCGGTTCTTGCTGCCGCCGGCTTCCCGCATCGCGGCGTTCCACAGCAGGTGATCATCCGGCCGGAACGTGGTCACGGGGTAGTCGCCGATGTGCGGCTTGATGTGCAGCCGGATCAGGGACTCGTATTCGCGCACGGTGTTCTTGGCCCGGTTCGGGGCGTTCATCGCCAGCCAGCGGTCGGCCCACTGGCCGATGGTCGTGGTCCGGTCGGCGAGCGGCTCGGGCCGGCGGGCCATCAGCTCGTAGTACGCCTGCTCGGCTTCCGCGTAGGTGTCCATCGTCACCCTCGGCTGCGTGCCGTCGGGCAGCCGCTTGCGGAACGTCCACGGGCAGCCGCAGTCGCGGCCCTGCGGGCAGCCGGGCACATGGCGCTGCCTGATCGGCAGCTTGCGGCGGCTCATGCCGCGTCGTTCCCGCGCTCAGCCGGGGCCAGCTTGGCGCGCAGGTCGGCGAGCTGGGCCTCAGACAGCGGCGGGGCCTCGGCGAGCTTGCGCTCGATCCAGTCCGCCATGGTGGCTGCCTTGAGGTCGCGGCGGGCCTGCTTGATGCGCTCGGGGTCCTCGCCACGGCGGACGACGGCGCCGAGCGCGTTACGCGCCTGCTGGGCCGCCGACTGTGGTCTGGGCATGCTTTGCCTCCAGTGACTTCCTGGAGGCGTCCCTGCCCCGGTGCGAACGGGGCTGCTGACCCGCGCCTGACGCGGGCCTCACGGGCGGGTGCCCGTGAGCTTGCCTTCACACGGCCCTCCCGGCTTACCGTGAGCGGGCCCGGCGCATCTCCGGGTGCGCTCGCGTGCGGGTACTTATGGGATCCGCAGGCACGACCCTACCAAGTAGGGACGACAGCGCGGTTAGGCTGCGTCCCCGGTCATGGCGCCCGCCATGCGACGTCCACGCGGTCGGGGTCGAACGGGGCGCCGCGCTTGCGGGTGGCCGCCGGGGCGATGGTGATGGACGTGAACAGGGCCCGCAGCACGTCCTTGCGGGCCGGGACTTCGAGCGCTTTCCACCGGGCGGCGATGTCGGCGCCGGGGGTGAGCAGGCCGCGCAGCGCGGCCGGGACGGCAGCGGTCGCGGCCTTGGCGTCCTCGTCGCGGATCCGGGCCAGCAGCCCGGTCTCGATCCCGGCGAACGACTCGCGGGTGATCTTCTCAGCGATGGCGTCGGCCTTGTACCCGGCGAGCACGCCGCGCAGCCGGGCGGCCTCGGCGCGGGCGGCCAGCACGGCGCGGTCATCGGAGCCGGCCAGCTTGCGGTAGGCGTCCTTGCGGGACAGCCGGGCGATCACCAGGCCGGTGATCTGCTTATCGACCTCAGCCATCGGCGCGTAGAAGCAGCCGCCCGGCCGGCACGTGTAGACCGTCGCGCCGGTGCTGTGGTGCTTACGGGCCACGGCCGGGCCGCCGCACGCCGCGCACTCGGCGGCCAGCGACAGCAGCCAGCGGGCGCGGCCGGGCCGGATGCCCCGGCCTTTCGGCTTGCGGTCGGCGCTGGTGAGCAGCGCCGACCCGGCCCAGAACGTCTCCTCGAACGTCTCGGCGTCCGAGACCGGCGGCCAGTCGCCGTCCAGCAGCGGCCCGCCGTTGTGCTTGCGCTTGCCGATGTAGGTCACGTTGACGGCGATCCACCGGACCGTCGCGTGCGTCCACTGGCCGCCGCGCGGCGAGGGAATGCCGCGCTTGGCGAGGTCGCGCACGACTGCCTCGATCGGGTCGCCGGACGCGACGCGGGTGATGATCTCGGCGACTACCGGCGCGGTCGCGGGGTCGGGTTCCTGGCCGGCCGTCTTGCCGGTCAGCGGGTCATAGACGCGCCGGTAGCCGTAGGGCGCGAGCCCGTGCGGCCTGCCGTTCACCGCATCGGCGGCATGCGCCCGGGTAGCCCGCAGCGACGTCTTCTCGCTCTCGTACGCGGAATCAACGCCATCGTCGGCGAGCGCCTTCCAGTCCCGGGCGACCGACATGTCGTACAGGTGGCCGTGGCTGGTGACGTAGATCTTCACCCCGGCGCGGCGGCATGCATTCAGCAGCCCTGCCCACGCCTCCAGCTCCCGGCCGCCACGGCTGGACTCCCACAGC
>WNGL01007847.1_pt1 | contig 15305 bp, 16 predicted proteins | sample 5400591 | NCBI WGS metagenome assembly WNGL01 (sample SAMN13153377, study PRJNA577476) | soil metagenome | isolation source: 80 cm soil or saprolite under Garry oak tree replicate 1 | place: USA:California | collected 2016-06-15
CTGTCCACCGCCCGCCGCGCGCAGATCCAGGCCGCCCAGCAGGTCACGTCGATCCTGGCCCCGCTGGTCGGCGAGAACAGCGACGCCATGCGATTCGTCCAAGAACAAATTCCGCTGATGCCGGAACCGGAACCGCTGCCGCCGACGTCTGAGCCCCAGCAACCGCGGTACCAGCAGGTCACGACGCCGGCACCGGCGCCGCAACCGGTGCAGCGGCCGCGAACCCGGCCGCGGCCGGAGTCCACAGACGACTACGGCGACTACGGCGCCAGCCCGGTGACAAGGCAGGAGGACTGGTAATGGCGGACGGCTTCCAGGTCGATCACCAGTCACTTGATCAGCACTCGCAGGACATCGCACAGATCATGGACCAGATCTCCGAGGCGACCGGCGATGCCGGTTCGCTGTGGGATCCGAAGGCGTTCGGCATCATCGGCGAGAGCTGGGCCGGCATCCTCTCCATCTGGACCAATTCGGCGGACAAGGCGATCAAGAACGCGGTCGCGGCGGGACAGAAGGTCTCCGACAACGTCAAGTCGATGAACGAGAACTACAAGACCAACGAGAACAACGTCGCGCAGAGCTTCACCGCGATCGGCAAGGGCACCGAGGGGAACTGATCATGGCCGACAACCCGCTGGTCGCGACGGCGCCGCAGACATCGTGGACCGGCACGGCGAACATGAAGCCGCTGAACAGCTTCGGCAATGCCACCACGGACTTCGAGGGCGCCGGCCTGTTCTCCGACGCCGCGTCCACGCTGTCCGACGCGACGACGGCCAAGGGTTGGACCGACGGTGCCGCCGAGATGGACCTCGTCGGCGACGGCATGGACGCCATCGGCGTGGCGATGGACCCGTTCGGCAGCCTGCTGGGCGCCGGCATCGGCTGGCTGATCGAGCACATCGGCTTTCTCAAGAAGCCGCTGGACTACCTGGCCGGTGACCCGGAGGAGATCACCGCCAAGCAGCAGACGTGGGAGAACATCGCCAAGGCGCTCAACGACGCGGCCGCGCAGTACAAGCAGTCTGCGTCGGCGATGGCGGGCGCGAACCAGGGCACGGCCGTCAGCGGCGTGAACGCGACCGCGAACAACTTCTCCCAGGTGCTGACCGGCGCTGCCGGTCACGCCAGCGACGCGGCCGAGGCGATGAAGGTGGCCGGCGTCGTGGTCGGCACCACCCGCGGCGTGATCCGCGACTCGCTGTCCCAGTTCGCCGGCGACGCCATCGTGAAGTGGATCGCCGCGACCGCCGCCGCGTTCTTCACGTTCGGTGCCACCGAGGCCGCGTTCGTGGTCGACGAGGTGGCCGAGGGCACGTCGCTCGCGGTGCAGGACGCCAGCAAGGTCTCCAAGGTGTTGCAGTTCCTGGAGAAGCTGAAGGGCAGCGCGAAGGACTCGTCGTCGGCGCTGGACAAGGCGGGCGACTCGATCGCCAAGGACGCCGGCAAGGACGTCGCCGGGACGGGTGGCAAGGACGCGGCGGAGACCGCTGGCAAGGACGCCGGCAAGACCGCCCCCAACGACACCGGCGGCGACGCGGCCACGACCACGTCCAGCGCGTCCGGTGACACCCCGACCGCGCACGCCGACGACGGCTCGACCCGGCCCGCCGAGACGAACCAGACCCCGGACACCACGGCACCGCAGTCCACCGCCGGCGGCGAGCCGCACGTCTCCGACCAGGGCACCGCACCCAAGGACACGAGCGGACCGTCGGACTCGACGTCGCCGGCCTCCAGCGACCCCGGCGGCACGCCGAGCCAACCGTCCGACCCCGGCGGCACCGCCCCGAAGTCGACCGACGAAAGCGCCACCACGCCAAGCGAAACGCCCACCGACCCGTCCGCGTCGACGACACCATCGGCCAGCGCGTCGCCGAAGGAGCCGAGCCTGGAACAGAAGGTCGATGCGCACAAGGAGGCGCTGGACGACCACAACGCGACCGTGGCCAAGCACAACGAGGACGCCGCCAACTTCCGCCAGCAGAGCGCGGAACACAACCAGAAGGCCATCGAGAACGAGCAGAAGATGGCCGAGAACAACCACGCCCGCGACATGAACCAGCAGGCGATGAACCGGGCGCGGGCGCAGGGCAAGCCGCACGAGGACCTCAAGGCGCAGCACCGCGAACTCGAAGCCCAGCACAAGCAGCTCAAGAACGAGGACACCCGGCTGTCGCACGAGCAGAAGGACCTCGAACAGCGCCACCAGGAACTGAACAAGAACGCGGCCGATATCAACGCCAACGCCAAGCACCTGCACGAGCAGCAGTCCAAGCTCAAGTCCGACATGGGCAAGGAGTGGACGGAAAAGCACAGCCTCGCCAACGAGGACGTGATGGACAACAAGTTCGGCAAGGCGCTGCGGTGGTACGACGAGCACCTCGGCGACGGCGCGCCCGGTCTGCACAACCTGGGGACCTACGAGCCGTCGAAGATGCTGGATCCGGCGAACTGGAAGCCGTCGAACCTGTTGCACCACGGCATTCCTGGCGTGCCCGCGCCGAGTCTCGCGGACGCCCGCATCACGGCCGAGGAATCCGGCAAGCAGTGGTTCTCCGAACAGGCCGCCCGCGAGGACAACATCGCGGCCGAATACAACGAGAAGCTCGATGAGCAGCACGCCTGGCCGACCGCCGAACAGAGCGGTTGAACCTAGGATCGATACCGGCCAGGCGACCGGCGGAGCGTGGGGGTAGCGGAATGCGGAAGAGCCTGAAGCTGGTGCGGGTTCTCGCGTTCATCGTGGTGTTCGGCGGCCTGATCGTGCTGGCGACCCAACTGCACGGCGCCGCGGCGCTGGCCGTGTGGCTGGTCTGGCTGGTGCTGCTTGTCGGGACCGCCGTGGTGGTCGGAAGTTCGGCTGGCGCTGGGAGCCGCTGCCCGAGCCAGCCCGGCGCGATGTGCCGACCGACCCGGCGCTGCTGGGCCGGTTCAGCGGTGATCCGCCGTTCTCACCCGCGGCCAACCGACTCGTGCATCTCGGTCGGATCACCGTGGCCGGCCACGAGGTGCTGGTGCTCGAACCGGGTTGGTTCGACCCCAGGTACGGCACCGTCCGCAGCCGCGTCACCGCGGTGTCGGTGGACACGCCCGGCCCGGTCCAGCGCGTATGCGTCTACGCCCGGTCCGGCTACCAGCGCGCCAGTTGGTACTCCTCGATCGCGTTCTGGCGGTTCACCACCGGTGCTGCCGCGTTCGACGCGCGGTTCCGGGTGGACGCCGACAATCGCGCGGCCGCGCGACGACTCCTGACGCCGGCCGTCACCCAGTTGCTGGCGACCGATCCACGGGCCGCCCATCTTGGCGTCACGCTGGAGCGGGGCAGTCTCAACGTCTGGCTGGTGGCCAAGCTGGACGTCGACGTGATCGCGCCGATGGCGGACCTGCTGATGGAACTGCACGCTCGGATTCCCGCGCAGGCGTGGACCACCGGTTAGCCGACCACCCGCGTCAGGTAGGACGAGATGTGCGGCTGCAGGGGCTGCCCGGCCATCGCGCGTTCCTCCACATAGGCCAGATCGCCGTTGTTGATGATCCCGTACAGGCGGTGGCCGGCGTTGACCTCCTTGGCCGACGCGGTACGCGTCACGATGTCCGTCGCCAGTTCCCAGGAGGTCACGGTGCGGGACTGGCCGTAGAAGATCTCCGTGATACCGCTGGCGTGCGCGATCAGTGCCTCGATGGTGCCGTCCGACTGCGGCCGCCACCAACCGGTTTCCCTGGCCGCCGGTCGCATGAGCTTGCCGTCGTCGTCCAGCAGCCAGGCGCGCGACTCGTAGGACAGGAACGGCCGGCCGTCGTGCGCGAAGACGATCTGCTGGCCGAACGTGAACGGGCCCTCGATGGTCGGGTAGACTACCTCGCCGCCGCCGCGCCACACGCCGACCAGTGGCAGCAGCGGCAGGCACGCGTCGTGCAGGCCGGGGCCCTCACGCAGGTTCGCCGTGTCACCGGGGATCGGCAGGTCGTCGAACTGCGGCAGGTTGCGGTGGCGGGTCTCGCGGGCCCGCTCGGCGGCCGCGCGCACGGCCGCGTCCGCACTGCCCGGCACCGGGCTGTTGTTGTCGCTCATCGGTGCTCACTGAACAGTCGATACGCCCCGTAGCAGGCGAACCAGGCCACCGCGACCACGACGGCGACCAGCAGCGCCGTGTAGAACTGTTCCACCCGGGCAGAATAGCGTTGCGATCCGCACCAGACCTGGCGGGCCGGTGCTGTTGGTCGAGAACAGCGAACGCCCGTGGCGCTCACGTGCCACGGGCGTTCGGCGGGTGTCGTGTCAGGAAACCGGAATGGCCACCTCGTGCAGGCCGGGGCCGGCCGCGTGCACGGCGGCCTGGCCGGTGCCGGTGCGGTGCAGCGCGCGCACCGTCCAGTCGCCGGGGGCCGCGTAGAACCGGAAGTCGCCGTCCGCGGACGCGACCACTTCGCCGGCGAAGTCGCCGTCACCGTTGAGCAGCCGCACGAACGCGCCGCCGACCGGCTGGTCGCCGGCGAGCACCCGGCCGGCCACCACGACCTGGGTGCCCAGGTCGATGCCGGCGGGCACCGATGCGGACTGCGCCGGAGCGCCACAGTTGCTGGACATCAGGACTCCGATCCCAGTGCTACCGGCACGCCGACCAGCGAGCCGTATTCGGTCCACGAACCGTCGTAGTTCTTGACGTCCGCGAGGCCGAGCAACTCGTGTAGCGCGAACCAGGTGTGCGAGGACCGCTCACCGATCCGGCAGTACGCGATGGTCGCCCGCGACTCGTCCAGGCCGGCCTCGGCGTACAGCTCGCGGAGTTCCTCGTCGGACCGGAAGGTGCCGTCCTCGTTGGCCGCCTTGGCCCACGGCACGTTCAGCGCGCTGGGCACGTGGCCCGGCCGCTGCGCGGACTCCTGCGGCAGGTGCGCGGGGGCCAGCAGCTTGCCGGTGAACTCGTCGGGTGACCTGACGTCGATCAGGTTCTTGGTGTCGATCGCGGCGACGACCTCGTCCCGGAAGGCCCGGATCGCGAGGTTGGGCTCCTTGGCCTGGTAGTTGGTGGCCTCGCGCTTCACGTCGTCGTTGGACAGCGGACGGCCGTCCAGTTCCCACTTCTTGCGGCCGCCGTCGAGCAGCGTCACGTTGTCGTGGCCGTACAGGCTGAAGTACCAGTAGGCGTACGCGGCGAACCAGTTGTTGTTGCCGCCGTACAGCACGACCTGGTCGGCGTTGCTGATTCCCTTCTCGGACAACAGTTTCTCGAAGCCGGCCCGGTCGACGAAGTCCCGCCGGACCGGGTCCTGGAGTTCGGTCTTCCAGTTGATCTTGACGGCGCCCGGGATATGGCCGCCGTCGTAGGCGCTGGTGTCCTCGTCCACCTCGACGAAGACCACCCCCGGCGATTCCAGGTTCTCCTGCGCCCATTGGGCGGACACCAGCACGTTGTCACGGCTCATCGAGTGGCTCCCACAATCGTTTTCGTACGGTTCAACAGCAGGTACATCTCGCAGCCGAGACAGAACCCGACCGCGGCGTTGAGCAGCGCCGCGACCAGCGCCAGCGCCGTGGCGACCAGTCCGAGCACCGTGACCCCGGACGCGTAGCCCAGGACGCCGACCGCCGCGAACACCAGCCCGACCCCCTGGGCGAACCGGGGCGGGGCGGCGTCCTCCCGTTCGGTGACCGGGCCGAGCCGAGGCGCGACAAGATGGCGAAACACCAGGCCGTACGGCGCGCGCGGCATGCCGGCGATCGCGCCGACGGCGAACACGACGGCCTGCGCGGCCAGCAGCGGCCACCAGCCGGTGACCAGGACGACGGCCAGCACGACCGTGGTGATCCACGCGCCGAACCGCGGGCCGCGGACGTCGATCTGAACAGTGGCGGGCACCGTAGCCTCCTGACCCCGACGGACGGTGTCGTCCGCAGCGGGCGTGCTCGGGTGGTGCGAGGGGAATCCGAGGGATCAACCGGCGACACGGCCGGGCAGGAACATCAGCACAGGACGAGTGCGGGACTACCCGAGGGCCTAGACACCCCTCCGACACAGGCTGCTCTCGACGCGGCGGTAGTCCACCGCACGCCGTCGGGTCAGCATCGTCTGCACGACCCCGACACTACCCCGTCCGCCCTGCTCCCGGGGGCGGCGTCCATCAGATGGAACAGCTCGCCTGCGCGGCCGATGGTCAGGGCAGATGCGGCCGCAGGGCGTCGATCAGGGTGTCCTTCTTGGGCACGCCGCCGACCCGGAGCAGTTCGGTGCCGTCGCTGGTGAACGCGACCGTGGTCGGCGTCCGCAACACACCCAGTGATGTGGCGATCTCCGGCGTGTCGGTGACGTCGAGTTCCACGTGCCGAAGCCCGTCGGTGGTGTCGGCCAGCCCAGCCAACACCGCGCGGGCGTGCCGGCAGGGCGCGCAGAACGTGGTGGACACCTGGACCAGCGTCACCGACGGCGCCGCGGCCAGCGCCGCGCGCACCTGCTCGGGCAGTCCGGTTGCGCTGGCGCCGCCCGGCTTCGCCTTGATCCGGCCTTCTCGCGCCTGCAGCCGCCAGGCCAGCGCGCTGGTGATCACCAGCGCGCCCAGCAGCACCCACAGGCCGGTCATGGGCTCTGGTTGCCTGCGGACAGCAGGATGTTGTCGGCCTTGCCCTGCACCACGATCGCGCCGCTCTCCACTTCGACGCCGGTCGCCTGCACGGCGAAGGGCAACGGCAGGGACTTCGAGTTCAGGCTGGTGGCGAAGAAGTGCGCGAACGTCTGCAACAGGCTGTCCGGCAGCGTGCCGCTGACCAGCCCGTTGGTCAGTTGCAGCTTCTTCGGCGTGATCGAGACCCCGCCGTTGTCCAGGGAGATGACGCCGTACGCGTTCACCGTGGTCTTCTCGCCCGCGATGAGAATCGATCCGGTGAGCAGGACGCCGGCCTCGCTGGTCAGCGGGTTGGCGACGCCCGGGTTCTGCAGCTTCTCCCGCTGGTCCAGCGCGTCCTGCGCGCCGACGCCCGCCACCACGTCCAGCGAGATCGGGTTGATGGTCAGGTCCGGGATGTTCAGCAGCCGGCCGATATCGCTCGCCTTGACCTTCACCTGACCGTCCACCTCGTCCACCCGCACCTGCGACACGTTCCCGGACAGCAGGTCGGACAGTCGCACCCGGACGTCGTGCAGGTCGGCGTCGACCTCGAGATCGCGCAGCGTGTTCTTGGCCGGCACGCCCGTCGCGTTGACCGTGATGTCGTGGTAGTCGCCGGCGATGGCCTGTGTGATGAAGGGGAAACCGTGGATGTCAACCGAAGGATCGTCGGCCAGATTCAGCTCCGACCGCATTTTCTTCGACACCTGGTACTCGGCCGCCGCAGCGAGTCCGTAGTCGGCACCGACCAGCAGCCCGACCAGCACGACAACGACGACAATGGTGATCTTCACGGGCTTCTTCACGTAACCAGTCCATCCAATGAACCAAATGTGTGACGCTGCTGTCACGACCTGGGCTAACGGGGGGCTCTGTAGGTATTGTCCCCGACATCTGCCGGCAACGGGGCCGCGCCGCCGACAAACCGCTGCGAATCGGCCTTACCAGCCGATCCACACCGAACAGGAAGGTGCGCCGTCATGGGTGTCGATCTGCTGCTGCTGACCAGCGACCCGGAGCCGACCGCCGTCCTGCCTGCCTTGGGACTGCTGTCGCACAAGGTACGCGCCCACGAACCGGACGTGGCATCGCTGTTGGAGGCGGCCCCGTACGACGCTGTCCTCGTGGACGCCCGCTTCGACCTCGCCGGGGCCCGCAGCCTGTGCCGTCTGCTGTCCAGCAGCGGCGTGGACGCGCCGGTTGTGGCGATCGTCACCGAAGGCGGCCTGGTCGCCGTGAACGCCGAATGGGGCGTCGACGAGATCCTGCTGCCCACGGCCGGCCCGGCCGAAGTGGATGCCCGGCTGCGGCTGGTGCGCTCGCGCGGTGCCGAGGCCGCCGGCGGCACCGACGGTTCGCTGCAGCTCGGCGAGCTGGTGATCGACGAGAGCACCTACACCGCCCGGTTGCGCGGCCGTCCGCTCGACCTGACCTACAAGGAGTTCGAACTGCTCAAGTACCTCGCGCAGCACGCCGGCCGGGTGTTCACCCGGGCGCAGTTGCTGCAGGAGGTCTGGGGCTACGACTTCTTCGGCGGCACGCGGACGGTGGACGTGCACGTCCGGCGGCTGCGCGCGAAGCTGGGCTCCGAGCACGAGCAGTTGATCGGCACGGTGCGCAACGTCGGCTACAAGTTCGTCCGGCCCGGCCGTCCCGCCACGGTGCCGGCCCAGGCCACCTCCGCCCGGCCGCTGCGGATGGACTCGCTGAACGTCCTGTCGTGACAGGCTAACGTCGGCAGGTGTGACCGACTACACCTGGCAGGACACGGTCGATCTCGTCGACCTGCGCGCGCTGTTGGCCGATGTGTCCGCGGTGGACGGGCGACCGTCCCTGCCGGACGGCCATGGCGTGCCTGGCGAGTACCGAGGCGGCACGTATCTGCTGGCCCGGCGCGACGGCATGCTCGTCGGTGGCGTGCACCTGAACTCCAGCGCGGTGGCCGAACTGGTGGTCCTGCCAGCCGCGCGCCACGCCGGCATCGGCACCGAGCTGGCCGGCCGGTTGCTGGCCAAGGCGGGTGTCGACAGCGTGCGGTTCTGGGCGCACGGCGACCAGCCGGCCGCGGCGGCCCTGGCGGCCCACTTCGGCTTCCGGCGGGTCAGGACCCTGTGCCGCCTGCGCCGCGATCTGACGGACGACCTGCCGGCCGCGCCCCTGCCGGCCGGCATCCGGGTGCGTCCGTTCGTGTCCGGTCGGGACGAGGACGCGGTGACCGAGGTCAACCGGCTGGCCTTCGCGTGGCATCCGGAACAGGGCGCGATGACCGCGGCCGACGTCCGGGCCGCCGAGGCGGAGTCCTGGTTCGACGCGGCCGGTTTCCTGTTGGCCGTCGATGGCGGCGATCGGATCGTCGGATTCCACTGGACCAAGGTGCACCCGGACGCCGGTGACGGCCGGCCGATCGGCGAGGTCCATGTGATCGGCATCCGGCCGGACGCCCAGGGCGGTGGCCTCGGCCGCGCGTTGACCATCGCGGGCCTGCGCCATCTGCGCGAGCGCTGCGGCATGGACCGGGTGATGCTGTGCGCCGAATCGGACAACGCGCCGGCACTGGCCGTGTACGAACGGCTCGGTTTCACACTGTGGGACGCGGATGTCCAATATGCACACTGAGCCGACGCGTACCGACTGTGTCACAGGCTGCGAACGGGCAGGTCACGGAGTGGGTCCTATATCACACGAATGGCTGGCTGCGTAGTCACCTGGCGTACCAAGTTCACCTCTCGTTCATCCAAATACGACCAGTCGTCCACCGTCGCTCCCTACCGTCCGTGTCACACGACTGGCCGAAGCGAAGCTCGGTTCTGTCGTGCCCCTGAGAAGGCTTCTGGTTGGAGGATCTGAAGGTGAAGATCAAACGGCACGGCGCTGTCGTGCTCGGCCTCGCCGCAGCCGGCACCCTGCTGCTGGCGGCCTGTGGCTCCGACAACAACGCGACGCCCCCGGCCGTCGGTAGTGGCAGCAGCGCCGCAGCCGCGCCGACCATCAAGTGCCCGTCCGGTTCGGTGAACCTCACCCTGGCCGGTTCCACCGCGCAGGCCAACGCGATCAGCCAGTGGGTCAAGACCTACTCGGGTGCCTGTGCCGGCGTCAACATCAACAACGGCCTCGGCGGTTCCGGCGCCGGTGTCACCCAGTTCGAGTCCGGCACCATCGACTGGGCCGGTTCGGACTTCCCGCTGTCGGCCACCGACCAGCCCAAGGCGGACGCGCGCTGCAAGAGCGGCCCGGCGATCGACCTGCCGATGGCGCCCGGTCCGATCGCGGTCGGCTACAACCTGCCGGGCGTGTCCAACCTGAACCTGTCGTCGAGCACACTGGCCAAGATCTTCTCCGGCAAGATCACCAACTGGAACGACCCGGCCATCGCCAAGGACAACCCCGGTGTCACACTGCCCAGCCAGGGCATCCAGACGTTCCACCGGTCGGACAGCTCCGGCACCAGCTTCAACTTCACCAACTACCTGGCCAACGAGGCCAAGGCGGACTGGACCTACGGCGCGAACAAGCAGTGGCCGGGACCGGGCGGCCAGGGTGACAAGGGCAGCGCGCTGGTCTCCCAGGACGTCAAGAAGACCGCCGGCGGCATCGGTTACTTCGAGCTGTCCTTCGCCACCCAGCAGTCCATTCCGTACGCCGCGGTCAGCAACGCGGCCGGCAAGTTCGTCAAGCTGACCCCGCAGAACGCGACGAACTTCATCGGCAAGGCGCAGATCGCCGGCACCGGCAAGGACCTGGCGCTGAAGTTCGACTACACCAACGCCGACTCGGACGCGTACCCGAATGTCCTGGTGACCTACGAGATCGTGTGCACGGCCGGCAATGACGCGGCCAAGCTGCCGGCGCTGAAGGGCTTCCTCGGCTACGCCGCCAGCACCGCCGGCCAGGACGCGATCTCCAGCCAGGGCTACGTTCCGCTGCCGGAGAACATCCGCACCAAGGTCGCCGACGCGATCAACTCCCTGAGCTGACCGCGCCGCCGGTTCGTGGCCCGTCCGACGGTCGTGTCGACCGTCGGACGGGCGCATGAGTGGAGTGAAGGAGCCCGACATCACCACCACAGGACTGCCGGACGCACCCAGCGACGCACCGCCACCATCGCAGACGTCCCTCCACAACGCCCGACACCGCACGGGAGGTGACACGGCGTTCCGCTGGAGCGCGAAGACGGCGGGCATTCTCGTCCTGCTGCTGATGGCGGCGGTCGCCGCGTTCCTGATCCTGAAGGCGATTCCGGCGGTCTCCCAGGACAAGGGCAACTTCTTCACGTCGTTCGAGTGGGACCCGCAGGGCTCGGCGGTGTTCGGCATCGCGGCCCTCGCCTTCGGCACCCTGCTGGCGTCCGCGGTCGCGCTGATCATCGGCGTGCCGGTCGCGGTCGGCGTGGCGCTGTTCATCAGCCAGTACGCGCCCAGGGCGCTGGCCCGGCCGCTGGCGTACGTGGTCGACCTGTTGGCCGCCGTGCCAAGCGTGGTGTTCGGCCTGTGGGGCGCCATCTACCTGTCGCCGAACCTGATCCCGCTGTCCAAGTTCCTCAACAAGTACTTCGGCTGGATCCCGTTGTTCTCGTCGTCCAACCAGACGTACGGCAAGTCGATGCTGGTGGCCGCCGTGGTGCTCGCGGTGATGCTGTTGCCGATCGTGGCCGCGATCTCCCGCGAGGTCTTCGTGCAGACCCCGAAGGACCACATGGAGGGCGCGCTCGCGTTGGGCGCCACCAAGTGGGAGATGATCCGGATTGCGGTGCTGCCGTACGGGAAGTCCGGTGTGATCAGCGCCGTGGTGCTGGGCTTCGGCCGCGCGGTCGGCGAGACCATCGCGGTGGCCATGGTGTTGTCCAGCACCTACTCGATCAGCCCGAGCCTGCTCAAGCCGGGCGGCAACACCATCGCGGCCAACATCGCGAACCGCTGGGGTGACGCCAACGACGCGATCAGCCAGGGCGCGTTGATCGCCTCCGGCCTGGTGCTGTTCGCGATCACCCTGGTGGTCAACTTCGGGGCACGGGCGATCATCCGGCGCGGGAAGGCCAAAGCATGACGACGGTGGAGGACCTCAGTCTGGCGCGTCCCAGCCTGGCCCGCGCCAAGCTGCCATGGTGGGCGCTGGTGGCCGTCGGCGTGGGCGCGGTGCTGGTCACCGCGCTGCTGTTCCTGCTCACGTCCCTGTCCGGCTACGTGTCGTTCGTCATCATCGCCGTCGTCCTTCATGTACTGGCGCAGACGTTCGTCTCGCTGTCGGTGGAAGGCTGGCGGCACGCCAAGAACCGGCTGATGACGAGCCTGATGGTGGCCGCGATGGTGCTGGCCGTACTGCCGTTGGTCGGCGTGCTCGGCTATACCATTGCCCAGGGCCTCAAGCGGTTCGACGCCGTGTTCTTCACGCACTCGATGCGCGCCGTCGCCGAGTCCGATCCCAACGGCGGCGCCTACCACGCCATCATCGGCACGCTGGAGCAGGTCGGCATCGCGACGCTGATCTCGGTGCCGTTCGGCGTCATGGTCGCGGTGTACCTGGTGGAGTACAGCAGCGGCCGGTTCGGCCGGGTGGTCAGCTTCTTCGTCGACGTGATGACCGGCCTACCGTCCATTGTGGCCGGTCTGTTCATTCTCGCGCTGTGGGTTCTCGCGCTGCACCAAGGCTATTCGGGTTTCGCCGGCTCGCTCGCCCTGACGATCCTGATGCTGCCGACGGTGGTGCGGTCGTGCGAGGAGATGCTCAAGCTCGTGCCGGTCAGCCTGCGCGAGGCGTCCTACGCACTCGGCGTCGCCAAGTGGCTGACGGTGGTGCGGATCGTGCTGCCCACGGCGTTGCCCGGCATTATCACCGGCGTGATGCTCGCCGTGGCCAGGGTGATGGGCGAGACCGCGCCGGTGCTGCTGACCGTGTTCGGCAACTCGTTCATCAACACCAACCCGTTCAAGGGTCCGCAGGCGTCGCTGCCGCTGTTCGTGTTCAACGAGGTCGGCCAGTCGGTGGACAACGCCATCAATCGGGCGTGGTCCGGTGCGCTCGCGCTGATCCTCATTGTGCTGCTGCTGAATCTGATCGCCCGTACGGTCGCGCGCTTCGCGCGGGTGCGTGGTTAGACCCGTACGATTTGATCTTGGCTGCCAGGAAGGTGTGCCCCATGGCCAAGCGGATGGACGTCAAGGACCTGAACCTGTTCTACGGCAAGTTCCACGCCGTCGCGGACGTGCACCTGTCCGTGCCGCCGCGGGGTGTCACGGCGTTCATCGGCCCGTCGGGTTGCGGCAAGTCCACGGTGCTGCGTTCGCTGAACCGGATGCACGAGGTGACACCCGGCGCGCGGGTGGTCGGCAAGGTCACCCTGGACGGCGAGGACATCTACGCGTCGGCCGTCGACCCGGTCGTGGTGCGACGGACCATCGGCATGGTCTTCCAGCGGCCGAATCCGTTCCCCACCATGTCGATCCGGGACAACGTGGTGGCCGGTCTGCGGTTGTCCGGCGTCCGCGACCGCAAGCGCCTGGACGAGGTGGCCGAGCGGGCGTTGCGGTCGGCGAACCTGTGGGAGGAGGTACGTGATCGTCTCGGCAAGCCGGGCGGCGGGTTGTCGGGTGGGCAGCAGCAGCGGCTGTGCATCGCGCGGGCGATCGCGGTGCGGCCGGACGTGTTGTTGATGGACGAGCCTTGTTCGGCGTTGGATCCGATTTCCACACTGGCGATCGAGGATCTGATCGGGGAACTGAAGAAGGACTACACGATCGTCATCGTGACGCACAACATGCAGCAGGCCGCCCGGGTCAGTGACCAGACCGCGTTCTTCAACCTGCGGGGGGCCGGGCAGCCGGGGCACCTGATCGAGATCGACGACACGGAGAAGATCTTCTCGAATCCGGGTGAGAAGGCGACGGAGGACTACATCTCCGGCCGCTTCGGCTGATCAGGTTTTTGTACTTGAGTTGTCCACAGCCGGGTTCTTTATTCGGTCGTGGGTTTCTTCAAGATCCAATAGGCTGGATGTCGGGGGGCCGTGGCCCGCGCCTGTCTGTTTTGTCGGTGTTTCGCATCGCGTGTGTTGGCTATGCCGCTCTGCACTGCCCGGATCCCTTGATTGTCGCGACGGTCGGTGGTGCCGCGTCAAGGGCGCTGCGCGTCGCTCCTTCGTCGCGATTTCACCCTTGACACGGCACCACCGACCGCACGAGATGGCCAGGATCAAGGCAGAGCAGGAAAGACTGGACAGGGCCGTGGGTCGGGGTAACCGGTTTGCTTCAGCTTCCGGTCTGTTATTTGGGTGGTCCTGTTGGGCTGGCCCTGTCGCGTTGCGGCCGTTGGGGATCGGTCTGCTCGGCTCTCGCGCCCTGTGTTGGTGGGCTTGGTACGTCAGATGTCGAACTGGTCCGAGCCGGGCATTCTCCCGGTCACCACGAACACCGTGCGCTTCGCGACCGAGACGGCGTGGTCGGCGAATCGTTCGTAGAACCGGCCCAGCAGGGTCACGTCCACCGCTGTTGGCACGCTGTGCGGCCAGTTCTTGTCCATCAGCACCGCGAACAGGTCGCGGTGCAGGCCGTCCATCTCGTCGTCGTCGTCTTCGACCGACTTGGCCATTTCCACGTCCTGGCTGCGGATCACCTGCTCGGTCTTGCGTGCCAGCGCGACCGCCACCTGCCCCATCTGCTCGAAGTACGGGCGCACCTCCTCCGGCAGCACCGGGTTCGGGTGCCGGCGGCGGGCGGCCTTCGCCACGTGCAGGGCCAGATCACCCATGCGCTCCAGGCTTTCCGCCGCGTGGATGACCGCCAGCACGGTCCGCAGGTCGGTGGCGACCGGCGCCTGTAGCGCCAGCAGCGCGTACGCCTCCTCCTCGTACGACGTGCGGGCTGTGTCGACCTTGACGTCGTCGCTGATCACCTGCTCGGCAAGGGCGAGGTCCGCTTTGAGCAGCGCCGTCGTCGCCCGTTCCATGGCGTCGCCGACCATCGCGCACATGTCGGCTAGGTGTTCGGCGAGTTCGCCGAGTCGGTCGTGGTAGGCCTCACGCATGCCACAACACTAGTTCCCTTGCGTCTCCAACGCGGCATATGTTGGTTAACCAGACATGAATCCAGGGTGACCAGAGCATCGCCCGGCCGGCATTTCGGCCGGTCATCAGGCGCAGGCGGTGTTCGCAGCGTTCACATAGGACAGTTGGGCTGGCGCCTCGGATCCTGCGTTGCCGCCGTTCGTCGTGCCGCCGTCGTGCGGGGCCTGCACCTTGTGGTCGAAGCCGGGGCCGATGATCAACTGGATCGCGCCGTCCATGGTCGGGTCGGCCTGGAGGGTCGCGGACGGTACGGCCGAACCGAGCAACTGCGCCTGCGCCAGTTCCGGTGCCGAGTACTTGATCACCGTCGTCGACACGGTCGTCGTGGCCGGGCCGATACTGCTGATCACGAAACCCTGTTGGCCCAAGGAGTTCGCGGTCTGGTTGGCGGCGTTCGACTGGTTGGTGCCGTTGAGAACCTGGATCTTCGTCTGCTGCGGCGTCACAGCGTGGGCGTTCTGGCCGGCGCTCGCGGTACCGGCGGCCTCACCGGGCAGCGGTGCGTTGTCGATGATCGCGCCGAACAACTGCTTGCCGCTGTCCGCGTTCACGGTTTCGTCGCCGGCCTGGTTCAGCGTGCCGGTGGTGGGCAGCGTGACGAACGTGATCCGCCCGAGTGCCAGGCCCTGCAACGACGTGG
>WNGL01005311.1_pt1 | contig 15304 bp, 15 predicted proteins | sample 5400591 | NCBI WGS metagenome assembly WNGL01 (sample SAMN13153377, study PRJNA577476) | soil metagenome | isolation source: 80 cm soil or saprolite under Garry oak tree replicate 1 | place: USA:California | collected 2016-06-15
AGCCTTTGAGGGAATCGTGTTGAGGACTTTGACCACGGGCCGCCCAATCTGCCTCTCAACCCACACACTTTCCGTGAGGCCATTTTCTATTTCATCGATACGGCCGTCGCGAAAGGGATAATAATTGCCAACATCAATAACAATGATTCCCTTTTTCGCTTTATTTAGAAGTCCTTTAGGCAGCTCTGGAATCGCTTTTTGAGGGAGGACAATGAAAAGAATATCGACATCTTGAACGACCTGCTCGATCGAAACAGGTATTGCTCCCGTTTTCGCCGCGAGATCTTTTAATGACTCTGGGCCCCTTTCATTTGCCATTTTCACCGAATAACCTGCATCTCTTAATTTTCCCACAATTACTGAACCAATGTCTCCAGGTCCAATCAAGCCAATGTTCATAGATTCTCCCTTTCCCTTTTTAGCTTCCCGCTTCTCTCAGAATCTCGAATCAGGGCTGTCCGCTCAAGAGAACGGAGCCGCGCCGCGTGGTCGAAAATCGGGTTACTCACGATGAGTTCGTCCGCTCGGGTAATTTTGAGGAACCCCTGGAGTTCACTCGTTACCGTCTCCGTCGTGCCTACGAACGAGTACGTGAACATATGATTTATGGCTTCGATCTCCGCTGCGCTCGCCACGCGTTTGAGATCGTCCACGGGTTGCGGTAATGCAACCGGACTGCCGCGAAGAGTGTACAAGGACATCTGTTGGAGAGAGGTGAACAGACGCCGTGCTTCGGCCTCCCGCTCGGCGACGACGACATTGGCTGCGACCATCACGTACGGCCGTTCCAATTGGCGGGAAGGCTTGAACCGAGCGCGGTAAAGATCGAGCGCGGCCTTCAGAGCATCGGGTGCGAAATGCGATGCGAACGCAAAGGGCAAGCCGAGCGTTGCTGCCACCGATGCCCCGAACACGCTCGATCCCAGGATAAAGAGTGGGACGTTCAGGCCCACTCCTGGAATCGCCCGGACCGCCTGCCCCGGATCCGCAGTTTCGAAGAAATGTCGCAATTCGTGCACATCCTCCGCAAATGCTTCGGCGTTGGTTTCCAGATCCCGTCGCAACGCACGGGAGGTGAGCCTGTCGGTTCCCGGAGCGCGCCCCAGTCCGAGGTCGATGCGCCCCGGATAGAGTGTCTCTAGCGTTCCAAACTGCTCAGCCACGATGAGCGGCGCATGGTTCGGCAGCATGACACCACCCGAGCCCACACGGATCGAGCGCGTGCCGCCGGCGACATGCGCGATCAGTACAGCGGTCGCGGCACTCGCAACACCGGGTATGTTGTGATGCTCCGCCAGCCAGTATCGATGGTAACCGTAGCGTTCAGCATGACGGGCAAAATCGAGCGTGTTCTGTAGCGCGTCAGCTGCGGTTCCTCCTTCAACGATCGGGGCTAAATCGAGGATGGAAAACGGTATCGCCATGGAAAGTACTTCTCTTCGTTCCTTACTCTTTCATTTTTTTATGGTTTTAGCTAACCCGCAGCCTCCAACAACTCATGGGCGTGTAATTTTGCCCAATCCCTTAGCGACAATGGCTCGCGACCTAGAAGTTTCTTTGTATCGTCTATAACACTTCCAACGTAGGCCATTCTTCCGTCGTCGACTTGGCGGAACAATTCGAACCCTCCCTTTGCATACGCTGGTTCGAATGCTGAACCAGGCTGTGCGGCATCGTTTTGGAAACCTTCGGCTTTCCGAACTGCTGCTGTGAACTTACGGCCGGTTGCCGCAGTTAGAGTTTCAGCCACCTGATGTGGAGTGAGCACGTCCGCTGAAAACCAATAGTCCTTTTCATTGTGTTTTTCCCGCCCTTCCATGAGAATTACGGCTGCAGCTACTGCTACGTCTTCCAAAGCAGTAAACCCAATGGCTTTCGAAGTGTATGCACTGTATACACCACCCTTGAGCGACCATACTGATAGAAAACTCTGCATAAACATGTTAGGGTGTAAATTCGTCCATGCAATGCCGCTGTCGCGAAGATATGTTTCAATCATCTGATGCCAGGCGAAGACCGTAGCGTAGGCATCATGATCTCGCGCAAATGCGCCCAGATGCACAATATGATTTACACCGCTACGTTTTGCGGCATCGATAAGTGACTTGCTTTGCACAAGCATATCAACTGTATAGCCGGTTATTAGAAAAACGCCGGTGATGCCTTTCAATGCCTGAGCGAAAGTTCGAGGATCATCGAGATCGATAAACCGCGATGCTCCAAATTGATCTGCGAGCTCTTCCAGGTTCGCTTTCCTACGCGTCCCTACCGAAAAGTGTGCTTCACTCCTTCTTAAATGTTTTGCGACAAGTTTTCCAACTTGTCCTGTTGCGCCCAACACGAGCAGGTTACTCGAACTGTTGGTTTGAATCTCTTTTGTTTTGCTTGTACTTTTCATTTGAATCTCCTTTGTATTGGAATATCGACTTAGCCTGGTAATTAAGGTGTCAGTCATGTCGTGGTTCTTAAATCAGAGGTGTCAGCTTCCCGCGTTCGCGACAAAAGAACGTCGCTGAACTGAATCAACGGTTGGATGTCCGTGTAATTGGGAAGGTCCCCCTGGAGGGTTGTGGCGTGGGGCAAAAACGCCGCGAGGAAGTCCTCCGGCGAATCGAACAGAAAATGGCACATTATGATGTATGGGGCATCGGTTCCAGGTTCAGCCCCACTGGCTCCACGGTCGACGGCAACTCCCTTGAACCCGGGATGGCGGCTTAGCAGTTTGATCGATCGCGGCATGTGCGTGTCCAAATAGTAACGGACATCGAAGCGAGCCCCCTTGCGGTTCGGATAAAGAATGCTGATTTTTGTCATATTTTTCCTTTATTCAGTACTTGATCTAATTTGTTCAACTGAGAATCCTGCGCCCCTCGTCCAGGAAAATTCCCTTAAAGTTCATCTCAAGGGCTTGTGGATTGGTGGCCTTACTCAAGGCTTCGTTTTCGCGCACCGTTCCTTGTTTCACCAAATTGTAGAGCGCCTGGTTGAAATTAATCATGCCGTCCTCAGTGCCGGTCTCAATCGCGGCCGCAAGCTTGTCCAGTCGGTTCTCTTCGATGAGCTTCTTGACCGTGGCGGTGTTCATCAGAATTTCGAGCGCCGGGGTCATGCTGCCGGCGAGGGTCGTGACCATGCGCTGACAAATGACGGCGTGTAAGGTATTGGCAAGCTGGCGCCGAATCTGTTCTCGCTCTTCCGCTTTGAAGAAATCGAGAATACGACCCACGGATTGGGAGGCGTTGGTGGTGTGCACCGTCGAGAGCACTAGGTGGCCCGTATCAGCCGCGCTCATGGCAGCCGTGAAGCTGGCCGAGTCGCGCATTTCCCCGATCATGATGACATCGGGGTCCTGCCGCAGCACGTGCTTGAGCGCGTGTTCGAACGAGAGCGTATCCAAGCCCACTTCGCGCTGCTCGATCACGCATTGATTGTCCTCGAAGACGTATTCGATTGGGTCTTCGAGCGTGATAATATGCCTTTTGAAGTTGGCGTTGATGTGTTCTATCATTGCGGCGAGCGTGGTGGATTTGCCGGAGCCGGTAGTGCCCGCCACCAGGACAATACCTCGCGGCGACTCGGCAATGTGGCGAATCTGTTCCAACAACCCCAGCTCTTCGAATTTGGGCACGACGGTTTTGACGTGGCGCATGGCCAGGCACCAGTGGCCCCGCTGCTGAAAGAGGTTGGTGCGAAAACGTCCGATGTCCGGGACAAAGTAGGAGAAATCAATCTCGCGTTCGCGTTCCAGCCGATTTTTCAAGTGCGCGGGGGAAACGTTCTCCACAACGTTGTTCATCCACTCATCCGTCGGCGAAGGACACTCGATGGCAAGGAGCTCGCGATTAATGCGAAAGACCACCGGTGTACCGATTTTCAAGTGCACGTCCGAGGCCCCGCCCGCCACCGCAGTTTTCAGGATTTTATAAAACAGTTTCATATCCGGACTGACTTTTCCCAGCATGGCTGTCAGTCCAATTTTGGGGAAGAACTCCGCCAGGCTTTCGCCGACTTGCGCGTTCGCCGAGCGCAAGACCTGCAGCTGGGCCTCATTTTTTAAGGTTGGTGTCATTGGGAATTGTCGTAGAACGTTGTTTTGCTGCTTGTCTCTGTATTTGGCGCTTCCTGTTTCAGCTCGTGCTCTACTCGAAGGGCTTCGCAACGCAGGGTGATCCAGGACGCAGCAGCCGCAAGACGATGCGGCGCCACGCGACGCTTCGTTAGCGTTGTGTCTGCAAAACGTAGAACTGACGTGGATTGCCCGGATCCACAACATTTGTGGAGAGGCTCATCGCTCCAGTCGCACCAAAAGAGTTTGTCAAGATTGGCGTCCATTGAGCCAAAGGCAGCGTGAGGTCAGCGCTTGCGAGCAATGTAAATCCGCCGTTGGGCGGCCCGTTCTTAGCCGCAATTGTCAAGGTTCGGCCCGTGACCGCGATACTGGTAATCGTAGGTTGCGGGATAATGGTCGAGGTAATGTCGCGAACCTGAAAGAGATTAATTTGAGGATCCGGGTTTGGCCCGGATGAATACGGTGTCAGGATGAGAGTTTGCGAGCCCAAGCTGTCGGCGACAAAGGTCCCGATGATGTATTGGCCCGGTCCGCTTCCGTCCGAACCGAAACTTACAGGCGCTGAGGTGTTGGTTCCACCAGTAATTGTTTCAGAGCGGCTTTCGCCGATGTTACGCCCATCGTTCCCCCAACCCTGGACCAGGTAAGTGTTTCCCGGAACCATTCCGGACCAGCTAAAGGATGCTGGACTGAAGGGTTCGTTGGAAAAGCGGCCATACTGGAGAAGCGTATTATAATCGCTATCGGAGGTGTTGGGCGAGCCGAAACCATTGTAGCCGTTATCGAACGTTGGGCCGGCCACAAAGCCTGGCAAGTCAGAAGAACCCTGGAACGTTACACCGTTGACAGGGAAATTGTTCGCGCCACCATCTTGCGGCGCCCAGGAACCGAAATAGTCCCCGAGAGTGCTCACGTCAGAGGCATCTGAAATTCTAACCGGACTTTGCCACGTCACATTCGGCTTCGGCGTAATGTCGCGAACCTGAAAGAGATTAATTAGAGGCTCCGGGTTTGGCCCGGACGAAGAAGCGGTCATGGTCAGCGTTTGCGCTCCGGAACTGTCTGCTACAAATGTCCCGATGACATATTGCCCGGGTCCTGTTCCGTCCGATCCAAAACTCAATGGAGCGGAAGTACTGTCTCCTCCGGTTACGGTTTCTGACCGGCTTTGGCCAATATTCCGTCCGTCGTTTACCCAAACCTGAATCAAATACGTATTGCCGGGCGTCATGCCAGACCAGCTAAACGTGGCCGGGCTCGATCCTTCATTCGAGAAACGCCCATATTGCAAAAGCGTATTGTAGTTGGTGTCGAGAGTATTGGGGGAACCGAACCCGTCATAGCCGTTGTCAAGGGTCGGGCCGGGATTGAAACCCGGCAGATCCGAAAAGCCCTGAAAGGTCACACCGTTGACAGGATGACTGTTTGCGCTCCCGTCCTGAGGTGCCCAGGAACCGAAGTAAACCCCCGAGGTATTTACATCTGATGTGCCGGAAATAGTGACTGGAGTTTGCCATGTAATACTGGGTTGAGCATTCGCTACGATTGCGAGGCAGCCGACAGCAACTGCACAGAACATCTGGGCTTTGACTGTCTTGGGTTGCACGAATAGGTGGTGCACTGGAGCATGGCAGCGCATAAAATCTAAGCTAAAGGGCGAGGATGTTTTCTTCATATGCCTATTGGTTTTTTGAATTAGAAGAAGAAGCTCCATCCGATTAGTCCCGTCACACCGTTCAGGCCGCGATTGGGGTCGTTGATGCCCGCGCAGGAGAAATGGATGTAACGCGCTTCCAGCGTGAGGGCGACGTTGTCTTTGAAGAACCATTGGATGCCGGTCCCGGCTTGCAGGTTGAATTCGAATGTGCCGCTCAAATCTTGAGGGCCGATGCTTGTGGCCGTGACCCCTGCTCCGGCATCAACAAACGGAATCAAGCGGGTGCCCGTGGCAAAGTTGTAGCGCAGATGTGGAGTCAGGCCTACGAGCCATTCGGTCGAGGGCGAGAACTGCGCCCCAGTAAACAATTCCAACCGCCCCTCGAAATTGCCTCGATACCAATGATCTTGGCCCACAGTGTGGCCAAGCATGTGACCGTAGGTGAGGCTGACCAAAGCTAAATCGTGACTCTCGCGTCCGCCGAAAGCTGCAAAGCCGTAAGTAGCGCCCGCACTTAGGGTAATTGACTGAGCGCTGGAGCGGAACCCTTCTCCCACGCTACTTTCCCAAATACTTTCAGGGCCGGATTCGAGAGCCGGCTCAGGCTGCGCCACCAAGACCTCATTGGTGAAGAGGGGCCCCTCTTGAGCGTGCGCTCTCAATGCAAGTCCAATGCACAGCAAGCCGAGCCAAAGTCGCCGCACCGCGCGCTTGCGCCGCACTTTTACTGGAAACTCAATAGCCTTAAAAACATTGATAGGCACAAAGAAGCGCGTTTCATCGCACCTGCCCGGCAGGATGAAGTCATTGCCACCGAACTTTTCGATAGCGTCCACAATTGCGTGCCGTTCCTTTTCATGCCGACCGGCAACCACAACCTTGGCTCCCACTTCGGTCAATGCCAAAGCAGCGGCTTCGCCAATTTCTGAAGTTCCGCCAGTAACGACTGCGACTTTGTTTTTGAGCGAGTTGCTCATACTCATTCCTTTCATCTTAGGTTTCATTGTTTCTGTTCTGTTCTTGGGTTCACCTCATCACGCCAAGCAAGCGAGACGGAACCACGGCCGCTGTAGTCGTTATGAGCGAAGTGATCTGATAAACCGTAGCTGCTGATTCACAGGAGCAGCTATTTCGCGTTACTTGCTCACAACGTCTTCAGATGCTCACCCTTTAATCACGTCTCGTGCCATCGGCGGATTTCATACACAATCGACAGAAAATCAGATGCTTATGAATGTTGGCGGACTTGCCTGCCTTGGGGCGGAATTTTGAACGTTCGAATATCCGTCCTGAACCGAATGAAAATCGGCTTGCCTGGTATTTATGTCATTGTGAAGAACCAACAGTGACAACCGATCTCACTTACGCTTCGGTCGCAAAACTCCAGAGTTAGGACTGGTCTGCCAACGTTCCCGGGACTGCGCAAGATGATCGACCTGGCCTGCTGAGGGGTCTGGAATTCGACCTCCGTACAAGATTTGAAACCATCCGCTGGCAGATCACAGGTGTAACGTTTCCGCCAACTATCACCTCGCCTGTTCACATTCTTCAGCTTTGAAAAATAGGAATGCGCTGATGAATTGGACGCATTCAGCGTTCGATTTTTCGCAAGTTCGATTTTACGGACCTGCCCGCTTCGGCTCAATAACACACCTAAGCTGCGCTCGCTCTGGTGGTTAGACACATCTGCATCTCTTGGCACGCTCTGTGCCTAAAGTTCAGGCGCTATCGGAAACCCGATCGAAAACGTGAACAACAAAACGAAAGAAAAGATTATGTTCAATGACTCGAATCTCGCCGGCGCATTGCCGCGCCACCTCGCAAAACAGAACCTTCATCGCGCCCATTTCTTCTGCGACGCCCCGCAAGCAGAGAAAGTTTTATTGGTCGGCGATTTTAACGACTGGAATCCGAGGGCTACTCCAATGGCCCGACAACCTGACGGTCGATGGATGGTCAGTCTTGAACTTACCCACGGATACCATGAATACCTCTTCCTGGTGGATGGCAAGCCGGTGCTCGACCCGAATGCCACGGGTAAGACAGTCAACTTCCGCAACGAGCTGGTATCACTCGTGGCCGTCAGTTAACCAAGAGCGCCTTAAACCTCATGTCCACGCGCCTCATGCTCTGGCGAAACATCGCGCGCGACCAACGAAGCACCGAGGTGCGTGCCGCGAAACAAAAACAATTTAAGTGGAACGACGCACTGCGCACCCCTACTCCGGTTTCGCCGCGCGATCGCGCCGATGTTCTCATGTTGGTGAAGGCCACCTGCGCCGCATTCGGCGGCGCAGGCCGGATGACGCTCGCCGAGTGGCGTGATGCCGAGGAACAACTCCAAGAAAAGATTGCTTATGAAAACCGCAAAACTCGCCAATGACAGAAATCCTGCACCGGCGAGCGCAGTTGTACCGGCCTCGCAGCATCCGGTTGGATTCACGCTCATCGAACTTCTGGTGGTGATCGCCATCATCGCCATTTTGGCTGCCCTACTGCTGCCCGCACTGAGCCGGGCCAAGCTCAAGGCGACGATGTCCATCTGTCTCAACAATCACAAACAGTTGGCTCTGTCCTGGACGATGTACGCAGACGATAATCAGGACGAGATAGTTAATTTTAACAAAGCCGATACCGCCAATAACCAGGGGCACACACAGCGCCCCTGGCGGTATCAACCGCCTTACTCGCGGGCTCCCAGCCTGCCGGTCATCCCGCCCGAGGCCAACAATATGGCGCCGCAACAGAAGGAGATTTTCCTCATGCACGAATGCGTGCGGCAGGGCGCCCTCTCGCAATACCTCAAGACCGCCGACGTCATCCATTGTCCGTCGGACTCACGCTCTCGCCGTCCGGTCGGCCAGGGATTCTCTTATGGCAGTTACGCCGGCACGACCGGTTTTGACGGCCAGGCGTGGCAGGGCGTCCCCTTCGACCGCATCATTACCCGCCGGGTCCACGTCCTGCACCCGAGCGAAAAGATTTTGTGGATGGAAGAAAACGACCCGCGCGGGGAAAATTCGGGCACCTGGGTGATCAATTTGAACGGCACGCCAGCCAATGATTTTGCCGGCACCACCTTTATGGATTCGCCGGCGGTCTTTCATGGCCAAAGCTGCACCTTTAGTTGGGCAGATGGGCACTCCTCCAGCCGGAAGTGGATAGACACTGCAACGGTCAACTATGCCAAAGACAGCGATCCTTCCGGAAGCAAGTACGGAAACCCGCCTTCGGAGGCCTCAACTATTCATGACATCACCTTCGTCAAGCATGCCTACGTATCCAAAGATAATCCCTGAGGATGTGGGGTTGGATACTAAGTTCGCGCAATGACAATGAAACTATGATTAGTGTATACCTTGTCGCTTCATTGGTGTTTGGAATTGTCCTGTGTTACCTCTGGCTTATTCACCATTTCTGGCTGCGCCATGTTTTTAAGGAAGACCATCAGCCCTCGGTCCACACCAGGAAGTGGCAAGCCACATCCGCAGTTTGATAACGCGCACTAACTCACACAGCAAGACCATCAAAATGAAAACCAGAATTGTCATAGCCGGCGGCGGCTTCGCTGGGCTCAGCGCAGCAATGTATTTCGACAAAAAATTCGCTCGCCGCGATGACATCGAGGTTACGTTAATCAGCCGCGAAAATTTCATCCTGTTCACTCCCATGCTGCATGAGGTCGCGGCTGGCGACCTTTATCCAGGTGATATCGTGAACCCGCTCCGCCGCATTCTTCGCCACGTCAGGTTTGTCGAAGCCGAAGTGCAAAGCATTGACTTGAGCGCCCGCCAGGTCCGCTGCACTGGCGGAGTGGCCAGGTTCGATCTCACGTTCGAATTCGATCATCTGCTGCTCGCGGTGGGATCAGAGACAAACTTCTTTGGCCTACCCGGTGTCGGCGACTGGGCGGTAACCATGAAGAGCTTGATCGAGGCCGCGATGCTGCGCGATCGCGTCATCGCCTCTTTGGAGCAGGCGACGCTCCAGAAGGAAGACTCCGACCGCCGGCGCTTGCTCACTTTCGTGACCGCGGGTGGCGGTTTTTCTGGTGTGGAAACAACCGGTGCGCTGAACGACCTTGTTCGCGATGCGGTGCGATTTTATCCGTCATTAAGTGCGGAACTGATTCGAGTTGTAATCGTTCACCCTGGCACTTTCCTCTTGCCCGAATTGGGTGAGAAACTTGGGCGTTACGCCGAACTCAAGCTGCGGGAACGCAAGGTGGAAGTGATCAAGGGCGCGCGCGTCGCGAGCTACGATGGCTCGCTGATTACTCTTAGCGACGGCAACTCAATAGCTGCCGAGACCCTTCTCTGGACCGCGGGTGTAAAACCAAGCCCTGTGATTGATCAATTGCCGGTCCAAAGGGAGAAAGGCCGGATCCTAGTCAACGATGTCCTCGCGATTCCCGGATTCGCAGGACTTTGGGCCGCGGGCGATACCGCCGCGGTGCCCGATACTAAGACGGGGAACTTTCATCCGCCGACAGCCCAGCATGGACTGCGTGAAGGCCGCCTCGCCGCGAGAAATATCGAAGCCACTATTCTTGGTCGGCCGCTCAAGCCGTTCATTTATAAAAGCCAGGGACAGCTCGCGACGATCGGCCGTCGGACCGGTGTGGCCAGAATATTTGGAATCAACTTTTCCGGTTTCGTCGTCTGGTGGCTTTGGCGAACCATCTATCTCGCGAAGCTTCCGCGCTTTGCTGCCAAGCTGCGGGTGATGTTTAGTTGGACACTCGATCTTTTCTTCGGCAGAGAAATCGAACAAATGCTCACTATGCGCGACGCGGAAGAGATAACTCATCGGCTCGCCCGAATTCGGGCGCGCACAAAGACATAAGTGCTGTCGAATTTGTCAAGCGCCCGCCGTATCATAGCTCGTCTGGCCGCCAGCGAGGTGCACGAGGAAGAGAATGGGGGTTCATGGAACACAACGCTGCCTGGTGTCGCAGTTCGCTCAGGAAACAGGAGCCGCCTCTTTGTCTGCGGAGAGAACCATTGCTTTTCGTCGAGGCTTCGGCCGCAAGAGGTTCATTGACAATGCCGTTAAGGCGCGGAGTTCATCCGGATCGTTCAATATGCGAGCCCGTGCCAAAATGCCCTCTACGGCCGCTCGCAACGAGAGCGCCTCCGCTCGTGGATCAGGCGGTTCGATAATATCCTGGTCGAGAGCATCACGGACGGCGGATTCGAAATAGAAGAGTTCGGCCGCCTCGATTTCACAAAGCTCGTCACTGACCATGGGCTCCTGGGCGCCTAATTCGCAACCCAGAGTAAAGAATGGCCATCCAAGCACCCTTCCGATGTTGCGAAACTTTTCCCGCTGCAAACCCTGGAGCCAGTTTAGGAAATTTCTGATTCGGACGAGCGGTGGATTTGCTCGAGAAAAGTGCTTCTCATAACCTGGCTTTGCGACTGTTTGCCAGAAGTGTTGCAATGCGCCAACAGTGAGCGCGCCCTTTGAATCATAGAAATGGTAAAGACTTCCCTTCAGGACGCCCGCGCGCGCGCAAATCTCATCGACCGTCACTGAATGATAGCTCTTCTCCCAGAGAAGATCGCTGGCGGCGGTCAAGAGGCGTTGTTGCGAGCTGCTGGTCCGTCCCATATCTCTGAAGTGTTTGGCGCGGGGGCTTTCATGCGCTGTGATCCTGGTTTCCGTGACCGGCGGACTGAATAGAAATTCCGCTCGCCCCTGCGCTCCTGGCGTCTCCTGCCCCAAAGAGCTTCTTAAGCGCCCGAATCACTCGATGGCGGAAGTCCTCTCCTTTACTGACGAATCCATCGGCTCCCGCCTGTTCAGTTAATGACCTTGTCATCGAGCTGCTATCGGAACTAATGAGGATGACCACCGGTGGGTGCTCACTCCGCTTCATGAACCGTGTAGCTTGAATGCCATTCAGACCTGGCATGTGGATATCCATCAGGACCAGTTCGGGGGACAACGCCGACACATGCCTAAGAGCCTGGTACGCATCGGTTGCGGTGCCAACGAGGTCGAAGAGATCGGTTTCTTCCAGGATCTGAGCGAGGATCTTTAACATGAACGGAGAATCATCCACTATCAGGGTTCTGACTGTTGTGTCGCTTGTGGTTTCTACTGGTCGGAGCAGCCGAGCCAGGGTTGGTTCTCTCCGACTGAATGTACGCTTCATGTTAGTTCTTCACTATGTGTTGATCCAGACTGAGCAAATCGCTGCGGCCGTGCCGAAACGACATCGGGATTAATTCAAGAGCCACGGTCTGGAGCCAACGGCGGGGTACCCTGTGTTCGGATTGTATTGCCAAGTGTCGGCGTCCGCGGAGCTACCCACGGATGCGCAGCCATTAAGAAGTATAACTGCGCCGGCTATTCCGATGCAGCGAAGGATTCTGGTCGCGTACTCCGAATGCTTCGAAACGCTGTTCGATTTGGCCTGGGGCTTCATAGCGAACTCCTCTCTAGTTCACGCGTCTTGTTGATTCCGGCCCGTTCCTTCTTGAGCTGTTCTTCCGCGGACAGCCAGTCATCGAGCTCGTTGCCAGGACCGCCGCCGCGTGCGAGGAAAATTTCTTGAGCGCGTTGGCGGATTTCCTCGACCGTCGGGGCAACGCCCCGGGTCGTTTTTCTTGGTTTGCTCTCTCTTGCTGAGTTGCCTTGTTGTATTCGTGCTTTCATAAGTGTGTTGTGTATTTCAGAACCCGTTTTTCGGGGTTAAAACCGGCAGGGAAGCGCACACTTGTACAACCGGTGGCGGGCGCAACCGGCTGAATCGAGAGCAGCCTCCAGTGCGTCGCGGAGGCGAGCACTGCACACTGTGGGCCGTGTGCGCTTCCCGGAGAATTTTGTTGCTGTCAATTGTATCATTCAATTCTGAACAGGTTTCAGGTTTTGTATGCCCTTTCGCTTTCCACGATCCCTTCCGCCATATCCCCCTCCTGGCTGTCCCGACTGGCATTGAGAGGGTCGGGGTGAGGGGGAACGGATCGCCCAAAGTTGGGACCGCGTAAAAGTCCGGAGCGGGCGGATCCCTGGCTGATACGTCGCCGCTTAACAATTTCATAGCTGAAGTAAGCCGCCACAGCGATAATGAGCAGCATAAGTGCAATCGCCCCCATGTTCCGCATGATTGCGACCACACGTTCCAATTGGTTGTGGAAAACCAATCCTAGTAAGACAAATACGCCGGCGTAAAAAAACGAGCAGAGCGCATCCACGAGCAAAAAGAGGGGCGCAGGTCGGCTCAAGGCCCCAGCACGCAACGGCACAACGGTGCCAAACGGAAGGAACTTTGCAACTGTGAGTGTTCTCGCGCCGCGCAGGATCAAGCGTGTCGTTATTCTTTTGTGAGCTCCGGGCCGAACGGCTTGCAAACGAGGGAACGCCGGAAAGATGCGGCTCTTTCCGCGCCGTCCTATGTAAAACCAGAGCGCATCTGCCGCCAGTGAGCCAATGGCGGCCCAGCAGATGACCGCCACCAAATTCAATTGCCTGCCAGCGGCCAGAGCACCAGAAGCCAGTAGCCATGGCACTGCTGGAAGTGGCAATCCACTCTGGTCCGCGAAAACGATCAGGAAAAGAAACAACCCGCCATGTGAAATGAGGAATCGGGTGATTTGGCTCACTTTATCCTCCGCTGCTTTGGAACGAGTGCTTTCTGATCTAGGGACTTCTTTTCAGGATTCCTCGCCGGCTGATCGTGCCACCCAAGCGCGAATATGACCAGCAGCACTGCCATTATTGGGAGCCAAGTCATCATAATGGACGGACCATCATTTTGTGCCGGGACCATTCTGAGCCAGCGCGGGCGTGCCGACGGATCGGGACTCCAGTGTTTCCCATCCGCCGCCCAGAGCTTTGTAAAGCGAGATGAGGTTGGCTGAGATAGTGCGGTCGCTCTGGACGAGCGCATCCTGAGCCTGATAGAGAGATCGCTCGGCATCGAGCACACGCAGGAAGTCGGTCAGCCCGTTGGCGTAAAGCTGGTTCGCCGTTTCCAATGATTTTTGGCTCGACGCTACTGCGTCTTGCAACGAGCGGCGGCGCACCTGCTCTTTCGCATACAAAACAAGACCGTTCTCCACTTCCTCGAACGCCGTCAGTACGGTTCTCTCGTAAATGGCCAGCGCCTCCTCCTGACGGGCGTTTTGAAGTTTGATATTTGAGCGAATACGCCCAGCATCAAAAATGCGCCACTGCATCGTAGGCCCGACCGACCAGAACTGGCTGCCGCTGGTGAACCAGTCGCTGGCATTCACACTTTGCAACCCAGCAGCTCCCGTAAGGAAAAACTTTGGAAAGAGATCTGCCTTAGCCACGCCGATGTTCGCGGTCGCAGCGGCAAGCTGCCGTTCGGCTTGTCGAATATCAGGACGGCGCAGAAGCAGTTCCGATCGCAGGCCCACGGGCACCACCGGTGGCTGCGCCGGGATGGGTGATAACTCGCTCAATTCCGCCTGCAGCGTTCCGGGTTGCTCACCCAGCAGAACTTCCAGGCGGTGGATTGACTTCTCGATCGAACTCTCGAGCGTCGGGACCTCGGCACGAGTCGTTGCCAGAATTGTGGAAGCCTGCTGCACATCGAGATCACTGGACAGGCCCTTGGCAAAACGATCGCGCGTTATGGCCAGAGCCCTTTCCTGCGCTTCAATGTTTTCATTGGCGATGGCAAGTCGTCCTTGGTAGCCGCGGAGCTCGACATAGTTTCGGGCTACATCGCCCAGTAGCGTGATTAACGCATCGCGCCGGCCAAATTCGGACGCGGACACTTGCGCTCCGGCTGCCTCCTTCGCGCGACGTTTGCCGCCAAACACGTCGATTTCCCAGGAAGCGTCAAAACCGGCCTGATACACATCGTTCTCGAACACGTTTTTAGGGATCGGAAAAGCCCCTAGCACAGGTTGATGTCTGGATTGGCGCTCGCGGGCGTACGAGCTGGACCCGTCCACGGTTGGCCAGAGGTCCGCGGAGGCGATGCCATATTGCGCGCGCGCCTCGCGCACCCGCGCCTGAGCGATGCGAAGATCGAGATTAGAGCGCACAGCGCGTGCGACCAACGAGTCCAGCCCGGAATCATTGAAATTTGTCCACCACTCGGTTGTGGTGATTGCGGAATTCGTTTCACCACCAGCGAGCGACTGATTCCACTGTGCGGGCGCTTTGGTTTGGGGCGTGCGATAATTCGGACCAACTGCGCAACCGGATAAAAACAGCAAGACACCAATGACTGAATAACAGGCAACGGACGAAGCGAAGATATGAAGCCATGAAGAAAGCGGCCTTTCGCAGTTGTCGCCTCCGCTGGTATTCACCGAGGCCTTAGCTGCGAACCAGCCTTGCAGCACAAGACTGAAGGGTTTCTGTTTCCTCTGTTTGCTCCTGTTGATTTCCTGGATTTTCATACTTACCTCAATGCACGGAGACTCGTTCAGGCTGCAGTTTGCCGCGTTCGCGACAAAAGAACGTCGCTAATCTGAATCAAAGGTTGGATGTCCGTGTAATTGGGAACATCCCCCTGGAGAGTTGTGGTGTGGGGCGTAAACGCCGCGAGGAAGTCCTCCAGCGAATCAAACAGAAAATGGCACATTATCACG
>WNGL01005313.1_pt1 | contig 15302 bp, 11 predicted proteins | sample 5400591 | NCBI WGS metagenome assembly WNGL01 (sample SAMN13153377, study PRJNA577476) | soil metagenome | isolation source: 80 cm soil or saprolite under Garry oak tree replicate 1 | place: USA:California | collected 2016-06-15
GATGGATGACCAGCACACGATCAACGCCTTCGCCGCCGGCTACTCCCCCAACGAGGCGACGGTCATCGTGACGCGGGGCGCGCTGGAGCAGCTCAACCGGGACGAGCTGCAGGGGGTCGTGGCGCACGAGTTCAGCCACATCCTGAACGGTGACATGCGTCTCAACATTCACCTCGTCGGGGTGATCGCCGGCATCGTGATGATCGGGTCGATCGGAGCCTTCTTGATGACGGGGATCCGCGACGGCGACGACCTGCGTCGCGCGGGAACGGACATACGCGTGTTCTTCCTCGGGCTCCTCCTGTGGCTGATCGGCTCGATAGGCGTGCTGGCGGGCCGGCTGATCAAGGCGGTGATCTCCCGCGAGCGCGAGTTCCTCGCCGATGCGTCCGCGGTGCAGTTCACCCGCAATCCGGACGGCATCGGGGGAGCCTTGTTCAAGATCGGCCTGCGCGGCAGCACCATCGGGCAGCGTCACGCGGAGGAGCTTTCCCATATGTGCATCGGCGCCCCCGTCAACGACTATTTCGAGTTTGCCTTGTTTCACGATCATCCGCCGCTCGATGATCGCATCGAGCGACTGCTCGGCCCCGGTGCCAAGCGGCTGCTGCGCGACCGCATGGAGCGCGCCGAGGCCGCGGCCCTGTCGGCGCGGGGAAGCCCGGTCGTGAGCGAGCTGGTGAGTCCGCTCTACGCGGTTCGCCCCGCGGGGCCCGCGTCATTGGTCGAAAGCATCGGCAATCCGTCCTCCGCCCACCTCGATCATGCGCGCGGAATGCTCGACGCGATTCCTGCGGAGATCCGCGCCGCAGTCGGGCGGGAGGAAAGCGCGGAAGCGGCGCTCTTCGCGCTCCTGCTGGGTGAGGGCGAGCTGCGCAAGGCGCAGCTCGCCTTGATCGGGACGGGCTCCAGCGCGGAGCTCGCCGCGCAAAGCGCGCGCTTTGCCGACGCGCTGAAACCGCTCGGCGCGCGGGCGCGGCTTCCCGTGCTCGAATTGGTGATCCCGACCCTGAAGCGGCTGCCCGGACCCGAGCGCGACGCGCTGCTCGAGAAGATCAAGGGCGTGATCGAGGCCGACCGCAAGATCACGCTCGGTGAATTCGTGCTGCTCACGCTGTGCAGGACCCAGATCCAGAAGGAGCCCAAGCGCCCGCCGGCCGTGAAGTATCGCAGCGTCGCGGCAGTGGCCGCCGAGGCGGCCGTCGTGCTCTCGCTGCTCGCTCACTCCGGCAAGGGCGGGATGGCCGCGTTCGACAAGGGAATGGCCGCTCTCGGCGTACCGGGCGGGGTGCTGCGCTCGCCTCCCGAGCTGAACATCGCGGCGGTCGAGCGCGCCCTCAACGAGCTGAACCTGCTTGCGCCGCTGAAGAAGCCCCTGTTCATCAAGGCCTGCGTCGCGACGGCGATGGCCGATGATAAACTCACGCTTGCGGAAGGCGAGCTGCTGCGCGCGATCTGCGCGGCGCTCGACTCGCCCCTGCCGCCGATTCTGGAGACCACGGAGGCCGTCGCGTGATTGGACCACTGAGCGGAAAAATCGCGTGGGTGACGGGCGGAGGCAGCGGCATCGGGCAAGCGTCCGCGGTCGAGCTCGCAAGAGCCGGCGCGACGGTGGTCGTGTCGGGGAGGCGCGCCGATGCGCTCTCCGAAACCGCGGCGCTGATCGAGCAGGCCGGCGGCAAAGGTGAGACCGCGGCGGTCGATACCAGCGACAAGCAGGCGGTCGAGCGCGCTGGAGCAGCGATCCTCGCGCGGCACGGCTGCATCGACATCCTCGTCAACTGCGCGGGCACTAACGTCCCGAAGCGCTTCTTCAAGGATCTCGCGGCGGCCGATTGGGACCGCGTCGTCGTCGTCAACCTGAACGGCGCGCTCTACTGCACGCTCGCGGTGCTGCCTTCGATGCGCAAGCGGCGCGACGGTCTCGTGATCCACATCGCGTCCTGGTTCGCACGCTATCAGAGCTATCTCGGCGGGGCAGCCTACAACGCGAGCAAACAGGCGCTGTGCGCGCTGGTCCACCAGATCAACATCGAGGAAGGCATGCACGGAATCCGCGGCTGCGCGATTCACCCCGGCGAGACGGTGACGCCGCTGCAAAAGGCCCGGCCGAAACCGCCATCGCCTGAGGACCAGGCGAAGATGCTCAAGATGGAAGATCTGGGGCGCGTCGTGCGCTTCGTCGCGGAATCGCCCGCGCACGTGTGCGTAAACGAAATCGTCGTTTCTCCCACCTGGAACCGTTTGATCCTCGGCGGCGGCGAGATGCTGCTCGCGCCGAAGATCGACTAAGAGCCTAGGAGCCGAACGCGCGGTGCCCGCGGGCGGGCGCTTCTTTTTTTCTTCGAGCGAATCAGCTAGACTGTGCTTAGAGGTGGTAATCAGCCCTCAATAGGGAGAAGAGCATGAAAACAACGTCGTTCGTGTCATCGCGCACATCCGTTTTGGCCTTGGCCGCGCTCTTGGGCGGCTGCGCGACCGGGTACAAGCCGATCCAGCTCGACGCTTCGTTCTGGCAGGACAGGCAGAGCGTGGTCGGTGTAGTGACTGAAACGATCCCCGAGCCCGCCGCCCAAATGACAGGCGGTCAGGGATTGCTCGACGTCGCGATCAATCAAAGCAACGCCGGGCCAATGGTCGATCAATTGAAAAGACTCGACGTAAAGCGCGCGGCGGCGATCTCCGAAAACCTCGCCAAGGGTCTGAGCAGCCGCGGCATCAAGGTAAACAAGCTGGCGACGATCGATGTCAAGAAGTATGCAGAATTCAAGCCTGAGGCGAACCCGGAACTCTACGCGTCGCGGAACTTCCAGGAATTGAAGGGCCAGGGCATCGACCGATTGCTGCTCGTGTCCGTCGTGAATATCGGTACTGTTCGTCCCTACTACGGCTTCATACCGATGGGACCGCCCCGGGCGGCATTCACGGTGAAGGGCCAGCTCGTGGATCTTAAGGACAACAAACTGCTCTGGTACAACACCCACAGAGCAACGTCCGTCATAGCGGAGCCGTGGGACCAAGCGCCAGATTTTCCGAACCTCAGCGCGGCAGTCCTGAAGAACCTGTCCGACGGCGCGGCCTTGTTCGAGCGGTCGTTCTTCACGACACCGACGTCGAGCGCACCGTCAAAATAGGGCGGGCGGGAGCCGCCTCCACCGGTCAGCGCCCGGCCGCGTCCTGGAAGATCGTCGCGCTTTCCATGGGGAGGGAGATCGTTTCCTCCCCTTGGGCGGACGCTGCCCGCCCCCAGATTCTGCTTTCCCCCTTCATCAGGAGGGTGAGCTCAGAGGAAACCGTCTTGCCCGTTTCGGCTGCGAGCCACGATGCCTGCACGGTATCGTTCGGCACGACATCGCCGGTCGCGCGGAGGGCCGCGTCGGCGGCAAACATTCCCGCGGTTTCGACCACCGCTTCGCGAAGAAAAGCAGTCAACATCGCACCGTCGTCCGCGATCCATTGTCTTTTCGCCCCGCGCGAGTCGACGCTCCTCGAGACATAGTGAAGGCGGGCGGTATAGAGCGGTTTTGTTTCGTCCTTGCGCCACAGCCTGACCGTGGTGAGGAGGTGAAGTGAGGTGAAACGCGGATCGAAGGCGTAGCGGGCGTCCAGCGTGAAGATGTCGCGCTCGGTGATCCGGACCAATAATCCGGGCTGCTCAAGATCCGAAGGATCGCTCACCTCTTCGAGCAAGGCGCCTTTCATGTAGCCAGTTCGCTCCAGCTCCTTTCCGAGCTCCGCGGCGAGCTCGCGGTTCATTTCCATTTCCGAGAGCGCTTGCACCAGGCCGGAGGAGAATTCGTGCGCCGCCTTCTCCTCGCTGTCGTTCATCCCCTTGATCAAAAGGGTGCCGAGGATGGTGCCGAGCGCCATTGCCCCGGCGCTCACTCCCGGCTGCGCCTGTATCCGGCCGTTGAAGGCACTGAGGGGTGGCAGCGTGTCCGCAGGCTTGGTGACGCTCAGCATGATGCGACGGGAGATCGCGGGATCTTTCGCGTCGAACAGCGGGACCGTTCTCCCTTCGACGTTGTCCGCTCCAAGCGAAGGCAGGCAGGCGCATGCGAGCGCGAGCGCCAAGGCGCGTAAACTTGTCTTCAAACTGTCCCCCTACTTGTTGTCGACCCCTTGCCGCCCTTATCCGTTTCTTTTCTCCTTCTCCGCAAGCAGCTTGAAAGTCCCGATCGCCTTGGCGAGGAGCGCGCCCTTGTCGTCGCGCGCCTCGGCCTCGCAGAATGCGGTCGATTTGCCGCCGTGGAGGACCTTGCCTTCGGCTGTCACCCTGTCGCCGAAGCTCCCTTTCATGAATCCGACGCTCAAGTCGACCGTCAGCACGCCGCCGGCCACTCCGTAGTGCCCGCGCACCGCCCAGCTCATGACGAGGTCGAGCATGGTCATGATCACGCCGCCGTGAGTCGCGCCCCAGCTGTTCAGGAGCTCCGGGCGCTTCTTGAGCGAAACCACTGCGCGCTCCTTCGTCATCTCGACGAGCCGGATTCCGAGGTGCTCGGTAAACGGGATCTTGATGGCGGCGGAGCTCGGCGTCATCGGGGCTCCTTCAGGCGACACTCGCGCCTCCATCGACAGCGACGATCTGCCCGGTGATGTGGCGCGAGGCGTCCGAAGCGAGCAGGACCACGAGCCCCTTCAGGTCCTCCCCATCGCCGAGCCGGCGCAGCGGCGTGCGCGCGACGATCTTCTCGCCGAGCTTCTCGAGCGAGGCCTTCGTCATCTTCGAAGGAAAGAATCCCGGCGCGACGGCGTTCACCGTGATGCCGTGCTCGCCCCATTCGGCGGCCAGCGCGCGCGTGAAATTCACGAGCCCCCCCTTGGTCGTGTTGTACCCGAGCGTCTCCAGCATGTCCACGGGGTTGCCGCGCAGCCCCGCGATCGACGCGACGTTGATGATTCTGCCATAGCGGTTCGGGATCATCGAGCGTTTTCCAACGGCTTGCGTGACGAGAAAGGTTCCCGTCAGGTTCAGGTCCACGAGCTTCCGCCAGGCGTCCAGGGGATGCTCCTCGGCGGGCGCGCCCCAGGTGGCGCCCGCGTTGTTGACGAGGACGTCCACTCTCCCGTGGCGCTCGAGCACCTTCGAAATCATCGGTTCGATCGCCTCCGGCCGGGAAATGTCGCAGACCAGGGGAAAGGCCTCGATGCGCTGCCTGGCGAGAACTTCGCGCGCCTGCTCGAGCTCGTCCGATTTCCTCGCCGAGATCGCGAGCTTCGCGCCCATTTCGCCCAGCGCCTCGGCGATCTGCAGCCCGAGGCCGCGCGAGCCTCCGGTGACGAGGGCGACCTTTCCGGTGAGATCGAGGAGTTTCTTTACGCTCATGGCCGTGGCCTCAGCTTAAGCTCCTGCCCGATTGTAGATTGACACGGGTTTGCGCGCAGGGTAATTTCCCCCGGTCCCCTCGGCTGCCCAGGAGACAAACCATGCGCGCCCAAATGATGGACATGCCGCTGCTCGTCTCGTCGCTCATCGCGCACGCCGACCGCAGCCACGGCGACACGGAAATCGTGTCCCGCACCATCGAGGGTCCGATCCACCGATACACGTACAGCGAGGCGCACCGGCGCTCGAAGCGCCTCGCCCAGGCGCTCACGCGCCTGGGCGTGAAACAGAGCGAGCGCGTCGGCACGTTCGCCTGGAACGGCTTCCGCCACTTCGAGCTCTACTACGGCGTCGCCGGAATGGGCGCCGTGATCCACACCGTCAACCCGCGGCTTTTTCCGGAGCAATTGGTGTTCATCGTCAACGACGCGGAAGACCGCTACGTCTTTTTCGACCTGACGTTCGCGCCGCTCGTCGAGAAGCTCGCCCCGGCGTGCAAGGGCGTCAAGGGCTGGGTGGCGATGACCGATCGCGCCCACATGCCGCAGGCGAATCTGCCCAATCTGCTGTGCTACGAGGAGCTGATCGCACGCGAGGACGGGGACTACGAGTGGCCGCAGTTCGACGAATGGACCGCCGCGGGCCTGTGCTATACCTCCGGCACGACCGGCAACCCGAAGGGCGTGCTCTACGCCAACCGTTCCACGATCCTGCACGCCTATGCGGCCTCCTTGCCGGACGTGTTCAACTGCTCGGCGCGCTCGGTGATCCTGCCCGTTGTGCCCATGTTCCACGTCAACGCCTGGGGAATTCCCTATTTCGCGCCGCTGAACGGCGCAAAGCTCGTTTTCCCCGGCGCAGGCCTCGACGGCAAGAACCTCTACGAGCTGTTCGAGGTGGAGAGAGTGACCGCGAGCGCCGGCGTGCCCACCGTGTGGCTCGCCCTGCTCGCCCACATGAAGCAGAACGATCTCAAATTCAGCACGCTGAAGTCGGTGGTCGTGGGCGGCTCGGCCTGTCCCCCGGCGATGATCGATGCTTTCCGCGACGGCTTCGGCGTGCACTGCAAGCACGCCTGGGGAATGACCGAGATGAGCCCGCTCGGCAGCTTCTGCACGCTCAAGGCCAAGCACGAAGCGCTGCCCCGCGAAAAAAAGCACGAGGTGGAATGCAAGCAGGGCCGGACGATCTACGGCGTCGAAATGAAAATCGTCGACGGCGAGGGCAAGGAATTGCCGCGCGACGGCAAGGCCTTCGGCGATCTGCTGGTGCGCGGGCCCTGGATACTCAAGGAATACTTCAAGGGCGCGGGCGGCAGCCCCTTGCGCGACGGATGGTTTCCCACGGGCGACGTCGCTACGATCGACCCGGAAGGCTACATGCAGATCACCGATCGCTCGAAGGACGTGATCAAGTCGGGCGGCGAATGGATCAGCTCGATCGACCTGGAGAACATCGCCGTGGCGCATCCGGCGATCGCTGAAGCCGCGGTCATCGGCGTGCGCCACCCGAAATGGGACGAGCGGCCGCTTGTGATCGCGGTGAAAAAGCCAGGAGCGAGCGTCACCCGCGAGGACCTGCTCAAATTCTACGAGGGTAAGGTCGCGAAATGGTGGGTGCCGAACGACGTCACCTTTGTCGAGCAGCTGCCGCACACCGCGACAGGGAAATTGTTGAAGACGAAATTGCGGCAGGAGTTCAAGGACTACAAGTTGCCGGGAGTGTGAGGATCACCCAATAGCGGAGCGCAATCTCTTTTCTTAGACTACCGATGCCTAGCCTACGACCAACAGGTGAACCTCAAGGCAGCTTCGTACGCTGGCACGCGATAACACTTGCGCAACTCACATATTCCGTAAATTTGATCCTTGGACTTGCTGTTGCGGCGTTGGGATTCCAAGTTACCCTGCTACTGGACGACAACAAGATTAATCCGCCGACGTGGCAGAGGTATGCCTTCTCATTATCTATGGTTCTCCTGATTTTCTCGATTGCCCTTGGAATTTGGTGCGTGATAAACCGCTTGAGGTCCTTTCGCGCGACTGCACAGGTTGCGCGTATGCGTGAACAAGGAAGGTCTGAAGAAGACATCAACCTTCTCCGAGTTCAATATGAGAAACTGGACGCCATGACTTGGCCCTTGTTTTGGTGGCAAATCGGAACGTTCGGCGGGGGCGTGTTGCTCACAATTCTTGGCGTTGCTGTGCTAGTTTGCCAAAGATTTTCTTAAGCAACGCATGAATGCTGAATTGCTAACAGGCTTTGGTGTAGCCCTGTTTTTCCTGAGCCTCCATGCGTTCGCTGAATGGCAGAATCCAATGTCACTCGCTCGTCTCGGCGACCTTGTGTATCGAATATCGTTCTTTCTGCGCAAGGTTCCAGAACTGGAAATGGCACTCGTCCTGCTTTGCTCCTTCTTTGGTTCCATACAGCTCGCTCCTTTCGGTGGAGCGAATAGCCCGGTGGCTTTCTTCAATCTCGGCCGGTTCGGCGCCTTCTTGCTTCGAGCTATGCATGCAATTGTTCTATTTGGAGGCCTTTCCTTGATCATTTGGGCGTTGATCTACGCGGCGTGGTGGGCACTTCCCGCTGCAATGGTAATCGCGTGGATTCTTGTCCAGGTCACGGAGAAGCTCTTCTGGGTCAGAGCAGTCGTGTGTTCCGCTTTGGGCCCGGCGCTGTTCGCCATCGGAATTGTGGTGCTCCATCGCTTCACTTGGTTTCACAGCTGACCGCCGCTATGAGATGCGCGATAAGAAAATAGTGATATGGGTTCCAGTTATGAATTCAAATGCGCAACCTGTGGTCTACGTGCCGAGGTTAGCGGCGGTGATGACCGAGGCATGGTAGTCAAGACGTGCACTATGTATTGCCGGGTATGTCGCGCTCTAGCTGACATTGCAATTGGCTTCTATGACCACCCCATCCTCGATAGGACCAAAGAGGATGAGGCAAGTGTTGGAAAATGTCCTACTTGTGGTGGTATTGACCTCGTCCGATGGTCAGCACGCGACCCATGTCCAAACTGCGGTGCGTCGGTGACAAAGGGGATACAAACAGCTCTTTGGGATTGACTAGGTCATGTGGTCGAGATTTCGAGACAACTAACACCGTCGCAGTTATAGGAGCCCAAGGGCAAAATAATCCGCCCGCCGACCCATTTACAGCAAATCCGTGTCGAGCGATGCGGTGATCGCGACGGTATCGCAATCCCGCGCCAGATGGACGAATCCTAATATTGACGTCTGGACGTCTTTTCGGTAGTATCCACGCGTGGATATTAGTGGTCCTGCATGAGAAGACGTCCTGGAGAAGTCAGGGACGCAATCGTGAAGGTGCTTGAAGCGCGCCCTCGTGGAGCGTCGGTCGGAGAAATAGCCGGCCAAGTGGCCGCCCTAATCGGCGCTGTTCCCGCCTCATCCGTTCGCTCTTATTTGCAGCTCAACACGCCCGAGCTCTTTGCGCGCATGGATCGCGCTCAGTATGCGTTGAAAGGGTTTTCGTATGAGCCTGCGCGAGTCAAACGGAAATCCGAACCGCGTTCTTTCTCGTTCGGGAACGCCACGCTGATTCAGGACGATTGTCTGACTTGGCTCGAAAGACAGCCGATGAACTCGGTACACGCCGTGGTGACCGATCCGCCTTACGGATTGGTCGAATATTCGGAGATCGAGCAAAGGAAGCTCAGGGCGGGCAGGGGAGGGGTCTGGAGAATTCCGCCTTCCTTTGACGGTTCCAAACGCTCGCCGTTACCTCGATTCACCGTGCTCAAACAGGCGGATCTCGATGCGCTCGAACAGTTTTTCACCGCTTGGGCGGCGCGTCTTCTGCCGGTGCTTGTGCCCGGCGCAAACGTTGTTGTCGCAAGTAATCCTCTTCTCTCCTACATCGTGTCGAACACACTGTCCCGGTCCGGTCTCGAGCGCCGGGGCGAGATCGTCAGATTGGTGATGACGATGCGAGGTGGTGACCGCCCCAAGGATGCACACGTGGAATTTTCTGGGGTCAGCGTCATGCCGCGCTCGATGTGGGAACCGTGGTTGGTGTTCCGCAAGCCGCTCGACGGACGTGTTCAAGACAATCTTCGAAAATGGGGTACGGGCGGTTTCAGAAGGATTTCTGCCGAGCGACCGTTTGGCGATGTAGTCGAATCTTCACCTACGCGTCCTTCCGAGCGCGTGCTCGCACCTCACCCCAGCTTGAAACCTCAGTCCTTTTTGCGACAACTGATCCGCGGGGTGCTCCCGCTTGGCAAAGGTGTGGTGCTTGACCCATTTGCGGGTTCGGGCTCGACACTTGCGGCGTGTGAAGCGGTCGGATATGCGAGCGTGGGCATTGAAAAGGATGCCGACTATTTCAGTGTTGCAACCGCGGCGATACCCAGGCTGGCCAAGCTGCCGGTTAACCGCGACTAAGCGCGATAAACCCAGTTCCTCCGAAGCTTGGCGATGCCTTCGGCGTGCAAAGTGGCCGTCCTTGTTCCAAGCTCGCCGCGCGGATTTTTCCGGAAATCCTTCACGACCACCTGCCCCAAATAGACCTCGGTAAATTGAAGAGGGCGTCTGGCAGCGGTCGGCTCAGACTCGTTGTCGATCTCGTAGACGAACACGCACATCCATTGATCGCGGGCGCCGTGAGTGTCTACCGCGCCGCCGGCCTTGCGCGTGGTCTTGATTTCGATGCCGTGTTCGCCGGCTTTGATACTGTTGTTCGCGTACTTCCCCTTGACGACGAGGTCGGGATGTCCGTTGAAGTAACGATTCTCGACGAGAGTTCTAGAGTGTCTCGCGAGGCTGGCAGTGAGCATGTCAGACAAAACCCCTGACATGATGGCAGGCCGGAGCATGTCGTCGAGTCGATCGAGTCCCTTTTCTACAAGGTGCGAATTGACGTCAAAGAAAAAATCGTACACGTCCCGTATGGCCAATTTGAAATCCTCGAGACGAAGCTCGTAGGGCAGTTTGGCTGCTTCGTTGAATTTGCCCGTGGTTATTTGATTCCGAGTTATTGTCATGGGACGGACAGTGCCCAGGGCGGAGGCGCCATTGTATGCTTCCGCGCGCGTGCGCGAGAAGGGAAGCAACAATGTCGTCGGGCGGCGACGCTTGCGCGTGGAACGCTCAAAGCGCAGAATTGCCCCGGTTCCGCCGATCCGGACTCGCCATAGATTTATAGCGCCACCTAGCCATCGAGATGCCGATCCCGTTCCGTAAGTCCCGTCGCGATTTTCTCAAGGTGTCCACAGCTGCAGGCGGCGGCCTCGCGCTCCAGTTCATGATTCCTGCCCGGGCAGTGGCCGCCGGTGAAGCTGCGAAAGCTCCCGAGCTCACGGCGTGGATCGTCGTCAATCCCGACAACAGCGTCGTGATCCGCGTGGCGCGCTCGGAGATGGGGCAGGGCAGCTCCACCGGCCTTGCGATGCTCGTTGCCGAGGAGCTCGAGTGCGACTGGACGAAGGTCCGCACCGAATTCGTCTCGACCGCCGAGCAGATCCGCCGCAACCGGGTGTGGGGCTCGATGGCCACGGGCGGAAGCCGCTCGATCCGGGACTCGCAGGAATATTTGCGCCAGGCGGGCGCCGCCGCGCGCGCGATGCTCGTCGCCGCCGCGGCGCAGAGATGGAAGGTTCCCGCGTCCGAATGCGACGCGGAGAACGGCGTGATCACGCATACGCCGTCGCAGAGGAAACTGCGTTTCGGCCAGGTGGCTCAAGGCGCCTCGAAACTCGAGCCGCCGAAAGACGTGAAGCTGAAGGACCCCAAGGACTGGAATCTCATCGGCAAGCCCGCGCGCCGCCTCGACATCCCCGACAAGGTGAGGGGCAAGCCGCTCTTCGGAATCGACGTGCAGCTGCCCGGCATGGCGTACGCCGCGATCGCGCAGTGCCCCGTGTTTCGCGGCAGGCTCGTGACCGTCGCCGACGAGCGAATCAAGGGGCTGCGGGGCCTCATCAAGGTCGTGAAGCTGGAGGACGCGGTCGCCGTGGTCGCCGACAACTGGTGGCGCGCGAACCGCATGCTCAAGCTCCTCGCCATCGAATGGGACGTGAGCGCGAACGGCGGGGCGTCGACTGCGAGCATCCGCGAGTTCGTCCGCTTCGGACTGGAGGATTCCGGTGTCCCGGTCGCGCGCAACGACGGCGACGTCGAGGCGGCTTTCTCCGCCGCGGCCAAGGTGATCGAGTCGGAGTACTACGCGCCTTTTCTGAACCATGCGCCGCTGGAGCCCATGAACTGCACGGCCCTGGTGAAAGGCGACCGCGTCGAGGTGTGGGCGCCGACGCAGAACGCGGAAAGCGCGCATGCGACCGCGGCGGCGGTCGCGGGCGTTCCGCTCGAGAACGTGGAGGTGCACCTCACGCACCTCGGCGGGGGCTTCGGGCGACGCGGCTTCCAGGACTACACGAGACAGGCGGTGGCGATCGCGAAGGAGATGGAAGGCAGGCCGGTGAAGCTCCTGTGGTCGCGCGAAGAGGACATGCAGCACGACTACTACCGCCCGATGACCCTGATGCGCTTCAAGGCGGCGCTCGACTCGGGCGGCAGGCTCACGGCCTGGCGCGTCCGCGACGCCAGCCATTCCATCATGGCGGGCGTGCGCCCACAGGAAATCAAGGAAGGCATCGACCGGCACGCGCTCGGCGGCATCGTCGACATGCCTTACGAGGTGCCGAACCTGAGGATCGAGTTCGCGATGAGGAACAGCCATGTGCCGGTGGGCTTCATGCGCACCGTGTTCCACTCGCAGAACCCCTTCATGCGCGAGTGCTTCGTCGACGAGATGGCCTACGCCGCGGGCAAGGACCCCTACGAGTTTCGCCGCGCCATGCTGCAAGGAAAGCCCAAGGATCTCGGCGTGCTCGATGCCGCGGCCAAGTCCTCCGGCTGGGGCTCGCCCCTTCCCGCCGGAGTGCACCGCGGCATCGCGGTGCAGGATTCGCACGGCAGCTACGCGGCCGCGGTATTCGAGGTATCGGTGAGCGGCGCGGGCGAGCTCGACATCCGGCGCGTGGTCGTGGCCGTGGACCCGGGCTACGTGGTGAATCCGGATTGCGCGGAGGCGCAGGTGCAGAGCTGCGTCGCCTACGGGCTCACTTCGGTGCTTTGGGGCGAAATCACGTTGAAGGAGGGCCGCGTCGAGCAGTCCAACTTCCACGACTACCGCATCATGCGCATCGCCGAGATGCCGAGGAGAATCGAGGCGGTGCTCGTCCCGAGCGGCGGCTTCTGGGGCGGGCTGGGCGAGACGCCGCTCGCGCCGCTTGCGCCCGCGCTCGCCAACGCGATTTTCGCCGCGACCGGCAAGCGAATCCGCTCGCTGCCGCTCAAGAACCAGGGACTGCGCCTCGCGTGATCGGGTAAACTAGGCGCAGCCGCTTCAGCGATTTTCAAGAACCCGCCGGCCATCCATGCCAAAGGAGATGCCATGATCGAACTCACCGTCAACGGCAAGAGGCACAGCGTCGACGTCGAGCCCGAGATGCCCCTGTTGTGGGTGCTGCGCGACGTGCTCGACGTGAAGGGCCCGAAATTCGGCTGCGGCATCGCCCAGTGCGGAGCCTGCACCGTGCACCTGAACGGCGAGCCGGTGCGCTCCTGCTCGGTGCCCGTGTCCGCCGCCGCGGACCAGAAAGTGCTGACCATCGAAGGCCTCGCGCAGCGCGGCCAGCTGCACCCGGTGCAGAAGGCGTGGATCGATCACGAAGTGCCGCAGTGCGGCTACTGCCAGTCCGGGCAGATCATGGCGGCGGTCGCCCTGCTCGGAAAGAACCGCGACCCCAGCGACAAGGACATCGACGCGGCGATGACCAACATCTGCCGTTGCGGAACCTATGCGCGCATTCGCACGGCGATCCACGCCGCGGCGAAGACCTTGAAGTCGACGAAGGCATAGGGGGCGACCATGAAAACGAGATTTGCCCGCAAGTTCGAGCCTGCGCGCAGGAAGTTCCTGAAGCAATCCGCCGCGATCGGCGGCGGCCTCTCCGTCGGATTCAATTTCCCGGGGGCGCTCGCGCAGAAGGCCAACGCAGCCGTGGAGATCAACGCCTGGGTCGTGATCCGCCCGGACGACGCCATCATCATCCGCTACGCCCGCTCCGAGATGGGACAGGGCAGCATGACCTCGGCCCCGATGCTGGTCGCCGAGGAGCTGGAATGCGACTGGAGAAGGGTGAAGATCGAATACGCCTCGGCGAACGCGAACGTGAAGCGCAAGCGCGCCTGGGGCGACATGGCGTCCGTGGGAAGCCGGACCATCCGCAATTCCCAGGAATATCTGCGCAAGGCAGGCGCGACCGCGCGCGAGATGCTGATCGCCGCGGCCGCGCAGCAGTGGGGCGTGCCGGCGTCCGAATGCTCGGCATCGAACAGCTTCATCACCCACGGTGCCGGCGGGCGCAGGCTGAGCTTCGGAAAAGTGGCCGACGCCGCCGCCAAACTCGAGCCGCCGAAGGACGTCAAGCTGAAAGATCCCAAGGACTGGAAGCTGATCGGAAAGTCGGTCAAGCGCATCGACGTCCCCGACACGGTGATGGGCAAACAGCGCTACGGCATCGACGTGCAGCTTCCCGGCATGCTCTACGCCGCGATCGCGCAGTGCCCGGTGTTCGGCGGCAAGGTGAAATCGATCGACGCCGCCAAGGTCGGGGGCCGGCGCGGCATCGCCAAGGTGCTGCCGATGGAGAGCTTCGTCGCGGTCGTCGCAGACAACTGGTGGCGCGCAAAGGAGGCGCTGAGGGACGTCCATATCGACTGGGACGTCGGCGCGAGCGGCAACGTCTCGAGCGCGAGCCTGATGGAGTTCTACCGCGGCGGAATCGACGCCCAGAGCGACGTCGCGACTTCGCGCAAGGACGGCGATTTCGACCAGGCCTACGCGTCCGCCGCGAAGAAGATCGAAGCGGAGTACTTCACGCCTTACCTCGCGCACTCGTGCCTCGAGCCCATGGGCTGCACGGCGATCGTCAAGGACGGCAAGGTCGATGTCTGGACCTCCACGCAGAACGCCGAAGCCTCGCTTGCCGTGGCGGCGGCGACTGCGGGCGTGCCGCTGGAGAACGTCGAAGTGCACCGCGTCCAGCTGGGCGGCGGCTTTGGCCGGCGCGGCGGAGCGCAGGACTTCGTTCGCCAGGGCGTGGCGATCGCGAAGGCGATGGAAGGCACGCCCGTGAAAATGCTGTGGACCCGCGAGGAGGACACCCAGCACGACTTCTACCGGCCGGCGAGCCTGATCCGCATCAAGGCGGGACTGGACGACTCGGGCAACCCGGTCGCGTGGTACTCGCGCGTCGCGGCGACGTCGATTTTCGAGACTCTCGCCCGCGTGCCGCTCAAACGGCCCTTTGCGCCGGCCGACGGCGTCGATCCGCAGGCGGTGGCTTCGCTGCACGACCTGCCGCACGCGATCCCGAACGTGAGAATCGAATACGCGCAGCGCACCGCGCACGTGCCGGTCGGTTTCTGGCGCACGGTCGGCCATTCGCAGAACCCCTTCGTGCGCGAGTCCTTCATGGACGAGCTGGCGAGCGTCGCGGGCAAGGATCCGTACGAGTACCGCCGCACGCTGCTCGCAAAATCGCCGAAAGACCTCGGCGTCCTCGAAGCCACGGCGAAAGCCGCCGGCTGGGGCCAGCCTCTTCCGGCTGGCGTGTTCCGCGGCATCGCGCAGACCGAAGCCTACGGCAGCTACACCTCGGCCGTGGCCGAGCTCTCGGTCGACAAAAACGGCGAGGTGAACATACGGCGCCTTGTGCTCGGCATCGACCCGGGCTACGCGGTGAACCCGGACAACATCCAGGCGCAGATGCAGGGCAGCTCGGTGTTCATGCTCACCGCTATGTTCTGGGGCGAGATCACCATCAAGGAAGGGCGCGTGGAGCAGTCGAATTTCCACGACTACCGCATGATGCGGCTGCGCGAAATGCCCAAGGTCGAGGTGGTGCTTGTGCCCTCGGGCGGGTTCTGGGGCGGCG
>WNGL01013285.1_pt1 | contig 15297 bp, 17 predicted proteins | sample 5400591 | NCBI WGS metagenome assembly WNGL01 (sample SAMN13153377, study PRJNA577476) | soil metagenome | isolation source: 80 cm soil or saprolite under Garry oak tree replicate 1 | place: USA:California | collected 2016-06-15
GGGAAAGACCACCTATGTCGCGGTCTTGTCCGGTGCGCGTCGAAGGTTGCGTCCAGTACTCATGACAGCCTGCGTCGCCAGTTTTGGATTCTTCCCAATGGCATTTTCTTCGTCAACAGGGTCGGAGGTGCAGCGGCCTCTTGCCAGTGTCGTGATTGGCGGTCTGGTCACATCAACGCTCCTCACTCTGTTTCTCTTACCTGTGCTTTACGAATGGGTGTTCCGCAAAGAGCCTCCTCTCCTGCCGGAGGGTAAGGCGGAGGGTGAAGCCCCGTTGGCGGTGGCATAGGAGTTTTACTATGTTTCAACTTTCGCGACTTCGCAGGAACATTGCAAAGCCAGGCATCGTCGCAGGGCTCAGTTCTGCTCTTCTCTTCGGGGCCGGGACTCCACTTGCGAAGATGCTGCTCGTCGACACCAGCCCATGGCTGATGGCTGGCCTTCTCTACCTTGGTTCAGGAATCGGCCTCACAGTGTACCGCCTGCTGCGAAGAGAACCTGCCGTTCGCCTTCAGCGCGAAGACTGGTCTTGGCTTGCCGCCGCAATCTTCACAGGTGGGGTGCTCGGTCCTGGCTTGCAAATGCTGGGATTGACCAATATGCCGGCTTCGGGAGCATCCTTGCTCCTCAATGCAGAGAGTGTTTTCACAGCGCTCCTGGCTTGGTTTGTCTTCGCTCCTGGCTTGGTTTGTCTTCAGGGAGAATTTCGACAAACGCATTGCGCTCGGCATGGGGGCCATACTCACCGGCCTTCTGGTTCTCAGTTGGCCCGGAGTGACGAAATTTGCGGGTGTAGTGCCTGCCTTATCCGTAATAGGGGCTTGTTTCTATGGCGCCAGCTTGGCACTTTTCGTCATCGGGCTGCGCCACCTCGGAACGGCACGAACTGGAGCATATTTCTCTGTGGCTCCGTTTTTCGGAGCAGTTCTTTCGATTGCATTCCTTGGGGAATCTATCAATGCGAGACTCCTAGCCGGAGGAACCCTGATGGCCATAGGGCTTTGGCTACACCTTACGGAGCAGCACATCCACCCGCACCTGCATGTGGCAATGGATCATGAGCACGAACATGTCCATGACTCCCATCATCAACACGAGCATCCTTATCTAGTCGCTCCAGGCACGGTCCACACACACCCGCATCATCATGAGCCAATGACGCACACGCACGAGCACTATCCCGACACCCACCATCAGCACGGCAATGAAGAAGCGTGACTGTCGGCCGCTTCGTCCGGAAGTCACATCACTGCCACCGCAAGGCAGTGTTCTCCTGAATTCTGACGCTGCCGCGATCGGAGTGAAAGATCAGTTCTCCTTTCTCTGGACGGCGTTGAAACAGGCCCATCTCCAAGGCGTCCATGACCAGGCTGCGATGCAGGTCCGGCCGCATCGACCAACCCACCACCTTACGGCTGAACAGGTCGATCACAACGGCCAGAAACAGCCGGAATGTGGGTGATGTCGCCTGACCACGCCTGGTTGAGCGCGATCGGCAGATCATGACGGTTGTCCGTGGTCGTGACCTGGAAACGCCGCTCGCCGCGCGCCCGGGTGTCGTGCTGCTGCATCTGTCGCTGCACCCGCTGCTTGCCCACGCGTATGCCGCGCTTCATCAGTTCCCGCCAGATCCGGAGCCACCCGTAGGCCCCGCGATGTTCCGAGTACACCGCGCTGATATGCGCTAGCAGAGCCGCGTCCGTCAAATGCCGGCGATGCGCAATCTGCCTTGCGTCACACCACATCATCCGACAGTCTCAAAACATGGCTTCGGGCAGATTTCAGGGCATAGCTTCCCGAAACTCAGGTAGGGATTGTGAGGCACTAAGGAAATCGGCCACAGATTGCAAGATGACGTTTCGATCGATGAATCCAGTAGCCCGTTCTAGGCATGATGTCGATGGCTCTCATGCGCGTCTCGCGAGCGTCCGTGCGAGTGCTGCCCTGAATCGCTCATCATGCGCAGCATTTGAGGGCCACCGGTGCGAAGAAATCGAATCGCGAGAAACGCCGCAATTGCAAGAAACGCAAGATTGAGAACGGTCGTATAGTTCCAACGGATCGATTCCTCCACGATTTGTGCGCTTCGATGCTGTGGGATCAGGTGCAATGCGCCAAAAAGAAATTCCACAGCGAGCGCCGCGCCCGCCATAGAGGCATAAAAAATCACCAGAAGAAACGCGCTGATCTTCAGGCCGTAGTATTTGCGATAGATATCAAGAATGGGAAGCACAATCAGATCGGCAAAAAGAAATGCGACGACTCCTCCAAAGCTGATGCCGCCATTCCATAGAACCGCGGCGAGCGGCACGTTTCCCACCGAGCACACAAAGGAGAGTATGGCGACAATCGGTCCCACGGCGGGCCCCCATAGTTTCGCCAGGATCGGATGGCCCTGCAGAAAGAATGCCTGCCAGAAATGCTGAGGAACCCAGGCAGCCAACGCCCCCGCGATGAGCAGTCCTCCACCAATATCGAGCCACAACGATGCCCAGTCCATAACAAAGAAGTGGCTGATGGCCGTACGTCCTTTTTCCGAGAACATCCTTTGCCAAATTGTGCCTTCGTGGATGGACATATCCATGCCTGCGTGGCCTTCCATGCGCCGTTGAAGCCCTCTTTCCGCCTGCTCGCGGGCGGCATCAACAATCTTTGGCGTAAGGAATGCCTTGAAGAGCAGCACCATGAGGGCAATCATCAGCGGTCCGCCCGTGAACTCGGCCAGTGTGAATTGCCAGCCCATGAGAACAGCCAGCAGGATTCCCAATTCAAGGACAAGGTTTGTGGAGGCAAACTGAAACGCCATCGCCGCGGTAAAATTTGCCCCCTTGCGAAACATGGAACGTGCCAGAGCGACAGCAGCATACGAACAAGAAGAACTTGCCGCGCCGAGACCACATGCCTTGACGATCGTGCCAGCCCGATCATCCGGCAGCAAACTCGACATCTCTTCCTTCGATACGACAGCCTGCACGACGGCTGACAGACCAAATCCAAGAATCAAGGCCCAGAGAATCTCCCAGGCCATGATCCCGGCCATTTGAAACGCATGTGCGATGGCATGAACCATAGCTCACCTCGCGAGCGCGCCGATTGGTCAAGTTGTCGAGCGTGACGAATCCGGCGCGTTTTGATGACTTATTTAGGTTGCTGGGGCGAGGCCTTGTTGTCCATCTTCATGCCGGCCATCCCAACCTTGACGGTGACTGCGATGAGTTGGTTGTCTTTCTTGGTGGCGTGAATGACAACATGATCTCCAACCTTGATGTCTTTCACCGTGATGCTCTTGTCCATCCTGGCGTACTTCGTGTCGGAGGTGAAATTCACCGTCTCGGTCTTCCCATCCATTGTGGTGACTGTGATTGATGTGTCGGTGACGGACGCTACGGTGCCCATTACGTGAATCATGCCGCCATGGGCATAGGCGATGCCGGCCATCAGGCCAATCGTGGGAAGTATCGCGAACAAGCGTTTCATCGGTTTCTCCGTTCTCGGGGTTAGTGGTGGGTGTGTGGTGTTTGCGGCGGGGCAGGCGCCTTGCCGCCATTCAGAAATTGATCCTCCTCCATCTGTTCCTGCATCTCCTCAGGGCCTTTGGGATTGAGGCGTTCCATGTCCATCTCTTCGTGATCGGAGAGCTTGGGGAGATGACGTATGAAGGCGACGAGTCTCCAGCTATCCAGATCGTCGTCGCCCGGATCGCCGAACGCCGGCATTCCGCTGAGCCGGATACCATTCTTAATGGTGTAGTAGAGCTCGCCGTCGGACAATTCTTGCGTGTCCTTCTGGCGCATGTCCGGAGGGCGCGGATACATTGTCTTCCCATACATCGTGTCGCCGCTGCCATTGTTAGCATGGCAGGTGGCGCAATGATCCGCCCAGTGGGCCATGCCTTCGTGGATCTCTTCAGGAGTGACCGCGACAGGATTCTTCATGGTCTTGTAACGCAATGGAATCGCCATATTCCGCATCGTCATGGCAAGTGAGGTTTCAACCGAACCCGGGGCAACCCGCGTGCTAAAGCCTCGATGCACCATCCTGATGCCGTAGAGTACACCGCCGATGGCTACGAGCAGTACGACGCTGAGGCATACAAACAGCGTTTGTTTCATGCGATCTACTCCTGTCCGCCGCCGCCATTCGGCAGGTTGATGGTCGTGGCCGAGGAGCCGGCCGAGATCGGTGTGTCCAGGCCGCCGCTCAACGTGTAGTTCTGAAGTGCGATGGCATTCCGCCAGACCTCATGGAGGGCCATGATGTAGCCAACCTGCAATTGGAAGTAAGTGCGCTGCGAGACCAGTACCTGTGGGTAGGCTTGCGCCATATTCTGATACTTCTTCAGGTACAACTCATACGCTCTTGCGGCACGCGGGATGAGCTGAGATTTATATCGCTCCGCTTCGAACTTTGCGGTCTCGTAGGATTGGGCCAACGGAACTGCCTGCTGACGAAGAGAGAGCTGTTCGCGCAGAACGTCTTGATTTGCTCGTTCAATTTCAGCCTTCGCCGCCTCGACATTGCCTTGGTTCCGATTCCAGAGCGGAATAGTAATTCCCGCTGTAGCAAAGCTCTGAGCGCCGGCCGCTTTGACTGGATTCTCACTGACCTGTTCTCTGTTGTATTGCTCACCAACTCTCAACTGGAGGTCAGGAACCGGTTCGCGTTTCGCATCCTTCAGCCTTGCTTGCGCGACTGCTGCCCCCTGCTGAGCGCGTTTCACCGAGGGGCTGTCGGCAAGGATCGAGTTGACCACCTGTTCAGCGTTCAAATCGGGCGTCTTCTCGAACTCGCCCTGCAGTGGGCTGACTGGCAGGTTGCCCTTGCCCGCAAGGGCCGCGAGAATACGGAAAGCTTGCAGATACTGGCGCTGCGCGGTGACGTAATCCACCTTCGCTTGCTCAGCTTCTACTTCAGTCTGCAGGATGTCCGGCGCATCGGCTTGGCCGACATTGGCTAGCTGATGGACAGTCTCGACGGCGTCGAGGGCCACGCCCAGCAGTTGCTGCCGTAGCTGGACTGTCGCTTGAGCGGTGAGCGCATCGTAGAACGCTTGTTGAACATCGCCGTGAACACGGTAGGTTTGCTCTTCTACGCCGAACTGGTTCCTGTGACCTGCGAACCAGTGCGCTCGCCTGCTTCAGCGTTGGGTTATTCGCATCGGCAAGCTTCTCAAAATCGGCCAGCGCCATCGGAGAACGCGTCGCAACATCCTTGAGCAGCTCAGGTGCAGGCAGGATCGATCCGGTCTTATGTTCGGGATTCTCCGGCTCTTGCAGAGTCATGGTTGCATGAGTGTCAGGGCTTTGAGCTTTTGGGGGTGTCCCCATCTGCATACCGCCCATGTCATGCTGCATACCAGGCATATTGTTCATATCGTTTTGTTGCTTGGGCTGCTGCGGTTGTGCATTTTCCGGAGACTTGCTCGGTGTCTTATGTTCTTGATGCTGCATCCCGGGCGTGCTCTGCTTGCTCTTGTCCGGCGGCGGACAGCCCGGCATAGCCATACCCTCCATACACTGTGCCGAACCATCTGGCTTCGCGGGGGAGCCGGAACTTTGCGCGAGCGCAGTCACACTGAAGGCGCTCGTAATCGCAAGTGCAAGAGTCGTGATTTTTATCTTTTCTCGTCGCATTAGGCACGCTCCAGAATGACGGAATAGGCATCGTTGGGCCGTTTGGCCTGTTTCATTCGTCGAATGACCTCGTCGTATTTGTCCGGCGGCATTACGCGGACAAACGTCATCATGCCCTGCATGAATCCGCTCCATCCCTCACGCAGGCCATAGTTCTCAGGCCGATCGACCATTTTGTCCATCTGCATCATCGGTCCTTCCATGTAGGCATCCTGCGGGAAATTCGGAACATCATTCGCATTTTTTGCAATGTCATCGGGCGCCATCTGCCCCATCTGCATGTTCCCCATCTCCTGATGCATGCCGGGCATTGCCGCCATAGCCTTCTTCTCGGAGAGCGGGCCGTTGGTCGTTGACGTATCGGTGGCATTCCCAACACCTCCCAAACCGCGCCCGAGTGTAGGGCCGTAGTCTTCGCCCAGGGGAGCAGTGGTGAGGCAAGTGGCAGTGGATCATCCAATCGCCGGGGTTGTTGGCAACAAACTCGACATCCCGCGCCTGGGCCACTCCAACGAGCACCGTGTTGCCGGGCCACCAAGCTGTCTCCGGGATCCTGCCGCCTTCGGTTCCTGTCGTGTAGAAGGTGTGCCCGTGCAGGTGCATCGGATGGTGGTCCATGCCGAGATTGACAAAACGAATGCGCACACGGTCTCCGAGCCGAACGATGAGCGGAGTCGTTGCCGGACCGGCCTTCCCATTGAAGACCAGCCAGTTGAACTCCATGTTCATCGTGTTGGGCACGGTATTGTTCGGCAGTACCGCATATTCCTGCAGATGGATCAGGAAGTCCTTGTCGCAATGCGGCTGGTAGGGCTCCTTGGGGTGCATGATGAAGGCGCCGAGCATTCCCGCCATTTCCTGCATCGCCATGTGCGAGTGATAAAAGTAAGTGCCTGCCTGATGGATATTGAACTCATAGACGAAGCGCCCGCCAGGCTTCACCGGGTCCTGGCTGATGCCGGGCATGCCGTCGTTTTGAATGGTGTCTTCAAATCCATGCCAGTGCATCGACGTCGGCTCAGGCAGATGGTTGTCGAAGATGACACGCACGCGATCGCCCTGGTTGACCTGAATCGTCGGTCCCGGAGCGCTCCCATTAAAGCCCCAGGCGTCGATTGTCTTGAGCGGGCTGATCTGCTGTTTCACCACCTCCGCGATCAGGTGGAAGACCTTCGTGTTGCCTTCCATCGTGTAGGGGAGATCCCCGAGGTCAGTGGTCACGACCGGCATGTTGAAAGCTGGCTCGTGATGGGTCTGTCGAACGCGTTTGTAGATCTTGGAATTCGGCTCGGATTGAGCGATCAGTTTCTGCTCGGCCAACCAAGCAGCGCCTAATCCAAGCGTGCTCTGCAGAAAGGAACGTCGATTGTTCATATGTCCTCAGCATCAATAGCAGTGGGGATTCCCGCGAAGGGAGCAGGAGGCACGAATGTGGCGCCACTGACACGGATTGCTGCATGAGTCCAGGGGAGGAAGCAACGCGACACAACCCGGCCAATGACAAAGCATTGGCTGTCCTAGTGTGGGGACTAGATTCTGAGCGCGATCGAGAGAGGACTAAAGAGGGGGACAATGAGAGGAGGCGATGTCTCGCTTATGAATCCACTGGTAGCAGAATCCAGTTCTGCGGCAGCGATGCGCTGAACGAACATCCAATGCACTTCGCCAAGTTGAATACCCTTGGGCGACACAATGAGGCTATCCGGTTGACGACACAACATGTGGTGGCAATTGGATGTTGCCTCTAGGATGGAAAACTGCGCCGTCCCCGATTCCGCAGGTATCGTCATATGCGGGCAATGGCCGTCCGAAATCTGCGCAGTATTAGAGCCGTGCGACCGGTGGCAGTCCGTCTGGGTACTCCGCAGTGTGCAAGCTGTTTCGCAAGCAGCAGCGGATGAGGACGCTATCAGCAGAACAACCGCCAACACCGCCGCGAATGTGCTCTTCCACCGCATTGCTTTTATCCTACCTCGTTCCACAATCGGACGTCAGATCCACTCTTTCTGGCTTTCAAAATGTTTGGTATCAGAACAAACGGCGCACCTGCGAGACAGATCGCGATCCAGGTCCAGGCGAGAATGTCCAACCATTGTGCTGGATGCGCCGACGACCAAAACAGTGGCCTTGCGGCTGCGGAACCGTACCTGCGACCGAAAACAGGTTGGCATCGCCATTTATATTGCGATCTTGACGAGATTCCGCTTAGCAGATAGCTTAGATGCTAAGTAAGTTTGGAAAAATATGCGAACCAGAGTTGTCAGAACTGCACGCAAGAATCGTGACGAGTTGTCTGATGATATCGTCGGCCGTCTAGCGCGCCGGCACAGCACCGCAGTCGTGCTGTTTCACCACGCTGTCGCGGAACGTCTGGGCTTGGGTCCAACGGATCATAAGTGCCTCGATTTGCTGCGGGAGCGTGGGCCGATGAGCGGCAGCGATCTAGCCGGAATCACTGGCCTAACCAGCGGCGCGATCACGGGCGTAGTCGCCAGGCTGGAACGGGCTGGTTACCTGCGTCGTGAACCGGACCCGCGCGACGGCCGTAAGCAGATCCTCCATCTAGCGCTGAAGCGGTCACCTATCCACGACGTGATCGAGCCACTACGGAAAGATGTGGCAGTCGTGTTGAAGAATTTCGACCCCCACCAACTCACTGCGATCGCTGAGTTCCTGACTCGAACCACGGATCTTATCTATCTACATGCGGCCCTATTGCGCGCTCAGGCACTCACCGCCACCATTGGCGTAGCCCAAGAATGGAGCATTCAGCAATGACACCCGGCTTCCGCAAACTTGTCCTCACCACGCATATCGCCTTTTCGGTGGGCTGGATCGGGGCAGTCGCAGCTTTCCTCACCCTCGCCATTGCCGGGTTGACGACCCATGATCTACGGATTGTGTCTGCCGCTTATGTAGCAATGGAATTAATCGCTCGACTCGTCATCGTCCCGCTGGCATTGGCTTCGCTGCTGAGCGGACTCATTCAATCACTGGCCACTCCGTGGGGCCTGTTCCGGCACTATTGGATTGTGGCGAAACTCGCCCTAACCATGTTCGCCACAGTCGTTTTGCTGAAAAAGATGCCTCTAATTGGCTACGTCGCCCGACGGGCCACAGAGACGCCATTGCCCAGTGCAGCTGTGCGAGCGGCCGGGATCCCACTCATTGTCCATGCCGCGGGCGGCATAGTGGTCTTGCTCGCAATCACGATACTGTCTGTCTACAAACCATGGGGCCTGACCCGCTATGGACAACGTAAGCAGCAAGAGCAGCCATACAAATATTCGAAGTCACCACAACCAATGGGAGTGCTGGCGAAGTCCAATCCGGACAACAGGATTATCGGCAACGGCCGGCGATCAGGACTCAAGATTGTCCTCGCGGCCGGCTTCTGTTTTCTCGTAGTGGCGGTCCACATCTCGATGCACCTCATGGGCCACAGCCTTCATCATGGTCACTGATGCCCCGGAGGCGGGGCGCGAGACTCACGATGACGCGGGCGTCCTTACGAGCCGTTTTCGCAAAATAGTTTGTCTAGATTGCTCCAACCCGTGCGACGCCTTCATACGTATAGGTCATCGGACGCGGTCCCGGAAGGTAGAACGTTTTCTGCTCGGAGATGTGAAATCCTGCTGCTCTGATGAGATCGTCAACTTTACGATTGAGATGGCAGCCTCCACCGATCCGCCTCCACGCCGGCGTCATCCAATCCTGCCAGACTGTGACACCGGTATCGGCAGACCGGCCGTGCTCGATATAGATCATGCGGCCGCTTGCCTTCAACACTCGCTTCATCTGCCGAAGGGCAAGCAGAGGTTTCGGGATGGAGCATAAGGTCCACGTCACAACAACCGTATCGATACTGGAATCTTCGAGTGGAAGCGGCTCCTCTGCGGATTGCAGGAAGAAGGTGACCTCAAACGGGACAGCGGACGCTCTCTCTGCCGCCATTCGCTGAAGCTCGACTGACGGATCTACCCCATACAAATGGCGAACCTCCGGCGAGTAAAATTGCAAGTTCAAACCGGAGCCGATACCAATCTCCAACACCTCCCCGCGAGCTTGGGGCAGGCACTCCGCTCGCAAGCGAGTCGTATCCTTATTCCTCATGGCAAGGTCAATCAAGCGGGGTAGAACGTATTTTGAATACAAGCCCATCTTCGTCTCGCTCTCTCTGATATTGTGCGCCGATACGCAAAATTCCACTTCCTGAAGATTGGCCGTAATGGGCCCGCAGTATCGTCCGTTACATTCACTAGGTGGATACAGCAGTCGTGTTGCTGGCGTTGCCAGTTCTGATGATCGAGAGTAGACGTCCTTCCAGGGGAATTGCGACTGCTGCCAATCCAGATTCGTGACATTGCTTCTATGACTTGGCAGGCGATATCGAGTCCACCATGATTGTCGTTCCCTCCACCTTTCCCTTGACGGTTACGCTCTGCCCGGCACATTTATCGAGTTGGCTCTTGTCACCCTTCAACGTGTACACCTTGTCGCCGCTGACGAGGGCAAAGTCAGATCCTTGCTTGACGCATTCCCGGGTGCACTGGGCTGCGGTTGCGCCCTTCATCATGTGATGTGCGCCGCACATGGCGTCGCTCACGGTTCCGGTTAGGGCCTGACTCGACTGAGTGGAGGCCGCTACAGTGGAAAGAACGATAGAAAGGAATAAAGCCGAATTCGATAGACGCATTAGAGTTCTCCTTGAGTTGCAGGTTGAATGGGTTGGGTTTGATTGTTGCTCTGGTTCTGCGGGTGAAGGGTTCCTTTCCGCAATGCCCGTTCCTTCATCATGACGAAGAAGACGGGCACGAGGATCAAAACGTGGATGGTTGAGGTGATCATGCCACCTACGATAGGAGCGGCAATGGGTTTCATGACATCAGAACCGATACCCGACTCCCATAGGATCGGAACCAGGCTGGCGAGGACGGCAAAGACGGTCATGAGTTTTGGACGTAGGCGCTGCACGGCGCCTTCGATTGCGGCTGCCTCCACATCGGCATTCGTCAGTGTCTTGCCGGATTGCAGCTTGCGTTCGAGCGCCTCGTGGAGATAAACAACCATCACTACACCGGTTTCGACGGCAATACCGAACAGCGCGATGTATCCAACCGCCACTGCGACGCTGAAGTTGTATTTAAGCAACCACTGCAGTAGCAACCCTCCGCTCATGGCATAGATAGTCGGGAAGATCAACACGAGCGCTTCCGCAACCGAGTGGAAGACCAGGTAGAGCAACAAGAAAATCACGAAGAAGACCACTGGGAGGATCAATTGCAACCGCTGCTTTGCGCGCATTTCGAGCTCGTATTCTCCCGACCACTGAAACGTGTAATTAGCCGGCAGCGCGAGCTTCTCTTGAAGCAGCTTATTTGCTTTGGCAACGAAGCCGCCATAGTTGGTGTTCGAGAGATCGATGTAGATGTAGCCCGTCAGCGCGCCATCTTCGTCGCGGATCATCGAAGGTCCATGCGAAAACGAGATGCGCGCCACTTGTCCGAGTGGGATTTGAGCCCCGGATGGCGTGCCGATCAGCACACCGCGCATCTGATCGACATTGTCTCGAAAGTCTCTCTGATAGCGAACATTGATGGGATACCGCTCACGCCCCTCGATGTTCTGGGTAATATTCTGGCCGCCAATTCCGGACTCCACGGCTGTTTGGATGTCTGCGACGGTGAGCCCATAGCGGGCGGCCTCCAGGCGATTGACCTCCACGTTGACATAGAAGCCTTGAGCAACCTTCTCGGCGAAGATCGACCTCATCTCCGGAAGCCCAGAAAGAACATTCTGGATCTGCGAAGCCAACTGTTGAATGCCGTCAACGTTTGGCCCCTGAACCTTCAGACCCAAAGGTGTCTTGATGCCAGTTAGTTCCATATCCAGGCGATTTTCGACGGGCATCGTCCATGTATTCGAGAGGCCTGGGAACTGAAGCTTGGTATCCATTTGCTGAATGAGTTTTTCGTAGGTCATTCCAGCAGGCCATTGCTCGCGCGGTTTGAGCATGACCGTGGTGTCATACATATCAAGTGGCGCGTTGTCGGTTGCGCTGTCCGAGCGGCCAACTGCGCCGAAGACGCTTGCAACTTCAGGAAAGCCGCGAAGGATGCGGTCCTGCTCCTGCAGAAGCACCTTCGCCTGTTCAATGGAAATGCCGGGGAGAGCCGTAGGCATGTACAAGGTCGAGCTCTCAAAGAGAGGGGGCATGAACTGACTGCCGAGGCGCGAAGCAAGGGGAAATGTTACAACGAGGAAAATCAGATTCACGGCGATCGTAAGCCGGCGATAACGAAGGCAGAATTTCAGAATCGGCAGGTAAATGGCCTGTGTGACGCGCGAGATCGGATTTGCGCGCTCCGGGCGCAGCCGGCCGCGAATCAGCATCACCATGAGGACCGGCACAAGGGTGATGGCGAGGATGGAGGACGAACCGACTGCCAGGGTCTTGGTCCAAGCCAGCGGCTTGAACATCCGTCCCTCTTGCGCTTCGAGCAGGAAGACCGGCAGGAAGGATACGACAATAATCAGCAGCGAGAAGAACAGCGCAGGACCAACTTGTTTTGCTGCGTTGATAAGAATCGTCCGGCGTTCTGGCTCCGAAACCGGCTTAGAATCTTGCTCCTGCCGATCGGACAGATGGCGATAGCCGTTTTCGACCATCACAATGGAGGCGTCAACGAGCACTCCAATCGCCATTGCGATGCCGCCAAGCGACATGATGTTCGAGGTCACGCCCAGCCAGTACATCGGAATGAACGATACGAGGACCGCAATGGGCAAAGCCAGGATGGCGATGAGCGCGGACCGGAAATGGAACAGGAAGACGATGATCACCAGGCTGACGATGGCCGCCTCTTCAAGAAGATCCCGCTGCAAGGTTTTGATGGAGGCATCGATCAAATCGGAGCGATCGTATCCGGGCATGATCTGGACACCAGGCGGAAGCGACGGCGCGATCTCGTGGAGCTTCTGCTTGACTCCATTGATGACGTTGAGCGCGTTCATTCCCTGGCGCATGACGATGATTCCGCCAACGGTTTCACCCTCTCCGTTCCATTCCGCCACTCCCTCGCGGATGTCGGGACCGAAGCTCACGGTTCCCAGGTCACGTAGAAGCACGGGCGTTCCGTTCTTGCTGCCGACAGCGACGGTTGCGAGATCGTCCAGAGAATGCAAATAGCCGAGGCCACGGATCATGTACTCGGCACCGCTGAGGTCGAGCAGCCGTCCGCCAACTTCATTCGTACTCGCCTTGACTTTGTCGAGCACCATAGAGAGCGGAATGCCGTAGGCAAGCAGCTTGTTGGGATCGAGCTGCACTTGATACTGCCGGACGAACCCGCCGATACTGGCGACCTCGGCGACTCCTGGCACGGTCTCAAGCGAATAGCGCAGATGCCAGTCCTGCAAGCTGCGCAGGTCGGCGAGGCTGCTTTTCCCGCTTTTATCTACAATGGCGTACTCATACACCCAGCCGGCGCCGGTGGCGTCGGGGCCGATGGAAGGGTGTACGTTCTCCGGAAGACGCCCGCTGATCTGTTGCAGGTATTCGATAACTCGCGAACGCGCCCAGTAGAGATCAGTACCGTCCTGGAAGACGACATAGACATAGGAATCCCCGAACATCGTCTGCGCTCGCACAGCTTTTACATGGGGTGCAGCCAGGAGGCTGGTCACGATTGGGTAGGTCACCTGGTCTTCGATGACATCCGGCGGCTCTCCTTCCCAGGCTGTGTGGACGATGACCTGGACGTCGGAGATGTCCGGCAATGCGTCCAGCGGCACATGCTGCAACGACCAGATGCCCGCAAGTGTGAGCAGCAAGACCGTCGTGAAAACCAAGAAGCGATTCCGCGCGCAGACTTCAATGATTCGAGAGAGCATTACATGCCTCCCGTCGCGTTTACGCTCAACTGTTTCGTGGCGATCACCTGACCGTTCTTTTGGGCGGAGATGGTTACCTGCCAGGTGCCTCCGGAACCGAGCGAGCCGTTTCCCTCATAGAGGCCATTGCCTTTCTCATTGAGTTTCGCTGTGGTGTTCATGGCGGCCATACCCATCGCCGGCATCGCGGCCATATAGAACGTGACCGTGACTTGAGCCCCTGTCGCGGGAACGCCATTTGCCTCCGTCAGTTTCACCCGAAAAACATTGCTGCCCTTTTGCGGTGGATTGGGATCGGTCGTGAAATCGATGTTTGCCTGCGCGGCAGCGGGCGCATTGCCCTGCGGAGCGTTGGCCCCGGCGCCTGGCGGCGGTGGAGCAAAGGAACCTGCAGCCGACTGCAATTGGCTTTCCGAATCGATCAGGAAATTGGCCGAAGTGACGATGGATTGATGTGCGTCCAGTCCCTTAAGAACGACGAAGTCATCGCCAACCCGCGGGCCGACTGTGATCTCCTTCGGCTCCAAACTTCCGTTGCCGTGGTTCAGGAATACGATCTGCCGTGTGCCGGACTGAAAGACTGCCGATGCTGGCACAACAAGTTGGCGACCGAGACTACTCTTCAGATCAACGTTCACGAACATGCCCGGCTTCAGCTTCAGTCCGAGATTAGCAATCGCCAGCCGCACGCGAACGGTTCGCGTCGCCATGTCCACTTGCGGCAGTATGTCTTCAATTCGGCCGGTGAACGTGTGTCCCGGATACGAATCGGCGGCAATTTGCGCGATATCGCCGGGCTTTATCCGGCTAACGTCATTCTGGAAAACCTGTGCGTACACCCACACGCTCGACAGATCGGCGATGGTGTAGAGCTTGGTCGATGGCTCAACATACATGTTGGGTAGAGCATTGCGCTCCGTGATATATCCCGTAGTCGGGGAGTTGATCGTGAGATCGGTAATCGCTTTGCCGGATTCCTTGAGCTTTCGAATCTCGCTCGGAGGCACATCCCACTGCTCCAACCGCCGCTCTGCCGCAGCCGATAGGGAATCGGCCCCGGAGGCAACGCCGTCGATGCTGCTTGCGCTCATTGCTTTTTGATTCTGCCGTGCCAGCAGATAATCCTGCTGGGTTGCAACAAGATCTGGGCTATACACGGTGAAGAGCGGCTCTCCCTTATGGATGTATTGGTAAGTGGCATTGGCAAAAACTTTCCGGATATAACCAGGGAATCGTACCTGTACATAGGAAAGAAGACGCTCGTTGATATCCACTGTGCCGGTCGCGCGGATGTCGTCACTCAGTTGCTTGAATTCGGCGGTGCCCAACATCACGCCGATGCTCTGCATCCGTTCCGGCGTAAGTTGCACTGGGGCGAGCTGGGTCTCCGTCTTCTGTTGCGGCATCGAGGAATCCGCCGCTTTCGTTCCCGAAGACGGTCCGGAAGCCGCGGGCTGGACATCCCCGGACATCGCCGTGTTCGCAGTCATCGACGGTTTCGTCCGCTGGGAGCGATACGTCCAAATCCCGGCGAGGACCGCGAGGACAGCCATCCAGACGAGAGAGGTTCTCAAGACATATTTGTTCATCGCAGTGTCGCTCCTGTCAGGGATTCGAGATGGGCTAGTGCAGCTTCGTGATCTTCAAGCGTCTGTGCGTATTCGAGCTTCAAGTTGAGAACGTCAGTGAAATACGTAAGAACATGAATAAACTGCTCACGATTCGAACCGTATGCGTTCAGTGTGGCGCGGTACGTTGCGTCGGATTGGGG
>WNGL01011327.1_pt1 | contig 15295 bp, 3 predicted proteins | sample 5400591 | NCBI WGS metagenome assembly WNGL01 (sample SAMN13153377, study PRJNA577476) | soil metagenome | isolation source: 80 cm soil or saprolite under Garry oak tree replicate 1 | place: USA:California | collected 2016-06-15
AAAGTGTCAGTACCGCGAGCGGTAGCGACCGGGTCACGGCCAACTCATGGCCCAAATCTCTGTCTATACTCGCTAGAGGTAATAAAGGCCTTGACCATCTCGGCGTTCACAAAGTTGCCGTTGAATTGATTCAGCTTCGTCAGCCAGAAATCATAGCCGGTGTAATCAGTGTCCGGGCCACTGTTCGGATCGCGGCGCAGATAACCAAAGTATTGCATCAGTACAAACGCGCGGTTGAATTCATTCGTCACGAGAGTTGAATTCTCGGCGACTTTTCGCAGTGCGCGCGCTCTGGCTGCGACGTCGCTGGTATTTGTCGCAGAGCCAAACTCAGCAATCGCTGCATTGCGGTCCGCTGCCGTTGGCGTCACGCCGGCGTTGGTGAACAGGGTGTCGACAAATTGCGCCGGCGTCATTGAGGTTGCGAAAGCCGAAGCGAAGCGAGAACGTTGCACGAACTGAGCAGCAAAGGTCTGTTTGTTATTCTCCAGCACCGTCTCCCAACCTGTTTGTCCAACGACTACACCTTGTCCAATCTGCTGTGTGTCGGAGAGAAATTCATTCAGCCGTACAATCGGAACCGCGAGTTGATGTGTGCCGTTGAAGGTCGAATTGCCATTGACGTCACCGTAAGCGGCTTTATACGTGCGCTCGACCAGATAACCCGTATTCTGAAATTCAATCGAGAGGAAGAAAGCAGCCGAGACATTGATGTGCTTAAGGTCAATACATGGCTGGTTCGTGCCGCAGGAGTTTATCTGGTCGGCCCAAAAGTTAAGTCCGCTAGCGTCTGGCTCGCGGTTAAGGAAATCATGGTAGTGCTGACGCACAAAGAACGTCGAGCTGTCGACCGGGTTCGGCAAATTCGGATTGGTGTCGTTATCACGAATTTCCAAAAGCGACCAAAAGCGAGGTGTTTGGTGGACCTTCGAATGAATTACTGTTGAAGATGGCGCCTACTGGATTGCTCAGTGTCAGAGAGAGTGATTCGAAACCTTCCACCAGGTTGTCATCCGTGATCAGTACATTGAAAGTCTTGAGGCTCTCTCCGGGATTGAAACGCAGCGTTCCGAACGCTGAGGTGTAATCCGTTCGAGCCGAGGCCGTGCCGTCGCTGGTCGCATAGTCAACGGTAGAGACGCCGGACAAATCACCACCGCGCCGGACCGAGATTTGGATACTGCCCGCGTCTTCGTTAACCACGTAGTCCTGACTGGTAAACTGAAAGGTGGTGGGCGTGCCGACGAAGTTGGCCGTTTGAATACCAACGAGATTGTTGACGCTGGTGCTCACGGGATTGAACTTGAAGTTGGCTTTGGAGGGAGTAACAACATAATTCGCAGCCGCTGTCAGATTCGGAAAGATGTAGTTACCACTTCCATCCGTCTGGGTGGTAGCTGATTGCGCTCCGCTAAGCGTAACGGTCGCGCCTGCGAGCCCGGTGGTAGTACGACTGTCGGTCACCCGGCCGGAAATTGAAGGTAAGGCCGCACAACTATTTCGCAATACGGAGGCACCACGCGAGGCATCGGCAACTGCGACGTCCGGCAATTTGTCGCCCTTAAAGTCGGCGTTATCGAGACCAAAATTGCCAGTGACATCGCTTGCGCCGGTATCGATCGAAATTGCGTTGCCCAATCCTCCAAGGCCGTCGCCGAGCAGAACAGTAACTTTACTACCGCCGTTTGTGAAGGCGACGTCAAGCTTTCCATCGCGGTTGAAGTCGGCCACCGTGAGATTGGGCGAGTTCCCAATCGCAAATAACGATTTGGTGACAAAACGGCCGGTCCCATCACCCTTTAGAACTGCAATGGCGTTTGATGAACCGGCCACGCCGGTTGCGGCAATATCTAATTTCCCGTCGCTATCAAAGTCGCCTACGCCCATTACTCCGGTTATGTTTGTCCCTGAAGAGATAATTGCCGACCCGAAACCGCCTGCTCCGTTGCCAAGGCGCACGGACAAAGGTCGCGAATTATCTGTACCTCCGGCAAAAATCAAATCAGGCAGATTGTCGCCATTCACATCAACGACGCCGATAGGGACATCAACGGAACTGCCACTCACCGGGGCAATCTGATTGAACGTTTTGTCGCCGTTTCCGAGCAGAATCTGAGTAGCACTTGCTCCAGGAGTCCACACAAGGAGATCTGGTTTTCCGTCGTTGTTAATGTCCGCGCTGAACAAGCCTCGCGTCAGCGGGCTTTGTCCTTGAGAAGTAAAAGGAACGCTGGATGTCGATTGGCCAAATCCGCCGCTCCCGTTGTTAACCAGGATCCCAACCACGTTGGAGTTGTAACTCGAGAAGGCCAGATCTGGTTTCCCATCCCCGCTAAAATCGTTGACTGCCATACCTTGCGATTCACCAGGACCAATTGTAGCGGCCGTAAAACCTCCAGTGCCGTCGTTGAGCAGGACGGCGCCTTGTCCGCCGCTAAACTTTGCCAGCACCACTATGTCGGGTTTTCCGTCGCCATTGAAGTCGGCGGTACTGGTCAATACTGTACCCGAGGAGGACAGGTTGTAGGTGGCAACACTGAAAGTAGGCGCGGCGCAGGAATTGAATTCCTGATAGACGGCGAAGTTTTGTCCCGCAATGGTCAGGTGTCCCGCACGCGGACTGGTCGTGGCGTTTACATTGAAGCTTACAATGCCATTGCCAACGCCTGCTGTTCCGGAATTAATTGTAATCCAATTGGAGTTACTGGTTGCCGTCCATGGGCAGCCGTGGAGCGTGGCCACACTCACGTTCCCAGCGCCTCCCGTGGCGCCAAAACTCTGAGTAATCGGTGTAATACTGTAGGTGCAAGGATTGGCTACGAAATCTGCCGTCTGGTCGGCATTCAACGCATTAAAGGTTCGGCTCTCTGGCTCGAAAGAGAAGTTCGTCTTGGAGGGTGTTATGGTGTAATTGCGACCCCCAGCCACTTCAGCGAACTGATAAAAGCCATTGCTGTCAGTCTGGACGCTGACTGCCTGCGCGCCGCCGGTCAAATTCATTAAGACACCGCTCAGAGCATTCCCGGCAGCATCCGTCACGTGACCATCGATCGAAGGTGACGCAGAAACCTTGGTCACTTCGGTCGCAGTGTTATTCGCTGTGTTCGCATCCGGTTCGTTTGCCGTTACGCTGGCAGTGTTAGTGATGTTTCCTGTCCCTGTCGGAGTAACCGAGATCGTGATCGTCGCTGCGCCAGCGTCCGGCAAGCTTCCAATGTCGCAGGTTACTTTTAAGCCATTGATTGAACACGTCCCGAGCGAAGACGTGGCAGAGCCTAACGTCAGACTGCTCGGCAGGTCCTCGGTGACTTTAACACCAGTCGCCAATGAAGGACCGGCATTCTTAACCTTCAAGGTGTAGGCAAGCGGATTGTTTATCATCACTGGATCGCGTGAATCTGATTTCGAAATTGAAACATCCGCTGCCACGCCGATTTTAGTGACGAAGGCATCACTACCCCTGAGAATTGGTTGAAATGGATTCACCGTGGGAAAGTCCGACGAGGAGGAGGTGCCGATTACGTAAGCGTTGACTGTGCCGTCAACCGCGATGCCGTTCCCCTGATCGGATCCTGTTCCCCCCAGGTAAGTCGAGTAGGCCAACGTGGTTCCAGTTGGATTCAGCTTTGTTACAAAGGCGTCAGTACTACCGCTAATATTAGGTTGGGGCGCGTCCAGCGTTGGAAAATCCGAAGAGGACGTGGAACCGCTCACGTAAATACTTGCGTCGGCAGCTACGGCCACGGCAAATGCCTGATCGACCCTTTCACCACCAAGATAGGTCGAGAAAACCAGCGAGTCTCCCGATGGGCTAAACCTGGTGACAAAGGCATCGGTGTCAAAGGTCGTGAGCGTTGACTTCAAAGCACGAGCGAGAGGAAAATTTTGCGAGTTGGTCGATCCGACGACATAAGCGCTTCCGCCGCTAACAGCAATCGCGCGACCTTGATCGCTGCCGCTGCCACCAAAATATGTTGAGTAAATGAAGCTATTGCCGGCAGGATTAAGCTTGACGACAAAAGCATCCGAAAGGCCGCCAAGCGTGGATTGAAACGCGCTCACCACGGGGAAGTTCGATGAGTTGGTAGTCCCAACTATGTAGGCATTCCCATTCGCATCCAACGCCACACCGCGAGCTTCGTCATTCTCGTTTCCACCAAAGTTAAGGAAGTAGTCCTGGAAACCAGTGGCATTTAGCCTAATCGCAAACGCATCGTTGCCAATGGTTGTGCCCGCGTAAACAGTTGACGGGCTGTTGCGATCAACTGCCACTGCGTTTGTCGTAAGATTCGTCAGCCCCGCGTTACTCGGCGCCCAACTCCCGCCGCCGTTTGTAGATTTGAAGATTGCCGATCCCACAGTCGCCGCATAAAGCGTGGTCGGCGTGACGGGGTCGACCGCGAGATTGTTGATCAGCGTGAGAGTTAGACCACTGCCGCTTCCGGACCAGGTGACGCCTCCGTCTGTCGTCTTAAATAGAATGTCGGTACCATTGAAGCCGCTGGCATAGAGCGTAGCCGGATTGAGCGGATCGATCGCCAGCGCCGTGATCTGCGGCGTGAAAGGAGTTGCGAGCGGGCCGGAATTGATAGGAGTCCAGAGGGCACCGCCGTTAGTGCTCTTGAACATTCCGCGGTTCGTGCCCATATACACAATCGCGGGATTAGTTGGGTCGAGTACTACCTTGTTAACTCGCGGCGAGCTTCCCGTAATCCCCTGCCTTATCTCTGACCACGTGTCGCCGCCGTTGGTGCTCTTGTAAATACCGAGGAGCGTGCCGGCGTAGAGAGTTGCGGGCGTGTTAGGGTCTATAGCGAGGGCGTTGACCGATGGGACCGTGAAGCCCGAGTTCTTGATGTCGTAAAGTGCCCCACTGTTCGTGCTCCTATAGACACCGTTAGTGGTGCCGGCGTAAATCACAGCGGTGTTCGTCGGATCAATAACGACTGCGTTCGTGAACAGCGGTGCGGTTGATGCGCGCGCCGTGCCTGTCAGATTCCAGTGGGCCCCGGCAGTAGTGCTCACAAAGACGCCAACGTTGGAGCCCGCGTAAATCACGTTCGTGTTCCCCGGATCCAACGCGAAGGCGTTTACAGCCGCGTCTGTGCTCTTATAGGCCGGGCTTCCATTTCTCTGTATGGGGAAGAAGCCAAACCTGGTCGAGTCAGTGCGTCCGACCACATACGCGTTGCCACCGCCGTCAACCGCGATGCCAAGCGCCGTGTCGTTGTTGTCGCCACCGAGGAAGGTCGAATAAACCAAGGCTGAGCCGGATGGGTTGAGTTTGGCTGCGAATGCATCGGTAAGACCGTCTTTGGAACCCTGAAATGCTCCGGACGTGGTCGGAAAGTTGCCCGAACCCGTGAACCCTGCAACATACGCATTTCCCTGGGCGTCAACGGCGATAGCATTACCTGTATCGCTACCGTTTCCGCCAAGGTAAGTGGAGTAGATTAGAGCAGTTCCCGCGGGGTTCAACTTTGTTATGAATACATCGCTCGCAGAGTCTTTGACACTTTGAAGCGCGCTGACTACCGGAAAGTCTGTCGAACTGGTGGTTCCAGTTAGATAGGCACTCCCTTGCGCGTCAACCGCAATCCCCAGCCCATCTTCTGAACTGCTGCCGCCGAGAAAACTCGAGTAAATGAAAACCGGGTCGATGATCAGACGGTAGCGCCGATCATACCTGCCTAACCTAAAACCTATGTGTCTGCCCGCCAAATGGTAACGCGCGGCAACCTCGTGGCGTTCTCCATTTATCTCTTGATAGGCGACGGGGCGCGGTTGTCGCACATCGCCCGCGCGTGTGCTCAATATCAGATCGCCATTTTCGTCAAGAATGGTTTTTCGAACACGTCGGAACATGATTCTGATTCGCCGTGAATTGGCTCGCGGTTTCAGGATGAAGTCGTATTCCAACCGCTTTTGATTTCCGTGATAAGCCAGATCGATGTGCGGGTAAACATCTCTATAGCGTACTCGGGAATAGGTGCTGATATCCGAGTGCCATTTCTCGGGATTGTTGCCAAGCAGATAATTGGTCTTTCCCGGTAATTCGTCCTCACCCTGCATCGGAGGGTTAGGATTAGCGTCCAGCAGCTTAAATCTCAGTATCGAAGGCTCTGGCGCAGGTGTTGTGTTACGGGACTTAACTGATTCAGTCTCGGCGAATTTGCCAACCAGCGTGGATTGAGGCTGGCGCAAAGACAGCGTTACTCCCGTTGGGGTTAGAAAAAGGTCATACCGCGGGCCGTGCGAGAGAAACTTAACCCGTGGATCGGCCTGCCCTTCATTGATTTCAAATGAAAGCGGCAGTCTGCCATAAGAATCACTAATTCGCTGCTCTGCCGTTGTCGCCGGCACAGACAGGTTTGTCGCTGCAGCTCGACCGGACGAAACTAATTGAGCTGGGTGACTCAAAGACACAAACGTGCCCGTCAAGGCGACCGCCAAGCCAAAAATGATCGCCGGCCAAAAACTTCTTTTGCTAACGAGAAAGCTCATATCGTGCCAACGAACTCAAGTGGTGCCACTGCGATTGCCGCCACCCTTTACGTCCCAAGTCGTTTCTTCACAGGCCAAAACGCTGCCGATATTCAACGCTAGTAATAAAAGCCTTGACCATCTCGGCAGCATTGTAGTTGCCGTTGAATTGATTCAGCTTCGCGAGCCAGAAATCGTAGCCGGTATAGTCTGAATCGGGAGCATCGTTCGGATTGCGGCGCAGATACCCGAAGAACTGCATCAGCACGAACGCGCGGTTGAATTCAGAGTTGTATAGAATTTGATTCTCGGCCACTTGGCGCAAAGCCTGTGCGCGCGCGGTCACATTGCTTGTGTCGGTCGCGCCTCCAAATAGCGCAATCGCCGTCGCGCGGTCGCTGGCTGACAAGACATTACCCGCATTCGTATTCAGCTTGTCGACAAACTGCGCCGGCGTCATCGACGTTGGGAACGCAGTGGTCAACCGCGGGCGCTGCGCGAATTGAGCGGTGAAAGCCTGCTTGTTATTTTCCAGCACCGTCTCCCAACCAGTCTGTCCCACAACAACGCCCTGGCCAATCTGCTGCGTGTCAGCCAGGAGTTCATTCAAGCGGACGATCGGCACCGGGAGAGTGTGCGGCGTGGAAAATGTCGACGTGCCAGTGGCATCGCCGTAAGCAGTTTTGTAAAGCCGTTCGACCAGGTATCCGGTCTGCTGAAATTCAATCGATAGGAAGAAGGCGGCTGAGACGTTGATACGCTTTATGTCGATGCATGCCGCATCTGCGCCGCAACTCGTGATCTGACTGGACCAAAACGATAACCCGCTCGAGTCAGGTTCCCGATTCAGAAAGTCGTGATAGTGCTGGCGAACGAAATTAGCCGCGTCGTCAATCGCGTTTGTTGGCGGCTCTGTGGGATCGTCGATAATCGTCACTGCTGTGGTGGAGGGTGAGCCGAGAACGGCCCCGCCGGTCGGATTCACCAACGCCACATTGAAAGTCTCAGGCCCTTCGACGTAAGAGTCCTGATTGATCAGAATCATTACCGTCTTCGATGTCTCGCCCGCCGCGAATCTAAGCGTACCCAACGCGGGTGTGAAATCGCAACGAGATGAAGCCATGCCATTCGCGGTTGAGCACGGGAGCAACGACACCCCGCCATCCGAAGTCGCATAATCCACTGTGGCCGTGGTCGAGGTATCGCCTGTTCGATTGACTGTCACGGTCGTGAACCCCGCACTTTCACTCACTGAGTAGTTGGATTGACTGAAAGCTATTACCGCACCCACAAGCCTGCATGGTGAGAATTCAGAGGTATTTCCTATCGGATCTGTGGCCGTTGCCGTGACAACTATGCCTGGCGCCAATGCTGCTGGAACCATCGCATTTATGGATGCATTGCCATCGCCAGCCGTCGTCACCGTTGCCGAGCCGACGAATCGCTCGCCTTCTCCATTTCCCGAAGGATCGCACGCCGAGTTCGAATAGAAATCAATTGCATACGTCGTGTTTGGAGTGGAGTTGAGTATCCCCTGAATTGTCGTTGCACCGCCGTTGGGGATCACGGCAGTTAATAACGGAAAGTTTTGCAGGTTGTTCGCGCCAGTGTCTGCGTCTCCTGGATCGTTGGGCGTCACTCCAATTGGAAAGAGGTCAATGCCTAGCCCTGCATTGGAAGATATGGAGTTGCCGCGAATCGAATTGCCAGTGCCGGAAGAAACATTCACGCCTGGGCCGCCGTTGAAACTGATCTTGTTGGCTGCGCCGTTTTGAAAACCACCGATCGTGTTGCTTGATGAGCCGGAGATGGCGATACCACCCAGAGAATTAGGCAGCGCAGAATTGCCGAGCGCGTTCGAGCCTATGACGTTTCCCTGCACTACGTTTCCCGCGGGGCCAGGGAAAATCGATCCGCCAATTTGAAGACCAACTCGATTACCTGAAATTACGTTTGCAGCACCCGGCGCCAACCCTCCGACCAAGTTAGACGAACCTGAGATTGAAATACCAGCTTGTGGATTAGTCAAAGCGACATTACCCGTGACATCCGTTCCAATGTAGTTCCCTTGCACGACTGCTTGGGCGCCGGAGCTGTTTGAGCCCAGCGATATATTTCCAAATCCGCCGTTTCCGGAGATCACGTTGCGCGCCTCGGGCGTGATTCCACCAACGAGCGCACCGCTACCCGCAACGACTCCGCTACCACCATTACCTAGAGCCGCAGTGCCTGACATATCCGTCCCTATGAAATTACCTTGCAACAGACTTCCGGCACCGCCTAAAGTGACTCCATCCCCGGTATTCCCGGAGATTACATTTCGTGCACCCGGGATGGTTCCTCCAATCAGGGTATTAGCCACTGCGGCGGCTATGCCAGTGCCGTTTCCGAGGGACTTGGTGCCGGAGACATCGGTGCCGATCAGGTTTCCCTGTATGAAATTGCCTGGAGAGAAGAGATTAATGCCTCTCTGATTACCGGAAATGAGATTGCCGGCGCCCGGCGCAGTCCCTCCCACTACGTTGTTAGTGAGTTGCGGAGAGATTGAAATGTTGACACCGTTGATGCCGTTAGGGACAGCGGCCGTGCCGCTCGCATTGGTGCCGATAAAGTTACCCTGGATCTGATTGCCAGATCCACCGATGTTCACTCCATCAAACGAGTTCCCTGAAATTACATTTCGGGCCGCAGACGTTGTACCGCCAATCAGATTATTAGAAGAATTGGAAATCAGAATTCCATAGAAATTGTTGCGACCAACAGTTCCAGTCGAATCGGTGCCGATGTAATTCCCTTGAACCGTGTTGCCGTCGCCGCTCAACAGAATTCCGGCTCCCGAAATAAACTTGCCGATTACGAAGCCGCGAATAGTACAGCCGGCCGAACTTATTTGTAGACCGTTTAGATTGGACCCGGCCTGCGTTCCGTTTAATTCGATCAGAGGCGCGCCCGCAAAGCCCGGCTGCGTGGTCGCATCGATGACGACTGGATCCGTAATTACGGGCAGTCCGATCAGCAAGTTAATCGTGTGAACTCCGGAACCGGGAACATTGAAAATGATCGTGTCAGTGCCAATAGTTGCGTTGGCATCCAAGATGGCCTGCCGCAACGATCCGGCTCCGTGATCGTTCGCGTTGGTCACGACAAACATCTGGCGGGTGGCGGCGAAGTTGGCGGATTGATCAGCACTCAGACTGTTGAAGATCTGGCTCGGTGGATTAAATGTGAAGCCGAGAATCGATGGCGTTAGCGTGTAGTTGCCGCCACCGGCGACGATAAACGAATAATTGCCGTTACCGTCGGTGATTCTTGTAGTTGACTGCGATCCGCTGAGCATCACGGTTACGTCGCTTAATCCCAGACCGCCGTTTGTGACCTTGCCGCTAATCACGTAAAAAGGAGCGTTTGTCGCAGTAGCCGTGAAGTTGAGTATTTGATTGCTATTTAGATTTGTGACCGACTGGCTTGCCGGCGTCATCGTAAAGTGTGGCTTCGCTGCGCTTACCGTAAAGTTTCCTCCCTGAGGCAAATGCGAAAACTGGTACGAGCCATCGCTTTCGGTAAACACCGAGCGCAGGGACGAACCGTCGGTCAAAGTAATCTCAGCCGCGTTCACTGGAGCACTGCTGCTATCCAGAACGCGCCCACTGATTATGTACGACATGGTTAACTTGGTGAGAAAGACCTCGGAGAAACCGCGACTGAACGGCTGGTAGGAACCAGAGGTTACCGGAAAGTCAGTCGAAGTGGTCGCTCCGGTAACATAGGCATTGCCAACTGAGTCTGTGGCCACGCCATATGCATCATCCTCGGAAAGGCCACCCAGCAGCGTTGAATAAACCAGCGCGCTGCCGGACGAATTTATCTTGCTGACAAACGCATCGATCTCGTTTCCGTTGCCGGTTCCGACATACAGCGTCAAAGGATTGAGGGGATTGATGGCAATAGGACCGGGCGAGTAGATCAAACCGTTGTTAGCCGGTACAAACGTATTGCCGGCGTTGGTGCTCTTAAGCAGAACATTTGTCGAACCTACCAGTCCCACCATATAAATCTTGTTTGAATCAGAGGGATCGATCTCAATGTCGCCACCATAATTTCGGATCTGCGTCCAGCTTGCTCCGGAGTTAATACTCTTGAAAGCATGGTCTCCGGTCGCATACAGAACGGAAGGATTCGCACGGTCAATCGTGAGGTGTAAGATTTGTCCGATCAGCGAAGTGGGATTCCAGGTGTTGCCGCCATCCACGCTCTTGATCAGCACACTGTTGAGATTCGCCTCGCCCGCATAGATGATTGATGAATTAGTTGGATCAACTGCCAGCGCCGAAATAGCGCCATTCGGGAACGATTGAGTCCAACTGCTTCCGCCATCAGTGCTCTTGAAAATTCCGGATCCGTATGTACCTGCGTATAGAATCGACGGATTGGAAGGACTCAAAGCCAACGCTAGCACATCGACATTAGTGAGCCCGTTCTTCATCGGACTCCAACTGCTCCCCCCGTTAATGCTCTTATAGACACCACCGCTGCCGCCAAAGCTGGTGGTCAATCCAAGATAAATGGTCGCAGGATTACTTGGATCGATGGCGATAGCTCCCACAGTAGCATTGGTGAGGCCGTTGTTAATCGCTGTCCAATTGTTTCCCCCATCAGTACTCTTGTAGACGCCGTTAAAAAATGTGCCCGCATAAACCGTGACCGGGTTGACGGGATCAACCGCTAACGTTTTGGTCCCAGTGGCCTTCAAACCATAGTTGTCGTTGCTCCAGTTCCTGGCCCCGTCGCCGCTTTTGAACAATGGACTCCTGGTCTTCAAGGCTCCGGCTATCAGCGGGAAATCAAACGATCCAGTGGTTCCGGTCACATAGGCGTTCCCTGAGGAGTCGACGGCAATGCTGCGTCCCACGTCAACATCGTCACCGCCCAGATATGTCGAATAAACCAAGCCAGAGCCAAGACTATTCAGCTTGGTTACAAAGGCATCTGAGGAAAAGCCGCCCTTACTCGACTGAATGGCGTGGGCGGTGGGAAAGTTAGCTGAGGTGGTCTCACCTGTAATGTATGCGCTCCCCGACGTGTCAACCGCGATTCCGTGACCGACATCGTCGCCACTTCCGCCGAGGTAGGTTGAGTAAGCTAGCGTACCATTACTGTTGAATTTCGTTGCGAAGGCATCACTCAAGCTTCCCAGGGTCGACTGAAATGGCGTCAGGGTCGGAAAGTTGGTAGAACCGGTAATACCCGTAAGAAACGATTCACCTGCCGAGTCGACTGCGACGGCATAGGCAGAGTCGCATCCGCTGCCTCCCAGGTAAGTCGAGAATACAAACGCGGATCCACTGGGGTTGAGCTTCGCCAGAAAACCGTCGCGACATCCGGCAAAAGTTCCTTGCATCGCGCTGATCGCCGGAAAGTTGGTTGACGTAGTATCTCCAGCGAGATAAGCGGCGCCACTCGAATCCAGCGCGATACCATAGCCAAGATCATCTCCGTCGCCGCCAACAAAGGTTGAATAGACAAGTCCTGAGCCGGTAGCATTCAGTTTTGTGACGAACGCTTCAAAGTCGTTGAGTATTTGAGACGAAGTATCTGTCCCCGCATATACGGTCGCGGAGTTGGCGGCATTAATGGCGAGCGAGTTAATGTGCGTACTCCTCAACGTGGAAAAGACCGTGGTCCAGGTGTTTCCGCCATCGGTCGTCTTAAATATTTTTCCGTCGCTCGAGCCCGTATAGATCGCCGTCGGCGATGAAGGATTGATGACGCCGGAGTTGATGTTGGCGTTTGCCGGAAGTCCGTTATTAAGCTGGCTCCAATTACCGCCGCCGTTCGTCGTCTTGAAGACGCCAGCGCCGGCAGTACCGGCGTAAAGCGTCGAGGTCGAGACTGAATCGATTAACAGCGTGCGGACTGTGGTATTCGTCAGACCAGTATTAAACTGGCTCCAATTTGCGGCCCCGTTGGTCGTCTTAAAGACGCCGCCACCACCGGCAGTTGCGTACACAGTCGAACTGTTGGCCGGATCAACTACGATTGAGGTGAATCCTCCAAAGGTGATGCCTGAGCTCGAAGAAACCCACGAAGCCCCGCCGTTCGTAGTCTTGAAAAGCGTGAACGAAGTTCCTGCATAAAGAACCAAGGGATTTTGCGGATCGATGCCGAGAGCGCTTACGCTCCCACCGTTCAATCCGTTGCTCATGAGAGTCCAGGTCGCACCGGCGTCAGAACTCTTATAAACACCGGTCCCGATAAAGTTGCTCGGCGCGAGGGCCGCGTAGATAGTAGTTGGGGTAATTGGATCGATAACCAGCGCGGAGCAGACTGCATTAGTCAGTCCCGTATTGAGAGTTGTCCAGGTGTCTCCGCCATCCGTGCTCTTGAAGATGCCGCCGCCAAAGCTCAATCCGGCATACATTGTTGTCGGCGTGACTTTGTCTATCGCCAATGTTAGAAGCGGCGAATTGAGCGAACCGATATTTTTTTGACTCCACTGGCTACCGGAATCGATGCTCTTCAGAAGATTATAGCGACCCCCGCGGATGGGATTTGCGGTCGGGAAATCCGCCGCCTGCGTCCATCCCGTTACGAACGCGTTGCCGGCTCCATCGACGGCGATCGACGAGCCAACCGGACTGCCGATAGTGCCCCTGCCGCTAAGGTAGGTCGAATAAATAAGCGTGGTTCCTGTCGGATCAATCTTGCTGACGAACGCGCCGCCGGAGCTGCTGGTTTGAAAGGCTCCGGTGGTTGTCGGAAAAACACTGGAGGTCGCCGATCCGGTTAGATACGCATTTCCCGAGGCATCAATTGCGATGCCGCTTGCAGATTCCCCGCCTCCGCTTCCCAGAAGTGTTGAATATGAAAGCACCGGATCAATGATCAGCGGCTTGGCAGAATCGAATCCGGCTACTTTAAACCTGACCTCGTTTCCTTTGACGATATAACTCGCTTTCACTTCATGACGATCGCCGCGATTCATTACTTGATAAACCAGCGGCGTGTGCAGGGTGGCTTCCGCGTGTCCGATTGTGAGAACGAGATTGCCCTCTTCATCGAGGCGGATTCGATCGGCTCCAGCGATCCTAAATTTGATCGGCTTAAGACTACCGCCTGGCGCTATCACAAAGTCGTACTCAAGCTGGCGGCGGTTTCCGTAATAGACCAACTCAACGCCTGGATAGATTTCCTGGTAATGGACTTTGAGGTAAGTAGGGATATTAATTTGCCATTTCTTAGGGTCGTTGCCAACAAGGTAGTTGACCTTTCCCGGAAGTTCGTCCTGACCTTCTGTACGCGCTTCGGGATTGGCGCCGATCATCTCTAAACGCAGCACCGAAGCAGCTTGTCGCGCGGAAGGGCTTAAGACATCTTTAGCCAGGACTGGCGCTCTGAACTTATCGATCGGCGGCACTTCCGCTATTGGCAAGGTCAGCACAGCCGCCGTAGCAGTCAGGAACAAATCATAGCCCGGTCCGCGAGAGTGAAACCTGACCTGCTCGTTGTTCTGCCCTTCATTCTTTTCGAAGCTCATCGGTAACTTGCCATAGTGGTCGGCGATCTCTGTCTTGATGGATGGTTCCGGCACTGACAGCTTTGATTCGTTTGCCCCGTTTCCTGCAGAGACGAAAAGAATGAAACGTGGTAAGGGAACAAATGAAAGCGCAGTGAAAAGAAAAACACTAGGAATAAAGATGGATTTTGCTTTGGAGCGTGGGAATTGTAGCAGAACTCGATGCATGCTTTTCTTGCCAACTCGAAAATGAAAAGGCGAGAATGGGAGCCAGCATTTCGGGGTTTTTGCGCGGATCCCTTCCGACTCGGTAAACTAACACACCGACTGAAATCGATCCAAGAACACAGCGGCAATTCTCGATCGCTTTGTTTAGAATCCGAAGCGTTGCCGATACTCAGTGGAGGTAAGAAATGCCTTCACCATCTCGGCAGCATTGTAATTGCCATTGAATTGATTCAGCTTCGTGAGCCAGAAATCGTAGCCGGTGTAGTCAATGTCTTGGCCGTTATTTGGATCGCGGCGGAGGTAGCCGAAGAATTGCATTAGCACGAAGGCGCGGTTGAATTCAGCGTTGAATAGATTTTGATTTTCGGCGACTTGTCGCAACGCTTGCGCGCGCGCGGTCAAGTTGCTCGTGTCAGTAGCGCCGCCGAAGAGGTTGATGGCCGTGTTGCGTTCAGTCGATGACAATACATTGCCTGCGTTCTGATTCAATTTGTCGACAAACTGCGCGGGCGTCAGGGTGGTTGGGAAGGCGGAGACGAATCTCGAGCGTTGTACGAACTGAGATGAAAAGTTTTGCTTGTTGTTTTCCAGTGCTTGCTCCCAACCGGTAGCCCCGACGACCACGCCTTGGCCGATCTGTTGTGTGTCGGGCAGAAATTCGTTGAAGCGCACCGTCGGCACTGCGATTTGATGCGCGCCTCCGAGTGCCGAATTACCGTTTGCGTCACCGAAAGCCGACTTGTAGAGGCGTTCGACTAGATATCCGGTTTGCTGGAATTCGATGGAGAGGAAGTAGGCCGCCGAGACATTGATGCGTTTGGCTTCAACACACTGCGCGTTGCTGCCGCAGGAAGTGATCTCGTTGGTCCAGAAGGCGAGGCCGCTCGGATCGGGTTCGCGATTAAGAAAGTCCAGATACTGTTGCCGAACGAAAAACTGCGTGTCGTCTATGTTGAAAACTACTCCAGGGTCGTAAAGTTCTGCGCTCCGAAGAAAAAGATTGTTGTCAGCAGACCCTCCGACGACTAGCACCTTCCCGTTTGAGAGTAGCTTTGCAGTGTGCCAAGCGCG
>WNGL01005325.1_pt1 | contig 15290 bp, 17 predicted proteins | sample 5400591 | NCBI WGS metagenome assembly WNGL01 (sample SAMN13153377, study PRJNA577476) | soil metagenome | isolation source: 80 cm soil or saprolite under Garry oak tree replicate 1 | place: USA:California | collected 2016-06-15
GACGCCCACCTCGGGGTTGAGGCCGGCGGCCTTGGCGAACTCCTCGCTGCCGTGGCACTTCTCGCAGCGCCTCGCCAGTGCGCGCATGGAGGCATCGCCCTGCGGCCGGTGGCCGCCGGCGTCCTTGGCCACCAGCGGCTTCAGCGCGTGGATGGCGCCGTGGCAGGAGGCGCAGGTGGCCCCGGCCACCTTGCTCTTGCCCGGCTCGGTGATCGCCTTCGCGTGCACCGAGCCCCAGTACTGATCGGTCACCTCGGAGTGGCAGTTGGCGCAGGCGAGGTAGGCGCGCGGTGAGCTCGTCACCGGCTCGCCGGCGGCGGGCTCGCCGCTCGGCTTCGGCTCGCCCGGCCAGCGGGCGGCCGAGAGCTTCGCGAAGCGGTCGGCGTCGGCGCCGGAGAGCGCCGGCAATCCCTCGGAGTGCATGCCGTCGGGCTTGTAGCCCTGGTGACAGTCGCCGCAGTCGGCGATGCCGGCATGGACCGAGCCGAGGAAGGCCTTGGCGTCCACGGCCGGCTTGTCGGGACCTTGCGCCTCGGCGTGGCAGCCGAGACAGGCCTGGGCGTCGGCGGAGAGCTGAGGATCGGACTTCTTCGCCTCCTCGGCGCGGGCCGGAGAAGCCGCGACCGAGAGGCAGAGGGCGAGAGCAATGAGAGGGGTGCGCATGGCGGGTGCCCCGGTGTGCAACCGCTGTGCCCGCTAGAGCGGTCCGCGTGAAGGGAGCTGAAACCGGCTCAACTGACCGGATCGGCGGTCGATTCGCTTCGCCTCGAATCGTCGCCGCCGCAAAAGCTGCGTCTTAACCGCCAGGCCGGTTAAGGTTGCGCGTTCGTCGAACGAGGCTGCAAGCGGCCGACCATACATGAGAAAAGCGATCGGCCAGGCGAGCGCTCGATACGGGGGAGGCGTCGAGGTGCGCGGGGATGCGACACCGGCGCTAGGTGTGCGCCGCCACCTGGCGCAGGATGTCGAGCTCCTCGAGCGCCTTGCCGGCGCCGATCACCACCGCCGAGAGCGGATCTTCGGCCAGGAACACCGGCAGGCCGGTCTCCTCGCGCAGCAGGGTGTCGAGGTTCTTGAGGAGCGCGCCACCACCGGCGAGGACGATGCCGCGGTCGGCGATGTCGCCGGCGAGCTCCGGGGGCGTGCGCTCCAGGGTGACCTTGACCGCCTCGACGATGCCGTTGATGGGCTCGGCGAGCGCCTCGCGGATCTCCGGCGAGGTGACGGTGAGGGTACGGGGCACGCCGGCGACGAGGTCGCGTCCCTTGATGTCCATCGAGAGCTCCTCCTCCGACGGGTAGGCGGTGCCGATGCCCATCTTGATGAGCTCGGCGGTGCGCTCGCCGATGAGGAGGTTGTACTTGCGCTTGATGTGCTGGATGATCGCCTCGTCCATCTTGTCGCCTGCGATGCGCACCGAGCGGCTGTAGACGATCCCGCCCAGCGAGATGACCGCCACGTCGGAGGTGCCGCCGCCGATGTCGACGATCATGTTGCCGGACGGCTCGGTGATGGGGAGGCCGGCGCCGATGGCGGCCGCCATCGGCTGCTCGATGAGGTAGACCTCGCGCGCGCCGGCCGACTCGGCCGCCTCGCGCACGGCCCGCTTCTCCACCTCGGTGATGCCGGAGGGGATGCCGATGATGATGCGCGGCCGGACGAACTTCTTCCGGTTGTGCGCCGAGTTGATGAAGTACTTCAGCATCGCCGCCGTGATCTCGAAGTCGGCGATCACGCCGTCCTTCATCGGACGGATGGCGACGATGTTGCCCGGGGTGCGTCCGAGCATCTCCTTCGCCTCCTTGCCCACCGCGAGCACGCGGCGCCCGCCGCGAGCGTCCTGCTGGACAGCCACCACGCTGGGCTCGTTCGAGACGATGCCCATGCCGCGGATGTAGATGAGGGTATTCGCCGTCCCGAGATCGATCGCGAGATCGCGGGACAGGACGTTGTGGAGCCAGTCGAGCACGGTTTTGTCGTCCGGGAGGGGGGTGCGAGGGACGGCGGGATATGAACGCTTCCTGGTGGAGATTTCAAGGGTCTTCGGGGCGATTCTCCGCGGAAGGCGCCCGGGCGAGGTGCTCCCCTATCCACGACAGCACAACATCGTGGAACACTTTCGAATTCTTCGGCTTCAAGATCCAGTGCCCCTCGTCGGGAAAGACGAGCAGCTTCGACTCGACCCCGAGTCGCTGCAGCGCGGTGTAGGCCGAGAGCGCCTGCGAGACGGTGACCCGATAGTCTAGTTCACCATGCGTCACCAGGGTCGGGGTGCGCCAAGCCTTGACGGAGCGGTGAGGGGACCAGCGCTCGTACTGGGTGCGGTCCTCCCACGGCCGGCCGAGCTCCCATTCCGGGAACCACAGCTCCTCCGTGTCGTAGTAGGCCGCCTCGAGGTCGAAGTCCCCGGCGTGGGCGACCATGCAGCGGAAGCGGTCGGTGTGCCCGTTCATCCAGTTCACCATGTACCCGCCGTAGCTGGCGCCGGCCGCGCACAGCCGGCCCCCGTCCGCGTCACCGCCCGCCACCGCCGCGTCGGTGAGGGCCATGATGTCGTCGAAGGGCGTACCCCCCCAGTTCATCCGCACCGCATCCTGGTAAGCCTGCCCGAACCCCGACGAGCCGCGCGGGTTCGGCAGGACGACCGTCCACCCCTGGGCGGCGTAGAGGAGCGGGTTCCACCGGAAGCTCCAGGCATCGTGCCAGGCGCCCTGCGGACCGCCGTGGACGAGCACCACCCCGGGCAGCCGCTCACCCGGGCGGTGGCCGGGCGGCGTCACGATCCAGCCATGCACCGCGGCGCCGTCCTTCCCCTTCGCCTCGAGCGCCCGGATGGTGGGGAGCGCCACCTTCGCCATCGCCGCCTCGCCGAAGCGGGTCAGCACGCGCACCCGGCCGTCCTGGAAGAGCGCCACCTCGGGCGGGCGGAGGAACCCATCGACCAGGCCCGCCGCCGCCCGCCCGTCGCCCGAGGGCGAGAGGGCGTGCAGGTTCGCGCCGGTGAGGAGCCGCCGCACCTGGCCTGCGCGGACGTCGGCCTCGTACAGGTTCGAGCGCCCTCCCTCCTCGGCGGTGAACACGATGCGCTGCTCGGACGCCCAGTAGAGCTCGCCCACGGAGAGATCGGCGCTGGCGGTCAGGTCGCGCGCGCCCTCGCCGCCGGGGCCGCCCACCAGGAGGCGGAACTTGTCCGACTCGTAGCCCGGCCTGGCCTGCGAGCGCCAGGCGAGGAGCTTGCCCGAAGGTGAAGGGCGCGGCGTCCCGTCCCAGCCCGGTCCCTGGGTGAGCCGCCGCGCCGGGCCGCCGCCGAGCGGCGCCGCAAAGACGTCCGCGTTGGTGGAGATGGCCTCCACCACGTCGATCATGCGCGTGAACAGGAGCGAGTGGCCGTCGCCGCTCACCGCCAGGTCGCCTGCGTCGCCGCGCTGGAACGGTGGTGCGTCGTGGTCGCCCGGGGTGAGGTCGAGGGGGGGGCCGCCGCCGAGCGGCACCGCCAGCACGTGGCTGCGAAGCCGCTCGCGCCAGCCGTTCCAGTGGCGGAAGAGGAGGCGGCTCGCGAGGCGCGGCTTGCCCTTCGCCTGCTCCGCGCGGGCGGTGGCGCAGGCCATGTCGGCGCCGCAGGCGGGCTCGACGTCGCTCGTCACGAGGAGCGACTGCCCGTCGGGCGCCCAGAGGAGGTCGTTCACCTCCGAGGCGAGCTGCGTCGCCTGCAGCGCCTCGCCGCCGTCGACCCGGATGAGCCACGCCTGCGAGGAGCCGGACCGCGTCGAGACGAAGGCGATGTGGCGGCCGTCGGGGGAGAAGCGCGGTGAGCTCACCTGCTCGCCCGGGGCGGAGGTGAGCCGGCGCGGCTCCCCGCCCGCGCTCGAGACGACCCAGAGCGCCGAGTCGAGCTTCGAGCCGTCGGCGGCAGGCCGCGCCACCGTGAACGCGACGAGCTTCCCGTCCGGCGAGAGCGCCGGCGCGGCGACGCGCGGCACGGCCAGGAGGTCGTCGATCCGAAAGGGCTTCTGCGGCGCCGCCAGGAGGGCGAGCGCGACGAGGACCGACGCGTGCATGGCAGCACCTTCTATCACCGGTCTCGCCCGGCTTCGTAGGCGCTCGTCCCCCGCCGCTGGTCGCGGCGGAAACAAAGAAGGGGCGCAGGCCCGTTGGCCCGCGCCCCCGTCGTACTCCCCCGACAGCGGAAGGGAGCCGTGCTGCGGGTCAGGCCGGCTCGGCCTCGACCTTCACCTTGGCCTTGCCGATCACCTCGCGGTGGAGCTTCACCGGGACCTCGTGGTCGCCCACCGTCTTGAGGGGCTCCTTGAGGTCGATCGTGCGGCGGTCGAGGATGAGGCCGCGGGCGGCCAGTGCCTCGACGATGTCGATGACCGTCACCGAACCATAGAGCTTGTCCTGCTCGCCCACCTTGCGCCGCAGCACCACCGGCGTGTCGGAGAGGCGCTTCGCGACGGCCTCGGCGCTGGCCTTCGCCTTGGCCGCCTTGGCCTCGGCAATCTTCTTCTGGTGGTCGAGCTCGCGGACGTTCTTCGTGTTGGCGGTGACCGCCAGCCCGCGGGGCAGGAGGTAGTTGCGCCCGTAGCCGGGCTTCACCTCGACGAGCTCGCCGCCCTTGCCGAGGTTCTCCACATCTTCACGGAGGATGAGCTTCATGTGCGTTCTCCTCAGGTGCTCGCCACCGTGTAGGGCAGGATCGCGAGCATGCGAGCGCGCTTGATGGCGGTCGCCACCTGGCGCTGGTGCAGCGCGCAGTTCCCGCTGATCCGCCGCGGGATGATCTTCCCGCGCTCGGTGAGGAAGTACTTCATCTGCCCCTGATCCTTGTAGTCGACCTTGAGGGCCTTGTCGGCGCAGAAACGGCAGACCTTGCGGCGGCCGAAGCCCCGCCCGCGGCCGCCCATCTCGTCGCCGCCGCGCTCGTCGCGCCCGCCGCGGTCATCGCGGCCGCCGCCGGAGCCGCCACGGCCACCACCGCCGTAGCCTCCCCCGCCGCCACCGCCGCCGTAGCCGCCGCCGCCACCACCACCGTAGCCGCCGCCGCCGCCACCGCCACCACCGTAGCCGCCACCGCCGAACTTGCCGCCGCCTTCACCCGGACGTGCCATGGCTTAATCCTCCCCCAGCTCGGCCGGAGCGTCGAACGCTTCGGCCTCGGGGCGCTCGCCGAACTCGGGCCGCTCCTCGCGCGGGCGGGCCTCCTCCTCGGGCGGCGCCACCTTGATGTCCGCCTCCACCTGGCGCGCGTCGAAGTCGACGTCGTCGGCGATCCGGATGGACTGGAACTTGGCCACGATGTCGATCATCTTGAGGTTGCGCTCGAGCTCGGTCACGAGCCCGGGGTTCCCCACGTACAAACAGTGCATGTAGAGCGACCGCGGGTTCTTCCCGATGGGGAAGGCGGTCTTGCGCTTGCCCTGGTTGGTGAACCGGATGACCTTGCCGCCCTCGCGTGCCACCACCGCGCGGAGCCGCTCCTTGATCTCGTCCACCTGCTCGTCGGGCGTGTCCGCCTTCAGGAGGTAGATGGTCTCGTACTCGCGCACGAGCCGCTTCTGCGCTTCTGCCATTCTGTACTCCCCTCGGGTTGAAGAGCGGCGGTTCGCCCGCCGCGAGGAGCTTCTTTGCCGTTCCGCCGGCGGCACCATGCCACCCGCGGGGTGCATCGGCGGCGAGGGATGCTCCCCCCACCCCTACAGCGCCGGCGACCGCCGGTTGAACTGGTTCATCGCCTTGACGGCGCCCAGCTCGCAGATCGTGCTCACCGCCTCGACTGCCCAGGCGACGCAGCTCTCGACGTCCTTCTCCTCGCCCTTCGGGAAGCGGCCGAGGACGTAATCGGCCGGATCCATCTGCTGCGGCGGGCGGCCGACCCCGACCCTCACCCGCACGAAGCCCGGGCCGCCCACGTGCGTCATGACGCTCTTCACCCCGTTGTTCCCGCTGTGCCCGCCGCCCACCTTCACCTGCACGCGGAAGGGATCGAGCTCGATATCGTCGTGCACCACCACCAGATCCTCGAGCCCGAGCTTCCAGAACCGCAGGGCGGGGCCGACTGCCTCGCCCGAGTTGTTCATGAAGGTCTGGGGCTTCACGATCCAGACCCGCTCCTGCCCCACGCTCGCCTCGGCGATCTCGGCTCCGAACTTCTTCACCGAGAAGGCCGCCCGGCACCGCGCCGCGAGCCCGTCGGCCACCAGGAACCCGACGTTGTGGCGGGTCCGCGCGTAGGCGTCCCCCGGGTTTCCCAGTCCGACGACGAGCTTCACGGAGCGCTACTTCTTGGCCGGCTTGGCGTCCGCCTTGGCGCCGGCGGCCGGAGCCGCAGCCTTGCCACCCGCGGCCGGAGCCGCGCCCGCTGCGCCCGCCGCTCCCGCCGGAGCTGCCCCGGCAGCGCCCTCGGCCGGCACCGCACCTGGCACCGGCACCGCGGCGACCACGACCTCCTCCTTCTCCGGTGCCGAGACGACGGCGACCGTGAAGTTGGTGGCGTACTTGATCTTCACGCCCTGCGGCGCCTTCACGTCGGCGATGTGGAGCGAGCCGCCGATCTTGAGCGGCGTGACGTCCACCTCGATGCGGACCGGGATGCTCCCCGGCAGCGCCTCGACGGTGATGTCGTGCGCCGAGACGGCGAGGATGCCGCCCGCGATCACGCCCTCGGCCTTGCCGGTCGTGACGAGCGGGACCTCGACCTTCACGGCCTTCGCCATGTCGACTTCGAGGAAGTCGGCGTGCAGGAGGCGACGGCTCACCGGATCCACCTCGTACTCCCGGAAGAGAACGCGCTTCTCGGTCCCGTCGAGCTGGAGGGTGAGGAGGGTGTTGAACTTGTGCGGCGTCGCGATGGCCTTCTGCAGCGCGGACGGGTCGACCGCGATGTGCGTCGGCTCGCGCTTCTGGCCGTAGACGACGGCCGGGATGAACCCGGCCTGGCGGAGGCGGCGCGCCGGACCCTTGCCCTTGTCGCTGCGTGCCTGCGCGGTGAGAACGTTGACGGACTGCTCCATGGCTTCCTCCCAGTGGACTCGCCGGGTTGCGGTCGAGGGGCCCGTGCAGGAACAGCTCAGGCCCTGGGGATCCCAGAAATGAGGGGCGGCTTGTACCGGGAAAGGCGCGCCCCGTCAAGCCGGGCGCCGCTCAGCTCCCCGCGGCGGCCGCGGCGTAGAGGGCGACCGAGCGCCAGACCGCCTCGAAGCCGGCCCGATCGAAGCCGGTGCCGGAGGCCACCCAGTCGAAGTGGGGCGGGACGTGGGTCGGCTGGTGGAAGTGGCCGATCACGTCGTGGTGGTCGGCCCAGACGGCCGCAATGACGTCGCCCCACACCTGGGAGAGCGTCGGGACGATCCCGTCGTTGGCGGCGGCATCGGGGATGCGCCCGTAGACGCGGCGTAGCGCATCGGCCTGCGGCCCGGCGAGGTGGGTCAGGTGGTCGCGCGGCGTGCGGGAGGAGAAGCGGTGCAGGCCGATGTACAGGGCGTGCGTCGCCTGCGCGTACGGGTCGAGGCCGGCCCGCACCAGCGAGCGCAGCCCGGGGGCGCGGCCGCGGGTGACCACGCTCGCGTAGCGGACTCCCGGCCGCGGGTGGGTGGAGGCGTTGAAGAGCTCCATTCCGGCGGGCGTGATCTGCTGGACGAGGCCCTGATCCCGCTGCACGTGGGCGAAGAACTGCTCGACCGCCCGGCGCCGCGCGGCCGAGAAGTCGGCCAGGAGCTGCAGGAAGAGCTGGTCGAGGACGCCGGTCGGCTTCGAGCCGGGGCGGCGCAACAGGCGCGCGAGGCGCAGCGCCACCGCCAGCGGCAGCCTGCCGGTGCGCAGGGTGTGGACGGTGGCGAGGGAGAGCAGGGAGAGGAGCTGCTGCCCGAGCAGGCTCCCGAACAGGTGCGCGAGCGGCGTCCCCCGGTGCGGCGCCGAGACGGTGATGACGGCGCGCACCCGGCTCGCGCAGCGCTCGACGTCGGCCAGGGTGGGGAGCGACACGCCCGGCGCGACGAGGAGCCGCGCGTCGAGCCCGCCGCTCGAGTGGCCGATCAGGGTCACGTCGCCGTCGGCCTGGTCGAGCAGCGTCGCGACCGTCTCGGCGAGCAGCGCCGCCCGCCGCGGCAGGGACGCGGTCGGCTCGGTGTGGATGGCACGCACCTCGCCCTCGATCCCGAGCGGCGGGGCGAGCTCGCCGAGCAGCTCCCGGACGTGCGCGAAGTAGGCGAAGTCGCCCAGGTTGGCGAAGCCGAAGAACCCCGGGACGAGGACGAGGTGGTGCGGCCGCTTCACTCGACCTAGACGAACAGGCTCGACAGTGAGTCGGCGTTGTAGATGCGCTTCACGGCCTCGGCGAAGAGGCGCGCCGTCGGGAGCTGCTTGATCTTCGTGAGCGCTTGCGCGGTCGGGGTGAGGGGGATCGTGTCCGTCACGACGATCTCCTCGATGGGGCTCTTCTGGATGCGCTCCACGGCAGGGCCGGAGAGCACGGCGTGCGTCGCGTAGGCGAAGACGCGGCTCGCCCCCTTGTCGACGAGCGCGTTGGCGGCCTGGGTGAGCGTGCCGGCGGTGTCGATCATGTCGTCGAGCAGGATGGCGACCTTGCCCTGCACGTCGCCGATCACGTTCAGGACCTCGGCCACGTTCGGCTTCGTGCGCCGCTTGTCCACGATGCAGAGGCCGGCGCCGAGCCGCTTCGAGTAGGCGCGCGCGCGCTCGACGCCGCCGGCGTCGGGCGAGACCACCACCAGATCGTCGCTCTGGCCGTCGAACTTCCGCTTCATGTGGTCGAGCAGCACCGGCGCGGCGTACAGGTGATCGAAGGGGATGTTGAAGAAGCCCTGGATCTGCCCGGCGTGCATGTCCATCGAGACGACGCGGGTCGCGCCGGCCGCCTCGATGAGGTCCGCCACCAGCTTGGCCGTGATGGGGGTGCGCGGCGCCACCTTCCGGTCCTGGCGCGCGTAGCCGTAGTACGGGATGACCGCCACGATCGACCCGGCCGACGCGCGCTTGAGCGCGTCGGTCATGATGAGGAGCTCCATCAGGTTCTGGTTCGCGTCCCGACAGGTCGACTGGATGACGAAGGTGTCCGCGCCGCGGACGTTCTCGCCGATCTCGACCTGGATCTCGCCGTCGGAGAACCGGCTCACCGTCGCCTTGCTGAGCGGCCGCTCCAGCTGTGCGCAGACCGCCTGGGCGAGCGTGAGGTTGGAGTTGCCGGCGAAGATCTTGTAGCCGTTGCCGTTGCCACCCATGGGGACGACCTCCGGTGGCGGGACCAGCGCGGCCCCGCTGCGAGCGAGAGAGTTAGTCTAACGCGCCGTCGGCGAGGGTCCGGGACGCACACGCCTCTGACGGGGGGCGTTATACCGAAGGCCTCTGACGACGTCGATGGGTCGGCGCTGCGGGGTCATGGCGTCCCGCGGGGGGATTCGCGGCACGGTGGAGATCGCCGCTATGCGCCGGTGGCGGTGGCGCACGGACCCAGGCCCTTCGCCAGCTCGCGCGCGTACTCGGCCAGGATCACCTTCTCCATCCGCTCGCGCGTCTCCGCGTTGAGGGGGTGGGCGATGTCCTTGAACGAGCCATCCTTGCGCCGCTTGGCTGGCATCGCGATGAAGAGGCCGGAGCCGCCGTTGATCACCTTGAGGTCGCGCACGACGAAGCAGCCGTCGAGGGTGATGGTCACGTACGCCTTGAGCTTCTCCTCGTCGACCGGGAAGACCCGGACCTCGGTGATTTCCATCGGGAGACCCCCGGATGTCGCTGCAAGGTGCGGACGACGTGAAGCTCGGCGCGCGGCCCCCACTCTTCCCCGATGCTCGCGACCGCCCGCCGCGCCGACGCCCGATCCGCGAACAGCCCGAAGACCGTCGGACCGCTACCCGACATTATAGCTGTCTTCGCCCCGCGTCCTACAAGGTGCGCAAGGGCGGTCCGGAGGGGTGGGTGACGCTGCAAACATGGACTCTGCAAGTCGTTTTCGAGCGCGCCAGCGCGCCAGGGACCGCGTCGCGACAGCCGTTTTCCACCGCTGGCGACCCCGTCATGCCGCGCCGCGTCCAGCCAGCGGTAGGCGTCCCCGGCGCGGATGGCGAGCGCGGGGTCGGTCGGGTAGAGGAGCACGAGGTCGAGCGGCGGCACCTCGGCCGGCGTGAGCCGCTCCCCGCGACCCCCCGCCCAGGCCGCCCCGCGACCGAGGAAGAAGGGCACGTCCGAGCCGACCTCGAGCGCGACCGCGGCCAGCGCTTCACGATCCGTCACGTGGTGGGCGCGCGCCAGCGCGCGTAGCACCGCCGCCGCGTCCGAGCTGCCGCCGCCCAGGCCGGCCGTCACCGGGATGCGCTTCTCGACCGTGATCGCGACGGCGTCGGTGATCCCGAAGCGGCGGCGGAACGCCTCCGCCGCGCGGGCGGCCAGGTTATCCGGCCCGTCGAGCTCCGGGCGGCCCGGCGCGCGGCACGTCACCGGGCCCGCGCGCCCGCGCCGCACCCGGACCTCGACCACGTCGGCGAGGTCGAGCGGGACCATCAGCGTCGCGAGGTCGTGGTAGCCGTCCGCGCGGCACGGCCCGACCCGCAGGACGAGGTTGACCTTGGCGGGGGCGCGGACCCGGTAGTTCGCCGCCTCGTGACGGGTCACGGGGCGAGCGCTCCGTACTTCGTCTCGAGGTAGGAGCGGAAGTCGTCGTCCTGGAGCCCGCGCCCGGTGGCGCGGCGGACGATCTCCTCGGCCGGGAGCGCCCGCCCATGCCGGTGGACGTGCTCGCGCAGCCATTCGCGGAGCGGCAGGAGCCGTCCGGCGGCGAGGTCGTCGTCGAGCGCCGGCAACGCGCGCCGGGCGGCGGCGAAGAGGCTCGCCGCGTACAGGTTGCCGAGGGTGTACGTCGGAAAGTAGCCGAGGTCGCCCGTCGCCCAGTGAATGTCCTGCAGGACGCCCTCGGCGTCGCGGGCCGGGCGCACGCCGAGCAGCCGCTCCATCCCGTCGTTCCACGCCTGCGGCAGGTCTGCCACCGCCAGGTTCCCGCGCATGAGGCCGAGCTCGAGCTCGAACCGCAGCACGATGTGGAGGTTGTAGGTGACCTCGTCCGCCTCGACGCGGATGAGCGAGCGCTCGACCCGGTTCGCGGCGCGGTGGAAGGCGGTGAGGCCCGCGCCCGATGCTTGTGGGAAGCGCGCCTGGAACCGGGGCAGCAGGTAGCGCCAGAACGGCAGCGAGCGGCCGACCAGGTTCTCCCACAGCCGCGACTGCGACTCGTGCAGCCCGAACGAGGCGCCCTGGCAGAGGAAGGTGCGCCGGTGCTCGGCGGGCAGACCCTGCTCGTACAGGCCGTGGCCGCCCTCGTGCAGGGTCGAGAAGAGGGCCGAGAGCGGCAGCTTCTCGGAGAGGCGGGTGGTGAGCCGCACGTCCCCGGGATCGACGCCCAGGCTGAACGGGTGGATGGAGCGATCCTGCCGTCCGGCCTCGCCGTCGAAGCCCATCACCTGGAGGACCTCCAGCGTGAGCTGCCACTGCTGCTCCACGTCGAAGCGCTGACCGGCGAGCGGGTCCGGCGGCTGCGCCGCGCCGGCCAGGCGGGCCACCAGCGGCGCGAGCCAGCCGGTGAGGCGCTTGAAGAGCGGCTCGAGCCGGGCGACGCGCATCCCTTCCTCGTAGCCTTCGAGCAGCGCGTCGTAGCGTTCACCGCCCGGCGGGGCGCAAAGGGCGTCGGCCTGCTCGCGCCGCAGCGTCAACAGGCGAGCGAGGAAGGGAGCGAAGCGCTCGAAGCGGCTCTGCGCGCGCGCCTCGCGCCAGGCGACGAGCGACTCCGACTGGAGCTTCGCCAGCTCGCGGACGAGCCGGTCCGGGACCCTCACCGCGCGCTCACGTTCGAAGCGAAGGGCGCGCAGCGCGGCCTGCCATGCTCCCTCTCCCCCGGCGGGGGAGAGGGCTGGGGTGAGGGGGTCCTGCTCGGCACGCGCGATGAGGTCGCCCAGCTCCGGCGTGGTGAGCTTCTCATGGTAGAGCCCCTGCAGCGCCGCGAGCTGCTCCCCGCGTGCCTCGGCGCCCTTGGGCGGCAGATACGTCTCCTGATCCCAGCTGAGCAGGGTGATGGCGCCTTGCAGCGCGCGCAGGTCGGCCGTCCGCGCGGTGACGAGGTCCCAGGCCGTGTCTGGCATGGCGGGAACATCTATGCGGCGGACCCGGGGGAGACAAGCGCGTTCGCGCAGCCCGCGCGCCTTGCGACCGCCGGGCCCGGCTGGCAGGATGCGCGCCGTGCAAGACCGCCTCTACGAGAAGATCCCGTTCCGGCACTCGGAGCTCGAGCACCGCTACGGCCCGAACGTCCACATCCTGTCGAACCCGTACCTCCTCTCGCAGCTCGCCCAGCTCTGCGCCAAGGAGACCATCCAGCCCGCCATCAACCGGCTGGCGATGGACATCTACGGGCGGTTGCTCGAGGACGTGATGAACGGGGAGTTCCCGCGGGTCATGCGCGACGTCCCCACCCGCATGATCGACGTGACGCCGGCGGGCGTCTTCCACGGCGAGGTGCTCGATCGCTCGGTCCGGGCGGTGACGGTGAACATCGCCCGCGCCGGCGCCATCCCCTCGCAGACCGTCTACGACCTCCTCAACGTCGCCCTCGACCCGCGCGGCGTGCGGCAGGACCACATCATCATGAGCCGCATGCTGGGCGAGAACGAGGAGGTGGTGGGGGCCGGCATCGGCGGCATGAAGATCGGCGGCGACGTCGAGAACGCCTTCCTGCTCTTCCCCGATCCCATGGGCGCCACCGGCTCGTCGCTCTCCGAGGCCATCGGCACCTACAAGAAGAAGGTGCCCGGCAACCCGCGGCGCATCATCAACATCCACCTCATCGTGACGCCGGAGTACCTGCGCAGGATGACCTCCGATCACCCGGACGTCGTCGTCTACGCGGTACGGCTCGACCGCGGGCTGTCGCCGGCCGACGTGATGGCGACCGTCCCGGGCACCCGCTGGGCCGAGGAAAAAGGGCTCACCGACCACCAGTACATCGTGCCCGGCGGCGGCGGCTTCGGCGAGATCATGAACAACGCGTACGTGTGAGGCCGCGCCGCATGTCGAGACTGGAAGGCGAGAAGGTCGAGGTCCTGCTCTCGGAGGAGAAGCTGCAGGCGCGCATCGCCGAGCTGGGGGCCGACATCGGGCGCGACTACCGGGGCAAGCCGCTCAAGCTGGTAGGGGTGCTGAAGGGCAGCTTCATGTTCATGGCGGACCTGGCGCGGGCCATCGACCTGCCGCTCAAGGTCGACTTCATCGGCACGACCTCCTACCAGGGCACGAAGACGAGCGGCGTCGTCCGCATCACGAGCGACCTGTCGCGGCCCATCGACGGCGAGCACGTCCTGCTGGTCGAGGACATCGTCGACACCGGCCTCACCATGCAATACCTGCTCGAGAACCTCGCCACCCGCCACCCGGCCAGCGTGAAGGTGTGCGCGCTCCTCGAGAAGCCCTCCCGGGCGAAGGTGCAGGTCCCGATCGACTACAAGGGCTTCTCCATCCCGGACGAGTTCGTCGTCGGTTACGGGCTCGACTGGGACGGACGCTTCCGCAACCTGCCCTTCCTGGGCGTCGTGCAGCGGCCATGAGCGCACCTCGTCATGGCGAGCGCGGCACCGCCGCCCGCAGCCTGCTCCTCACCCTGGCGGTGCTGGCGCTGCTGGCGGTGGTCGCCTACCTGCTCTCCGAGCGGAACGCGCGCCAGTACACGCTCGTCCTGGAGGACGGCGTGCTCTCGGTGAAGAAGGGCGTCCTGGCGCCCATGGGCCGCCAGGCCTTCAAGACCAGCGACCCCGCTCTGGCGGCCGCCTATGCGCCCTTGAAGCCGCCGTCCGGCTTCGTCTGGAAGGAGGAGCAGGAGTTCGAGGACCGGGCCGCGCTCGACCAAGCCCTCTACGAGCTGCTCGCGAAGTGGGCGCGCGACGACATCGCGAGCGAGAAGCCGGAGCTCGTCGAGCGCGCGATGGGCTGGCTCGGCCGCGCCGACAAGCTGGCTGGGATCTCCGGCACCCAGCGTGAAGACCTGCGCGCGCTGCGGGCCGAGTCGGGCTACTTCGAGGCGCGCCAGCTCCTGGACAAGGCCGCCGAGTCCCTGCGGCAGGCCCGCGAGCGGCTGCGCCTCACCGCCGGTTCGTCCTCGCGTCACGCGGGCGATGCAGGCGCGGCGCTGCGGCGGATCGATCCCGTGGTGGATGAGCTCTACCAGGCGGGGCGCGCGCTCGGGGGGACCTCCGTTCCGCCCTCGACCCCGACCCCGACCCCGACCCCGAACTCGAACTCGAACTCGAACCCGACCCCGACTCCGTCCCAGACCTCGACCCCGAAGCGCTGAGGGGGGCGCCAGGCGCTGAGGTGGGCGCGCCCTGCGGGGGAGGCTCGAGGCACACCTTGACGCACGCCGGCACCGGGAATACGGTCCGCCGCCGAACGAGGGAGCCCTCATGCTGAAGCGCCTCATGCTCGCCCTGGCCTTGCTCGCGCCGCTCGCCGCCTGCGGCCCGGACTGCGACAAGTTCTGCGGCATCTGGACGAGCTGCCCGGCCGTGTCCACCAGCACGGATCGCGCCCAGTGCATCCAGGGCTGCAACGAGGTGGGCGGCGACAACGCCGCCTTCATCAACTGCGTGGTGGACAAGGGCTGCAGCGGGATCACGCCGCCGCCGGACGGTCCGGGGCACTGCACGATCCCGAGCGTCCTCCCCGGGATCGTCCAGTGACACGGCTGTGGGTCCTCACCGCCGTCCTGCTCGCGCTCGCCCTCGCCGGCTGCGGACCGGACTGCGACGCTTACTGCAAGAAGATCCAGCAGTGCCGGACCGTGTTGGCGCCGACGCTCGCCGCGGTGGACGTGGCGGCCTGCGTCGTCGGCTGCAACGACTCCGGGTCGAGCCAGTCGAAGACGATCCAGTGCATCATCGACCACACCTGCACCGACATCGCGGGCGGTCATTGCTCCCCGACAGGCCAGCCGATCCCCCTGCCGTAGCCGCCGAGCCGGGCGCGAGCGCGTCGAGAGGGTGCAACCCGGTGTAACATCGGGGGCATGGGCTCCTTCTACGCGCCGCATGGCGCGGCCGATCTGCTCTCCCGCTACAGCTTCCTCGAGCCGCTCCTCAGCGGCCGTCGCGTGCTGGAGCTCGGCGCCGCCCGCCTGACCGACGGTGCCTCGGCGCTCGCGCTCGCCGAGCGCGGCGCGGCAGCGGTGCTGTCGGTGGAGGACGACGGACTCGGACTAGGCCGCGCGGGCGAGCTCTCCGCGCACGCCTTCGTGCAGTTCCGCG
>WNGL01034387.1_pt1 | contig 15287 bp, 11 predicted proteins | sample 5400591 | NCBI WGS metagenome assembly WNGL01 (sample SAMN13153377, study PRJNA577476) | soil metagenome | isolation source: 80 cm soil or saprolite under Garry oak tree replicate 1 | place: USA:California | collected 2016-06-15
GCGGCGCTGATGCTTTCCACGGGACTGGTGATCAGCCTGGGTGGGATGTCCCGCGGTATCTATGAATCCGTGGTGGACTGGATTGACAGTTTCCTCAACTCAGACGTGCTGGTGTTGGCGTCCGAGAATGGCACGAACCGCAGTTTTCACTTCCCCGATACGATGACACCTGAGTTGGCCTCGCTCGACGGCGTGGCGGATGTCCTGCGGATGCGCAGTAATAAAGTTTCCGTCGATGGCGCCTCCGTCCTGCTGGTTGCAATAGATATGGACAAAGCCCTCGTCCGCAGCAGCGGCCGCGTTCTAGCCGGGGACCGCAAGCGCATGTACGGCCTGGGTGCCGCGGGAAAGGGCGTCGTCATTTCGGAGAACTGCGGCCTCCTTCAGAACATCGGCCTGGGAGACACGGTGGAAATTCCCTTTCCATCCGGACTCCTGCGGCTTCCTGTGGTTGGCATCGTGACGGACTACCTGAACCAGTCAGGCTCGATGTTTGTCGACTATCGCGCGGTCTACCTGCCCTATTGGAAAGACCCGACCGTGGACATGTACAAGGTCTTCGTGAAACAGGGCGTCTCTCCGGAGGGCATGAAGCAGCGAATCCAGGGGAGGTTCTCGAAGCAACGCCGCATGCTCGTCGGGCTGAATCGAGAAGTAAAGGCGCGCGTGATGAGCAACACCGAGCAGTGGCTTGGCCTGAGTTACATCCAGGTCGCGGTCGCGATCCTGGTGGCGGTGCTGGGGATTGCCAATACGCTCCTGGTATCGGTGACCGATCGTCGGTGCGAGTTGGCAACCCTCCGGGCGGTGGGCGCGCTGCGGAGCAACGTTCGGATCGCCGTTTGGCTTGAAGCCGTCAGCATCGCGGCCATAGGGGTAATCCTGGGCGTGGCGTTCGGCGCGATCCACCTGTCTTACGAGCTGGAAGTCTTTCGCCGCGACTATGCCGGTCTGACGGTGGCCTATGCATTTCCGCTGCGCCTCGTTCTGCTGCTGGGCGTAACCCTGGTTTGCGCCGCCTTGGTTTCAGCATTGGCAGCTTCTGAGACGGCTGCCCGCAACTCGCTGGTTGAGGCACTGGCCTATGAATAAGCCGGCCCTGGTTTGTGTTCTGGTGCTGCTCGCAGTGGATCCTTGCCCGGGGCGGGCAGAGGATGCGCGCCAGATCATGAGAGAGGTTCAGAACCGCACGCAATCGAAATCCGAGCACTATGAAGGCTCCCTGCAGGTTTTCAATGCCAGCCAGAAAATCAGCAGGAAGCGCTGGGAATATGACCGGCTGGGCGCGTACGGCGACAGTAAATCGGAGCTGCGTTTTATTGCTCCCGCCGAAGTTAAGGGAGTCGCACTACTTGTGATCAATCATCCGGATCGGGCTTCCGACCAGTGGATGTGGATTCCGGCACAAGAGCGCGATCGCCGTATCGCGCTTCAGGACCGTTCGACGCGATTCTTCGGCACGGATTTTAGTTTCGAAGACCTCGAAGAACGCGACGTGGATCAGTTCGATTACAAACTCTTGAGTGATGACACCCTCGACGGTGCCGTGTGCTGGAAAATCCAATCGCGTCCGAAGGAGACCAAAGCATCGCAATACACCTCGTCGTTCTTATGGGTTCGGAAAGACAAGTACTTCCTGATTCGTACCGACAACTTTAAGAAGGACCGATTGGTCCGCCAGATTGCGTACCGCGACATAGAGGCGATTGACGGGATTTGGACGGCCCGTACTGTGGCGGCTGTGGACTACGCAAGAAATAGCCGGACCGTGCTCAACCTCGACAAGGTGAAATACGACCTTCCCATGAAAAACGCGGATTTCACGCGGGAGAACTTGCCCAAATGATCAGGTGGTTGGTTGCGTTTGTTTGGGCTGCGGGACTCATCGCTCATGCGCAGGAGTTTTCGCAGACGGGATTTATAGAAATGAGCGGCAACATTTATCCGGAAATCGTCCCGAACGACAGCTCTCGCGCGACCGGAGAGACTGTGGTGAGGTACCAACCGAAATGGCAGCTTAGGCCTTGGTTCACTCTGACTGCTTCTTTCGAGGGGCGCGTGGACAGTCATCGCCAAGACGCACGTACGCTCCATGTTGACTGGCAGGACCGTTCGTTGGAGAGACCGGCTCTTTCTGTTCGGGAGCTATCAGCCAAGTTTAAGAGAGACAACTTAACCCTGACGGTGGGCAAACAATTTATCCGTTGGGGCGAAGCTGACTACCTCAATCCCACCGACCGATTTGCACCAAAGGATCTCCTCAATATTGTGGACCAGGATGTCCTGGCGGTGACGGCGGCTCGTCTCAGCTATACGCGTGGCGAAAATACATTCAATCTTGTCTGGCAGCCACTGTTCACGCCAGGCCGGATCCCTCTTATAAACCAGCGTTGGACCTTTCTTCCCGAAGCCTTCGGCCAGTTCCACGTCACAGACCAGGGTTCCATATTCCCCGGACGATCTTCCTTTGGCGCCAGGTGGAGCCATGCGGCCGCTGGATACGAATATTCGCTCAGTTATTACGACGGATTCAATTACTTGTCGGAATTAAGTGGACGTATTAACTCAATCACGTCGCAGGTCGCCTTCTCCCGCGTGTTTCCTGCTCTGCGGCTGTATGGCGGGGATCTCGCCATCCCGCTTTCATCGTTCACGTTGAAGAGTGAAGCCGCTTACTACACGTCCCCGGCGAAACAGCAAGATGAGTACGTCCTCTATGTGGCCCAAATGGAACGGCAGATACGCGAGCTGCGGCTCGGGGTCGGCTACGCAGGAGAGTTAGTCACGGCGCACGGCAAGGCACTGGAGTTCCCCGGTGAGCGCGGATTTGCGCGCGCGGTCATAGTACATGCCCGCTACACTCTGGATTCCAATCGGGCACTTACTCTCGATGCATTCGTGCGGCAAAACGGACGAAGTAGTCTCATCAGGCCGGGTTATTCCCAATCGTTCGGTGACCACTGGCGCGCAACCATTGGCTTTGCCTGGCTGCGCGGAGAGCAGAACGACTTTTTAGGACAGTACCACCGCAATTCCTTCGGGATCGCGGAACTTCGTTACAGCTTTTGAAGGGGCTATCGGCCATCAACAAACCGGGCTCCTCGGACGAGAAAGGCGGTGCGACGTGAGAGGCTTGGAAACAGAAGAAGCAACGGTTCTGACTCATTTGGGCAGTCCCGAGTTTAACGCATCAGCAGCCGGCGGGAAGGCTGCGACTCTACATCATCTTATGGTCGCGCGTTTCCCCGTTCCTCCTGGTTTTGTCGTACCTCAGGAGGCCGACCTCGACCAGATTCAGGACGAACTCAGGATGGCTGTCGCGGCCCTGGGCGGTTATCCGCTGGCAGTCCGTTCGAGCGCCCAGCTTGAGGATCTTGATGCGGCTAGTTTCGCTGGGCAGTACGCGACGCATCTTGAGGTCACAAGCCTGGCCGGACTCGTCGAGGGCATCGCCGACTGCCGCGCCTCGGCCCGCACGCCACAGGCTGTGAGTTACCTGAACAAGAAGGGATTCGGCCAAAACCGAGCGCGAGTCAGCGTGTTGGTTCAGAAGCTGGTGGATGCCTCACTGGCTGGCGTGGCGTTCTCGATTCATCCCCTGACCGGTCGCGAGGAACATGCGTTGGTGGAATGCTGCCAGGGTCTGGGTGAGCGGCTCGTTTCCGGTAAGACGACACCTACCCGGTACACGGTGCGTCTGGAAGATGGGTGCGTGGTTGAGCGTCAGGCGGGCGCCGAAGGCGTCTACCTCCCCTGCGAATTCCTTTCGAAGCTCTGCCGCTACGCTCTGGAGCTTCAGGCCCATTTCGGCGTGCCACAAGACATCGAGTGGGCTTTGGATCGGGGCGGCGAGCTTTGGATTCTGCAGTCGCGTCCCATCACGCGAATCCAATGGCGGAGTGAAGCGGATGATTTTACCACTGCCAACTTCCGGGACGGGGGAGTTGGCGCCCAAGTTATCACGCCGCTCTACTACTCGGTCTACGGGGCCGCACTGCGAGAAGCACTCCAGCAGTATTTCGTGGCGATTAGGGCTGTTCCCAAAGACGCTCCTCCCCCGGCCTGGATCAGCAAGTTCTACGGTCGTCCTTACTGGAACGCTTCGGCGGTCAAGAGAGGTTTTTGCAAGGTGCCGGGTTTTGATGAGGAACGCTTTGACCGGGACTTGGGAATCCAAAAAGATTACGGAAAAGCCGGCCCGGTGAGAACGCCCATGAACCCCCGCACCCTGCTGGCTGCCGTGCCGGTGGCCATTGCGCTAGGCAGGGAATTCCGGCGCCAACTGCGGTTAGCGGAGAACTACGGGCAAAAGTTCTTGCCCCAAGAAGCGAATTATCTGCGCTTGGCAGAGCCATGCGACCGAATGCGGGACGACGAGTTCTTCCCGCTTCTCCTCGAAGTTCTACGATTCCACATGCGGACGGAGAGCGATTACTTGAGAACCGTCCTCAATCACATTAACTACCAGGCCGAATTCAATAAACTTCTTGTCCGCATTGAAGCTGCCACGGGCGACCCCATGGCGCCGGTGGCCCTGATGTCGGGGTTGCGCGAGATCAGCCACATGAAAATCCAGCGTGACTTCGTCAAGCTGGTCAGCGCCGGCAAAAAGCACGGGGTCGGATCGGCCGAGTGGAATGGGGCGCTCGCCGAGTTCCTCGACGCCAACCACTTCCACGGCGACGAGCAACTCGATATCAGCACCCCTCGCTGGAGAGAGCGTCCCGAACGTATCGGGCAGATGGTTGAAAACATCCTGCGCTCGGGAATCGAACCCAAAGATGCGGAAGCGACTGCGCGCGAGCAGTTCCAACTGTACTCCGAGGAAGTCCGTCGAGTTAATGCCATCCTGCACCGCAACTTATGGCACCGGCTGAAATTCGAAAGGGCGTTTCGCAAGCGGCTGAATACTGCGCGTACCTACGGCTGCCGCCGGGAAGAGCTGCGGGACTATTCAATGCGCGCCGACAACCTTGTGCGGGTCTATGCGCTGGAAGCCGGACGGAGGCTTCATGGGCAAGGATGGCTGCGACAGGAAGAAGACGTTTTCATGCTCTCTGCGGAGGAGCTCGAGGCCATCGCACAGCACCGCGAGGGCAAGGCACGGATACTCGCGCTGACCGAGTTTCGGAGGCTCATGCATCGCGGCTACAAAAGGCTCGAGCCTCCGGGCGAGTTGGGCAGGGGAATTTTACACTCGAAGTCAGCCGGCCAGCCAGCCGGCCGCCGCTTGAAAGGCAATGGATGCAGCAGCGGAACAGTCAGGGGTCGAGCGCGAGTCGTGACCGCTCGTGAAGAGTGCAACCACCTGCAACCAGGCGAAATCTTAGTCACGCGATTCACCGACCCATCGTGGACTCTAGTGATGGGCCTACAGTGGTCGCCCAAGTCGCTGCCTGGCGTGACCGCGGGTTTCTCCCGACTGTCCCGGATGTACAAACTCGTCTTCGAGGTGAATTACCATGACCCAATCTGGCACCACCGTTCAGTTGGAGCCCGGCGTCCACTCAACGGACAGAGTGGTGGGAAATCGGTGGTGGATCTATCAGAAGGAACGCTTCCCCCTTGTCGCCTACGGTCCTCTAATCGCCGCTTTCAGCTTTGCCGCAGTGGGCTATTCGGCGCTGGCACGGGGCTCCGCCAGTTGGCCAGGATGGCGGCAGACGGCCGTCGCATTTGTGACTTCATTGCTGTTTTTCCTTCAGCTCCGCCTGGCGGATGAGTTTAAAGACTTCGAGGATGACTCGCGTCATCGGCCGTATCGTCCCGTGCCGCGGGGACTCATCACGCTACGGGAGCTGGCTTTAGTCTGGGCAGGATGCATCGGGCTACAGCTCCTGCTGGCGCTATGGCTGTCAACGCGCCTGCTGCCGCTCCTGGCCATCACTTGGGTGTACCTCCTGCTCATGAGCAAGGAATTCTTCTTCCCAAATTGGCTCAAGAGACATGCGGTTATCTACATGGTGACACACATGGTGATTACGCCTCTCATCTTCCTTTACGCCAGCGCCTGCGACTGGATTGCCGCAGGCTACGCCCGCCCATCACATGGTCTTATCTGGATGCTGGCTGTGAATTACTTCAACGGAATGGTCATCGAGATCGGACGTAAGATTCGCGCCCCTGGCGACGAGGAACCCGGAGTTGAAACCTACAGTTTCCTCTGGGGTCGCCGAAATGCAGTTCTGGCATGGCTGGCGGCGATGGCGGCTACGGCTGTTGTCGCGTTCGTCGCGGGCCGCGACATCCGTTTCGTGCAAGGAACCGCGCTTCTACTCCTACCTGCGCTCTTGGCGTCCGTCGCGGCCGGTCTTGTTTTCCTGGCGCACAGCAAAACGGGTCGCGGGAAGTGGATCGATGCCATGTCCGGCCTCTGGGCTATGGTGATGTACTTGAGCCTGGGCGCAGTCCCCGTGTTTCTCCGCTGCTACGGAGGCCAGAAGTGAAATACATCTTCAAATGCGGGACCGCGTCTGCACTCGGCGGCAAAGGATACGGACTGACGCGGCTCGAAGCGGAAGGATTTCCCGTCCCCGAGTGGTTTGCAGTTTCCTCTGAAGCATTTGAAGACAGCTTGAATGACAGCCAAAGGGAAGCCTTCAAGAGAGGAAATACCCATGAGATTCGCTCTGTACCCAGCACCGTAGTCGTCAGCCCCAGTGTTCTCTCCGAAATAGAAACGGCACTACAGAAACTCCCTAGCAACGGTGGCAAATTCGCCGTTCGTTCTTCTGCTGCTGATGAGGACGCGTTGGACTGTTCTTTCGCAGGGCAACTGGAAAGTTACTTGTCGGTTCCTGCGGATGCCATAAGTGAAAAGGTTGCTGCGGTATGGCGTTCGGGTTTTAGCGAACGCGTCCTGAGGTACCGCACTAGCAATGGAAGGCCGCTCTTCCCCACAAGAGCGCCCGCGGTTGTTATCCAAAGAATGGTAAACGCCCAGGCGGCCGGCGTTGCCTTTAGCGCAGATCCTGTCAACGGACGAAGGGGCGTAGTTGTCATTTCCGCCGTTTTGGGGCTTGGAACGGCATTGGTGTCTGGCGAAAGCGATGCGGACGTCTATGAAGTCGACCGCAGTGGAATGATTTCGCGCGCCGTGGTCGCCACAAAGAAAATCAAGCACTGCCACGATCCCGCCGCGCCGGAGGGAGTATCGCCGTGCGAGGTCCCCTCAGTGGAGCAGAACACTCGCGTGCTGACCGACGAGCAAGCGCGTGATATCGCCGCCATGGCGCGCCAAATTTCCCGCCGGCTGGGGTGTGCGCAAGACATCGAATGGGCGATTGAATATGGGACTGTCTATGTGCTCCAAGCTCGCCCGATCACGACCCTGCGCGACCTGCCGGACCCCGATGCGGCACGCAGCATCTGGGACAATAGCAATATCACGGAGAGTTACAGCGGCATTACGACTCCTTTGACTTTCTCGTTTGCGCGTGCCGCATATGAAGCCGTCTACCGCGAGCTTTGTCGCGTCCTGAAAGTTGCGGACAGCAAAATCGCTGCCCAGGAGCAGACTCTCCGGCACATGCTCGGTCTGATTCGTGGCCGCGTCTACTATAACCTGCTGAACTGGCACCGCATGTTGGCCCTGCTCCCGGGTTTCAAAGTAAACCGGCGATTTATGGAACAAATGATGGGGGTAAAGGAGCCCCTTCCGGATGATGTCCTGGAAAAGCTGGCTGCTGCGACCTTCCGAGAGCGTGCGCGTGATGCCTGGCAATTATGCCGCATGCTTGCCGCGCTTGTGTGGAACTACTTCGCTCTGGGCCGAAAGACCCGGCGGTTCTTTCCTCGCCTGAATCGCGCGCTGGGATGCCCCCCTCCTCAACGACCTCTTCACCATGGTGTTTCACGGGCTGTTGAGGCAACTCTGCCAAGGTTGGCTCAGAGGCGGAGACGAATTGGCCAATGAGCTAGTGCGCGCCCAAGGCGGGATGATCAGCCTGGAGCCCGCAACCCGGCTGCGCGAGATGGCAAGGATGGCCGCCCCCCATCCTGAGCTGGTCCAGATCCTCCGAAGAGGTCAGCCCGCCGAATCGCATCGTGCCATCCGGCAGATTCCGGAATTAAGCCAGAAGTACAACGAATACCTTGCCAAGTTCGGGGAGCGTTGTCTGGAGGAGCTAAAACTGGAAAGCCCCACGCTGCACGATGATCCCTCGCTATTGCTGCGCAGCATCGGTGAACTCGCCCAATGGATTGCGGCCGTACGCGCTTCCAATGCGGAAGCTACTTGCGCAGTTTCCGCAGAAAAACGGGTCAGCCAAGCCCTTCGCCACAGACCTCTTCGCCGCTTGATCTTCACGTGGGTTCTCCGGAACGCTCGTGAGGGAATCCGCACTCGGGAGAATCTACGCTTTGAACGGACACGCGTATTCGGACGAGTACGCCGCGTTTTCGTAGAACTCGGAAACCGCCTGCACGCGTTGGACCTGCTCGAAGATGCGCGCGACATCTTCTATCTTCAGGTCGAAGAGGTGTTGGGATTCATTCACGGGACAGCAGCCACTACAAACCTACGTGAACTCGTAACTCTTCGCAAACGCGAATTCGAGGAGTTCCGCGGTCAACCCGCGCCCGCGGACCGCTTTGAGACTCACGAGCCAGTGTACCAGGGAAACAAGTTTCAATCGCAAGCAAGCGCCCAGACGTTGTCGAGCTTTGGGGAGGAACGTCACGGACTGGGGTCTTGCCCGGGCCGGGTGCGTGGCCGAGTGCGTGTGATAACGGATGCGCACGCCGCAGCGCCGCCGGTCGGAAGCATCCTCGTCGCCGAACGCACCGATCCCGGATGGATCATGCTGTTCGTCGGAGCTGCCGGCTTGATCGTCGAACGGGGCAGCTTGCTTTCCCACTCGGCCATAGTCTCGCGCGAACTAGGGATTCCTTCAGTTGTATCCGTTCCAGGAGTTACGGCGTGGCTTCGCGATGGCGATCTGGTCGAGATTGATGGCGGCAAAGGGATAGTTCGCAGGCTGCGCAGCGAGGAGGCCCATGCGTAGCGAAGTGGCACAACACGCGGCCTTTTCCAGAATCCGTTACGCCCAGTGTTGGGAAGACGCTGACATTCTCCTCGAAGCCCTCAACATTCAGCCTGGCTTCACGTGCCTTTCCATCGCCTCTGCGGGCGACAATACACTGGCCTTGTTGAGTAAGAGGCCCCGTAAGGTACTCGCCATCGATCTCAACCCGGCTCAACTGGCGGCGCTGGAATTGCGAGTTGCTGCCTTCCGCGAACTCAGGCATCCGGAAATGCTGGCTTTGACTGGTTCCATTGAGAGCCAGAGTCGCAAAGAGCTATATGAGCGCTGTCGAAAGCACTTGTCGTGTACGGCAACCCGCCTGATTATGGGAAAACTGGGTCGCGATCCGGAGCACTTTCGGTATGTCCAGGGCGAAGTCGCCGCGCCCCTCCTCGAGCGCATGCGTTACGCGATGACGGAATTAGACCCCGCCATCAATCCCTATCTTTACTGGATTTTCAAGGGACAGCACCGGGACGGCGCGCTGCCGTTTGCTCTGCGGGCAGAAAACTTCGAGGCTATTCGTGCTAACCTCGACCGCCTGGAATGGCGTTGCTGCACATTGCAAGGGTTTCTGGAAAGCTCGCCGGACGAATTCGACGCGTTCAATCTGAGCGACATATTTGAATATATATCTGTCGAGAGCTATGAGCGGCTCCTCCGGCTGCTCGTTCGCGCGGCCAAACCCAACGCCCGGCTCGCCTATTGGAACTTGCTAGTGCCGCGAAGTCGTCCCGAGTCTCTGGCGGCCCTACTGAGGCCGCTGAAACACCTTTCAGACCGATTGCTCGCGCGTGACAAGGCATTCTTCTACAGCGCCTTTGTGGTCGAGGAGGTACTTTGCACATCCCTGTGAGCCATGCGGCAGGCCCGGGACGATGTCAGTTCCACATCCTCGCTCATGAAGGGGCGCCCGGTTTGTACAGATAGAGGCATAGGAAGTCATTATGCAAACTCTCGAATTCAGAACGGTTGACGAACTTTGTACTCTCTCGACGGCCTTCGATCCGGCCGAGTTCGAGCAGGAGCATGCGGATGTTCATGTCATCGCGGTTGACGATCACGAAGGACCAGCGGCGGAATGCTCTTTATGGTGGTCTCAGGCTCCTCCGCTCGGGGACCAGCGAGTTGGTGTGATCGGGCATTACAGCGCCGGGAATGATTCGGCGGCGCAAATTCTTTTGGCTGCGGCTTGCGATCGACTGCGCCGCGCGGGTTGCACATGCGCGATTGGCCCCATGAACGGCAACACCTGGCGCCGCTATCGATTCGTGACGGACGCTGGAACCGAACCAGCATTTTTTCTTGAACCACAGAACCCGCCCGAATGGCCACCGCAATTTGTGCTCGCCGGATTTTCGCCCATTGCGAGTTATTTTTCGGCGCTGAACCCTGATCTCTCCCGACAGGACCGGCGCTTAAGCGGAGCCGAAGCCAGGCAGCGCTCATTGGGCGTGGTCCTGCGTTCCTTGCGAGCCGGGGAGGTGGAAGGCTATCTCCCTCGCATTTACCGGGTGGGCTGCGTGGCGTTCAGGAATAACGCGTTGCGCCCCGAACTGCTGATCGTGGCCGAGCAACAAACAGAATTGGTGGGCTTCCTGCTTGCCGCGCCGGATGTCTTGCGCCAGGAGCGCGGCGAGCCTATGGATACGTTCATCGTCAAGACGGTCGGGATTCTACCCCGCCTCGAGCTTGGCGGACTGGGAACACTGTTAGTGGGACGGGCTCAGCAGATCGGCAGGGAACTCGGTTTCCAGCGGTGCATTGGTGCGCTTATGCACGAGCGCAACGTGTTGGTGCGGAACATTAGCGATGCTTACGGCAAACCCATGCGCCGTTACACCCTATATGCGAAGGATCTTCGAGCATGAATGTCGCGGATTTAATTGAGCAGCAAGCCAGGGCACGACCAGAGGCGCCGGCGATTGTTGACGTGCGCGGTCGGCGAGAACGCGTTCTTGCATTTGGTGAACTGATCGAGAGGGCAACGCATTTAGCAGCTACGCTCCATTCGCACGGGATCGAGGCGGGCGATGGCGTCCTGATCCTGCACCCCATGTCCGCCGAGTTGTACGTCTTCATCATTGCATTGTTCCGGCTGGGCGCGACGGGGCTGTTTCTGGACCCCGCCGCGGGGCGAGAGCACCTGGAGTACGGCTGTAGGATCTTTCCTCCCAAAGCTTTCTTCGGGAGCGCTCGCGCGCATCTTCTGCGGCTGATTTCACCCGCAATCCGACGCATACCCCTTCGTTACTCAACCTCCTGGATGCCCGGCTGTTTTGATATTTCCTCTGCTCGGAGCGGAGTTAAGCGAGCCGACGTGGCCCGAGCGGATGACGACAGTCCTGCGCTGATTACATTCACCAGCGGGAGCACAGGTGCGCCTAAGGCGGCAGCTCGAAGCCATCGCTTTCTTCTGGCGCAATACCAAGCGGTTAAAAGGGGGATGCGGCTAACGCCAGGAGCAGTGGATCTGACAACCCTACCCATATTCGCTGTGGCCAACTTGGCCTCCGGCGTGACAAGCGTTCTTCCAAATGTGGATATGCGTAAGCCCGAATTCTGCGATTGGCGTCTCGTTCTGTCGCAGATCGAGCGCCACAATGTCACCTCCGCTGCGGCATCGCCCGCCTTCATCGCCAGCCTGACAGAAGAATGCCATCGCGCATCCCGCTCCCTTTCATCGCTTCAGAGTGTCTTCATTGGAGGCGGTCCTGTTTTCCCGCATATTCTGCATTGCGCGCGAAAGGTTTTCCCCATGGCTCAGATCACGGCGGTGTATGGATCGACCGAAGCTGAACCGATGGCGGAAATCACCCTCGATAGCATCAGCGAGGAGGATTTTTCTCGCATGCGGAACGGCGGCGGGTTGCTCGCAGGAGCGCCGGTACCTTCAGTTCGACTGCGCGTCATACGGGACCAATGGGGCACGCCGCTCGGTCGCCTCACGGCCACCGAATTTGCTGAAATGATTGTTCCCGTCAATCGGCCGGGTGAAATTGTCGTCTCAGGGGAGCACGTGCTCGGTGGATACCTGCATGGGAAGGGTGATGAGGAGACCAAGTTCGATGTTGATGCGTTTCGCTGGCATCGCACCGGCGACCTGGGCTACTTCGATCCCTGTGGCCGGCTATGGTTGCTCGGGCGATCGAGCGCCAAGATACAAGACCGGCGCGGGGTCCTTTACCCGTTCACAGTGGAATGCGCAGTCCAGCACGACCCGCGTATAACGCGCGCGGCTTTAGTGGGATTTCGCGGGCAACGTGTCCTCGTCTTGCAGGCAAGAGACGCGCAGGCGCTCGATAGCGCAACATACAAGGCCCGACTCCCCTGGGCGAGCATCGATCGCCTCATAGCCGTCAAACGCATCCCGACTGACAAAAGACACCGTGCCAAGGTTGATTACCCAGAGCTCGAATCGTTGCTGCAAGGGTTGAACTGACTGAGGAGTTATGCGCCATGACAGAACTTGCTGAGTTTTTCGCGGATAAGACCCTATTCGTGGTAGGAACGACAGGCTTCTTGGGGAAGGTGCTGATCGAGAGAGTTTTGTGGCAGTTGCCCCAGGTGCGCCGGATTGTCCTCCTGATGCGTCCCCACTCCGCTCAGGACCCGCAAGCCGCAGTCCGACTCCGAGCTGAGCAAGCGATCTTTAGGTCCCCGATCTTTAACCGGCTCCGGGCCCGGCACGGGGAGGGGTTTGACGCCTTCGTTCGCGACAAGGTCAGGATGGTGGCCGGGGATCTCTCTTGTCCAGATCTCGGTTTGGACTCGCATTCACTTCAGGTGCTCGGGTCGGAGGTGGACTTCATCATCAACCTCGCTGCCTCGGTCCATTTCCATGAACGGCTCGACGTCGCCGTCAGGTTGAATACCCTTGGTCCGCGCCACTTGCTCAACCTTGCGAAACGGTTCCGCAAACCGAAACTGCTCCACGTCTCCACATGCTACGTGAGCGGACGCCAAGCGGGACCTATTCCCGAACAAGTCCTGGAATCGGATGTCTCGGCCTTCGACTTGATGGGCATCACCAGCAACGAGCCTTTCCGGACGGAGAGCGAGATTGAATTGGCGCTACGGTTTGGGCAGTCAGTCGAGACCGAATCACGAACCCCGGCAGCGCGGAGCGAGTTCCGCCATACTGTCCTGGATCGATTGCCATCGGGCCGGATCGCCGATGACGATCGCCTCGATCAAGCGGCAGAGAGAAACCGCCAGCGCTGGGTGCATGACGTCCTTTCACAAGAAGGCCTGTCCCGGGCGCGCCGCTTCGGCTGGGTTGATACTTACACCTTTACGAAGGCCATGGGAGAACAGTTATTGGTCAAGTCCGCTAACGGAATTCCTATCATTATCCTGCGACCCTCAGCCGTCGAGAGCAGCCTGTATCAACCGGAGCCAGGTTGGATTGAGGGCTACAAGACGACTACCCCGGTAACTTATGGTTATGGCAAAGGGGAGCTTCCGGATTTCCCCTCCAGAGGGAAAGGTGTGATTGATATCATTCCGGTCGATTTCGTCGTCAGTGCCCTCCTCGCGAGCCTGACCACCCTTACTGAGGGCCGGAATCCCAGAGTGTTCCAGGTCGGCAGCGGCTCAGAAAACCCAGTTCGGTGGAACGAGCTCATGGAGTATACAGGAAAGTATTTTCGGGAATTCCCACTGCAGAACCGGTCGGGCCCCATCATGCTTCAACCCATGAAATACCACAGCCCAGAAGAGTTCGATAGCTGGGTGGAAGGGCGCCAGCGGAGGTTACGGGTCGCACGCGCCCTGTGCGATCGTCTGGATTATTGGCCAGGCGCGGCGCGGATAAGTCGGAAGGTGGCAGTTAGGCGAGGGAATCTTAAGCGCCTCGAACACATAACTCGGCTTTACGCAGGTTACATACGACTTCTCTGTAATTTTGAGACTAACAACACTCGCCGTCTGTTCCGGTCGCTCCAGAGCCAGGACCAGCGGGATTTCTTCTTCGACCCCACGGCGATCGACTGGCAAAGGTACATTCGGGAAATTCAGCTGCCCGGGGTCAGGCGACACGTCTTGAAGTAAGGCAGGCCGGGAGACGGGTTCTGGGTTAACAAGCACGCGTCTTTACTAAGGCGGCGGGAAAAGCTCACGGGGAAATAGGGGACCAAAAGAGAAAAAGAATCGAAGTGAGCCGGCTCGCCAGGTTTAGGGTGCGCCGGTAAAAAAACTTCCGTGCGGCGCGGTTTTCACACTCGGGTCTCGCTTATGAGAGAGAGGAACACTGCGGGCTCTGGCTCAAGCCCGAAGCCCAAGGGGACACGGGGGACCGACGCGGACCCGCGGCCTTGGTTCAACGCTGACGGACATGAAGGACGGACTGAAGCCGTGGAGAGAATACGGCGGAAGCGCCAGCATTCTAAAGAGAAATGCAATGGCAGAAGTCGTGGGGATTGAAGTAACAAGGGAGCTAGCAGAAAGCGGGTCGGGAACAGGTACGCCGTCCATATTGTACGAAACCTCGAGGGTGAGTACACACACATCTTTGACCTTGCGGGCGACAAGGCAGTCTTCATTGACAAAGAGCCCATCGGGCTGCTGCTGAAGGTCATGGACTACAAGGACTCGTTCCAAATAGAGGTTGAGACCCCTGAGTAGGGGGCGTATGTATGCGGCCCTGTTCAACGGAGTGTACGAGGTTAAGCCTCGCCTTGGCCGGGGGGGTTCCCTCGCTCGACAAGTCGCCGTGGGGCTGAGGTAACACTCTGGCCGAGGGGCGAAGGCTGGCGAAACCGGATCCTCCGGCGGCGCAGCAGATCTCGGAATTTCCCGACTACCGGCTACCAAGGAGAAAATAGGGCTTGCATCGTTGCCTATCTATTGAGGAATGATCGAGAGCACAGCGGAATTTTGACCTGAAATCTTCCGTTTGCGTTTGCGTCCCAAAGGTAGCCGCTGTGAGCGGCGTCGGCGAAGATCGGTTCAGATTGACATACCTGCCGGGATTGAATTCCTTGTCTGTGAATCGGAGCTCGGAAGCTTCTGGGATTGACTCTTGTCCGCTGTGCAGAATGAACGTGAGGTTTCGGCAACCCTGCATGACTTCGCCTGACCGAAGTTGCTAATGTCTGTCCTTTGCCCTGTAGGGGCAAGGAGGACGGACGATGGCCAACGATTTGCCCGATTTTCCCCACGACATGCACAAGGTTCAGCGGCGTTTCGAATCCGTCGGCTGACGGACGGAGTGCGCACACCGGTCGCTTGCCGATTCCCGAGCGCTTGTGGAGGGCGGCG
>WNGL01019513.1_pt1 | contig 15284 bp, 8 predicted proteins | sample 5400591 | NCBI WGS metagenome assembly WNGL01 (sample SAMN13153377, study PRJNA577476) | soil metagenome | isolation source: 80 cm soil or saprolite under Garry oak tree replicate 1 | place: USA:California | collected 2016-06-15
AATGCTCGATTCGTGTCTAAAAAGAAATCCGCTGTGCCGCAGCCTAAATAGAAATACGGATAGGAAGTCTGATGAGAAGTGTTCAGCAGCAGCAAGACATCGTTTTCGGCTCGCTCGCGACTCCCCTCATTGCCAAAAACCTCTCGCAGCTTGGCGGCAAATTCTGGCCTGAGTGTATCCAGATTCTGCGCAGCGTTAAATGCACCGCTCAAGCTGCCGGCAAGTTCGAACAAACCAGGATACTTGAGCGCCAATTTCACAGCACCGTAACCGCCCATAGAGAGTCCGGCTATGGCGCGCCCGTGTCGTACGCGAATAGTGCGATATTTCTCATCGACCTCGGAGATCAGGTCTTTCGCGATGTAATCTTCAAACTTGTCTTGTGGAACTGTCGCAGAATCGGTGTACCAGGAGTTGTCTGCATCCGGCATTACGATCAGCAGACGCAGATCTAGTGCATAATTTTCCAGGTTAGTTCTGGTGTCCCAGTTGAGATAGTCGCCGTAGAGACCGTGCAGCAAATAGAGCACGGGGAACCTTCCACCGCTTTCGTATTGTTGGGGAAGAAGCACCCGATAACGCATGTCGCGTTCGAGAGAGGCGCTGTGAAAAACAGCGTCCCTTACAGGTGCTTTCCGACCCCTTGCAGCGAGCGGGTGCGCGACGGTCGTTTGGGCTTTGACCGCTGAAACCCAAGTCAGCAGAAACAGACAATAGAGTGCTAATTTCTTGGTAGAAATATGGGATCTGTTGGTTCTGTATCGTTCCAGTGAGAACGGGGAGGGCGAGCTTGCGCCGGACGCTCTCATTTTGGGAGATCCAGAATCACAGGCCGCGGCCGGTAAATATTCATATTAGCCATTGTCTTTGACAGAACCATCGAATTGCACGCATAGGTCAAGGCAATCTTGTTTTCGGTAAATTCGATATGTTCCTTCACGGCGTAGCAGAATGTGTCCTTGTCGTAGCCCGTGTTGTCGCGCTTCATTTCCGGGAACTCATAAATCGTCTGCGGACTGGACCAGGGGCCACTGGGCGAATCTGCGAATCGTACAACTGCCCGCGGGGAAGGGAAATCGGGCCCTGGCGAAAGCGCCAGCCACTTTTTGAGTGAGGGATGATAGCGCACCGACATCTCGCTGATTGGTTGTTCAATCAAGTGCATCGCATCCTCGCTCGCCAGTCCTGCAACCCAGTGGTTATCTTTATTTAGGTACTCCCAGTTGCCGGAAGGCTCCGCGATCTCATCTCGTGGCAGGCGCATCTCCGTCATAAACCCGCGGCCCTCACCTTCACTGACCTGCGTATACCAGATCACGTACTTGCCATCGGGTACTATCGAGACGCCGGGCCAAAGATGGGCGTCGGTAAGGTCTTGAATGCCGACATGCCATTTTTCAGGCGCTGTGTGCACGTTATCAATCACAGCCAGCTTGGTACCGACAATCTCGAATCCGAAAGCATCGCCGAGACTGGCCCCGGGCTTGTTGCGAACCGCGAGTAGAGACAGATAGAGAGCCTTGCCCGCAAGAAATCCGTCCAGTGGCCAGTAATATAGTTCGTCGGTGCCGGTATCGAAAAACGACCGCGGCTTAGGGCTGTTGGGGGCCTTCCAGAAATAACGCAGGGTGCAGTTCTTCCCCTGCTCACATTTAGAAATGCCGATGCTGTTATGAACCATGGTTTTGGCCTGATTCCTAAGCTTGGTTTCGGCGGTCCCTACGAATGTGTCGCCGAACAGCCAAAGGCTCTCGGTCGAGGTAAGCGAAATGGAGTAGGCGTCGTCAGCTCCCAGCCACCCATCTGTATAACCAAACTCGGGCAGCGGCCGGATCGTGCCTGGCCTGCTGGTCGCGGCTGCGGAAGAAGAGATATCCGACTGGCCCGTAAGCGATCCGATAAAGAGAAGTAGAAATGTGAACGGTTTCATGGATACCTCGAGTCGCAAAAAGGGCTCTCTAACAAAGGTTCAGAACTCGCGCAAGATCGATCTAAAACTTAGTGTCTCGCAAGGTGCTCATCGCGACTCAGATCACTTCAATCCGGCAATCTTCACGCGAATAAACTTCGGTCGATATGTGTCTGCGTAAAGGAGATCTCCGCTGTTGCTCGCGTTCAAATCATAAGAAATCAGCAGCTGGCCATTGCTGGTGAACTGCGGGTGGGCATGCGGATTGTACGTCAGAATAATCCCAGCGAGCGATTGTGACGACGTCATCCCTGGTACCTTCGCGGAGCCGGTTTCCGGAGTTGAATACACCACATCTTTCGCCGAAAAGGGTCCCTGTGGCCTGCAGGCAGAATACAGAGTGATATCTTTCCACGTTCCGAACGGGACCTTTGTGTCTTGGGCCACCAACAGGTAAGTCGTTCCCGCACTGCTGTGGATTTTCTTCACGCTATATTCGCTGCTGACGTAATCGCCCGCGTTGTTCGGGTCGTTTGGTGCGCCGATGATCTGCACCGCGTTGGTCAGCCCGGTAACCCAGCCATTTCCGTTCCAAACGTACCAGTTGTTCGTGTTGGCGACCCCAGAAACTCCCACGGCTGGATTCGTGAGCGCGATGAACGGAAACCTGCCGTTTTGCGCGCTGTCCTCAATCCCGTAGACATAGAGATAGTTGTTGCCGTAGCTTCCATCGAGCCACATCGTAGTTCCCCAATGAACCACATTGCCGGACGGGACATTGCTCAGGGGCGTGACGCTCTCAAGGGCCAGACTAGGCAACGATAACTGGGCAATTGCGCTGCCGTAGTAATTGAAGCTGCTGTCCCACTCCATCACAAAGGTCCAAAGTTTCTTTGTTCCTGTGCTGTCCACCTGCACCACTACTGAGTCTCCCATCCAATAGAAGTGACCTGTGACGGCGGCAGTCGCGGGTACAAAGTACGAGGTCGAGTATCCGGAAGTGAGATCCTTGGGTCCCACGAGCGTTGACAACTGTCCAGTGGCCGCGCTCTGCACGACAATGCTGTTGTGCGCGTGATAAAGGTTCGTGGGCGGATTGCACAACGGAGCACCGCAGTTCGCAGCACGTGTACGCAGCCCGTTGGAATTCGTATTCACTGTTCCGTCGCCGCTTAACGTCGGGTACTCACCGACATACGAGTCAGAAAAGAAAAATGCGCTATCGCCGCTCGGCAACAGCACCGAGTAGGTGCTGTCAGCTCCGGTCCAGCCGGGCATGCCTAAGGGCTCTTTCCGAGTTCCTGGACCATTCTCGGTATATCCGGAATCGAAATAAGAATCCAGGGTGCCCGTCCCAGCAGTCACCGTACAGGTTTGGGCCGCTAGAGGATGTGAAGCAAGCATCGGAAAACCGAGAGTGAGTAACAACGGCACGGATATCCGGAAGCTTTTCATTGGCCGGATTTGCCTCATATTAGCCTCCTTGCAAGTCGCAGTAGCAGAAAATACGAAGGCCCCAGAACGCGTAAGTTCCGCTAAACCCTACTAACTCTCCACTGAAAAGGCAAGCCAGAAATGACCGAATTACGCTATTTAGATCATCGTTTCCTTCACTTGCGTGGTAAAGATACAGATACTGCCGTCAAGTGCGCCTAATTCGTGTATGCTGTCGGGCAAGGATTCTAGATGCAGGCTGTTCGAAGGGTGCTAGCGGTTTTCGACATTGGAGGCGAGATCGAATGGGCAGGCAAACGCAACTGACATGGAATCGCAGATCTTTTTTGAAGGCCGGTGCCGCAGCGGGTCTGCTTTCCCCCCTCTCCCCCAGTCTTGCAGCTTCTCGAATTCGCACGCATCTGCCGGCTATCCCAACTGTGGATGATCTGTCTGGTGATCGGCTGGTTCATCGCCTCAGAGACCTGTACAGTTCGCCCACTGCGCAAAATGAATACGGATACGTGCAAGCAGCAAAGTCGGTCTCCGGAATTACGGCCCTGTCATTGCCGCCTTTCGGCTGTTGCGGAGTTCCCGATGCGCCCTGGAGTCCCGGCTTTCTCCTTTCCTGTGAACTGTTCTTGAATGGCCGCATCCTCATTTCGTATCCGGACGGCGGTGATGAAGTCGCCTACACATGGCACCCCCACCGGGTCGTGCGTGAAACCCAGGCTGATGGATTGAAATTCACGACCGAAATGTTCATGCCCCCGAAACGTCGTGCCGTCGTTGAATCCATTCGCATCAAGAACCTCGCCAACGAGCCGCGGAAGATCAAACTCGGTTTCGACATGCGTGCAGCTGTAGCCAAAAAGACGACACAATGGATGACGTATTCGCCGGGAGAGCCGGACAACCTGATCCACTGGGATGAAACTCGCGGCTGCCTCGTATTCGAAGCGCAGCACAGCCAGGCGGTTTCCGTACAAGGGATCTCGCCAAAGGTGAGCGGTGTCGATTCAGGTCGGATGTTGGTTGTCGAAGTGACGCTCGGGCGCAGAGAAACAAAAGAAATCCATCATGTAAACGTAGTCGACCCTGACAGGCAAGCCGCACTGACGGCCTATGACGATCTTCAGGCCAATTTCCGCCAGGTGTCGCGTGAGAACGAGCAGGCGTTCAACAGCTTATTGCGGTCGGCATTCACTCCGGGGAATTCGGACTTTTCCGGCTATCTTCCGCAGCTCGAAACCGATGACGAATCCCTGTGGCAACTCTATCAGGCGGGTTTCAGAAACCTGATATTTGCACGGCGAGCTTCCCCAGATTCGAAGTATGGAACGACTTATCTCACCCTGGGCGGCCGGGTGCTTCCGACTCTCAGCTTCCCCTGGGATACATCGCTGACTTCATTGAGCCTTGCTCTGCTCGATCCGGATGCGTTGCGCCAGCTGGTTGAAAACTGGTTTGTGCAGGACATGCATGAGCATCTCGCGACCGACTACGTTACCGGTGAGGCCGTCGGACCATGGTATGCGGTGAACGACATGGCCATCGTACGATGCGCCCAAAACTACCTGCGAGTAACGGGCGATTTCGCGTGGCTCGACAAACGCATTCACGACAAGACAGCTCTGGATCATCTGGTATTTCACGCGACCTATTGGAAACAACTCGATAAGGCTTCCCACGGCCTGGGCGATTATGGAAAACTGGAAAACTTGCTCGAAGTTGTGAGCACCTATCTGCACGAAACCGCCGGAATGAATGCCGGCAACGTGTCTTCCATGCGCTTCGTTGCGGACTTGCTCGAACGGCGCGGTGATTCTTCGCAAGCTTCCCAATTGCGCGCTGAGGCCAAGACCCTCGCGCAACGCATCAACGAAAAACTGTACGTTCCAGGGAAAGGCTGGTGGAAATGCGGGCAACCGGATGGCTCCTTCCTGGAAGTCCGGCACTGTTACGATTTCCTTTCGGTGTTGGACAACATGCTTGAAGATCTCAGCGATGCACAGAAGCGGGAGATGAGCGGATTCTTCTGGGAGCAACTCCACAGCAATTACTGGATGCGAGCGCTCTCACCTGACGACGTGGACGCGACATGGAATATTCGGCCGGACCATAGTTGGTTAGGTGCTTACTCGGCATGGCCTCCCGCAACCGCCAAGGGACTATACAAAACGGATCCGTCAGCACGGGTTTCGACTTGGGTGAAAAATCTAGCCAAGGCCGGGAACCAGGGTCCCATCGGGCAGGCACACTTTGTTGAAACAGCGTTTCCACTGGAACTCGGAGCTGCATATAAGTGCCCTACGGATGCGCCGTATCTTAATGACTGGTGCTGCATCTCGGGTGGAGGTTTCATGGATCTGGTCATCGACACTATATTCGGCGCGAACTTGACTCTTTTTGACGGGATTAGGGTGCAGTCGCGCCTTGCAGACTTTGATCCTAAGGCGCGGCTGGTGAATTTGCGGCATCAAGGTAAAAACCACGTGATTTCATCCAACCACGCAACACTTTCCACAGGCTGAGAAGAGGTCACGGGTGAGAGCTCTGGCAATCGACTTGGGGGGCAGCCACGCCAATTGCGGCATCGTCGAAAAACAGACGATTCTGGCGAACGAGGCAATTACGGCCGACTGTGCAGAAGGCCTGCGACCCTTGCTGTCCTGCATAGTGGACACCTTCGATCGGCTTGCAAAAAAGACGAAACTCTCACTGGCGGACTGTAAAGGAGTCGCTGTGGGATTCCCCGGGCTTGTCGACGCTCGTGTGGGCCGCGTGCTTTCGACCAACGCGAAGTATGAAGATGCTCCAAGAGTGGATTTTGCCGCTTGGGGCCGGGAGGCTTTTGGCTTGCCGCTGAGGATCGAAAACGATGCTCGGATGGCTCTGCTTGGCGAGTGCCATGCCGGTGCGGCCAGAGGTGTGACCGAAGTCGTGATGATGACTCTGGGCACGGGCATCGGCGGTGTGGCGATGATCGAGGGAAAGCTACTTCGCGGAAAACATGCCCAGGCCGGATGCCTTGGCGGACACTTCCCAATTCTGTTCACTGGGCGCCCCTGCACCTGCGGCGCAATTGGCTGCGCAGAGGCAGAAGCGGGCGGATGGTCGCTGCCCCTTATCATCAGTGAGTGGCCAGGTGTATCGGGAAGTTCGCTGTCGAACTACCAGAAAGTGGGCTTCAAGGAACTGTTTGAAGAAGCAATAGCCGGAGACGAAGTGGCGCTTGCTGTTCGTGATCGCTGCCTGAGCGTCTGGTGCGCGGATGCCGTTGCCCTGGTTCACGCTTATGATCCCGAGGTCATCGTGATCGGAGGCGGGGTAATGAAAAGCGCCGTGCAAATTATCCCGATTATTCAGTCCCACGTGCGGAAGCACGCGTGGACGCCGTGGGGGCAAGTGCAAGTCCGCGCTGCCGAACTGGGCAACGACGCTGCACTCCTCGGAGCGGTTCCGCTTCTCTCGGAAAAATTACACCCAGAAATTTAAGTCTGCGCAGCTTGGTTTGTAGCTTGCAGCCTCACACGCGCATAACTTGTATTTGCGCCTTTTCAAAAGGCGCGATCATCTCGTCTGTGGCGCCTGAATCGGTAATAAGAATGTGCAGGTCGGAGATGGGACAGATGCGCCAACCAGCAATCACGCCGAATTTGCTGTGATCCAGAACCGCGATTCTCCTTTGCGCATGCTTAACCATCGCGGAATTAAGCTCGGCTTCCTCTGGGATGTAACAACTGACCCCCCATTTTGCGTCGATCCCGTCAGCGCCGATGAAGAGCGTATGAATCAACAGATGATTGAGACTGTGCGCGGCTGTTGGCCCTACGAGCGAGAACCAATCTCCACGCAAATGCCCTCCCGTGACAAAAATATCCAAATCCTTGCGCTTTGAAAGTTCCATGGCTACATTCACGGTGCTCGTGACCACCGTGATCTTGCGATTGAGAGGGAGCCCGCGAATTACTTCTGTGCTTGTGGTCCCGGGGGTCAGCGCGATGATCTCCCCATCTTTTATGAGCGATGCCGCCGTCCTACCGATTCGCCGTTTTTCCTCCGCGAATCTTTCGACTTGTGCCTGAAATGAACGGTCGTTGCGAAATGGTTCGTAAAACAGAGGCTCGATCGAGACAGCTCCGCCGTGCGTTCGACGAAGCAAGCGAATCGTCACCAGTGAAACAGTCAAGTCTTTGCTCAACCCTTCCACGGACACCGTCCCTGACTGTCGCAGCGAAGTGAGAATGTGGGCGAGCCTCACCTCTTGTTTATCAGGGCTGTCTGAGTCTGGTTTAGGAGAATCGCCAAAATCGGTTAGAGCCCTCTCCGCCCGGTTTCGCTTGATCAATATCGGACCTCCCCCAAGGAATTGATTTTCATTCGCGAGAGAAGAATCTAACCGCAAGCCCCACTCATTGAGCTTGCCAATAATCGTAGTAGCGTTATATCCCGAACCCCATATAAATTCCAGGCCTGAGGCCATATCGCGAATCCACGATATTGCCACAGGAGAACGGCATGCACCGGGTTTCTAGCGGTTAGTTCTTGACAGAAAGCCTACATAAGGATACTTTTTACTTGCGATTGCATTGAAAACGAAAGTATAACTGGTTTCGTTCGACTATTGCATGAAACCTTCGGATTTTCTGCCAGAAAGACTAAAGATACGCCCCAAAGCGAGCCGTGTCATTTCCTTGTTTGACCGTTGGAACGGTTCAAATCTGGCACCAAATTGCTGGCGAATGCTAAACGTTGTAGTCCGACCGGTTGCTCCATAGGAACAAGCAGATGTCTAGGCACTCGAACTACGACAAACATCCATGCATTCCTGTCTCCAGCTCCAGGTCGGAATGCTGGGTAGGTTGGCCGGAGATTCTCCAGCGGATGAGAGAGTGTTGTGGACAAAGCCGCTGTGTCCTCTGCGTCGAGTGCTATCCAGGCGTATTTGAAAGCTCGGTCAGGACCGCGTTGGAAGAAGGATTGCGGCCGGAGGCCGTAATCTACGCGGGAGATTTGCTAAAGCCGCCCCGCGATGTGGATCGTATGTTGCAGCCAATCTTAGGCGACGATCCAGTATTTGGGTCGATGAACGACATTACGCTGGGAGACTTCTTCGATCCTGGCAAACTATTGGGCGAGGGCTTGAAAAAGGCCGCGACTAGCCCGTTTCGGGTTGTACCTTACTTCGATCCGGGTCCCTGGGGGGGCCACTGGATGGAAGAGGTATGTGACCTGCCGAACGACGCGCCGAATCATGCGTGGTGTTTTGATTGCGTGCCGGAGGAGAACAGCCTGCTGCTCGGATTTGGCGACACTCGTGTGGAGTTACCGGCTATCGATCTCACTTTCCGGCAGCCGAGGCGCCTGCTCGGAGATTTCATCTATTCCCGGTTCGGTGCTGAGTTTCCGATCCGTTTTGATTTTCTCGATACCATGGGCGGCGGCAATCTATCTCTTCAGGTGCATCCGCGGACAGAGTACATCCGGCAGCAGTTTGGCATGGGCTACACACAGGACGAGAGCTATTACCTGCTCGATGCAGGTGACGACGGCTGCGTTTATCTCGGAGTGAAAACCGGTATCGATCGCGAAGCCATGATCCGCGAATTGCGGGCCGCGCAAAATGGCGGCTCGCCGTTCCACGCGGAGGCTTACGTGAACAGATTTCCCGCGCGAAAGCACGATCATTTCCTCATCCCTGCCGGCACCGTCCATTGCTCGGGCCGGAACAGCATGGTTCTCGAAATTAGCGCAACCCCTTATATCTTCACTTTCAAACTGTGGGACTGGGGTCGGCTGGGTCTGAATCGCTTGCCGCGGCCGATCCACATTGATCATGGAATAGCAAACATCGCCTGGGAGAGGGATACAGAGTGGGTCCGGAAGAGCCTGATTAACCGTGTAGAGTTTGTTGGTAGCGGCGAGGGGTGGAAGGAAGAGCGAACCGGGCTTCACGAACTCGAATTCATCGAAACTCGCCGGCGTTGGTTCACAGGTGTCACTCAGCATCAAACTGAAGCCACAGTGAACGTACTAAATCTGGTGGAAGGAAGAGAAGCAACGGTGGAGAGTCCGACGGGAGACTTTGACCCATTTGTGGTCCACTATGCGGAAACATTTATTGTCCCGGCTGCCGTTGGCGCGTACACCATCCGTCCTAGTGGGGAGTCTGAGGGATCAAATTGTGCGACGATCAAAGCCTCTGTCAGGTCGAAATGAACTCACGACCACTTTTTCCCTTGTTTTGCAAAGGGGCGCGTCCGGACATCGAACGTAAGTGAATGAATTTTCGTTTGGGAGGACTTGTGCACTTATCGTCCGGGACCATGGAGTCAAACACGATCGATGCGAAAGCGCAATCCTTGGGCTACGTCGTGCTTTTGGCAATAACAACGGCGATTTCGGGATTCCTTTTCGGTTTCGACACCGCGGTAATCAACGGAGTGCTGTTACTCCTGCGCCGTCAATTTGCGCTCTCAAATCTGCAAACTGAGGTAGCTGCCAGTTCGCTATTGTTGGGCTGTTTGCTCGGGGCAGCCGGTGCCAGCATGATCGGAGACCGCTACGGCCGCAGGAAGTCCCTTATCCTCTCTGCCGTGCTGTTTGCGCTTTCCTCTCTGGGTGCGGCGGCGGCAAGTACGATTACATTTTTTTCCATAGCGAGGCTTATAGGTGGACTTGCGATAGGCCTGGCATCTGTTCTTACGCCCGTTTACATCGCGGAAATTTCTCCTTCGAAGAATCGGGGGACGCTAGTCTCGCTGAACCAACTCGCGATTGTGATCGGCATTCTGGCGGCTTATCTGGTCAACTGGCAACTATCTAGATTAGGAGACAGTAGTTGGCGATGGATGCTGGCCGTCGCAGCCATCCCTGCCGTGGCGTTTTTCGCCGGACTCTTTGCCATTCCGGAGAGTCCTCGCTGGTTGATCAGCAAGGGACGGCAAGAAGAAGGTCAGCGGATTCTAGCGCGAATCTGTGGCACGCAGGCGGCTGAAGAACAAGTTCGCTCAGTGCAAAGGGCCGCCGCTGGCGAAGAAGGCTCCTGGCACGAGGTGTTTTCGCCCGCCATGCACAAGCGTCTCGGAGTTGGGATGGCTCTCGCGCTGTTCTCACAAGTAACGGGCATCAATACAGTGCTCTATTACGGTTCCATCATCATTAGCGAACACTTCCCTGGTCAGTCTGCGGGCATGGCACTGGCCGCAAATGTCATTATTGGTGCCGTGAACCTGGTTTTTACGATCGTCGCTATGGTCTTTCTGGATCGATGGGGACGACGCGTGATTTTGATGACCGCAAGCGGTGGCATGGGGCTGGCCCTGACTCTGCTTGTGATTGGTTTGCACGTTCGCAATGCGCCTGCAGGCTTAATGCTTGCCAGCATCCTCTTGTATGTAGCCTTTTTTGCTTTGGGAATGGGACCAGGCCCATGGCTGATTATTTCCGAAATTTTTCCGACCAAAGTGAGAGGCCGGGCGGCTTCCATAGCAACGTCCACTCTTTGGACCGGAACACTGGTCGTGACATTCACTTTTCTGACTCTGGTAAATGTCCTGAATCTGTGGGGTACGTTCGCCATCTACGGAGCGCTCTCGTTTGTCTGCTTCTTCTACGTGTGGAGGGCAGTTCCAGAGACCAAGGGGAGAACCCTGGAGCAAATTCAGGAGGCTTGGGGTAAATAGGGGGCCTTATGGGCAGCTTCGGCCGCCGGGGATTCTTAGGGGGTTTATTAGCCTCGGGCGCAGCAGCGGCTGCGGGTGGCAAAGAAGCACTTAAAGGCACAGAGAGAAATGCGAATCCTGCACCGGAAAACATTTCCGCTACCGCCGTTGATTTTCGTTATGCACCGCGTCTGTCTCAAGCAACCATTTGTTTTCCTGATGATCCGAAGAAAAGCCTGGTGGGCCAAGGTGGCGAGCTGCGCTACGGCTTCGGAAAGAACCTTATGGCGGGCATGGAGGATTTTTCCACCGTTTGCACCTTCTCACTGGCAGGAATGCAGGACGATCGGGTGGTTCGCCAGTGGCTCGAAGCCCCGCATATCCCGATTGTGCACACGTTGATTGAACGGCCAACGGCCACCCTCGAGCTAACGGCTTTCGCCACCAGGTATGCCAACGAGGGCAGGGTGGACAACGTGCTCATGACCATTCTGCCCACGCAAAACGCCATAGTTGCGACTCCGCGCGTACATACTCGCACGTGTCTTCCCTTTAAGCTGAGTTCCGGCCCGCCTACGATCGAGTTGGTTGACACCAACGCCAACGCGCCTTTTCTCGTGGCGGCAAAGTTGAGTCCTTCTCTCGATTTCGCCACGCTGTGGGACGAAGCCGGCTACACCCTGTACTTGCCTCATGGAGAAGCCTCGCGCAATGAACCATTGCGGTACCTCATTCGTTTTCCTCAGGAGGGTCAGTCCGTCGAAGCTGTTCAAGGAATGCTGCAACATCCAGACGTTCTGGCCGATGAAGCGCGGGAATTCTGGAAGCAGTGGAAGCCGTTTGGAAGCGTGGCATGGAGCTATCCGGGCAAGGCTGGGGAATTTCTGACTTCATGCGCGCGAAATATTCAACAGGCGAGAGAAGTCAAGAATGGAAGGCTCGTATTCCAGGTCGGACCCACTGTTTACCGCAACCTTTGGATTGTGGACGGTAATTTCTTGCTTGAGGCAGCCCGCTACCTGGGATACGACAAGGAAGCGGATGACGGCTTGCTTTCCGAATGGGCGAAACAAATGCCCTCCGGCCAGGTCGTCGCAGCCGGCGGCGGAGAACATTGGAAGGACACCGCCATTGCCATGTTCACGCTTGTTCGACAATGTGAACTGAAGCAAGACTGGCAATTCTTCAAGGATCTGGAGCCCAGTGTCCTCCGCGCCGTCAATTTCCTAATGCAGTTGCGTGATAAGGCGCGCGCTGGCGACAGCACAAATGGCCGATACGGTTTGCTGGCTCCCGGGTTTGCTGACGGCGGAATTGGCGGTGTGCGCTCGGAGTTCACGAATACAGTTTGGACTCTCGCGGGATTGAAGAGCGTCGCCAGTGCTGCTGATCGTCTGGGTATGGACTCACTCCGAACCGCCCTGCCATTCTACGAAGAACTCCGCGCATCATTTCTCGCAGCCGCCAAAAGGGAAATGGTTCGGCATCCTGCTGGATTTGAGTATCTACCCATGTTGGCGCGCGACGACGCGGCGTGGCGAGATGCGGACCCTTGGAATCGCCCGCGCCCGCAGACCGCGCAGTGGGCGCTTTCTCACGCTATCTTTCCCGGCGTGGTCTTTGAGAAAGACGATCCCATCGTGCGCGGGCACATTGCGCTCCTGCAGTCTTGTACTCATGAAGATGTTCCGGCGGAAACGGGCTGGCTATGGCATGACAGCGTTTGGAACTACAACGCATCGTTTGCGGCACACGTTTATCTCTGGGCGGGCTTGCCGGAGTGGTCTGATCGAACTTTTCGCGGATTCCTGAATCACGCTTCACCTCTATTTTGCTGGCGGGAAGAGCAGCCGTTGCAGCAGGCGCTCGTAGGTCAAGACTGGGGTGAGATGCGCAAACTCCACCGAGCGGAAGCCTTTTCGTCTGGAACACACACCAACGCGATTCGGACGCGCGACGCTCCAGATTGAGCCGGTCATCAATAAGGGTTGGAAATTGGACTTTTCGGTAGAACCCGCGCTGCCTGTGGAGACAGTGGAAGTTCCCGTTTCTATCATGGGACAACAGTTCGACCGCTTGCTGGGAGCGAAACATCACATACGAGATCGAAAGGTTATGGTCGATCCTGAAGCAGGAAAGTGGACTGCTTTTTGGCGCTGATCCAATAGCAATTCCCTCTTCGTTCCGGGCGCGAACCCGCTGACGCTCCCGCATGTGAGAATGTTCATCCCCATGAAATTCCCGTAAGTTGCTGCTCTCTCAGGGCTTAACGCATTCAACGGTCATTTCTTGAATGTTTTAGGCTATAAAGCAACAAGATGAGTGCGTTTTGATGTAAAAAGCACAAAAAAAGGTTGACTAACGCCAAATTGTAGCGCTAACATCCCACGCAACCTCTGGTGCAAACGGATTTTTCAATGCTTGCTAGTGGAATTTCAGGGAGTAACGGGAAAAGGAAAGTGATTGCGCAGCGTACATTGCAATGCCTTTTCATAGAAAACCAGGTTTGAGCACTGAACAGAGGAGTCCGCATGACACGAAAAGCACATCTCAAGAATTCAAGGCACGCGAACAAAGCTGTATTCCCCCTGTTGTTTCTCGGATTGATCTGTCTCCTGTTCTCACTGCCGGGCTCGGCACAAGTGTTCGATACAGGCACGCTTGGCGGCCTGGTGACCGACCCGTCGGGCGCCGTAGTTCCTCACGCCAGCGTCACCATCACCAACGTTGGGACGGGGATCCAGCGAACCTTGCAGACTGATAACGGCGGAAGTTTTGTCGCCTCCGCTCTGCCTTTCGGAAGCTACGTGGTTTCAGCCACCGCGAGCGGATTCGTAACAGCCACGACCAAACCGATTGTGCTCAACGTGGGCGGGACTGTCCAGGTGAACCTGGGTCTGACCGTGGGTGCCGCGGAAGAGAAGATCGAGGTCACCGGCACGTCCACGACTGTGGATACTGCTTCGACTGCGATGGGCACGACTCTCGACTCGAACCAGATCGCCAACTTGCCTATCAATGGCAGAGACGTGAGCAGTTTCCTTGAAATAGGCCCCGGATCGATAAACTCGACCGGATTTTTCCAGGGCAGCGTCAACGGCTTGGAGAACATCTTCACTGGACTGAATATCAAGGTGGACGGCCAAAATGCCTCGCGCGGTGATATCAACGGCTTCTTGGAAACGGAAGGACAAGAACAAGCCCGGGTTACGCGGGCGAGCGTGGATAGTATTCAGGAAATCGACTTTACCAATAACGGCTATAGTACGGAAAACGGTTTCTCGCTTGGTCCCCAGATGAACATCATCACCAAGTCGGGAAGCAATGAGTACCACGGTACGGTATTTGAATTTCTCCGCAACGACGCTCTGGACGCCAAGGATTTCTTCGAGAACGCGACCACCGGTCTGGCAAAACAACCGTTAAGGCTCAACCAGTTCGGCGGCAATTTGGGTGGACCGATCATCAAGAATAAGGTCTTCTTTTTTGCAAATTACGAGGGCGTTCGCCAACATATCACCAACATCAACGCGCTCAACCATACCGTGAGCGCCTTTGCCAGATCGCATTTCAATACTGCTATGCAGCCCGTATTGGCACAAATGGCGCCTCTACCTTCGGCTTGCTCCGGTAATCCTCCGCCTCAATCCTGTTGGTATCCCGGATTCGATGTGAAAGATTCCGCCGGACAGTCCATAAATACGAACATGGTCTACGATCCTGCCGCTCTTCCGACGATTCTCCGGGAAGATACCGGGTCTATCAGGATCGATTACAATATTTCAGACAAAGATCGCTTGATGGGCCGGTACAACATCAACGACTCGCTAACCGACTATACTTTTGGCCTCAATCAAGGGCAGGTATCCCCTCAGAAATTGAGAACGCAATTGGGGAAGATCGACGAAACCCACACGTTCAGTCCGACGCTCTTGAATGAATTCAGCATTGGCCTCAACCGGTTCTATTCCGACACAAATTCGAATACCCCCACGCCGCTTGCTGGGTTTTCCGGCTTCTTCACCGATCTGGGGTCGCTGCCGGGACCGAATGCCTTTAACCAGATCACACCATTTTCGGTGTTTGAAGTGTTTGACACCTTGACCAAAACGGTGGGGAACCACACGCTTAAGTTTGGCACTCAAATTCGCGCTAATCGGCTGAATGAATGGTTGCGCCCCCAACAAACCTACTATTTCGGCAACATCTCCGATCTGGAAACCGACAACCCCTTTGTCTTGGCGAAAATCGGATTCCCGAGTTTTGTCGGTATC
>WNGL01005329.1_pt1 | contig 15282 bp, 17 predicted proteins | sample 5400591 | NCBI WGS metagenome assembly WNGL01 (sample SAMN13153377, study PRJNA577476) | soil metagenome | isolation source: 80 cm soil or saprolite under Garry oak tree replicate 1 | place: USA:California | collected 2016-06-15
AGCCGCTCGGCGCGGAGGACGTCCTCGCCAAGACGGCGTACGTGCTCGCGAACCCCGTCGCCGCGGGGCTCGTTCGTCGCGCCGCCGAGTGGCCCGGTCTCTGGACCTCCCCCGAGCAGATCGGGGGCGCGACGCTCACCGCGCGAAAGCCGCAGCGCTTCTTCGATCCCAAGGGTTACCTGCCCGACGACGTCGAGCTCGAGCTGACGGTTCCGCCCGGGTTCGCGTCTGCCGCCGAGTTCCGCGCGCTTCTCTCGGCCGCGGTGCAGGAGCTCGAGGAGAAGCACCGGAGCGCTCTCGCCGCCCAAGGGCGACGGTTCCTCGGGGTCGCTCGGGTGCTGGCGCAGAGCCCGTTCGCTCGTCCCGCCCGTGGCGAGCCACGATTCGAGCTGAAGCCGCGCATCGCGGCGCGAGACAAGTGGAGGAGGATCGAGGGCATCCTGCGGCTCAGATCATTCGTCGATGCGTATCGGAAGGCATTCGAAGCGTGGAGATCCAGCGCGCGGGACGTCGTCTTTCCTGCCGGCACCTATCTGCTGCGAGTGCTCCATGGCGTGCAGTGCGCGGGGGCCGCGTAGCTTGCGTCGGCCGGGCTTCTCCAAACCACTTCCTCATGCCAGATGAGGACCGACGAGCGCGGCTCAAGGCGGCAGCGCTCGCGCGGCAATGGAGCGATCTGCGCGATTGCGGATCATCGCGAGTCCACGCGCGCGTGGATCGTGCGGCGTCGTGTCTTTCGCCCGAACAGCCCCGTAGATTTCGCTGGCCAATGCAGCTCGAGTATTGACATTCCGTTCCAGGGCGTAACTCTTAGAGCAGTTACTCTCGGTCGGGTTTCGGATTGGCGGCGGTAGGCCGTCCGGTCCGCAGGCGCCAGCGGTTCCGCGGAGATGTGCTCGGCGCGCCCGCAGGGCGCGGCCGAGCACAAATTCGCAGCCCCATCTCGACTCATAGCGCCGATCACTTGGCCTGAGCCCGGTGAGGCCACGGCACGGATGATCAGGACGGCCACCCGGCATCCGGGCGCCCATCGCAGATCCTTCTTCCCCCCCGCGCGTTCTCCCTCCCGACGGCGCCCTTCGCGCCGCAGGAGGCCGACATGACGACGTTTCAGCTCGGGCTGGCGCTGCTCCTCGCGGCGCCGCAGGCGATGGCTGCGCCCTCGGGGTTTCAGGACGAGGTGCGGGTGGCCGAGGGCATCACGCGGGGAAACCTGACCGTGTTCCCGCTCAAGCTCCGCCACCCGCGCCCGCCGGGCCAGGAGCCCGCGACCCTCGACGAGGCGCTCTCGAAGAAGCAGCTCGCGATCGAGGAGTCCGGCGCGGGCGGCGACGTGAACGCCCTCGCGGTCGAGAACCGCAGCGACCGCCCCGTGCTCCTCGTCGCCGGGGAGCTCCTCCTCGGCGGCAAGCAGGACCGGATCATCGGCCGCTCCATGGTACTCGCGCCGCGCTCGCGCGCCCGCGTCCCGGTGTTCTGCGTCGAGCACGGCCGCTGGAGCGGCGGCACGTCGTTCGAGAGCGGCGGCGCGATGAGCCACGCCGCGCTCCGGAAGACGGCGCTCGCTGGCGACCAGTCCGAGGTCTGGGCCGAGGTGAAGCGCGCGAACGAGCGGCTCGGCACGACGAGCGCGTCCGACACCTACCGCAACGCCGCCCGGAAGCTCCGGGGCGAGGTGGGCACGGTCGCGGCGGACGTCTCGCGCGCGCTCGCCCGCGACCCCGACGTCGCGGGCCTCGCGGTCGCGATCGACGGCGAGGTCGTGGCGGTGGAGTGGTTCTCCTCGCCCGGCGTCTTTGCGCGGGTGCGGGAGAAGCTCGTCGCGTCCTACGTGGCGCAGGCGCGGGAGCCGCGCCCCGATCGCGCCGCCGGCGCCGCCCCGGCGGCCCCCGCGACCCCGGCCGCCGTCGCGGACTTTGCCGCGAAGGCGGAGCGCGGCGGCGCCGTGGTGGAGCGCGTGCGGGCGCCGGCGGCCTCGCCGACCGCGCCCGCCGCCGCGGCGGAGCCGGTGCAGACGAGCTACCTCAAGCGCTGACGGGCAGCCGCGCGCGGCGCGCCCCCCGGCGGACCCGGGTCGCGCCGCGTGCACGCCCCCGCTGGAACGATCGACCACGCGCCCGCACTTCGGCTTAGATTGGCGGAGCATGAACCCGCGCACCGACCTCTGGCTCCAGAACCTCATCGACGAGCGCGACGGCGCCGCCCTCTACGAGGGGCTCGCGAAGTACGAGAAGGACGGGGAGAAGGCCCGCTCCTTCGCCGAGATCGCGGTGGCCGAGCGCCGGCACGCCGAGATCTGGGCGAAGAAGCTCGAGAAGGAGGGGGTCGTGCTCCCGCCCGACCGCCCCTCGTCCCGGGTGCGCGCGCTCATCTGGCTCGCCCGCAGGCTCGGCACCGTCGCCGTCGTGCCGATGGTGCTCGAGGCCGAGGCGACCGACGCCGACAAGTACGACGCCCAGGGCGGCGACGCGACCGCGATCGCCGACGAGGAGCGGGAGCACCGCCGCACCCTCGTCGGCATGAGCCACGGCCAGCCGACGGACGCGCGCGAGCTCATCGCCTCCCGCGAGCGGTGGCACCGGTCGTCCTCCGCGGCCGGCTCGATCCGCGCGGCGATCTTCGGGATGAACGACGGCCTCCTCTCGAACCTCTCGCTCATCCTCGGCGTCGCCGGTGCGGGGATGGCGCCGAAGACGGTGGTCGTGACCGGCTTCGCCGGGCTCCTCGCCGGCGCGTTCTCGATGGCCGCGGGCGAGTACACCTCCGTCGCGAGCCAGCGCGACCTCCTCACGCGCCAGGTGGAGCTGGAGAAGCGCGAGATCGCCGAGGCCCCGGAGGAGGAGGCGGCGGAGCTCGCCCTCATCTTCAAGCAGAAGGGGCTCTCGACGGAGCAGGCGAGCCGCACCGCCGCCGAGCTCCTCAAGAACCCGGAGTCCGCGGCCGACTCGCTCGTGCGCGAGGAGCTCGGGCTCGACCCGGGCGCCCTCGGCTCACCCCGCGCCGCGGCGCTCTCGTCCTTCGCGATGTTCGCGGTCGGCGCGGTGATCCCGATCGTCCCGTTCCTCCTCGCGACCGGGAACGTGGCGGTCGCCGCCGCGACGGCGCTCGCGTTCCTCGTCCTCGCCGGGGTGGGCGGGCTGGTCGGGTTCCTCTCCGGCACGAGCCTCTGGCTCTCCGCGGGCCGGATGGTCGGCCTCGCCGCCCTCGCGGCCGGGGTGACCTACGCCATCGGCCGGCTCTTCGGGGCGACGGTCGGCTGATGCGCTTCGAGGCGCGCTGGGACGGGCGGCTCCGCCTCACCACGGCGGCGGTCGCGATCACGTTCGGGGTCGCGGCGCTGGCGCTCCTCTGGCTCGCCTGGACCGACGGGGATCCCGGCGCGATGGTCGTCGCGATCTGCGGCGCGCTCCTCCTCGCCGGGATGGTGCTCGTCGCGTTCGCGTGGGCGCCGCGCGGCTACGTCCTCGAGGGGGGCACGCTCCGGATCCTGCGGCGGGTCGGCCCGCGGGAGCTCGCGCTCTCGCGGGTCTGCGCCGCGGGGCCGATCGGGCCCGTCCTGCGCGGCGCCATCCGGCTCGGCGGGTCGAGCGGGATGTTCGGCTGGTTCGGGCGCTACTGGACGCGCTCGCTCGGGCAGCTCGAGGCGCATGCGACCCGCACCGACGGCCTCGTCCAGCTCGACACGCCGGAGGAGCGGTTCGTCCTCTCGCCGGAGCCGGCGGACCGCTTCCTCGACGAGGTCCTCGCCCGCGCGCCCGCCGCGGTGCGGGTCCCGCCGGAGGGGCCACACGCGCGGCACCCGATCCCCCGCCGGACCTGGCTCCGGCTCGGGGCGCTCGTGCTCGCGGCACCGCTCGTCGTCGCCGCCTTCCTGGTGGGCTCGTTCGGCTGGGCGCCCGAGGGCGCGACGGTGGACCCGTCGCGGATCACGATCGCGCGCCGCTGGGTCGATCCCGTCGAGATCCCCATCGCGGACGTCCGGAAGGTCGAGATCCTCGGCGCGTCGCGGGTGGGGAAGGTCCACAAGGTGGCCGGCTTCGTGGACCCCCGCGGCCGCGCCTGGGGCCGCTTCCGCTCGGAGGCGCTCGGGGAGTTCCAGCTCTACCTGTGGCGGCGCGGTCCGTGGGTGCTCGTGGACACCGACGGCGGCAAGGTCGTCGTCACCCCCGAGGACCCGGAGCAGTTCGTCGGCGAGGTCGGCGCGGCGCTCGTGCTGCGGAGGTAGCGCCGGCGGCCGAGCCTAGAAGGCGAGCCGGAGCTCGAGGAAGGGCGCGAGCGCCACCGACACGGTGCCGGAGGTGGCGTTGCGCGCTCCGGCGTCGTCCTTCAGCTCGACCTTCGACCAGCTCGCGGCCAGGAGCGACGTCGAGATCCGCAGCGCGAGCCCGTCGGTCAGCTCCCGCTCCACGACGATCCCTCCGGTCACGGCCGCATAGTTGCCCTGGTGCCTGGTGTCCGTCGTCGCCGGCCCGGTCGCCGGCGCCATCGTCGTGAACTGCTCCACCTCGTGAAGGTACCCACCTTCCACGGTCGCCAGGAGGGAAACGTCCACGATGGCCCCGGGCCGCGTGACGACCCGCCGGAGACCGGCAGACACCGAGAGCTGCTCCAGGTCATCCTTCGTCCGCGTCCTGACGGAGAATGTGTTCTGTGGCGGCGCCGGATCGACGTGGTCGCGCCTCAGGCCCCCTGCCCATCCGAGCACGAGCCATGTCCGCTCTCCGACACGCCGCTCGACGAAGAGGGTCGCGATGGGGAGCTGCGTTCCGATGGGGGCGGCCAGGAGTCCACCCAGGTTGCCGTTCGGGGAGAGAAGGAACAGCGTGCCCGCCGTCCCGATCCCGCCACCGATCGTCCAGCGCGGATTCTTCTCCGGGCGTGCGGGCGCCGGGGAGGTCGTCGCGGCGGGCGCTGGGGCCGGCGCCGCCGGGGACCGGGCGGCGTCCTGGGCGCTCGAGGCTGCGGGTGCGGCGGCCGACCAGGATCGTGACGGCGGCGGCGATGGCGGCGGCTCGGAGGTTCACGGATTCCCCTTCCTCTACGGGAGAACCCATCATGACCGGCTTGGTTACACCTGCAGTGACTCCGATCATGCGCGCGACCGCGACATTTCGCCGCAGGAGCTACTCCCCGCGGTCGCCCTCGTCCTCGCCCGCGAGCGCGGGCGGCTCCTCCGTGTCGGGCGGCGCGCCGAGCTTCCCCGCCCCCGCCTTCTCCGCCCGGCCGGTCTTGCGGAGCGCCGCGTAGTAGCGCGTCACCGACGGCAGGCTGAACCGGTTCATCGTCACGGAGTGGGTGGCGATCGCGTTCAGCCGGTCGATGTCGATGAACCACTCCGGCAGGAAGACCGGCGGGGCGCAGAGCCCCTCCTCCGTCAGGTCGCGCACCAGCTCCGCGTCGTCGACGCTCATCTTCCCGGCGAGGAAGGCGCGCACGAGATCGACGTCGCGCTGCTCGAGCGCGGCGCGGAGGAAGTTGAAGCTCCGGCAGTAGCCCCGCTGGTAGGCCGCGTCCTTCGTGAACGGCGCCCCGCCCTCGAGCACGCCGCCCCGGAAGACGCGCTCGCTCATGAGCGCCGCCTTCTCCGGGGGGAACCGGGCGAGGAGGTAGCGGTACACCTCGAGGAAGTCGGCGCCGCGCGCGGCCATGTCGATCGCGATCGTGCGCTCGCCGAGCTCGATGTAGCGCTCGTCGGTGATGTAGCCGGTGAGGTACTCGGCGACGATCCCGGCCCCCTCCTGCGACTCGGTGTAGCGGGGCAGCCCGACCCCGAGCACGGTGAGCACCGGCTGGCGCTGGCCGTTGAGCGAGGTGAGGACGTGCCAGAGCCCCTCGTGGTGGGCGAGGGCGTGGACCTGCCGCTCGCTGAAGCGCGCGCCCTTGCGGAGCGTGATGCGGGTCGCGCCGGCGGCGGCGTTGGCGGTGAGGCGCGCCCGGACGAGCACCTTCACGTGGCCGCCGAGGAGCGGAGTGCAGATCTCAGCGACCTTCGTCGCGGCCTGCTCTGCGGAGTAGCCGAGCTCCTCGTCGCGCGCGCGCGGGCGCGAGGCCCAGGCGCGGGCGATGGCGAGGTTGTCTACGTTGTGGTCGGGGAAGCGGTCGCGCGGGTCGCCGTAGATCCGGCGCGAGAGCTCGTAGAAGCGCTTCGTCTCGCGCGCGGCGAGGAGCTCGGCGATGAGCATGAACTCGTCGCAGCGGCGGCGGAGGAGCTCCTCCACCGGGTTCCGCCCGCGGATCTGGCGCTTCAGCGCGCGCAGCTCGCGCTCTACGTCGCGCGGCACGAAGCCGAGTGGCGGGTACTCCGGGCGCGGCAGCTCCTTCGCCCCCGCCTTGAAGAACCTCTCGTGGACGTGCGGATCCCAGTTGATGGCCCGGAGCACGCGGAGCGGCTTCTGGGTCTGGACGATCCCGTCGCAGAGCTTTCGGAGGTACTCCTTCGGCATCCAGGCGATGTTCGCCCGGCCCGGGTCGCGGCGCCAGCGGACGGACGGGCCGGCGCCTGTGCCACGCCGGTCCCACCGCGCGGAGCGTCGCTAGGCGCGCCCCTGCGACCGCGACATCGCCTTCCTGTGCGCCTCGCTGCCGTCGTCGTGGATGAGGCCGCGAACGGTCTTCTCGAGGTCCCGCGTCACCTGCATCCCGTGGGTCTGGTGCGCGTGCTGCCCGGCCTGCTTCAGGATCTCGTCGTCCGTCTGCCCCTTCGCCACGTAGTCGCACTTCATGCCCGCGTCGCTGCAGTGGAAATCCCGCATTGTGCTCTCTCCCTTCGCGGCTCGAATTAGCCACGGCGCGGGAAGGATCCACCCCCACGTCGATGTGGCGCGCCGGCAAGCGGGGGCGTGAACGGGTGGTGACCCCCGGTCCGTACGCCGGCCCGGGCGGACGGGCAGCGGACGGTCGGAGCGAAGGATCGCGGCAATTCTCGCGGGGAGCGGGGGCTCGCCCGAGGCACGGCGCTTGCTCGATGGGACCCGCAGGAGGCTTCACATGAACAAGATCGAGTCCATCCACGTCGCCCCCACCACCGAGAAGAAGACCGAGCCCGGCCGGTTCGAGACGGCGCTCCGCACGGCGGGGTCGCGCGTCGTGCAGGGCGTGGCGGCCGGCGTCGAGCTCGCGTCGCCCTACGTGCCCGGCGGCACCGTCCTCTCCGCGGCGGTCCGCCCGGTCGCCGCGTCCGCCGCCGGCGCGGTCGCGTCCGCTGCGGGCGGCACCGCCCCGGGCGCAACGTCCGGCGGCTCGTCGGAGGGAGACCTCCTCGAGGCGACGCGCGCCCTCCAGTCCGAGGCCCGGACGTTCAACCTCCAGTACCTCCAGCTGCAGGAGAGCATGCAGCGGGAGAGCCGAGAGTTCACCGCGATGTCGAACGTGATGAAGGTCCGGCACGAGAGCGCGAAGTCCGCGATCGGGAACATCCACTAGGAGCCCGCAATGCCCATCGCTCCCGTCGGCGTGCCCGCCCCCTCGGCGGGCGCGGCGGTGCAGCCCCAGGGCGGCTTCGCGGCCGCGCTCCGGGCCCGCGCCGCGACGCTCGCCGCTCCCTGCGCGCGCACCGCGCCCCCGCCACCCGCGCTCGCCGCGCTCCAGACGATCGAGCGCGCCCAGGCGCGGCTCGACCACGTCCTCGCGGCCGCGCGGGCGGGCCGGACCTTCACCGCCGCCGAGCTCCTCGGGCTGCAAGCGGAGGCGTACCGGTTCGGCCAGACGGTCGATCTCGGCGCGAGGCTCGTCGAGCAGGGAGCCCAGACCGTGAAGCAGGCGCTCAACACGCAGCTGTAGGAGTGGCCCCGATGCGCTTCGCGTGCACCGCCGTCGCCGTACTCGCCCTCGCCGGATGCGCCGGCGACGAGGTCCTCCATGGCCTCGACGAGCGCCAGGCGAACGAGGTCCTCGTCGCCCTCGACCAGGGAGGGGTCGCGGCGTCGAAGGCGCGCGAGGACGGCGCGGAGGAGCGCTGGCGCGTCGAGGTGAGCCGTGGCGAGGCCGCGAGAGCCCAGCGGATCCTCGCCGAGCGCGAGCTGCCGCGGGCGCGCGCGCCCGGATTCGGCGAGGTCTTCGGGAAGGGGTCGATGGTTCCGACGCCCACCGAGGAGCACGCGCTCCTCTTGCACGCCCTCGCGGGCGAGCTCGCGCGGTCGCTCGAGGCGGTGGACGGGGTCGTCGCCGCGCGCGTCCACGTGGGCCTCCGCGCGCCCGACCCGCTCCGGCTCGGCGAGCGGGGGGCGCCGCGCGCGTCGGTGCTCCTGAAGTGCAGGGCCGCCGCGTGCACCGCGGTGCGGGCGCTCGAGCCGGGGCTGCGGGCGATGGTCGCGGGGGCGGTGGACGGGCTGGATCCAGGCGCGGTCGCGCTCGTCGTGACCGAGGCTGCGGAGGTCCGGCCCGCCGCCCCCGCGCCAGCGCGCCGCGCGGGGCTCCTCGCCGGGCTCGCCGCCGCTGCCGCGCTCGCGGCCGCCGGGCTCGCCGCGCCCGCGGTGCGCGCGCGGCTCCGGCGGGAGCCGCCGCCGTGACCGAGGCGGACCGCCGCCTCGCGACCCTCGCCGCGGCGCTCGCGCGCGAGCGGGCGGGGGCGCTCCTCGCGCGGCACGGCGCCCCCGGCGTTGCCGAGACGGCGGCGCTCGCGGGAGCCCTCGCGGACGCGCCGCGGTCGGAGCGGCTGCGTGCCCTCGCCGCGGCCATGGGGGACGGGAGCGCTGCCCGCGCGCGCGATCGGGCGGCTGCGGCGGACGTGGAGCGGCCGCGTGTGGCCGCGGTCCTCCGCGCCGTCGCGGCGGGCGCGCCGAGGCTTGACGCCGCCCGCATCCTCGTGCGGCTCTGCCACGAGCGGCTCGCGCGCTGATCCGTGTGACCGCCGGCGACCGCTTCGCGGACGGGCCTCCGCGCCGCGGTCCGCGCGGCGTGCCTCGGGCCCCCGGAGGCCCGCGGATTCGTTGGCGCTCCGCTCCTGGCACGCCGCTTGGACTCCCGGGTCCACGTGGCGCTTCCCTTCGACCTTCCCGCCGTCTCCCGCGGCTTCGCGGCGCTCGGGCCCGCCGCCCGCGAGCAGGGCGGCCGCGCGCTCGCCGCTGCCGCGGCGTCCCTCTCGGCGCTCCTCGGGCGCGAGGTGACGCTCGCGGCCCGAACCTGCCCGTGCGCCCCCGCCCCGCGCGCGACCGCGGCGCGCGTCGGCGTGGACCTTTGCGCGGTTCCGGCCGCCGGCCTCCTCGAGGTCGAGCCCCGCCTCGTCGTCGCGCTCGTGGACGCGCTCGCGGGCGGGCCGGGCGACGGCGCGGGCGCGACGGCCCTCACGCCGGTCGAGGCCTCCGCCCTCGAGCTCTTCGCGCTCGCCGCGCTCGACGGCGCGTGCTCGGTCCCCGGTCTCGAGGACGCGCTCGCGCCCCGGCTCGCGCGCGGCGCCGCCGAGCCGGGCTCCGCCCTGGACATCGAGCTCGAGCTCCGCGCCGGCCCGGTCCAGGGGCGCGCGCGGCTCCTCGTGCCCGCGTCTGCGCTCCGCGCGCTCGGCGCCGCGGCCCCTTCGCCTCCCGCGCTCGCAGTCGGGATCCCCGCCTCGCTGCGATCCGGCGGCGCGCCGCTCACTGCGGAGGAGCTCCGGGCGCTCGCGCCGGGCGACGTCGTGCTGCTGGACGAGCCGGGTGGTCGGCTCGATGCGCTCGTCCTCCCCGGCGGCGCCTGCGTCCGCGGCCGGATCGAGGGAGACGCCCTTCACGTCGAGGAGGTCACCGTGCTGGAACCGAACGCGCTGCTCCCCATCCGCCTCGAGGTCGAGCTGGCTCGGGTCGAGGTCCCGCTCGCGGAGCTCGCCCGGCTCGAGCCCGGCTCGGTGCTCGCGCTCCACATCGACCGCCGCGGACTCGTCGTGCTGCGCGTCGGCGAGCGGGCCATCGGCCGCGGCGAGCTGGTCGACGTGGACGGGGCGATCGGCGTCCGCGTCCTCTCGGTGGAGGGCGGACCGTGATCGCCGTCGCCGCCCGGGCTCTGCTCGTCCTCGCCGCGCTCGCGGCCGTCGCCCTCCTCCTCCGGCGCCGCGTCCGCCCGGCCTCGCCGGAGCCCGTCCTCGTCCTCTCGCGCGCGCCGCTCGGGCCGGGGCTCGGCGTCGCGCTCGTCGAGGCCGGGGGCCGCCGCCTCCTCGTCGGCTGGGGCAAGGACGGCGTGCGGCTCGTCCGGGACCTCGGGGCCGCCGGGAGCCGGCCATGATCGCCGCGTCCCTGCTCCCGGCCGCGGGTCCCGCGACCGACCAGATCGCCGAGCTCGTCGCGCTGCTCGGGCTCCTCGCGCTCGCGCCCGCGGCGCTCGTCCTCCTCACCTCGTTCCTCAAGATCGCGGTGGTCCTGTCGATCGCGCGCTCCGCGCTCGGCGCCCCGCAGATCCCGCCCAGCACGGCGGTGACCGGCCTCGCCCTCGCCCTCTCCTTCCTCGTGATGGCCCCGGTCGCAGAGCGGGCCGCGGCACTCGCGGCGTCGCGACCGGGCGAGGTGGGCGTCGCAGGCGCGGCGGCCCGGCTCACTCGCGCGGCCGGCCCGGTCCGGGAATTCCTCTCGCGGTTCGCCCGGCCCGACGACCGCGCCGCCTTCCTCGAGGTCGCGCGGCGGCTCCGCTCGCCGGACGCGCCGCCGCCCGCGGAGGACGACCTCGCCGTCCTCGCCCCGGCGTTCGTGGTCTCGGAGCTCCGGCGCGCCTTCACCATCGGCTTCGTCGTCTTCGTGCCGTTCCTGGTGGTGGACCTCGTGGTGGCGAACGTGCTGCTCGCGCTCGGGCTCACGCAGCTGTCGCCGACCTCCGTGGCGCTCCCGTTCAAGCTGCTCCTCTTCGTCGCGGTGGACGGGTGGAGGCTCCTCGCCCGCGCCCTCGCGCTCTCGTACGCCGGGTAGCCATGGACCCCGTCCTCCTTCACCTCGTCCGCGAGGCCCTCCTCGTGGTCCTCCTCGTCTCCGCCCCGCCGATCGGCGCCGCGCTCCTCGTAGGGGTCGCGACGGGCGCGCTCCAGGCGGCGACCCAGATCCAGGAGCCCACGATCGGCGTCGTGCCGCGCCTCGTCGCGGTGCTCGGCGCCCTCGCCGTCGCGTCGCCCTTCGTCGGCGCGCGCGTGCTCCGGCTCGCGGCCGAGTGCTTCGCGCTCGCCGGGCAGGTGGGACCGTGAGCCCCGGAGAGCTCGCGGCGGCGCCCGCGGTCGCGCTCCTCGCCGCGGTCCGGATCCTGCCCGCGGCGCTCGTCTCGCCCTTCCTCGGCGGGCCGCTCGTTCCCGCGATCGCGCGCGTCGCCCTCGCGGCCGGGCTCGGCCTCGCCGGCGCCGCGCTCGCGGGGCACGCCGCGCCGCCGCCGGACGGCCCGGCGCTCCTCCTCGCCGTACTGCGCGAGCTCGCCCTCGGCGCGGTGCTCGCCCTCCTCGCCTCGGCGCCGGTGGAGGCTGCGCGCGCGGCGGGGCGGCTCATCGACACCTTCCGAGGCGCGACGCTCGCGGAGCTCCACGTCGCCCCGGTTCGCCAGCGGGAGAGCGCGGTGGGCGACCTCCTCGCGCAGTGGGTCGTGGTGCTCGCCGCCGCCGCGGGCGGTGATCGGCTCGTCGTCGCCGGCCTCCTGGGGTCGTTCGGGGCCGTCCCGCCGGGCGGCGTGTTCTCGGGGGACGTCGCCCGCGAGGCTGCGCTGCGCGCCGCGGGCGAGGTGCTCGCCGCCGCCGTCGCGGTGGGCGCACCCGCTGCGGCCGGGGTGCTCGCCGCCGACCTCGCCCTCGCGGTGGCGGCCCGCGTCGCACCGCAGCTCGGCGCCGTGAACGCGGCGCAGCCTGCGCGGGCGGCGCTCGGGCTGCTCGCCCTCGCCGCCTGCGCCTCCGCGGCGGCGGGCCGGCTCGTCTCCCTGTGCGCGCTCGCCGGCAGCGCGCCCGCCCTGCTCGCGGGAGCGGCGCCGTGAGCGGCGCCCGGACCGAGGCGCCGACGCCGCGGCGCCTGCGCGAGGCGCGCCGGCGGGGCGAGGTGGCGCGGAGCGCGGACCTCGGCGCGGCGGCGGCCCTCGCGGGCGGGCTCGCCGGGCTCGCCGTGTCCGGTTTCGGGATGGCCGAGGCGCTCGCGCGCACGATCCGCGCCGCCGCCGCAGGGACGACCCTCGCCGCGGAGCCCGGCGCGCTGCTCCGGGAAGCGGCGGTGCTCGTCCTCCGGCTCACGCTCCCGCCCGCCGGCTGCGCCCTCGCCGCCGCGGTCGTCGTTGGGGGGCTCCAGACCGGGTGCGCGTTCTCGCCGGAGGCGCTCCGCCCACGCCTCGAGCGGCTCGATCCGCTCCGGGGGCTGCGCCGGCTGCTCTCCACCGACCAGGTCGGGCGCGCCGCGCTCGGCGTCGCGAAGGCGGCGGTCCTCCTGGCCGTGCTCGCCGCCTGGGCTCGCGCCGAGGCGGGTCGGCTCGCCGCGCTCCCTGCCGCGTCGGCCCCCGGGGCGCTCTCCGCGGCGCTCCCGACCCTCGCGGGCCTCGCCCTCCGGCTCGCCGGCACACTCGCGCTCCTCGGCCTGCTCGACCTCGCGCTCGAGCGACGCAGGCTCCTGCGCGCGCTCCGGATGACGCGCGACGAGGTCCGGCGGGAGCTCCGGGAGGACGAGGGCGATCCGGCCCACCGGGCCGAGCGGCGCCGCGCCCACCGCGCGCTACTCGAGGCCGGGCCGATCGCGCGGGCGACGGTGGTCGTGGTGAACCCGACGCACGTCGCGGTCGCCCTGCGGCACGACCCGGGCGGCGACGGCGCCCCGCGGGTGATCGCGAAGGGCACCGGGCTCGCCGCGTGGCGGATCCGCTCGGCGGCGCGGCGGGCCGCGGTGCCCGTGGTCCGCGACGTGCCGCTCGCCCGGGCGCTGCACCGGCTCGCCGACGTCGGCGACGAGATCCCCGAGGAGCTGTACGACGCGGCGGCCGCCCTCCTCGCGCACCTCTACGCGGCCCCGGAGGTCCCATGACCGCGCTCCACGCCGTCCTCGCCCGGCTGCGCGGCTCCGGCGAGGCGCTCTTCGCGCTCGCGGTGCTCGCGATCGTCCTGCTCCTCGTCGCGCCGCTCCCGCCCGGCGCCCTCGACGCCCTCCTCGCGCTGAACCTCGCCGGCTCGGCGACGATCCTGGTCGTGACCCTGTTCGCCCGGAGCGCGCTCCGCTTCGCGAGCTTCCCGACGCTGCTCCTCCTCACCACGCTCTTCCGCCTCGCGCTCAACGTCTCCTCCACGCGGCTCGTCCTCTCGCGCGGGGAGGCGGGGCGCGTCATCGAGGCGTTCGGGCGGGTGGTGGTGCAGGGGAACGCGGTGGTGGGCGCGGTGGTGTTCGCGATCCTCGCCCTCGTCCAGCTCCTCGTGGTCGCGAAGGGCGCGGAGCGGGTCGCGGAGGTCGCGGCGCGCTTCACGCTCGACGCGATGCCGGGCAAGCAGATGGCGATCGACGCCGACGTCCGCGCCGGCACCGTCGACGCCGCGGAGGCGCGGCGGCGGCGGCGCGCGCTCGAGCGGGAGAGTCAGCTCTTCGGGGCGATGGACGGCGCCCTCAAGTTCGTGAAGGGCGACGCGGTCGCGGGCGTCGCGATCGTGCTCGTGAACCTCGCGGGCGGGCTCGTGGCGGGGGCGCTCCGCGGGATGGACGTGGGCGCCGCGGCGCGGCGCTATGCGCTCCTCGCCATCGGCGACGGGCTCGTCTCGCAGATCCCGGCGCTCCTCCTCGCGGTCTCGGCCGGGATCGCCGTCACCCGCGTGGCGTCGGAGGAGGAGGACGCGTCCCTCGGCCACGAGATCGGGCGCCAGCTCCTCTCCGAGCCCGCCGCGCTCGGGGCGGTCGCGGCGCTCCTCGCCGGGCTCGCGCTCCTGCCGGGACTGCCGGCGGCGCCCTTCCTCGTCCTCGCCGCCGCGGCCGCGTTCGGGGCACGCCACGCGTCCCGGTCGCGCCGCCGTCTGGCCGATCCGACGCCTGCGGCCGACGCGCTGGGCTCCGTCCGTGAGGGCGCCGCGGCATCCGCGCTCGCCTCGACGCCCGTGACGCTCCTCCTCGGCGAGGACCTCCATTCGCTCGCGCGCGCCGACGAGGGCGCGTTCCTCCGCGCCATCGCAGGGCTCCGGGAGCGGCTCCTCCTCGAGCTCGGGGTCCACGCGCCCGCGATCGCGGTGGTGGCCGGCGGCGAGCCGGGCGGGTGGACGCTCCTCGTGGACGAGGTGCCCGCCGCCTCCGGGCGCGCGCCCCTCGGCGAGGCGATCGCGCTCCTCCCGCCCGCGGAGCTCGCGCTCGCGGGGATCGACGCGGCGCCGGACCTCGACGCACTCACCGGCCGGCTCGCCTCCCGCATCCCCGCCGCTGCGGCCCCGCGCGCGGCCGCCCTCGCCCGGGTCCAGGGCCCGCTCGAGCGGGTGCTCGCGGGCTGCGGGTCCGCCCTCGCACGCTCGGCCCACCTCCTCGTCGGCGTGCAGGAGGCGCAGGCGCTCCTCGACGCGCTCGAACCCTCCGCGCCCGCGCTCGTCCGCGAGGCGAGCCGGCAGCTCCCGCCCGCCCTGCTCGCCGAGATCCTGCGCCGGCTCGTCGAGGAGGGCGTCTCGATCCGCCCGCTGCGGACGATCCTGGAGGCGCTGCTCGAGGCGGGCGGCGGGCCGCGCAGCGCCGCAGCGCTGGCGGAGGGGGCGCGGCGCGCGCTCCGGCGCCACATCGGGCACCGCTGCGCCGGAACGGGCCCCCTCGCGGCGCTCCTCCTCGATCCCCGGGCGGAGGGAGCGCTGCGCGACGCGCTCGCCGGCGAGGCCCTCGCGCTCGACCCCGCGATCGCGGCGCTCCTCCTCGACTCGCTCGAGCGCGAGCTCCGCGGCCGCGAGGCGCCGCCGGTCCTGCTCGCGAGCGGCGACGTGCGTCGCGCGCTCCGCTCGCTCGTCGCGCCGCGCTTCCCGCGCGTCGCGGTGCTGAGCTACGACGACCTCCCGCCGGACCTCCCGGTCCGGCCGGTGGGGCGCCTCGCGCTTGCGGAGGCGTGACGAGGATGGCCAGGCCGACGATTCCCCCGCTCCCCTCTCCCCGGGCGCACGAAGGGCCGCGTCCTCGCGGGCGCGGCCCTCGTCGCTTCCAGGATCGCCGCGTCGGCGGCGGGCGCGATGGTCTACGCGCCGGCGGCGACCGGCGGCGTTCCCTGGCCCTCGGGCCCGCCCTCACCGTCGTTCCGGTTCACCCGGTCGCGAAGCTCCTTCCCGGTGCGGAAGAGGATCCCGCGCTTCGGCTTCACCGGGATGACCTCGCCCGTCTTCGGGTTGCGGCCCTGGTAGCCCTCGTAGTGCTTCACGTGGAAGGCACCGAGCCC
>WNGL01006599.1_pt1 | contig 15276 bp, 13 predicted proteins | sample 5400591 | NCBI WGS metagenome assembly WNGL01 (sample SAMN13153377, study PRJNA577476) | soil metagenome | isolation source: 80 cm soil or saprolite under Garry oak tree replicate 1 | place: USA:California | collected 2016-06-15
ACCTCTACCTGTTCAGTCGTGGCCACCGTTCAGCCAATGTACACGACGCCAGCTACGTGCCGGAAAGGCGCTCCACCACCGGCGCAAAGGCCTCCGCCGAGTCGCCAGGAACGACGACAAACGAGAAACCGAATCGCTCACGCCGTGCCCTTAGATCGTCGACCAGCTCGTCGACCGTTCCAATCAGGAAATGCGGCATGTCCAGGACGTCAGGCGCTTCTGCTCCAAAGCCCGTGGCGATTGCCGCCGCGACCGCCTCGCGCCCCTCGGTGACGTTGGCCATGAACACCCAAGCGCCGAGCTCGATCTGCTCGAATCGGTCGCCCGCCGCCTCTTTGATCCACCCCAGCTTTTCAGCGGTGGCAGCGGCGAACCCGCTGCGAGCCACGCGGCGGTTGACTCGGCCTTCGCGCAAGTCGAAGTTCACATTGACGATGTCCGCCTCGCGTGCGGCCAGCGTCAGCATGCGACGACCCCCACCGCCGATGAGGATCGGTGGATGCGGCTTCTGAACCGGCAGTGGATAGCCCTCGAGCTCAGCAATCCGGTAGTGCTTGCCGGTGAACGAGAAGCTGCCGCCGGCGAGAAGACCCTTGATGATCTTCAAGCCTTCTTCCATTCGTTCGATACGAACACCAGGGCTGTCGTAAGGCATCCCCGACTGCTCGTAGTCCTGGGCCAGCCAGCCAGCCCCAAGGCCGAAATCAAACCTGCCGTCGGAAAGAAGGTCCATCGTCGCGACCTCCTTGGCCAGCACGACGGGATGGCGGTAGTCGTTGTCGAATACCAGGGAGCCGACGCGCAGCGTGGTCGTGGCGTCGGCCGCCGCCATCAAGGCGGCGATCGGGGCAAGCTGCTCGCCGAAATGGTCGGGAAGATAGAGCAGTTGATAACCGAGCGACTCCACGAGGCGCGCTCTGTCCCTCCACGCCTTGCCGCTGGATGCGGCGTGTTCCTGCACCCCAAACCTGAATGGCCTGGCCGCGTGCTTCATGACTGCGCCTCGTCCCAGCCGGCTGTCAGCGCTTTGAGCATGATCTCGGCCGGCTGCGCGCCCGAGACTCCGAAGCGCCGATTGATGACGAAGAACGGCACCCCGGTGATGCCCAGCTCCACGGCCTCGCGTTCATCTGCCCGGACCTCGTCCGCAAACGCGCCGGAATCCAATGCCTCTCGAGCGCTTTCCCTTTCGATGCCGATGTCACCGGCCAGCTCGACCAATGTGTCCCGGTCGCCGATAAGGCGCCCTTCCATGAAATATGCGGCCATCAGGCGCTCTTTCATCTCGGCCTGGAGGCCGAGGCTTCCAGCCAGGTGGATGAGCCGGTGCGAGTCGAAAGTGTTGGAGCGCTTAGCGATGTCATAGCGATACTTGAGGCCTTCGCCGGCGGCCGCGTCTACGACCCTGGCGTGCATGGCCCGCGCTTGCTCGAGGCTGATGCCGTACTTGCGGGCGAGCGCCTCCTCCAGGTTGCCTTCCGGGTCGGTCCGGGCGTTGGGATTGAGCTCGAAGCTGCGGAACTCCACAGCGACATCGGCCCGGTGCTCGAACCGCTCTAGAGCGGTCTCAAGCCGGCGTTTGCCGATGTAGCACCAGGGTCAAACGACGTCGGACCAGATCTCTACCTTCATTCCTACTTGTGCCAACCGGTTCGGTAGCGTACCTATTTCGACGCGATGGGCGGGCTGTTGGGCGCGGAACACGTTTGGACGGTTGTCGTGATCGCCGGGGCGACCGCCGCGCTGGTGGCAGCGGCCAGGCTGCGACCCGGACCATGGACGGTGTTGGCCGCCCGCGCCCTGGCGGTTGTGCTGGTCGGCGATGAGGTCGCCTGGTGGATCTATCTCGTCGCCATCCACGCCAACCGAGCCGAGCTGCTCTACGGGCTCCCGTTCCAGCTCTGTGACGCGGCTATCTTCGTGTCGGCGTTTGCGCTGTGGTTCCGACGGCAGATCCTGGTGGAGGTGACGTACTTCTGGGGCTTGGCCGGCACGATCCAGGCCATCATCACGCCCGACCTGCCGCAGCACTTTCCGAGCTTCCCGTTCATGCAGTACTACGTGGCTCATGGCGGGGTGGTGGCGGCTGCGCTTTTCTTGGTCGTCGGCCTCGGTCAGTGGCCTCGGCGTCGTGCCGTCATCCGGGTCGCGGCGCTGACGATCGTCTACGCCGCGTTCGTCGGCCTGCTGGACGCGCTCACGGGCGCCGACTATTTGTATCTGCGTGCCAAGCCGGCCAGCGCCACGCTTCTCGATTTGCTGGGTCCGTGGCCGTGGTACATCGGCTGGGCGGCTCTGATCGGCATCGCGTTGTTCCTGATCCTCGACAGTCCGTTCGTAATATCCCGAAAAGGGTCCGCAGATAGAATTACGGGCCGCGTGCCGAGGTAGCTCAGCTTGGTAGAGCACTTGACTGAAAATCAAGGTGTCGCCAGTTCAAATCTGGCCCTCGGCACCAACGCGTTTTTTTCGCGAATTCCTAAACGCCTGGCGTGGGGGTTGCTGGCGCTAGGCGTTCTGCTCCTCTTCTTCGTCCTGCCGCACGACATCGAGGGCGACGGCCGGCTGCGATTCGAAGCGATTCAAAGTTTGCTGGCGGGCGGTGGAATCCCCGACACGAAGTATCCCCTCATCGGCTCGATCCCTTCGATCCCTCTTTTTCTTCTCGGCCGCGTCGTCGGCTCGCCCGAGTGGTGGGTGTCTCGGTACAACGTCATCGTCTATGCGGCGGGCTTGGTTCTCTTGTACAGGCTCCTGCGCGATCGATTGGACCCCGACATATTGCTCGCGTTCTTATTGCTTCTCGGCGCCACGGCGATGATCCCCGGCTCGCTAACCGGTTTCGGCGCTGAGCCGTTCACGGTGATGGCGATTTCAACGGGTCTCGCGGCGTGGTCGTCCGGCCGGTGGAAGACCGCAACAGTTCTGCTTGCAATGGGAGTCGCCAATGTGCCGGCGAGCATCGTCGGCGTTGCTCTCGCCATGGGTTGGTGGGCGTTGCGTGTGAAACGAATCCGCGCGTTGGCACCGGTCGTCGTCGGTGCAGGGTTGTGGTTGCTCGAAAACCTGGTGCGCCGCAAGTCGGCCCTGCTGACGGGATATGAGGGCGATCACGGCTTTCACACGTCTCTTCCCTACTCGGGCTTGCCCGGCTTCAGCTATCCCATCTTCTTCGGCGTGCTGTCGCTGCTGATGTCGTTTGGCAAAGGGCTGCTCTTCTTCGCGTCTGGGCTGGTGCTGGCATTCGGTCGCGGCCTGGAGGCGCTGCGATCCGTGAACGAGACCCTCGTACTGTGGTGCCTCTATCTCGCGGGCCTCGTGCTCGCGTACGGATCCTGGTGGGCGTGGTACGGCGGATTCACGTGGGGACCGCGATTTCTGATCGTCGCCTCGGTTCCAGCTACCCTCCTGCTGGCGGCCCAGGTCCGCCGTCCGCCTCGGCGGCTCATCGCGCTCACAGTCGTCGTCGTGGCGCTGCTGCTCTCAGTGTGGGTCGGGATCGACGGCCAGGTGTTCGGACGGTTCGCGCAAGACCCGTGCTCGGCCAATCACTACTCACTCGAATCGTTGTGCTGGTACGTTCCGGAGTTCAGCGTGCTGTGGACACCGTTCGTATTCGGCGCTCAGGTGCCCTGGTGGGGCTTCGTGCTGATCGCATACGCCGTCGGGGTTTCGACCTACGTCGCCCTTCCCCTGATCAGGGATTGGGCGAGCACGCTATATCGAGACGGGACGCTTGCATGGTCAGCGTACCGGCGTCGACCGAGCTGGAGACTGTGATCCCCACAGCTGCTGGGCCCGCACGCCCAATCCGTGAACTACGGCCGTGAAAGCGTCTCGCTGCTCGAGGCGCTCCTTGCCGAATGTCTTCTCGAGGTCGGCCCGGAAGGCTGGAATGTAGGCCGAGCCTCCAGTCATGAGCACCCGCTCCACCTGGCGGGCTTCGATGCCGGCTGTTTCGAGCGCCTCGTCGATGGCCTTCCGGACCAAGTCGAGCTCTGGTCGGATCATCGACTCGAATGCTGAGCGGCGCACGGTCAAGCGGAGGCCGAGCGGCGCGAACGCAAGCTCGGTCTCTTCCGAGTCCGAGAGGGCGATTTTCGTCGCCTCGATCGCTCTGTAGAAGTCATACGCATGCCCTTCATACAGCAGCGCATGAATCAGTTCCCCGGCGCTGCCGCCGATCCTCGCCAGGATGGCAGGGATGCCGGGGTCGGCCATCAGCAGCCGCACCGAGCTCGCCGTGCGCAGCTCGTTGAAGAGCCAGTTGGGCACGACATCCAGACCGAGCGCCGGCCCAACCGACGTCTCGAATAGGACTCCATCCAGCATCTCCCCACCCACCGCAACACCGGACGTGCTGGCGATCCGTGGTTGTTCGCCACGAGAATCCATCACGGCGACGTCGAAAGTGCCACCACCAAAGTCGACGGCGACCTCGACGCCGTGATGCGTGTGCTCGCCGATGACCGCCGCCGTTGGCTCTGAAAGGAAGGCCACTTCCTCGAAGCCGGCCTCGAGAGCTGCCCGCTCTAGCCGCCTGAAAGCTTCGGCGTCGGAGGCCGCGCGATCGCTTGGGTCGGCCCCGGCAAACACGACGGGGTGGCCGACCACGACGCGCTTCATCGGTTGGCCGACGGATTTGTCGGCCTCATCCTTCAGACGCCTCATGACAACCGCGACCAACGAGCCGACCGTGAAGTCGATGGCCCAGGAGTTGGTGCCGGCGAATCCGAGTTTCGCGAGCTCGTGCTTCACACCCGACAGCAAGCGGGCATCGTTGCAGCCGCCGCCCTTGCGGTACTGGCGGCAGTCGGTGTCCCAGCCATACGGCGCGAGAGGGCACTTCCAGCAGTCGGTCTTCTCATGACCGGACTTGAGAAACGTCCTCACCGCCTGGTCTCCTGCCGCGCGTCTCCCACCGCGATGGAGGTAGACAAACGAGGGCAGGGTCTTCGCCGTCGGCGATGGTCCGAGCGGGACCACATCCACGCGATCCGCGTAAGCGACCGCGATGGCGCTGTTGCTGGTCCCGAAATCGATGCCGCAGCCCACCGGCGCGGCCTTGGAATTCACCACGGAACTATATGCGCGATGAGGGGGCTGTTAGCTTAGGTCGATGGCCGACGCCGTGGTGGGCGGTGATGGATTCGAACCAACGGCCTCCTCGGTGTAAGCGAGGCGCTCTGCCAATTGAGCTAACCGCCCGTAGCGGATGCTCAGTCTACCCAGCGGCAAGCACGCTCAGCGCCGCATTCAGCTGCGTGTCCTTTGCGTAGCCCAGCGACGGCTGCTGCACGTCGAACTCGTCGCTAGCACTGGGGAGAGTGACCGCAACGTCCGGTATCAGGCCCTTCTTGTCGATCGTCTGGCCATTCGGCAAGTACCACCTCTTGACCGTCAGGTGGATGTCCGCCCCGTCGCTCAAAGGGAAGTCCTGCTGCACCGATCCTTTTCCGAACGTCACCGCACCGACCAGCTTCGCCCGCTGGTGCACCTGCAGCGAGCCCGCCACGATCTCCGCCGCCGACGCGCTGTTGGCGTCCACCAGCGCCACCAGCGGCACGCTGGAGGCCAGGTGCTCCCCGCTCACCGTGTGCAGCTCGACCGCCCCATTGCGATCCCGAAGCTCGAACGTCTCCCCGCTCGCCACGAACTCGCTGATCACGTGGTCGGCTTCCGATATGAAGCCGCCGGGATCCTCGCGAAGATCCAGCACCACACCCTTCGAGCCGGCCAGGCCGGCCTTCAAGGCAGCCTGCAGCTCGGTGGTGGTCGTGGTGCTGAACTGGTAAATGCGCACATAGAGAATGTGATCCGCGATCTGGGTCGAGCGCACCGAAGGCACCTGGATCTCGGCGCGCGTCATGGTCACCGAGAGCGTCTGGGTGCCTCGCTGGATCGTCAGCGTCACCTTGGTGCCGTCCGGGCCCTGGATCAAGGTCGACGCCTGATCAGCGCTGACACCCTTCAAGTCCTTGTCGCCCACCTTCACGATCTGGTCGCCGGCGAGCAATCCCGCAGCGGCCGCAGGTGAGCCCGGTACCGTGCCGGTGATCACCGGGTAGGACGTGCTGAAGGTCAGATAGATGCCGATCCCCGAGTAGTGGCCCGTGTAGACCTGCTGCAGCCGCTTGTAAGCGTCGGGGTCGTAGTACGCCGTGAACGGGTCGTTGAGCGCCGAGATCAGGCCCTGCACGGTCCCGCGCGACAGCTTGGTCGTGTCCAGGTTTGCGTCGACATACTGCGATTGGATCAGCCGAATCGCCTGCTGCAGCTCTGAAGTGTCGACCCGCCCACTCGAATGGTGCGCGACATATGGAATGACATCAGGAAAAGCCTGGTCGGTGTAAACGCCAATCCCAAACCCAAGCACCGCAACGATCAGAACGGCAACGCCCCAGAAGGCGTCGCGCTGCCTCATGTCAGAAGGCTAACGAAGTCAGTGGTGTGTCCGGGAATGAGCTCGACAAGGCGCGGCCTCGGCGGCCGGAGCCAAGGAGCCGACGAGCACGTGAGGGAGCGCATCGCGTAGATGCGTGACCGAGCGCGCGCAGGAGGCGACGCCGGCTTCAGCGCCCTTAGGCGCCCGGCCGACTAGGCCGACGAATTGGCGAGCGTAGTTCCCGGACACGCCACTAACAGCCTAGCCAGATGCAGGGATTCTTGGGATAGTCGTTGACGCGAATCTCGAAGTGCAAGTGCGGCCCGGTCGACCATCCGGTTGAACCTTCGTACCCGATCAAGTCGCCTCGAGCCACTATCTGCCCGCTTCTCAACCCCGGCGCAAACCCAGACATGTGCCCGTAGTAGGTGGAGTACCCGTTGCCGTGGGTCATGATGGCGTAAATCCCATAGCCCCAGTTCGTCACGTAGAGACTGACGATGCCGGTATCGGCCGCGACGATCGGGCTTCCATACGGCGCCGCGATGTCGATGCCAGTGTGGAAGTGCGCGTACCCGGCGAAAGGTGGCTCCAGGTAAAAGGAGCTCGGTCCGTACCCCTGACTGATGCAGCTGAATCCGCATGCAGGTTCGGGCCATGCGAAGACACCTGAGCCTCCACCCGCTTTCTGCGCCGCAGCGTCGTACTGCTGCTGCAGCGCGGCCACCTGCGCATCGATGGCAGCACGCTGCGCCTGGACCTGTGCGTACTGCTGTTGGAGTTTGGTTTCGAGCTGGACTGCGGCCGCCATCGCGGCCTTTTGCGTGGCCACGTTCTTCTCCAGGTCGGCCTCGGTCGCGACCTCCTGCTGAAGAAGGGCGGCGACCTGGCCTCTCTGCACTCCAAGGTCCGCATTGGTCTGATCGAACCGCGACCGCTCCTGGCCGAGCTCACCGAGCAGCTTGCGGTCCGAGGCCGCGACCTGCTGTGCGCCGACCATTCGGTTCATCAGGTCGTTGAATGTGTTCGCGGTTAAGACCAGCTCGACGTAGCTGACCGAGCCATGGTCGTCGACGTACCGAAGCCGCTGGTTGAGGATCTCGTCACGCAGGCTCACCTGCGAATGCAGCCGGGTGAGGCTGGCCTCGGTGAAACGGATCTGGCGGTCGAGATCGTCGATCGCCGCCTGGGTCTGCACGATCATGTTTTTCTGCGCCACGATCTGCGCGTTGAGGCTGTTGATCAGCGCATAGAGGGCGAGGTACTGCGCCTCCGCTGCATTGAATTGATTCACGATGTTCTGCAGCTGCTGCTCGTTGTTGACCTGAGCGCCGATTCCCTGGTTGTACTGTAGACATGCCTGGTAGACGTTGGGCGGGTCGCCTGGGTAGCAGTAGATTGCTGAGGCCGTCTGTGTCGACAGCGGAATCCAGGCGAGGAATCCAGCCAACACCACGGCGAGCAACCTGATGCGACGCGTCACAGCTTCACGAACCTGCGCACGCCGATGTAGCTGCCGACAGCTCCCAGCGCCGCGCCTCCCAGCAGAAGGTCACGAGCCAGGCTCGCGATGAAGCCAGGGTCGTACGAGAGAGGGATGAACGCGATGTCGTTGCGGAACTGCTGCACCGCCGGCGGGTACGCGATGACTAGAAGCGAAAGCGCGATCGAGGCCGCGATGAGCCCGGTCATGACTCCCTCGATCACGAACGGTCCGCGCACGAACCACTCCGTCGCACCGACGAGCTTCATGACCTCGATCTCCTTGCGGCGGTGGAACACGGCTGTGCGGATCGTGTTCATGACAATCACGACCGAGACGATCACCAGGATCGCAAGCAAGCCTGCGCCCGCATAGCCAAGCCATTGCGAGAGTTGGAGCATGCGGTTAACGAAGTCCCCCTGGTAGTTGGTGGGGTTCGTCGGATCGACGCCGGACCACTGGCGCGCAAGCGTGTCGATCGCCGCGACGTCAGATAGCGCCCTGACCCGAACTTCGAGCTTCGCATCCAGCGGATTGCCCTGCAGCTGCTGCGCCAGAATCGCGTTGTTCGGGTCAGCCGTGAAATTGGCGAGCGCTTGCTCCTTGGTGATGTATTTCACGCCCGCAACGCGTGGATCGCTTGCCAGCTGCTGCTGAAATCCATACACCGTCGGCAGCGGCGTGTCGTCGGCGACGTTGATGGAAATCACGCTCACTTTCTCGCGGAAGCCGTCGAGCACCTGCGAGAGCGCGTGACCGATCAGCAGGTTGACTCCGCCCAGAATCAGGATGAGCGTGATCGACAGAACCGCGGCCAGGCTGACCGCCAGGTTCCGCCAGAAGCTCTGCCAGGCGCTATTGAGCGCGAATCTGAGGTTTCGAAACATCGTCATGGTAGCGGCCAGAACGGTCATCTCGGGCAATCTGCCCAGCGTCGATCGCAATGACGCGGCGGCGGAGTAGATCGACGATTTCACGGTTGTGCGTCGCCATCACAACCGTGGCGCCTCGCGAGTTGATGCGCAGGAAGAGCTGCATGATTTCCCACGCCGTTGCCGGGTCGAGGTTGCCGGTGGGCTCGTCCGCGATGATCATCCGCGGCGCATGCACCAGCGCCCGCGCGATAGCCACGCGCTGCTGCTCGCCACCGGACAGGTTGGAGGGGTAGGTCTGCTCCTTCCCCGCCAGGCCCACCGTGTCCAGGGCCTCGGCGGCGCGCGACTGCACCAGGCGGTCGGGCTCGCCCAGAACGCGCAGCGCGAACGCCACGTTCTCGTAGACGGTGAGGTTCGGCAGCAGCTTGAAGTCCTGGAAGACCAGGCCGATCTTGCGCCGGTAGTACGGCAGCTTGCGCCGCTTCATGCGGCCGAGCTCGACCCCCTCGACGAAGATCTTGCCTTTCGAGGGCTTCTCCTCCCTGATCAGGAGCCGGACCATAGTCGACTTGCCCGCGCCGGAAGGGCCGACGAGGAAAACGAAATCGCCCTCGGGGACGACGAGATTGATATCTCGAAGCGCCTCGGTTCCGGTCGGATAGGTCTTCCAGACATGCTGGAAGCTGATAACCGGCCGGCTGTCGAAATCCGGTGTTAAAACCATCAGCTAGATCTTTTGCTTTGACGTTGGGCGCCGGCAGGCGCACCCGGCTAAGTCGCGGGCAGTATAACGCATGCCCCCGGATGCTCCAAATGCCAACCTTTGAGTTCAAACACGTATGTAACGGAGGGGCGCGTGGTTGCTTGCGCGGGGCCGGTCCGGGCGCCTCTAAGCGCTAGTTTTCGGACCCGTTCTGGCTCTGACCTAGCTGCCGGCGCAGCCAGGCCTCGATGAACGGATCGATCTCTCCGTCGAGCACCGCCTGGGCGTTGCCCACCTCGAGCCCGGTGCGTACATCCTTGACCAAGGTGTAGGGCTGGAGAACGTAGTTTCGGATCTGGGATCCGAACTCGGCCGGCAGGACCTGGCCCCGGATCTGGTCGAGGCGCGCGGCCGCCTCCTGCTGTTGGCGCTGGAACAGGCGGGCCTTGAGCACCTTCATCGCCGTCTCCCGGTTCTTCATCTGCGAGCGCTCGTTCTGGCAGGTGACGACGATCCCGGTGGGCAGGTGGGTGATGCGGATGGCGGAGTCGGTCTTGTTGACATGCTGGCCGCCCGCTCCGGTCGACCGATATGTGTCGATGCGCAGGTCCTGAGGGTTGATCACGACCGCATCCTCGTCGGTGTCCTCGAGCTCCGGTATCACCTCGACCAGCGCGAATGACGTGTGCCGGCGGTGGTTCTGATCGAACGGCGAGATCCGCACCAGCCGATGCACGCCATGCTCCGATCGCATCAGCCCGTATGCACGCGGCCCGCGAACGATGAAGGTCACGCTCTTGAGCCCGGCCTCTTCACCCGGCGACTGGTCAATGACCTCGACCTCGAATCGATGACGCTCCGCCCATTTCAAGTACATGCGCATGAGCATTTCGACCCAGTCCTGCGCCTCCACCCCACCCTGGCCGACGGAGATCGTGACCACGGCGCTGTGGTTCGCGTATGGGTCTGTGAAAAGCAGGTCGAGCTCGCGCGATCGCAGCTCGCCGGCCAGCTTCGCCTCTTCATCTTCGACCTGCTTCGCAAGCTCAGGGTCACCGGAGGCGAGCTGGTCGAGCTCGATGAGGTCGCGAGCGCGCTTCTCCAGCTGCTCCCAGGTTCGTATCAGCTCGCGGTTCTCGGCCGACTCCCGCCCGAGTGCGCCCGCATACCGCGGGTCATCCCAGATGCCGGGCTGCGTTAAGCGGTGATCGAGCTCGTCCGCGCGCTTGAGCTTTCCGGGCAGGTCAAAGGTGCTCCTTGAGCTGAAGTATCCGTTCCAGTAATTCCTTCGGGCTCAATTGAACGTCCATTATTTCTCCAGAAATTTATCAGCGTGGCCAGGTTGGCACGGCTCTGCCGGGCCATGACTCCGCCAACTTGAAGCGCACCCAAACGCCGCGTGGAGAGGGGGTTTCCGGTAAGGGAGACGGAGTCCCCCTTGCCTATTTTCCATGGCACCTCTTGTATTTCTTGCCCGACCCGCACCAGCAGGGATCGTTGCGCCCCAGCTTAGCGGCACCGCCTTCGGCACCAGCGCCCGCGGCGGCGCCAACCGGCGCGACGCGTCGAGGCCTCGGGGCTCCGTTGCGGCCCGACTTGCCATCGCCATCGAGCTCGCCCGGTCCGCTTTCCATCACCCTGCGCACCACGGGTTGTGGCGTCGGCGGCGGAATGTTGCGCGGCGCCGGCTGGATGTGAAAGATCATCGCCACGATCGAGCTCTGGATGCGATCACGAAGCTCGTTGAACATCTCGAGCGCTTCGTTCTTGTACTCGACGAGCGGATCGCGCTGCCCATAGGCGCGCAAGCCGACCCCCTCGCGGAAGTGCTCCATCTGGGTCAGGTACTCCATCCACTGCCGGTCGATCGTCTGCAGCATCACGCTCTTCTCGACGAGCGGCATGACCTCGACGCCAAACAGCTCGACCTGTTTGTCGTATGCGTCCGCGGCAGCGGCGTTCAGGTGGTCGGCCAGTGCCTCGCGGCCGCGCGCCACCACCTCTTCAGGAATCTGCGAGCCAGGCGCGATCGGCAGGTAAGCCGCGAGGTAACGAATCAGCGCCTCCATGTCCCAGTTCTCGGGGTGCCGGCTCTCGCAGTGCACCTCGATTCCCTTGGCTACGATCTCTTTGACGTACTCGAGGATGTTCCCGCGCGCATCCGCGCCCTCGAGCACCTTCTGCCGCTCCTCGTAAACGATCTGGCGCTGCTTGTTCATCACGTCGTCGTACTCGACCACGTGCTTGCGAGCGTCGAAATGCATCCCCTCGACCTTCTTCTGGGCGCCGGCGATCGATCGCGCGACCCAGGGGTGCTCGATGGGTTCGACTTCCAGGCTGTCCATCAAGCGGCCGATCCGGTCGGCGGCGGGACCGAAGATCTTCATCAGGTCGTCCTCAAGCGAGATGAAGAACCTGCTCGAGCCCGGGTCACCCTGGCGTCCGGCGCGCCCGCGAAGCTGGTTGTCGATTCGCCGGCTTTCGTGGCGCTCCGTGCCGATGATGTGCAGACCACCAACGTCCGTCACGCCTGGTCCGAGAACGATGTCGGTTCCGCGTCCGGCCATGTTCGTGGCGATGGTGACAGCTGCCGGCTGCCCTGCCTCGGCGACGATCGCGGCCTCGCGTTCGTGCTGCTTGGCGTTGAGGACGTTGTGCTTCACCCCGCGCCTCTCTAGCATCCGTGCGAGACGTTCCGACTTCTCCACCGAGACCGTGCCGACCAGCACGGGACGCTTCTGCTTGTTCATCTCGACGATCTCATCGATGACCGCTTCGAACTTCGACTTCTCGGTTTTGTAGATCACGTCCGGGTTGTCGGCGCGAACCATGTCGCGGTGGGTCGGGATGGCGACAACGTCGAGCTTGTAGATCTTGTGGAATTCCTCGGCCTCGGTCATCGCGGTGCCGGTCATGCCCGCGAGCTTCTCGTACTGGCGGAAGTAGTTCTGGACCGTGATCGTGGCGATCGTCTTCTGCTCCTGCAGGACCTTGACCCCCTCTTTGGCCTCGACCGCCTGGTGCAGTCCATCCGACCAACGCCGGCCAGGCATCGTGCGGCCGGTGAACTCGTCGACGATGATCACCTCGCCGTCCTTGACCAGGTAGTCGCGGTCGCGCAGGAAAAGTGACTTCGCCTTGAGCGCCTGGTTGATCTGGTGAGCTTCGATCACGTTCTCGAGGTCGTAGATGTTGCGGATGCTCGTCCAGCGCTCCATCTTGGCGATGCCTTGCTCGGTTAGCGACGCCGACTTGTGCTTGAGGTCGACCTCGTAATCCTCTTCGTCGACCAGGCGGCTCGCCCAGCGCGCGTACTCGTAGTACTTCTCGGTCGACTCTTCGGACTGGCCCGAGATGATGTGCGGCGTGCGCGCTTCGTCGACGAGGATGGAATCGACCTCGTCGACGATCGCGTAATGCAGCGTGCGCTGGCTGCATTGGCTGAGATCCAGGGCCATGTTGTCGCGCAAGTAGTCGAACGCAAGCTCGGAGTTCGTCGCGTAGGTGATGTCGGCGAGGTAGGCCTCTTTCTTGGTCGCCGGCCGCAAATGCTGCAGACGGCTGTCAGGGTGCGTCTCGTCGACGAAGTCAGGGTCGTAGACGAAAGTACCGGCCGTGCCGACGTTCACTCCCACGCTCATGCCCAGCAGGTGGTAGATCGGACCCATCCAGCCGGCGTCACGCCGGGCGAGGTAGTCGTTGACGGTGACCAGGTGGACGCCCTCACCGGCGAGCGCGTTCAGGTACAGGGCCAGGCTCGCGACCAGCGTCTTGCCCTCACCGGTCTTCATCTCGGCGATCTTGCCCTGGTGGAGGACGATGCCCCCCACGAGCTGGACGTCGAAGTGCCTCAGACCGATCGTCCGGCGGCTTGCCTCGCGGCAGAGCGCGAACGCCTCGATCAGCAGCTCGTCGAGGTCGTGGCCGTCCTTCGCCTGCTTACGCAGCTCGTCGGAGCGGGCGCGCAGACCTGCGTCGTCGAGTGCCTGGAGCTCGGGCTCCAGCTCGTTGACGGCAGCCGCGACCGCCGAGTGGCGCTTGACTTCCCGCTCGTTCGGGTCGAGGAGCTTGGTGAGATTGAGCATGAGGGGCTAGTTCTAGGGTACCCGGACCGGTTCGGCCGGAAACTCCTAGGGGATTACCGGCTCGATGATGGCTACTGAGCCGTCCGCCCGGCGGAACGCGATCTGGAGCGAATCCGTTCCGGTTCGGAGCTGCGAGGCGGCTTGGGCGTCTCCTCGTCCGGCACCCGGAGCGGAGAGACTTCGAGGTGCCGGTGCGTCCGTTTCTCTTTGAGCTTCATCACCTGCCGGTCGATCTTGTCGAGCGCGAGGTCGAGGGCCGATTGCGCGTCGGGTCCTCGTTCATGCGCTGAGAGGACAGGCGTACGGCGCCCGCTCACATGGACGTTGATCCGACACACGATGGTCTCGACTCCGAACCGCTTGCGCTCGACGGAAAAATCCACCTCAGCATCGGCAACCCGGCCGAAGTGGCGCTCGAGGCGGGCAAGCTTTCGCTCCGCGTACGCCTTGAGCTCAGCCTTCAGGCCATCCGTGCGGTCGTTCAGGACGACCTTCACAGCCCGAGTATAGCTCGCGAAAAATAGCGCTTAAAGGGGCGCTAGCGGGTGGACGGCTTGTATCCCGGAGGCGGTGGGAAGAGGGCCGTGATCTCCTTCGGCAGAGGAATTCCCTGCGTGAAGATGCGGTCCAGAATCTTGGGCCGGAGCCCGGTGGGCTTGAACTCTCCAATCACCTTGCCGTCGGGAGTCGCGCCCTTCTGCTCGAGGACGAAGACGTCCTGCATCGTGATGATTTCCTGCTCCATGCCGATCACCTCGGTGATCTGAGTCACCTTGCGCGAACCGTCCCGCAAGCGGTTGAGCTGAACGAAAAGGTTGATCGCGCCTGCGACCTGCTGCCGGATCGCGCGCACCGGCAGGTCGACGCCGGCCATGAGCACCAGGGTCTCGAGGCGGGCAAGCGCGTCGCGCGGGGTGTTGGCGTGGATGGTGGTCATCGAACCGTCGTGGCCGGTGTTCATGGCCTGCAGCATGTCCAGGGCCTCGCCGCCGCGGCACTCGCCGACGACGATTCGCTCGGGACGCATACGCAAGGAGTTGATGACGAGGCGCTGGATGGTGATCTCGCCTTCGCCGTTGATGTCCTTCGGACGGGTTTCCATCCGGCACACGTGCTCCTGGTGCAGCTGGAGCTCGGCCGCGTCTTCGATGGTGACGATGCGGTCCTCGACCGGGATGAAGCCAGACAGAACGTTGAGGAAGGTCGTCTTGCCGGTGCCGGTTCCACCCGAGATGATGATGTTGGCCTTGGCCAGGACGGCGGCCTTCATGAATCCGAACCCGGCCTCGTTGCAGGTGCCGAACCGAATGAGGTCGTCGACCTGGAAAGGGTCGCGCGAGAACTTGCGTACGGTGAGCAGCGGTCCGTTGAGGGCCAGCGGCCTGATGACCGCGTTGACGCGGGAGCCGTCGGCGAGACGGGCGTCGCAGAGAGGCTGGCGTTCGTCGATGCGACGGCCGACCGTGCGCACGATGAACTGGATGACGTTGAGCAGCTGGTCCTCGTCGACGAACTTGATGTTTGTGAGGACGACCTTGCCGCCCATTTCAACGTAGACGTGGTCGCTGCCGTTGACCATGATCTCGGTTACACGGTCGTCACGAATCAGCGGCTCGATCGGCCCGAGCTGCTGGTAGTACTCATCGATATTGATTCCGGGGATCCGAACTGCCATTCGTCAGCCTCCCGCTGTGATCCAGACGTCGCCCAACTATACGGTTTGGGCCCGGGAGGTTCATACGCTT
>WNGL01005334.1_pt1 | contig 15275 bp, 11 predicted proteins | sample 5400591 | NCBI WGS metagenome assembly WNGL01 (sample SAMN13153377, study PRJNA577476) | soil metagenome | isolation source: 80 cm soil or saprolite under Garry oak tree replicate 1 | place: USA:California | collected 2016-06-15
TGGCGCTACATCAAGTTCGCCACCGCCAACCAGCTCTACATGATGGCGAACGAGCAGGGCCTGGACTTCGACCGGATCCGCCGGGGGCTGGCCGAGGACTACCCCCGGGCCGCGGACATGCCGGCCGCGGGCTTCGCCGCGGGACCCTGCCTGTTCAAGGACACGATGCAGCTCGCGGCGTTCAACCACAACAATTTCCCGCTCGGCCACGCGGCGATGGCGGTCAACGAGGGCCTGCCGCTCTACGTGGTGCACCGGCTGGAGCAGCGGTTCGACCTGTCCTCGATGACCGTCGGGATCCTGGGCATGGCCTTCAAGGCGGGCTCCGACGACATCAGGTCGAGCCTGTCGTACAAGCTCAAGCGGATCCTGGAGTTCAAGGCCGAGGCGGTGCTGTGCAGCGACCCCTACGTGACCGTCGACCAGGGCCTGCTGCCCCTCGACGAGGTGATCGAGCGGTCGGACCTGCTGGTGGTGGGGGCGCCTCATCCGGAGTACCGCGGCCTGGCGACGGACAAGCCGGTCGCCGATATCTGGGACGTGGTCGGCAACGGAGTCAGAATATGAGCGGTCACCCCCGGGTCTCCGTGGTGGTGCCTGCCTACAACGAGGGCGAGCAGGTCGTCGGGGTGCTCGACCGGCTGTTCGAGTCGGTCCGTCTGCCGTCCGAGGTGCTGGTCGTCGTCGACTCGGCCGACGACACGACGGTGCCGGTGACCGAGGAGTACGCGCAGAAGGAACCCCGGCTGAAGTGCCTGGTCAATACCTACGGCCGGGGGCCCGCCAACGCCATCAGGTTCGGCATCGACGCGGCCACCGCGCCCGTGGTCGTCGTGACCATGGCGGACGGCTGCGACGACGCCAGGCAGATCGACGAACTGGTCCGGCTGGTCGAACGGGGGGTCGCGGTGGCGGCCGCGTCCCGCTACATGCCGGGCGGCCAGCAGGTCGGCGGGCCCGTCCTCAAAGGCACGCTGTCCCGCCTGGCCGGGCGTTCGCTGCGGACCTTCGCTCACGTCGGCACCAGGGACGCGACGAACTCGTTCAAGGCCTACTCGACCAAATTCGTCCGGCAGGTCGGCATCGACTCCAGGGACGGGTTCGAGATCGGCATCGAGCTGACCGCCAAGGCCAAGCGGCTGCGCTTGCCGGTAGCCGAGATACCGACCATATGGCTGGACCGGCAGGCCGGGGTGTCGAACTTCAAGGTCGCCAGGTGGGTGCCCAGTTACGTCCGCTGGTATCGTTTCGCGTTCGGTCCGCGGCTGACCCCTGATCAGGTGCGCAGCCGTGGCGCAGGCCATGAAGACAAGCAACGGAAAAGGCAGGAGTCTTGATGGAGCAGGTGCTGGTCAGCGGGTCCGCTGGCTTCATCGGCGGGTACGTGGTTGAGGAACTGCTGAAGCGCGGCTACGCGGTGGTCGGCCTGGACAACTTTTCCAAGTACGGCAAGGTCAGGAAGTCCTACGACGACAATCCGCGCTACCGGCTCGTCGAGGGCGACGCCAGGGACGCGGAGCTGATGACGCGGCTGCTGGCCGACTGCGACCATTTCATCGCCGGCGCCGCGATGATCGGCGGGATCTCCTACTTCCACACCTACGCCTACGACCTGCTGGCCACCAACGAGCGGATCATCGCCGCCTCCTGTGACGCCGCGATCGCCGCGCGCCGGGACGGCCGGCTGCGCAAGGTTACCTACCTGTCCTCCTCGATGGTCTTCGAGACCGCCGATGAGTGGCCGTCCTACGAGGGGCAGCAGCGGGAGATACCGCCGCCGCTGTCGTCCTACGGCTTCCAGAAGCTGGCGGTGGAGTACTTCGCCAAGGCGGCCTGGGACCAGTACCAGCTTCCCTACACGCTCGTGCGGCCGTTCAACTGTGTCGGCATCGGCGAGAGCCGGGCGCTGGGCGACGAGGCGATCCTCTCAGGGAACGTCCAGCTCGCCATGAGCCACGTGGTCCCCGACCTGGTGCAGAAGGTGCTCAAGGGCCAGGACCCGCTGCACATCCTCGGCACCGGCGAACAGGTGCGGCACTACACCTACGGCGGCGACCTCGCGGTCGGCGTGGTGACGGCGATGGAGCACGCGGACGCCCTCAACGAGGACTTCAACCTGTCCACGGCGGAAAGCACCACCGTGCGGCAGCTGGCCGAGCTCATCTGGCGCAAGATCAAGGGCGAGGGCGTCCCGCTGCGGCTGGTCCACGACGATCCGTTCGAGTACGACGTCCAGCGCCGGGTTCCCGACACGGACAAGGCCAAGAAGATCCTCGGCTTCGAGGCGACCACCACGCTCGAGGAGATGCTCGACGAGGTGATTCCCTGGATCGACGCGGCCATCAAGGCCGGAACGCTCTGACCATGGCGGCCGGCGGGGAGCGGGCGGGGACACCGATCACCGACCCCGGCCCCGACCCGGACCCGGACCCGGAAACCGCCGCCCCCAGCCCGGTCACCGCCGGGGCGGCGCCCGGACGCCGCCCCTGGTGGGTGTGGGCGGCCCCCTTTGCCGTGCTGTTCGCCTTGCTCTGCGTGCGCAACCGGTTCCTGTTCACCATCCGCCTGTACGAGCAGGGCGACGCCGGCGCCAACTCGATCCTGATCGAGCAGGCCAAGCACTTCACCCTGCTCGTCGGGAACTACTCGCGCGAGCGCTTCCACCATCCCGGGCCCGCCTACATGTACGTGCAGGCGTTCGGCGAGTACCTGTTCCAGAACGCGCTGCACGTGGTGCCGACCGCGTGGAACGCGCACATGCTCTCCGTGTTCGCCCTCAACTGCGCGTTCGCCGCGATGGGGGTGGGGATCGTCTACGGGTGGACCCGCTCGCTGCGCGGTGCCGCGGCCTGCTTCGCCGTCTTCGCCGGCTTCGCGATCGCCTACCCGTGGATCCTGAACTCCGACTGGATGCCGCACATGTACGTGCTGGCGTACATGGTGTTCGTCCTCGCGGCGGGCTCGGTGGCCGCCGGGCGGGCGCAAGACGCCTGGATCTTCGCGCTGACCGGCTGGTTCCTGATCCACGGCCATGCCTGCTTCCTGCTCTTCGTGCCCGCGCTCACGGTCGCCGTGCTCGCCGCGGTCATGTGGCCTCACCGGCACACGCTGCTGGCCTCGGCCGGCGGTTTCTTCCGCGAGCAGCGCCGGACGTGGATACCTGTCGCGGTCATCAGCGCGGTGTTCGCGCTGCCCATCGTGGTGAACCTGGCGCTGCACTGGCCCGGGGACTTCGGCAAGTACATCTCCTACGGCGGCTCGGGACGGGCCGGCGGCCACGGCGCGGGCCAGGTCGCGCGGTACGCGCTATGGTTCTGGTGGCCGCACCGGCACGCGTGGCTCGCCCCGCTGATCGGCTACCCGGCCGCGCTCGCCGGGGTCGTGTGGCTGAGCCGCGGTCCGCTGCGCCGGTTCCTGATCGCGCTGCTCGCCGTCAACGTGGTCTCGTCGCTGGCGTTCCTGTTCTACGCCTCGGTCGGGATCGACAGCCTGAGCGAGTACTACATCGGCTACTTCTACTGGTCGGCGCCCCTGGTCACGATGCTCGTCATCGTCCTGGCCCTGCTCGAGTCCGTGCCGGGGCTCGCGGCGGACGGCGCCAGGCTCGCCTCCGGCCTGAGCACCGGCGTGGCGGTGCTCGCCGCGGTGGCCGCCTGCGCGGCGCTCGCGGTGATCCCGGGCACGCGCACCGGCAGCACCAACGACATCGACGAGGCCCTCCCGCAGGCGGTGGCCACGCTGGCCGCCCAGGCCCACGGCCGGACCATCGTGCTGCACATCGATCATCAGGCCTGGGTCGAGACCGCAGGGTTCCTGGTCCAGGCGGAGCGCACCGGGGTCAAGGCGTGCCTGCACGACCCGTGGTACGCGTTCCTGATGACCAGCCAGTTCATCTGCACGCCCGCGCAGGCCGCGAGCGGCCAGGGCTTCTGGTTCTACGCGCCGCAGAGCGTGCCGCCGCACACGCCGGTGATCCTGCGCTTCAGCGGCATCGTCGTCGCGCCCGCGCGATGAACGTCAGCGGGCGCGAGCACCAGGCTCCCGCCCCGGCCGGCTCGCCGTCCCGGACGCCCGCGGGCACGCTCGCCCTCCGGGCGGCCCTGGTCGTGCTGGCGGCCTCGGTCCTGTTCTTCTGCTACTGGCGCCAGTCCCAGCTGGCCCCCGTATCCTCCGACGGGTCCGCGAACATCCTGCAGGCCTGGGACATGCTGCACGGGAACGTGCTGCTGCACGACTGGCACGTATCTGACGTCTCCTTCTACACCACGGAACTGCCGCAGTACGTGCTGATCGAGGCCCTCCTCGGCCTGGGCCCGTGGGTGGTGCACGTGGCCGCAGCGATGACCTACACGCTGCTCGTGCTGCTAGGTGCCTTCCTCGCCAAGGGCAACGCCCGCGGCGCCGCCGGAACGGCCCGCGCGCTGCTGGCCGCGGGCCTCATGCTGGCCCCCCAGCTCAGCGCCAGCCAGATTCTGCTGCTCTCGCCGAACCACACGGGAACCGCGGTGCCCCTGCTCGTGACCTGGCTGCTGATCGACCGCGCGCGGCCCTCTTCCCCGGGGGACCCATCCCCCCGGACCCCCCTTTGGTACGTGCCGGTGCTGGTGTGCCTGCTGTTCACCTGGACGATGGTCGCCGACTTCGTCGTGCTCCTCACCGGGATCGTTCCGCTGGTGCTCGTGGCCGTGGCGCGCGCCTGCCCTGGGCTGCTCCGGCGCGGGAAACGGCCGGGCTCCAGGGGGTACGAGCTCGCCCTGGCCGGGGCGGCCGCGGTGGCCGGCGGAGCAGGCCTGTTCGCGCCGAAGGTGATGGCCGCCCTGGGCGGGTACCACCAGGCGCACGTGGCGACCGACACGGACCTGACCCAGCTGCAGCACGGCGCGTGGGTGACCCTCCAGGCGTTCCTCGAGCTCTTCGGCGCGAACCTGGCCGGCGCGAGCTTCTACGGCGCCAGGCCCGTGCTCGAGGTCGTCTTCGTGGCGCTGCACCTGGCCGGGGCGGCCCTGGTGGCGTGGGCGCTGGGCCTGGCCTTCCTGCGTTTCTTCCGGTCCGCGGAGCTGATCGGGCCCGCCTTCGCGGTGGCCATCGTGCTCAACGTCGGCGCTTACATGATCAGTGCGCACGCGCAGGACCTGCTCGGGGCGCGTGAGATGGCGGCGGTGCTGCCGCTGGGCGCGGTGCTGGCCGGCCGCGTCCTCGGCGACCGGATACCGGCCTGGCTCTGCGCCGCGAAACGCTGGTTCGTCCCGCTGCTCGCCGCCCTGGCGGCCGGATACCTCGCCTCGCTCGGCTACGGCGCCGCGCAGGCTTCCGCGCCGGTCATCAACGAGCCCCTGGCCACCTGGCTGGCGGCGCACCAGCTCACCGACGGGCTGGCCGTCTACTGGCAGGCCAACAGCACCACCGTGGACAGCGGCCGGCGGCTCCTGCTCAGCGCCGTCGTCCAGGACCGCGCCGACAGGCTCGTGCCGTACGAGTGGGAGACCGACGACGCGAACTACGACCCGGCGCGGCACTTCGCCAATTTTGTCGTGGCGGACGGCCCCTTTGCGCTGCCCGGCATGCAGATCTCCGCCGAGCTCACCTTCGGCCGCCCGCAGCGGATCTACCGTGCCGACGGCTACACCATCATGGTCTGGAACACGAACCTGCTGGCCAGGCTGGCCGGGTCCGGCCGGGCCTGAGCTGAGCCTGCGTCACATGTACAGGGCGCGGCGCCGTGCCACCACCAGCAGCGCTGGCACGATACTCGCCGCGACCAGGGCCAGGTAGGGCCAGGGGACGTAGCGCCGCGGCGTGGCGAACAGCAGCACCAGCGCCATCAGGAAGGGCTCGATCAGCGAGCGCCCCTCGCCGAACGTGCTGGTCCAGATCTGGCCGGACAGCAGGCCGAGCTGGAGCACGAAGAAGACGAAGGCGAGGCGCTCGTGCCCCGGCGCGGTGGTGAGGAAGAGCACCACCAGCCCGGCGAACAGGAAGATGGCCAGCGTCGCGTACTCGAGCAAGTCGATGTCGACCGGGCTCAGGTGGACGGTGTTGATGTGCGCGATGTCGTACTTGAGCGCGTCGACGAGCGCGGTGAACGGCACGGTGAGGTTGCGGTTGCTGTTCGCGAGCAGCGGGAACTCACCCTTGACCACGACGTGCACGGCGAGCTCAACCAGGCCGTACACCGCGGCGGGAACGACCCAGGTGAGATCGGCCAGCCCCGGGGTGCCCCGGCGGCGCACGATCGCGAGGAGCCGGGTGACGGCGATGGCCGCCGGCACGAGCAAGATCGTCTCCCTGGTGATCGCGCCGACCGCGAAAAGCGCGGCGGCCAGGACGTACATCCGGGAGCCGCCCCGGCGGTAGGCGAGCAGCCCGCCCAGCATGCAGGCCTCGGCCAGCGGTTCGGCCGTGTCCCGGCCCACGCTGATGACCAGGCCGAAGTACGCGGCGAACAACAGGCCCCACAGGGCGTGCCGGCCCGACTGACGGGCGAACACCGCGCCGAGCATCGCCATGGCCGCCACGCCGAACAGGTTGAGCACGACCAGCACGACGGGCACCAGCTGGTGCTGGCCGAGAGAGAAAATCCAGGCCAGGACCGGGTACCCGATGCGGGTGTACCGGTACGACTGGTCCATCGTGATGCCGAACGCCGTGGCGTGCCAGTTGAACGGGTCCAGCGCGAGCCGGTAGTAGAACTGCCCGTCGTAGCCCGCGGACGGCACCAGGAGCAGCCCGTGGGGGAGCTGAGCCCGGTGCGTGTAGGTGTGCCCGGCCATGATGAACAGGCTGAGATGCCCCTTGGCCCAGATCTGCCAGCGGGCCAGGGCGAACCCGAGCCAGCCCAGGAAGGCGATGATCCCAGGCACCAGCGGCCGGTTCAATCTCGGCCATCGCGAAGGCGGGCTTTGCCGGAGAGACCTATCCTCTTCCGACGTCGACGTGAGCTGCAACCGCGAGCCTCCACCAGGGCTGTCTCAGCGTGACGGGTACATTCTTGGCCAGGCGCGCGCAGCTTACCAGAGGGACCCCCTACGCTGTGACTTGCCGCAATGAATGACCCCGAGCCAGAAGGACGTGGTGGCTACCGTGCCGGAAAGCCGGACGCCGGAGCAGGTCTCTGCGCCGCCCGCTGCCGCCCAGGCCGGCGCCCGGGAAGCTAACACCCGAGAAGCTAACACCGGCCAGGCCCGCCGGGGATCCGCCCGCCGCCGCCTGCTCGCCGCCGTGGCGGTCGTGCTGGCCGTGGCCGTGCTCTTCCTGGCCTACCTGAGGGTGTCCCGCACGTATCCGGAGAACTCGGACGAGTCGAACGACCTGCTGATGGCGTGGGACATGCTGCACGGCAACGTCTTGCTCCACGGCTGGTACCTGTCCGACGTCTCGTTCATCACCACGGAACTGCCGCAGTACGCCCTGCTCGTCGGGATCTTCGGGCTGCACTCCGACACCGCTCACATCGCCGCCGCGATGACCTACACCCTGGTGCTCGTGCTCGCCGTCCTGCTGGCCCGGGGCACGGTGTCCCGCCGCGAGGCCGGGCCGCGGATGCTCCTGACGGCCGGCCTGATGTTCGCCCCCCAGCTCGGCGTCGGCGTCTTCATCCTGCTGCTGTCCCTCGGCCACATCGGGACGGCCGTGCCCTTGCTGCTGACCTGGCTGGTCATCGACCGGTGCCCGGCGCGCTGGTACGTGCCCGTCGCGGTCGGGCTGCTGCTGACCTGGGTGCTCATCGCCGACCCGCTGGTCCTCCTGGTGGGCGTGGTGCCGCTGGTGGCCGTCTGCGCGCTGCGCGTGGCCCGGGCGATGTTCCTCGAGCGGGACAGGCTGCGCACGCACTGGTTCGAGCTGTCCCTGGCCGCGGCGGCCATCGTCGCCCAGGGCCTGGCCTCGGCGGCCGGCCGGCTGCTCCAGGCCAGCGGGGCCTTCTTCCTGCACCCGGTGCCCTATCAGCTGGCGCCGGTGCACACCTGGCCCAAGCACGCCTGGGTGACGGGGAAGGGGCTGCTCGCGCTGTTCGGGGCCAAGCCGGAGGGCCCGCCCGCGGCGCTGGCCTTCGCGCTGCTGCACCTGGTCGGGGTGGCGCTCGTCGTCTGGGCCGTGCTCCGGGTGGCGCGGCGCTTCCTGTCCTGGCCGGACATGATCAGCCAGATCCTCCTGGTGGCGATGGTCGTCAACGTGGTCGCGTACGTGCCGAGCACGCTGGCCAACGCGACCGACCTGAACGCGCGGGAGTTCGCCGTGGTGCTGCCGTTCGGGGCGGTCCTGGCGGGCCGGACGCTGGCGGCCAGCCTGCGCGACAGCAAAGAAGGGGGAAGGGCCAGGGGGAACGGGGGGCGGGAGCCTCCCGTGCGCGGAAGAGGTGGGTGGGGGGTCAGGCCGGCCCTGCTGGCCGCCGCCGCCGGCACCCTGCTCGCCGGCTACGGGGCCAGCCTCGGCTGGGCCGCGGCGCAGCCGTCCGTGCCCCCGATGAACGCGCCGCTCGCGACGTTCCTGGAGGCGCACCACCTGACCAGCGGCATCGGCGGGTACTGGGAGTCGAGCGCGGTCACGGTCGGCAGCGACGGCGCCGTCACCATCCGCGCCGTGCTGCCCGGCACCCTGCAGCCCGACCGGTGGGAGGCCAAGAACTCCTGGTACGACCCGGGGCCCAACCGGGCGAACTTCCTGGTCACCAGCAGCACCCCCGGCTTCTTCAACCACTGGCAGCCCAGCCAGGCCGCGCTGGCCGCCCTGGGCCGGCCGGCCAGGACCTACCACGTCGGCCCCTACACCGTGTACCTCTACGACAAGAACCTGCTGGCCGGGCTGGCCCGCGGGTGACCCCGCCGGTGACCCCGCCGGCCGGCAACACCCAGGGAATGCTGTTGTCATCGGGCAACGGGACGTAGCCTTGGCGTGTGGACCGGCGAATATTCGGGGTCGAGAACGAGTACGGCGTCACGTGCACCTTCCGCGGGCAGCGACGGCTCTCGCCTGACGAGGTGGCGCGGTATCTCTTCCGGCGCGTGGTGTCATGGGGACGGAGCAGCAACGTCTTCCTCAGGAACGGGGCGCGGCTCTACCTGGACGTGGGCAGCCACCCGGAATACGCCACGCCCGAATGCGACAACGTGCTCGATCTCGTGGCCCACGACAAGGCGGGGGAGCGGATCCTCGAGGGCCTGCTCGTCGACGCCGACCGGCGGCTGCGCGAGGAAGGCATCGCGGGCGACATCTACCTGTTCAAGAACAACACGGACTCCGCGGGCAACTCCTACGGCTGCCACGAGAACTACCTGGTCGGGCGGCACGGCGAGTTCGGCCGGCTGGCCGACATCCTGATCCCCTTCCTGGTCACCCGGCAGATCATCTGCGGCGCGGGCAAGGTCCTGCAGACGCCGCGGGGCGCGGTCTACTGCGTCAGCCAGCGCGCCGAGCACATCTGGGAGAGCGTGTCCTCGGCCACCACGAGGTCCCGCCCGATCATCAACACCAGGGACGAGCCGCACGCCGACGCCGAGCGCTTCCGGCGGCTGCACGTGATCGTCGGCGACTCCAACATGAGCGAGACCACCACGCTGCTCAAGGTCGGGTCGACCGACCTGGTGCTGCGGATGATCGAGGCCGGCGCGATCATGCGCGACCTGACCCTGGACAACGCGATCCGGGCCATCCGCGAGGTCAGCCACGACATGACCGGCCGCAGCCGGGTCAGGCTCGCCAACGGGCGTGAGTTCAGCGCCCTGGACATCCAGTACGAGTACCTGAACCGGGCCAAGGACTTCACCGCCAAGAACGGCGCCGACCCGGTGAGCAAGCGGGTGCTTGACATGTGGGAGCGGGCGCTGTCCGCGATCGAGACCGGCAACCTCGACATGATCGCCCGGGAGGTCGACTGGGTGACCAAGTACCAGCTGATCGAGCGCTACCGGGCCCGGCACGACCTGCCGCTGTCCGCGCCCCGGGTGGCCCAGCTCGACCTGGCCTACCACGATGTGCACCGCGGCCGCGGCCTGTACTACCTCCTGCAGCGGGCCGGGGCCGTGGAGCGGGCCGCCCGCGACATCGACATTTTCGAGGCCAAGTCGGTCCCGCCGCAGACCACCCGGGCCAAGCTGCGCGGCGAGTTCATCCGCCGGGCGCAGGAGAAACGGCGCGACTTCACCGTCGACTGGGTGCACCTCAAGCTGAACGACCAGGCCCAGCGCACGGTGCTGTGCAAGGACCCGTTCCGTTCGGTGGACGAGCGGGTCGAGAAGCTCATCGCCGGGATGTGATCGCCTGGCCGCGGGGGCCGTGGGTGGGCTTGTGGGAGAAAGTAGAGCCCCCCGGCCAGGCGATACTACGGTGAGTACCGCAGCGGGCAGCCGGGGGGTTCCAGGGGGGTCGTCCCCCCTGGGCCAGCTCCGTCCCCCCTGGGCCAACACAGCCAGTAGGCTGACGGAGCTGACATCCACCACCATTGAGGTTTTTTCATGCGACGCTTTCTAGCGCTCATCGCCATTCCCCTGCTGGCCTGCGTGGTTCTTGCCGGCTGTGGTTCATCGAAGCCAGCCGCCTCGTCCTCGTCCTCGTCCTCGTCCTCGCCCGCCGCGGGCACGAACACGTCCGTCACGGCGACCGGTTCGTTCGGCCAGGCGCCCCAGGTGACCATCCCGAAGACCCAGCCGGGCACCGCCCTCACGATCAAGACGCTCATCCAGGGCAACGGCGCCGCGTTCACCAAGAGCGACGCCATGGCCGCGAACTTCGTCCTGTATTTCTGGTCGGGCACCGCCTCCACGCTCAAGGCCAACACCTTCACGAGCAGCCCGACGGTGATCGGCGGAACCATGCTGCCCGGCCTGGAGTCCGCGCTGATCGGGAAGAAGGTCGGCAGCCGCATCCTCGCCGTCATCCCCCCGGCGCAAGGCTACGGAACCTCGGGCAACGCCCAGCTCGGCATCACCGGCAGCACGACGCTGGTGTTCGTCATCGACATGCTCAAGTCCTACTCCGACACCGCGGGCGCGACCGGCGCGCAGGTGTCCAGCGGCGGCGGCGCCCTGCCCACCGTCAGCGCCAAGACGGGCACCGCGCCCACCCTGACCTTCGCGTCGTCCACGCCGCCCAAGGGGCTGGTGACCCAGACCCTGGTCAAGGGCGGCGGCCCCAAGGTCGCCAAGGGCGAGTTCGTGATCGCCCAGTACGTCGGCTACATCTGGCGGACCAAGAAGGTCTTCGGCTCGTCCTGGTCCTCGGGCTCGCCGTTCGGCTTCCGCATCGGCGCGTCGCCCGAGCAGGTCATCCCCGGCTGGGACAAGGGCCTGGTCGGCCAGACCGTGGGCAGCCGGGTGATGCTCTCCATCCCGCCGGCCCAGGGTTACGGCAGCTCCGGCCAGTCCCAGGCCGGCATCAAGGGCACCGACAGCCTGATGTTCGTGGTCGACATCGTCGACGCGCTCAAGCAGGGCTGAACCTAACGCAGCAGGCGGCCGGCGTGCCGGCCGGCCGCCGCCGCGGCCAGGAAGTACGCCAGATCGGTGTCCAGCCCGCGGCCCATCGTGGACAGCCGCGCCGGGCACGCCCGCAGCGCTGCCTCCAGGCCGTCGACGGGCACCGTGACGATCTCGTGCCGCCCGCCGAGCGGGGCGGCCTGCGCCGCGACCCGGGCCCCGAGGTCCCCGAATGTCCCGTCCAGTTCCGGGATCACCACGTCCGCCCGCGCCAGTGCGACCCGGCCGTAGGCGGTCAGGCTGTGGTGCGACACACCGCGGTGCCGCTCGCGCTGGTCCGCGTCGCCGATCCGCAGCGACGCCACCGGCCGGCCGCCGAGCGCCGCGGCCGCGTTGACCGCCTCGCCGGCCGCCACGCCGGAAAATCCCCAGCGGGTCCCGGTGCCGAGGTTGCCCGGCCCCTGCGTGACCACCGCGATGTCGGCGCCGAGCACGTGCCGGGCGGCGAGCAGCCCGGTGTGCACGGTCACCGTCTCCAGGTCCCCGCCGAACGACTGTCCGGTGGTCACGGTCGCGGCCAGCCATCCCGCTTCCCTGAGCGTCGCGCAGGTGCGCGAGAACCAGGCCGGCAGGGCTCCGCCGTCCTGCATGACGTACACCACCCGGGGCGCCGAACCCGCCGCGGAGGCGGAAACGCCGGACCGTTCGGCGGCAGAAAAGACCCCGGCCAGCACGGCCGGGAGAGCCGAGTGCAGGTCGGCCACCACGACGGGCATCCCGCCGATGTCATCCGCGTCGCGCAGCACGTCGTGGTGCGGTGACCCCTGCTCGTCCGCGCCGAGCACCGTGGCCTGCAGCGGGGAGTACCTGGCCTTGACCAGGTGGCCGGCCAGGCTGGGGTCCGGCGGCAGCCGGTCAGGGACCGCGATCACCAGGGCGTAGCCGCCGGTACCCAGGCCCAGGTCGAGCGCCGTGGTGTTGAGCAGCACCCGGTCGCCGGGCCTGGGGTAGCCGGTCAACGCCGGGTAGGCCAGCGCCCGCACCGTCGTCCCGTCCACCGACACGTCGAGCTCGACCGCGCCCGGCCACTCGCGGCGCGTCCCGCTGACCGTGCCGTTCCGCCATGTGATCACCCCGGCACTCTAGCCAACCGCTATTCGTGCGGTCGTTGCCCCCGGTCCGGCACTGTCTGCGAGACAATAATCTGGAGCCATCAGGCGGGCCACGGAGGGATCATGTCAAAACGCAAGACTGAGCGGCTGCTCGGCCTTGTCGTCTGCCTGCTCTCCACCACGCGCTACCTCACCGCCGAGCAGATCCGCCAGGCCGTGCCCGGCTACCCCGAGCCGGACGACCTGTTCAAGCGGATGTTCGAGCGGGACAAGGAGGATCTGCGCGAGCTCGGCGTGCCCCTGGAGACCGGGTTCAACCACCCGTTCGACGACGATCCCGGCTACCGGATCAGGCAGCAGGCGTACGAGCTGCCCGAGCTTCGGCTCGAGGCGGACGAGGCGGCCGTGCTCGGCCTGGCGGCGCGGGTCTGGCGGCGGGCTGAGCTGGCCGGCGCCGCCGCCGGGGCGCTGCTCAAGCTGCGGGCGGCCGGCATCGACGCGGCCATGGACTCTGGCGACGAGAACTCGCCGCTGCCACAGGGAGTAGAGCCCAGGCTGGGCACGCCCGAGCCGGCCTTCGGGCCGCTGTGGGAGGCGGTCAGGGACCGCAGGCCGGTGACGTTCAGCTACCGCGCCGCCGGGCGGAGCGACCCGCAGCGGCGCGAGCTCGAGCCCTGGGGGGTGGTGAACCGGCACGGGCGCTGGTACGTGGCCGGCTGGGACCGCGGGCGCAACGACACCCGGGTGTTCCGGCTCAGCCGGATCGCCGGGCCGGTGAAGTTCTGCGGCCCGGCGGGCCGGGTGATCGTGCCGGACGGAGCCGACGTGCGCGAACTGGTCCGCGACTGGGACTCCGCGCCCGCCCAGGAGCACACCGCCCTGCTCCGGGTGCGGACCGGGGCCGGCGTCGGGTTGCGGCGGCACGCCGTCTCCGTGCAGGCCGACGACACCGCCGCAGGGTGGGACCTGGTGACCACGCGGTTCGGCGACGTCGGCTGGTTCGCCGACTACGCCGCCTCGTTCGGCCAGGACGCGGTGGTCCTCGACCCGCCCGACCTGCGCGAGGCCGTGATCCGCCGGCTCAAGGGAGTGCTCGCGTGAACCCGAGGGACAGAACATGACCGCCCTGGTGACGTCGACCGAGCGGCTGCAGCGGCTGCTCGCCCTGGTTCCCTACGTGATGAGCAGGAAGGTGGTGGGGCTGGCCGAGACGGCGGCGGCGTTCGGGGTGAGCGAGCGTGAGCTCGTCGACGACCTGAACCTGCTGTGGTGCGTGGAGCTGCGCGCTCCCGATCCCTACTGCCCGATCGACCTGTCGTACGAGGGCGGCGAGATCGTCGTCAGCCAGGCCGAATCCATGGGCCGGCCGCTCCGGCTGGCCGTCGACGAGGCCAGCGCGCTGCTCGTCGCGCTGCGGATGCTGGCCGAGGTGCCCGGTCTTGAGGATCGTACGGCGCTGTCCAGGCTGATCGCCAAGCTCGAGGCCGCGGCCGGCGAGGCCGCCTCGGTGAGCGCCAAGGTCGCGGTGCAGGTCGACATTCCGCACGACGGGGCTTCCGGGTACGCCGCCCAGATCAGGACCGCGCTGTCCGCCGGGCGGCGGCTGCACCTGCGGTACTACGTGCCCGGCCGGGACGAGGCGACCGAGCGCGACGTCGACCCGATGCGGCTGCTCGTCGTGGAGGGGCGACCCTACCTGGAGGGCTGGTGCCTGCGCGCCGAGGGGGTGCGGCTGTTCCGGCTGGACCGGGTGCTCAGCCTGGACGTGCTCGACGTGCCCGCGGCGCCGCCGGCCGAGGCCCAGCCGGTGGACGTCGACCAGGGCTTGTTCCGGCCGTCGCCCGGCGACGTGCCGGTGGTGCTCGAACTGTCCGCCGACGGCCGCTGGGTAGCGGAGTACTACCCATGCGAGTCGGTCACGGACCTGGAGGACGGGCGGCTGCGGGTGGTGCTGCGCACCCCGGACACCGGCTGGGTGCGGCGCCTGGCCCTGCGGCTCGGCGAGGACGGCCGGGTCATCTCGCCGGCGCCGCTGGTGACCGAGGTGCGCGAGGCGGCCACCGCGGCGCTTGCGAACTATGTCGTATTATCGGCGGTTACACGCGGTGTCTCCGGCGATCACCCGGCTCCGCGGGCGCCGTGTAGACTCGGCCCGGGAAGGACGTCTCCCGGCGGATTAAACAGGACGGACATCATGGGTAATCTTTTCGACAGCCCCTGGAAGGTGCTGGTCGTCGCCATCGTGCTGATCGTGCTGTTCGGCTCGAAGAAGCTGCCGGACGCGGCGCGTTCGCTGGGCAAGTCGATGCGCATCCTGAAGACAGAGGTGAGCGACCTGCACCACGACGAGGCCGACGCTCCGGCCCAGAACGCCCCGGGCCCGAATACTGCGAACCAGTTCCCGCAGGCTCAGCTCGCCCCCGCCCCCGCGCCCGCCCCGGCGGGTCAGCAGAGCGAGATCGAGGCCCTCAAGCAGCAGGTCCGTGACCTGCAGCGGGCCACGGCCATGGATACCCCGGCCGGCGCGGGCGCGACGCCCGAACCCCAGCGCACCCAGTCCAGCTAGGCAGCCTTACTGCGGGAAGCGGTCATGGCGAAACTCCCGGACGCTATCCAGGGCGCTCGCATCGTGGGTGAGCGGTATGTGCGCTCGCAGCGGCGGCAGAACCCTGAGGGCCGGATGCCGCTGATGGATCATCTGCGCGAGCTGCGCAACCGGGTGGTCAAGATGGCTCTGGGCCTGGCCGCCGGGATG